>Ga0102943_1000522_pt1 | contig 25689 bp, 24 predicted proteins | sample SalPonC_black_MG_FD_78174 | JGI IMG/M metagenome (GOLD analysis project Ga0102943, IMG submission 78174) | Salt pond soil microbial communities from South San Francisco under conditions of wetland restoration - Salt Pond MetaG... | ecosystem: Environmental > Aquatic > Marine > Intertidal zone >...
GACAAAAAAACAATTTGATAGTTTAACAGGAAAGTAAATATGAAACAAGCATGATTAAAATAATTATTAAACACACACGATAATGATTATTTTAATTATGCGGTTCCCTGTCTGCCGACAGGCAGGCATTTGACCTTAAAAAACAAAAAAAACAGATGAAATAAAAAGTAAAAAAAATTGTTTATTTTAAAACCATTATTCTATTTTTATGTAAAATGAAGAAAAGGAAGGTGTTTTTATGTTCAAAAAAATAATCTTTTCATTGTTTATTATCCTACTGGCTGCAAAGTTTATGCAAGCTCAGGTTCCCGTAAATATTGGGAATAAAAGCATTGACTCACTCTATTATAAAAGCAAAACCTACTGGGTAACATTAACACCTTTTTTCTTTGTCGATCACAAGTTTTCGCCCGACAAAGGGGATACGTGGCAAGATGTTGGTATGTTTGGTAAAAATGTAAAATCGCTTGCAAAACCGGATTCTATGGCATATCAGAACATTCGTATTTATTCGTTAACTCGTGCGGCCGGAATTGCCCAAATGTGGGTTATTGCCCCTTTACTGGCCTATAAGCACTATGCAGATCAAGGAGATGTAACAAGTACCGGTGACGATGCCATTGACAACAATATTTACCGTGAAGAACAAACAGCATATTTACCTACAGCAATTATTATTTTTCTAACAGGTACTTTTACCTATCATGTTTTATCAAAATCCTATTTATTCAGGTCGTTGCACGATTACAATCATGCCGTATTAGGCAATGAACCGGCTTTTCAGTTTACCTTTAAACTCGACCAGAAAACAAATATACCACAGCTATCGCTGGTCTTTACTTTTTGAGAAATATTCAAATCATCTATATTTGTCCAATTATAAGAAACAATGACGCATGAGTTGGATTTTTTTTGCACTGCTCACAGCACTTTTTCGCTCGCTTACCGATGTGGCCGGCAAGTTTGGTCTAAAAAACATGGATGAATATATTGTTGCCTGGGCACTCAATTTTTTCTCGGTCCCTTTTTTATTGCCCATACTATTTTTTATTGACATCCCTCCTATAGGCCCCAATTTCTGGATAGCATTAATTGTCAGCGGAACTTTAAACATTGCCACCTCCATTCTTTATTTAAAAGCTATTAAACTGGCTGATTTATCCATTGTAATTCCTTTAACAACATTTACTCCGCTATTTTTATTAATTACATCACCGCTAATTGTCAATGAATTTCCTAATATTTTTGGGATCATCGGAATATTCCTGATTGTTTTTGGTTCCTATATCTTAAATATCAAAGAAAAGAATAATGGTTTATTTGCTCCATTTAAAGCGCTAATCAATAATAAAGGTGCTCAATTAATGCTTTTGGTTGCATTTCTATGGAGTATTACATCCAACTTTGATAAAGTTGGATTACAAAATTCGTCTCCATTATTTTGGGGCGTAATTATCAATTTATTTATAACGATTGGTATTACCCCATTTATTTTTATCTACTCACGCAAAAATATCCGGCAAATCCCTAAAAATCTTAAAACATTAGTTCCTGTAGGAGTTTTCCACGGTTTAATGATTGTTTTTCATATGCTTTCGATAAGCCTTACCCTGGTTGCATACCTCATTTCCATAAAAAGAACCAGTGCATTAATGAGTGTTTTCTTTGGCTCAGTAATTTTTAAAGAAAAAGGAATAAAAGAAAGGCTTATAGGAGCTGTTATCATGATATTAGGAGTATTGTTTATTACGCTGTTTTAATTAAATTGGCAGCAATTGGTAATTAAACTTTTGATTTATTATCTTGTCCAAAATAAATAACTCAAAATCAATCAAACCCTATGAAAAAAATCCTATTAACAGTTATTGTAATTATTTTAAGCCTCAATTTTATGTGTGCACAAGATCGAATTACTGGTAAAACATTTGCTACCCGTTCAGAAGTGATTGCCAAACACGGAATGGCAGCTACCAGCCAACCCCTGGCAACCCAGGTTGCTTTAGATATTCTTAAAAATGGCGGCAATGCAATAGATGCAGCTATTGCAGCCAATGCTGCTTTAGGCTTAATGGAGCCTACCGGTAATGGAATGGGAGGAGATATTTTTGCCATTATATGGGATGCCAAGACCCAAAAACTTTACGGATTAAATGGCAGCGGACGATCGCCAAAATCATTAACACTGGATTATTTTATCGAAAACGGATATAATAAAATCCCTGCTTATGGCCCGCTTCCTGTTTCTGTTCCCGGATGTGTTGACGGATGGTTTGAGATGCACAAAAAATTCGGATCCATGGAAATGAAAGAGATTCTTCAACCTGCTATTGATTATGCACGAGAAGGATTTCCTGTTAGTGAGCTTATTGCTTACTACTGGGGACGTAGTGCTCCTTTCTTAAGCCGATTCCCGAACTTTACCGAAACGTTTACCATTGACGGTGAGGCACCCAAAAAAGGAGAAATATTTAAAAATCCTTACCTGGCTAACACGTTAGAAAAAATTGCCGAAGGCGGCCGTGATGTATTTTACAAAGGTGAAATTGCCCGGGAAATTGCCCGTTACATGAAAGAACAAGGAGGCTTTTTATCCTACGAAGATCTAACCAGTCATAAATCTGAATGGGTAGAGCCCATATCAACGAATTATCGTGGATATGATGTTTGGGAGTTACCTCCTAACGGACAGGGAACAGCAGCTCTCCAGATTTTAAATATTCTTGAAGGCTACGATATTGCTTCCATGGGATTTGGCAGTACAGAATATATCCATACGTTTACCGAAGCTAAAAAACTGGCTTTCGAAGACCGTGCAAAATATTACTCTGATATGGATTTTAATGATATCCCGGTAGAACAATTAATCTCTAAGGAGTATGCTAACGAACGAAGAAAGTTGATAAATCCAGACAGAGCAGCAAGAAATTATCCTGCCGGAGAATTAGAACAGGGAAATACCATTTATTTAACAGTGGCTGATAAAGAAGGCAATATGGTTTCTTTAATACAAAGCAACTACCGCGGAATGGGTTCCGGTATGACACCCAAAGAGTTAGGATTTATTTTGCAAGATAGAGGTGAATTATTTAGTCTTGATAAAAACCATATGAATTGTTACGAACCCGGAAAACGTCCTTTTCATACCATCATCCCGGCCTTTGTTACAAAAGATGGCAAACCATTTATGAGCTTTGGTGTAATGGGAGGCTCTATGCAACCCCAGGGACATGCACAAATTATTGTTAACATGATTGATTTTGGTATGAATTTACAGGAAGCCGGCGATGCTCCAAGAATAAGACATGGCGGAAGCTCTCAACCTACCGGAGAAAAAATGACCAATGGCGGAACTCTTCATTTAGAATCTGGTATTAATTATGAAGTTATTCGGGAACTAACCAAAAAAGGACACAAAATTATTTTTGATGTTGGCGGATATGGTGGTTACCAGTCTATTATGTACGATGAGAAAAACGGAGTTTATTTCGGAGCATCCGAGTCTCGAAAAGACGGCCAGGCTGCTGGTTATTAAATAATCAATAAAACTTGCGACAAAAAAAATCCCTATAATGATTGGGGATTTTTTTTTTAGCCTGACGTATTCATAAATATTTAAAAAGATAATATTTATGAATAGTTCAGCTTAACCTCAACAAGAAATAATAATGAAAATAAAATCATTATTAAAATTACTATTTTTTTTAAAGATTAATTCCAAAAACATATATATTAATCAGGTTATATTCGTTAAATTGCAATAAAATAATGAATATGCAAAAAACTGCCATTGTTTTCGGAGCAACCGGCTTAACCGGTAAATATTTAGTCAACGAATTAGTAAAAAATAATCACTATCAAAAAATTAAAGTTGTTAACCGCAAACCACAAAACTATGACCATCCAAAGATTGAGGAACATTTAATTGACTTCAATCAAATAGATGAATATGCCCATGAATTTAAAGCCGATGATGTTTTTTGCTGTTTAGGAACAACGTTAAAAAAAGCCGGTTCCAAAGAAAAATTTTTTGAAATTGATCATGATTTACCGATTCAAATTGCTAATATATGCCATAATAATCATTGCGAAACGTTTATTGGCATTTCCTCTGTTGGAGCCAACCAAAATAGTAGAAACTATTATCTGCGTACCAAAGGAATTATGGAACAAGATATACTAAATATAGATTTTCGCTACCAGGCAATTGTCCGACCATCCATGTTGTTAGGAAAGAGAGATGAGGCCCGTCTGGCAGAGGCTTTTGGAAAATTTATAATGAAAATTTTTAGTTTTCTGTTTGTGGGAAAACTGAAAAAGTACCAGGGAATACATGCACAAACAGTGGCTAAAGCAATGCTCTATATTGCAATTCATCAAGATCATTTTTCAACCATTGAAAAAAATATTTTTGAGTCGGACGAATTAATAAATAGCATAAAAAAAGATATCCATGATAAACAGTAATGATTTTTTAAAAGTTATTCAAAACAGACAAAGTGATAGGTCCTATGTAACCAAACCTGTAGAAAAAGATAAAATCCAACGAATTATTGAAGCCGGAAGGCTTGCCCCTTCTGCATGTAATGCACAACCCTGGAAGTTTATTATAGTTAACGATCAGGATTTAAAATATAAAATTGCCGATTGCACCTCAACCAAAATATTGGGAATAAATCATTTTACCAAACAAGCACCAATACATATCGTTATTGTAGAAGAAAAAGCGAACTTCACCTCCAGTGCCGGAAGTTTAATTAAAGATAAACATTTTCCACTTATAGATATTGGAATTACGGCACAAAACATCTGTTTACAAGCAGAAGCAGAAGGATTGGGAACCTGCATGATTGGATGGTTCGATGAAAAAAAGGTAAAAAAATTATTAAATATCCCGGGGTCAAAAAGAGTCCCTTTGATTATTACCTTAGGCTATCCTGCCGGAGAAAAACGGGAAAAAAGAAGAAAAGATATAGACCAAATTGTTGAATATAACAGCTATTAAAATAATACGTTTAAAATCCTGAACCTGCCTCACGATAGTTCCTAAAATCCGTAAATTAACTAAAACTTTTTTTGTAACACGAAGTCTCTCAAACCTGCCTGTCCTCCTCAGGCGGATAAATCCGGCAGACAGGTTTATAGCACGAAGTTCCACAAAGAAAAAACTCACCTAATTTGGTTATACGTTGTGAAACTCTTAAAAGAAATGCGGATTTTAGGAGTTATCGAGACGGCAGGCAAGCAGTGCCTTATGGTATGCAGGTAAGCTGCAAACTTTAAACTACATTAACTTCCATTTCTAATTCAATGCCAAACAAATCAAATACCGATTGTTGAATCTCATAGGCAAGCTGCATCACCTCATTGCCTGTAGCATTTCCATAATTTATAAGAACAAGCGCTTGTTTTTCATGCACACCAGCATTTCCAAGTTTTTCACCTTTCCAACCGGCTTTTTCAATGAGCCATCCGGCAGGTATTTTTACAGATTCATTACCTATTAAATAAAAAGGTATTTTTGGATAATCTTGTTGCAGCTCTTCTAATCTACTTTTTTCAATTACAGGATTTTTAAAAAAACTTCCAGCATTACCTGTTTTTTCAGGATCCGGAAGCTTAGCATTGCGGATATCAATCACTGCCTGACGGATATTCATTAGATTTATTGAAGGGTATTTAGATAATTCAACTCGTAAATTTCCATAATCCAATACAAAATCAGATTCCTTTTTTAATTGAAAAATTACATGGGTAATAATATGTTTCCCTTTCAATGCCCATTTAAAAATACTATCCCTATAACCAAAATGACATTTTTCATTATTAAAACGATGTTTTTTGAAAGTATCAATTTCCAGTGTTTCTACTTCAGCAATCACATCTTTTACTTCAACACCGTAAGCTCCAATATTTTGAATTGGACAAGTTCCCACATTTCCCGGAATTAATGAAAGATTTTCTATCCCTCCCCATCCTTTTGCAACACAATACTCTACAAATTCATCCCAATCTTCTCCTGCCCCTACTTTTAGCTGAACGAAACGGCTATCCTCATGAATTACACGAATACCTTTAATTGCAGGTTTAATAATTATACCGGAAAAATCATCCGTAAACAGGACATTGCTGCCTCCCCCCAAAATGAGTAAAGGTAAATCTGCTTTTTGCTGCCATTGAATAGATTGAGTTATTTCATCAATCGATGAGCATATTGATAAAAATCGGGTTTTAACATCAAAACCAAAAGTATTGTAATTTTTTAACGAAAAATTTTCTTTTATCTCAAACATAAATTGTTATTTTATAGGTCAAAGATACGTATTGATAATCTATTTTAATGAAAAAAAACAGCAGATAATTATTGTACATGAGAGAAAGAGTTTATATAGCTGTTACAAATGATTTAATTTCAGACAACAGGGTACATAAGGTTGCACAAACACTGTTAAAATCAAAAGCAGAAATCATATTATTGGGAACCAAAAAATATGATTCTACTCCGGTAGGGGAACGACCCTATTCAACGAGACGCTTTTCAATGGTTTTCAAAAAAGGTTTTTTCTTTTATGCCGAGTATACTATTCGTTTGTTTCTTTTTCTTCTTGTTCGGAAATTTGATATTCTTGTTTCCAATGATTTAGATACTTTGCCGGCGTGTTACTGCGCAAGTAAATTACGTGGTAAAAAAATAGTATACGACAGCCACGAATTTTTTACAGAGGTTCCCGAACTGGTGAATCGTAATTTTCCGAAAAAAGTATGGTTAGCTATCGAACGAATCATATTACCAAATATTAAGTTAGCATATACCGTATCAGAATCAATAGCTGACACCTACCATAAGTTATATAATATAAAGATGAAAGTAGTAAAAAACTTTCCTTTATATAATTATCATACTAATGATTTAACAGAAACAAACAACAAACAAAAAATAATATTATATCAGGGTTCATTAAATGTGGGGCGCGGATTAGAACAAATGATTGATGCCATGCAGTTTATTGATAATGCTCATTTTAAAATCATTGGAGATGGAGATATTGTCCAAAATTTAAAACAACAAATAAAAGAAAAAACGCTGGAAAATAAAGTTACCATTAAAGGTCGCATGCCGTTTCAAGAGCTTCCTGCTGAAACCAAAAAAGCTGATTTAGGAATTGCTTTAGAAGAAAATATAGGATTAAATTATTATTATGCATTACCCAATAAACTTTTTGATTATATACAAGCCGGAGTTCCGGTTCTGGTATCTCCCTTTCCCGAAATGCAGAAAATTGTTAATCAATATGAAATAGGAACAGTATATGACCATAAAGATGCAAAAATGTTAGCCAAAAAAATTGATGAGGTTTTCGAATTAAAAAATCGATATCAACAATGGAAAAGAAATACCCAAAAAGCTGCTAAGAATTTATGCTGGGAAAAAGAAGAGGAAATACTCATTGAAATTTATACCAAAGCAGGATTAAAATTTAATATTTGATTATTTAGGGGCATCTATTTTTTTATACGTCTCTTCAATAAAAAATGAATGATTAACAGACCAGAACATATCCTAATCCAAAAAATAAGTAACGGAAATAAAACTGCTTTTGACCAATTATTTTTTAAATATTACAAACCATTATACCTTTTTGCATTAAACTATTGCCACTCAGCAGTAATAGCTCAGGAATCTGTTCAAAACACGTTTATAAAAATCTGGAAGAATAACGAGTCGCTAAAAGATTGTGATAATATAGGCAAGCTTTTATTTACCTATACGCGCAATGAAATAATTGATGAAATCAGAAAAAATAATACACGTACAAAGTATGAAAAGCTGGTTGACCTCGAAACAGATTCAAAAAAGCATTCAGCGAACCAGGAAAGAGTAAAAGCAATTATAGAATCTGCTATTGAACAATTACCCGATAAAGCAAGAGAAATATTTCGTATGGCAAAAAAGGAAGGACTCACCGTTCATGAAATTGCTGAATATCTAAAAATATCTCCAAAAACTGTAGAGAATCAATTAACCATTGCCTATAAAAAGATGCGCAAATATCTCGAACCTTTTAAAAATCAACTGATAAATTTAGGGGATTGAAATATTGCAAACGTTAATAAAACAGCATGAGAAGAAAAAATAACATATTAAAAAACAGTCAGGACAGCAAGCAGGAACTCCATGTTGATGAAATCTTGAAAAAACATAAGTTGGAATTTGATGCTATTGATTTTGAAAAAAAAGAAACCGATATATTGCAGGCATATCAATCGATAAACAAACAAATTAACCAATCGAGAATACCATTCTTTAACTTTAAAAATTTCATTAAGCATACCAATCTTAGTATCATTCTAAAACCCGTTTACACAATCGTTATTACAGCTGTTGTTGTATTAACCACTATAAAACTTTTAGATACGACAAAAGAACCTGAATACTCTATTATAAGTGTAGATGCCGGAGAAAAAATTACACTGCATATTAATCCTCAGATTAGTATCTGGTTAAATTCTAACAGTACAGTAAAAATTCCCCGGGGAGCCAATCGTCGCGTCCCCTTTTACATGGAAGGAGAAGCATTGATAAAAATTAAAGAAGAAAATACCAAAGAATATACTTTTATAGCAGATGGAATGGAGTTTAAAACCGCCTCAGCAGAATTTCATATCAATACAAATTATCGGGATGATCAGATGGTAGCTCATGTTTCAGAGGGAGATATTCAATGTAACATTCCATTTACTGCCAAATCACAGACATTAACCATTCATAAGGGCGAAAAAATGAATTTTAGTGCTAATGCAGGATTTTTAGCTAAAGATAATATCAATAATAATAATTATATGGCCTGGCAAACAGGTATCCTTCAATTTAATAATCAACCACTTTCCGATGTAATAGATATACTGAGTAATTATTATGATATACCGTTTACTATTAAAAATGATTCTTTAAAAAGGAAAGATTTTACAGCAACTTTTAACAATCCTACCATCGATGAAGTATTAAATAAAATAATGGCCAATTATAACTGTAACATTACTGGTAATGGGAATAAATTAATCATTAACTAAAAATGTAAAAACATGAAAAAAATATTTTTCTTTATAAGTTTACTCTTGCTCATTTATCAACCAGAAACAAAAGCGCAAGATGAAAACAAAATCTTAAATAAGTTATTAGAGAACACGAATAACGGGTATTTAAAAGATTTCAAGACACCCCTTGCACCGGAAGGTATAGAACGTTTTTCAGTGGTCTTGTCCAAAAACACCAATTATGAAATATCTTCTTACCCGGTTAACGATATTACCATACAGTTGTATGATAAAAAAGGGGACATACTGGTAACTCCTTTAAATACAATTATTAATAAAAACAAAATTGTAGCAAAACAATACAGTATTTCAGAAACCGGAGTATATCATCTGGAAGTAAAAAACAATACCAATAAAAAAATAAATACTACGGTATTATTAACTCTGGAAGATAACGATGATAAAGAAGAAGAGGTAGTCATTGCATTCACGGCAAAAAAACCAGAGAAAGAGAAGAAATCTACACCAGTTGAAGATGAGTTATTTTTTGTTGTTGAAGATATGCCTGAATTTCACTATCGAGAAAACGGCAAAACAATCAATGATTTTAAAGACTTTATTAAACAGGAACTAAGGTATCCGCAAGAAGCGAAAGAACAAAAAATTGAAGGCCGGGTAATAGTGCAGTTTACAATAAACAAAAACGGTTATGTAAAAGATGCAAAAATAATGCGAGGTGCTCATCCTGCATTAAACCAGGAAGCCTTACGGATTATTTACAGCTCGCCAAAATGGAAGCCCGGAAAGCAACGCGGTATTGCAGTTAATGTTTCTAAAACAGTTCCTGTAACATTTAAGTTATAAAACCAATAACTAATCTATCTCCAAATTTTTTCTTTGTTTAATGCCTGCTGATATCGGCGGGCATTAATATTATGCTGTGAAAGGGTTTTGGCAAAATTGTGATATCCGGAAAAATCCGGTTTGGCACAAAAATATAAAAAATCATGCTGCTCGTAATTTAAAACGGCATCAATGGCTGCAACAGAAGGTATCGAGATAGGTCCGGGGGGTAACCCATATCGTTTATAGGTATTGTATGGCGAGTCGATTTGTTTATGAACCGTTAAAACACGTTTAATAGAAAAATCTCCTAAGGCAAATTTCAACGTTGGATCGGCTTGTAAATGCATCCTTTTTCGTAAACGATTTATATATACACCGGCCACTTTCTGCATTTCGTTATTATAAAGCGTTTCTTCATCTACTATCGAAGCTAAGGTTATTACATCAACCGGGGTCAAATTTAACGCTTTAGCTTTAGCCAAACGCTCTTCATTCCAAAAGCGCTGATACTCCTTATACATTCTTTGGATAAATCCTTCAGCGGTTGTATTCCACCAAAATTCATACGTGTTAGGGATAAAAATACAAGTTATGGTTTCGGGAGTAAAACCATAATTATTTATTATACTATCATTAGAAAAAATCTTTAACAAGGACACAGAATCTGCTTCTATTTGTTTAGCAATTTTACCGGCCAATTGCTCTTTCGTTCTTATACTATTAAATATTACCTGAACCGGTTCCTGAAAACCAGAACGCAGCATATCTATTATCTCATTATTATTCATTTTATGTTTTAGAGCATATCGGCCCGGATATATATGATTGGGATAATTTTTCTTTTCAGCCACCCAAATAAAAGATGAAATATTTTCTACTATCTCATTTTCTCTTATAATATCTACAACATCATTGAAAGTTGAACCTGTTGGTATATACAAATATTTTACCGTTGAATCAGATACTAAAATATTGGGCTGATAAATACGATTAAACATATTTATACCAAATACTGTAACTCCGGCAATTAAAGCCAGTAATAATAATCCTGATATTTTATAAAATAATCTTCTTTTCATCCTGTTAATTTAAACATATAATAATATAATCTGTTTAAAGAATGAGCAAAAATAATTTTTATTATATTTTTCTTCATAAAAAAGTGTAATATTATGGAGTATTTTTAACATTCAATCAAATTTCTTTGCATTTGTATTTAAATAAATTGTAAATTAGTATTAATTTTTACTTTTGAAACTTTTAATCAGGTAAAATTTTAGACGAATATATGAAAGACTTAATAATAAAAGAAACTGAAAAAACCCCTTCTGTTGCACTAAGCACAAATGGTGTCTTAAAAATTGAAGGACGCTCTATACCCGAAGATGCTGCAAAATTTTTTAAACCCATACTCGATTGGACCAAAGAATTTACTTCCGGAGAAATTCGTGTGGATATTAAACTTGAATATTTTAATACCAGTTCGTCAAAATTTATTTTAGAAATGTTGCGCCTGCTTGAAAACAATCCTGAAAATAAAAATATTTTAGTTAACTGGTTTTATGAAGAGGGAGATTTAGATGTTTTAGAATCCGGTCAATATTTCGAGTCCATAATCGGGATACCTTTCAAATATATTGAATATGAGGAATTATAATCTTTTCATTCCTTTTTACATGAAAAGTTTTTTATCACTTTTTTATAAATTCTGATGATAAAAACAATGTTGTTTATTAGTATCTTCAGTAATTGCAATAATCTGAAATCTACAAAAAACTATTATAAACAATACAAATATTAAAATCAATCAGCAACTATTTCGATTTTAAGCAATCCTAAGAAAATTAAACGTATTAACCAGTATTTTAATTAGTATAATCAAAATTTAACAAATACTTATCTTATTTTAAGGAGAAGTATAACATTAAAAACTGTAAAAAAATAAAAACATTTGCATGCAAGGAAAAGTATTAATTATTGATGATTCGTTAACCAATAATGTTCTTTTAGAAAATATATTAAAAGCAGAAGGAATTAACTCATTAGTAGCTTATAATGGCAAAGAAGCACTTACAATTATTAAAAAAGAAAAGCCTTTACTTATATTGTTAGATATAATGATGCCTGAAATGGACGGATTCATGTTTTTAGAGAAGATGAAACAGGAAGAGTGGACCAAAGATATTCCGGTAATTATTATTACAGCAAGAAATGATAAGGAAAGTATAAAAAAAGCACAAAATGCGGGTATTAAAAATATCATTTTAAAACCCATAGATATACAAAAAGTTTTAACGTCTGTAAAAAGTCAATTAAACATAAAAAAACAATACGCAGACAAATCATGAAAAATACAAAAAAATATAACCCGGAAACTATTAAAAAATCGGTATTACCATCACTTACCGAATTTGTTCTTATTTTAAACCCAGAGGGTTATTATTTAGATATTTTCTCCAATAATCAACATGATTTTATTTTAAATCACCAGGAAGCTATTGGAAAACATTTTAAAGAATTTAATTTTAATGAAAGTTTTACTCTCCAATTAAATAAAGCATTTTCGAAAATTCAAGATACCAGTATTCCTCAGGAATTTAGTTTTTCATCCAACCATTTATTCTACCATGCCAAAATTTCAGAGATAAAATCTGAAAAAGACGAATTATTAGGCTATGTTGTTTTAATAAGCGACATTTCAGGATTTAAAAATATTGAAAAAAACCTGTCACAAGAGCTTGAAGAAAGCAAAACAAGAATTAATGAACTAAACCGGGAGATTGATTTTTATATCAAACAGGGTGATGTTATTACCAGCCAGAGAACAAAAATTCAAAAACAGAGAGACCAACTAGCTGTCGAAAAGAAAGATATAACCAAACAAAAAGAGCTGATGGAAAAAGATCTGGATTTTATCATGAAACAAGGAGATAAAATTGCAGAGCAAAAACACAAAATAAAAAAACAACATGACCTTGTTCAAAAACAAAATAAAAAAATAGAAGATAGTATACTCTATGCAAAAAGAATACAATCAGCAGTACTACCGCCTAACCGCTTTGTCCAACACCTCTTATCCGAACATTTTATTTTTTATAAACCACGTGATATAGTAAGTGGTGATTTTTACTGGACCAAACAAATTGATGAAAAAATATACATTGCGGCAGCTGATTGTACAGGACACGGTGTTCCCGGAGCACTAATGAGCATGTTGGGGATAACTTTTCTGAATGAAATTGTCAATAAAAATCCCGATATTCATGCAAACGAAATATTAAATGAATTAAGGACCCATATTATCAGTTCTTTAAGACAAACAGGCTCGATTGGTGATAGTCGTGATGGACTGGATATTGCCCTGTGCATTATAAACCATGAAAAAAAAGTAATGGAATATGCCGGAGCAAACAATTCTCTTTATTTCATTCGAAACGGTGAACTTAGCGAAATAAAAGCTGATCGAATGCCCATTGGAATTCATCGCAGGGCAAAAGAATCGTTTAATAATCACGAAATAGCTTTAAATAAAGATGATTTGATATACATTTTCTCCGATGGTTTTATTGACCAGTTCGGTGGCGAAGATGGCCGTAAATTCTTAACCGGTAACTTCAAAAAATTACTTATCGAAAATCATCAAAAATCCTTAAGCGAACAAAAACAAATTTTAGAAAAAACTTTCCACCAGTGGAAAGGGGAAAGAAAACAGCTGGATGATATCCTGGTAATTGGTTTCAAAATAGCATTTGATAAAGAGTTAGTAAATTCAAAAACAGATTACCATTGGGAAGGAAAAACTATTTTGATTGCTGAAGATGATGAAGCTAATTTTATGTTATTGCGAAAATCATTAGAAAAAACCAATGTACAGATTATTCATGCTGAAAATGGAAAAGAAGCTGTAAGGATTTGTAAATCAAATCCCGATATTGATCTTATTTTAATGGATATAAGAATGCCTGTAATGGATGGAATTGAGGCTACATCACAAATAAAACAATTAGATAGAAATATTCCTATTATTGTACAAACTGCTTTTACCATGTCATCGGAAAAAGAAAAAAGTTTCAAAGCAGGTTGCGATGATTACATCTCCAAACCTATCAATTTAAAAGAACTTTATGCCACCATTTTTAAATACATGGAGTAAAAAAAGAACGCTTAACCTCCTACTTAATCTTCTTTTCAGCAGTTTAACCTCCCCCACTTGTTAACACTAAATTAATATAAATTTAATGCAATGATTATCCTTACATAATATTAGGATAAGCTACACGATATATATTTGTATTGTAAACAAAAGCAAAAAATCTTTAAACAATAATAATCATGAAAAAGATAACAACATTCATTGCAATTTTCCTTTTTTCTTCAAGTATCATTTTTGCAGTTAATGCAAATGAAGAAAAAGAAAATACCAAAAAAAGCGAAAGTGCCGTTATGACAACTTCAATCTCAGGAACAATTTTGGATAAAAATACCGGTGAAGCTTTAGTAGGTGTTAAAATTATGGTTAACGGAAAAGAAAAAGTAACCTATACTGATTTTGAAGGGTTTTTTGAAATTGGAAATATTACACCCGGAAAACACGAATTAAAAGCTACTTATATTTCTTATAAAGAAACACAAGAAAATATTGACGTTCAGCTGGAAAAATCAAATAAGATAAAAATAGCAATAGAAAATATTACCGAATAACTTTTATTATCATAATTACCACATAATAAACCGGGATACAAATTAAAATCCCGGTTTTCTTATTTCTAAATATTTATTAAAAACCAAAAAAGTATTTTATAATTCACCTACTCTTTTAAATTATCTCAATTCTAAAATACTTTTTTGATTTTGTAATTTTCTGTATATTGCATAAAAATCAATATTTATGAAAAAAAGCGCAAAAGTTATTCAGATACTAAAAAATAATCGTGATTTTATTTCCAAAATAATGGATGTTGATTTTAGTGATGATAATGTTCTGGTTTTTGATTTTAGTGAAAGTAATAGTGAATTATTTGAGATAGATCTTGGTGACACTCACGCTTTTAACGAGTATGTTTTTAATAAATTAAAAGAAGAAAAAAAAGGAATTGGTGTAGGTGGATATGCAGAAGATCGGTTGGTTTATAAAAGAAGTAAGCATTTCGATGGAGAAGGAGAACCCCGAAGTATTCACCTGGGAACTGATATTTGGATTAAAGAAAATACTCCTGTTTATGCTCCTTTGCCTGGTATTATTCACAGCTTTAAAAATAATACCACCTTTGGCGATTACGGGCCAACCATTATCATGGAACATTTAATTGAGGGGGTAACCTTTTATACACTCTATGGACACTTAAGTTTAGATTCCATCAGCGGACTTGAAAAAGGGAAATTAATCCGCAGAGGAGACGAAATTGCCCGGGTTGGCGATCAGGTAGTAAACGGAAACTGGCCGCCCCATTTACACTTCCAGATTATTACCGACATGCTTGATAATGAGGGTGATTTCCCCGGAGTGGCTCCACCATCTGCTAAAGAGTATTTTATGGATCTATGCCTGGATCCTAATTTAATTCTAAAAATTGATAAGTTAAAATAAAAAAGGTCTGCTATAAACAGACCTTGATGCTATCAATTTGTTCATTGAGTTATTATTCTTCGGAATAATCTTTCTCGTTAATCAGGTCACCATTTTCATTATACATTTTCCATACTCCGGTTTTCTCCCCTTTGGTATATTCCATTTCATAACGTAAAGTTCCATTTTCATCCCAGATAAACCATTTTCCATGTTTTTTCCCTTCCAGATAATTTGCTTCGGCTAATTTTAATCGTTTTTCATTCCAGGTTATCCATGTCCCGTGTATTATTCCTTCATTATAGGCACGCTGTTCATTTTTTACCCCGTTTTTAAAATAAATATAGGTAAATCCGTGTTGCAGGCCATCTTTTAAACTCATCTCCACATGAATATTGCCATTCTCGTAATATTCTTTGTAGGTGCCTGTAAAAGGTTCATTTCTTTCATTCACATATTTTCCATCCTTTTTAATCAGGTTTTGTGAATACATTGTGGTTGTTAAACCAATTAAAAAAATAAATAATATTGTAATCCTTTTCATGATTTTCAAATTATTAAACATTTTCATACAGCTAATGTACATAAATTTTTATTGATTGATGCAGATTAGCCCGAGGTTATTTCCTCTACTTTTATGATTAATTGTTATTATTACTGTTTTAAAAATTATATTTAATACTAACACTATAACTGGTTCCTGTTTCACGTAATTCATAATATTGATCTTCTGCATTAAAAGATTGATAGACGGTTTCATTCTTACTATTTAGAATATTTTTTATTTTAAAACCAAATTCAACTCCTTTTTTAAAACGCTTAGAAAAATTAAAATTTAAACTATGAAAAGGTTTGCTATAAATGTCAGGACGATCTTTTATTCCAACAATCTGAAGTGTTTTACCCTGTACATTATAATATAATCCGGCTTCTAATGTTTCCAAAAATCCACCGTTTCCACCTTCATAGGCAAGTCCCAGATTAACAAGATACGGTGATTGCCCTGCCATATCACGATACTGGCTAATACTTTCACCTGTACGAGCGGATAATAACCTGGATGCATATTCAGATTTACTCCGTTTTACTTTAGACTTTACATAAGTATAATTGGCACTTATCTTAAAATTTTCAAATGATTCTCCAATAAAACCAAGGCTTTGACGAACCTCAAATTCAGCCCCGTATACCTCCCCATCTCCAACATTACGTGGTTGAATCTGCATTTTCTGGGTGGTAGCGAATTGTACCATCTCAATGGGATGGATAAACTTTTTATAAAAACCACTAACAGAAACCAAATGTCCGGTCTTAAAAAAATATTCCCAACGCAAATCAGCATTATGAATAGATGTACTAATTAAATTGCCATCCCAGTAAACAACCTCATTTCCCTCATTATCAATTCCTTTATCATCGGCTAAACCACCAATAAAAGTTACTCCACTAATCGGATCAAATATCTGGGCATACGACAGTTCTTTAAAAGATGGACGGGCAATGGTTTTAGAATAAGATACCCGCAGGTTTTGTTTCTCAGAAATACCATATACAAAGTTTAAAGAAGGGAATAAATCAATATCATTAAGAACTTCGTCATTATTTAAGATCTTATCACCCCGTTGATTTCGTCCGGTATAATGTTGGATATAATTCTCCATACGGATACCGATTATTGATTTCAGATTTTTTGTTATATTAAATTCTGATGAAAGATAAGCAGCAATATAATTTGAATTGGCATTAAATTTATTTGAATTTACGGGTATAAAGTTAGCTTCATAGGTTGTTCCTCTGCCCAAATCTCCATTATAAGGCCATAAATTTTCATCTTGAAATAATTCATCAGGATTACCTGTTAAAGGGATATCACGAACATTTATAGCAAATGTTTGAACTTCATAATCTCTTTCTTTGAAAGTGTATGCCCCTCCAAACTTAATTTTAGCATCCTTACCATACAAAGAGATTTTTTTAGTGATATGAGTAACACCACTTAAATTTATTTCACTTAATTCTCTCCAGCTCCGTTCCGGGAAACCAGATTCAGTGCCGATAACTAAATCATTAGGAGTGGCTCCAAATGCATACCGTGTGAAACGAATATCCGGGTCTTGTATGCTGGAAATGGTAGGTGATATTTTCCAAACCACTTCCCACTTTGATTCGTTGTTCGTGTATTTACCATCCAGCAACAAATTGGTTAATGACCGCTGAGTATAGTAAAGGGCATGTTGAAAAGCATCAAATTCACTCCCAACATCTCTGCTCATATAATCAAACACTCCCGCTTTCGATTCACCATTTTGTAAATGAAGCAAATTAATCCGGTATTTTACATTTTTAGTTTTTATCGAAAAACCGGCTAATCCACTTAAAAAAACATTATTTACACCATAATCTCCGGTACGTTTATCCCTAATTTCAAGTTCTGTTACATCAGGATTAGCAGTAGCCAGTCCATAACGTCCGAATACTGCATCCTGGTAAAAATCAGTACTGTTTTTATACGATAGCGCAACATTATAACCTATTGTATATTTTTTTAAAGCCTTTTGATTACCAAAAGAAAAACCCAAATTATAATCCATAAAGCTGGTTTGTGTATTTGCTGCCATTGTTTTATCAAACCCTTCCAGGATACTTCTATAGCGTGTTCGTGCATCTGGATCAATATAAATATCGGTATATTGAGGAATATCAGAAGTAGCAGGAATTGCTCTGGTTCCGTCATCAAAGCCCAGAAAATCAGTACTTCCTCCTTCATATGTTAAATAATCAGTATTAAAATGAAAATTTGGATTATAACCGGCAGAGATTGAAATGCTTCCTTTTTTCTCTTCAGGAAAGTCTTTTAATTCAATATCGACAATACCACCGGTAAAATCGGCAGGCAAATCGGCGGTAAATGATTTATGAACAATAATATTATCTATAATACTGGTTGGAAAAATATCCATTTGTAACGTATTTCTGTCTGGATCTAATCCAGGTATATCTGTTCCGTTAAGCATTGTTTTGGTATACCGGTCGCCTAAACCTCTGACATAAACATATTTACCATTAGTTACTGAAACGCCGGTTATTCGTTTAACCGAAGCCGCTGCATCCGAGTCACCTGTTTTACGGAGGGTAACAGCCGAAATAGCATCAAATACATTGGGTGATTTTTGCTTCATTGCAAGTAATGCATTTTCCGTATTTCGTATAGCTTTAGCTGTAACAACTGCACCTGCTATTTCAAAAGTAGCTTGTTGTAAACCAATATCATCCAATAATGTTACTTCTTCGGACTCAACATTCACTCCCTCTATAAAAATGGTCTCATAAGAAATAAAAGATATCCTTACTTTATAAGTTCCGGGAGAAACAGAAAGATTAAAATTACCGTCCAGGTCGGTTATTGTTCCTTTTGCAATGCTTTGGATATAAATAGTAACTCCCGGAAGCGATTCTCCGGTTTCACCATCAAAAACACTACCCCGAATAACTCCGGTTTGAGCATTCACAAAGCTGCTCATCCATAAAAAAAGAAACAGAATTAATAATTTTACGTTACTCATGATTTTATATATTCTTTTTTACTACCAAAACCCGCAGGGACTAATCCTGCGAGTTTTAACTTTATTTTATTCTTTAATTTGTATTCTTAAAAATCAGATAATATACCTGCAGCTGCAGCCCATGACCAATTAGTAAACATTGATTTATCAGCACCCACTGTAGGATTGGATACAGCAGTAACAAATTCATCACTTCCATCTTTAAAGAAATCGGTTAATACAGTTTCTGCGGGTAAAGTAGCTTCTAAAGCAGAATAAGTACATACATAATCTGTTGGTATTTCATCAAAATCCTGTCCTTCAGAAAGACCAAAGAAATATACCCCGTCCATATCAACATATGAATTCGCATCATTATCTACTAATCCATCAGCATCACCAGCAAATACAGAACCATTTTTAATAGTATGTTTTGCAGCCATTGTTCCTTCAGGTCCGTCAAGCTCAAAACACTCATCGCCTGGATTAATAACAATAAAATTATCTAAAGTGCCTGCCCACGATTGGTCAGTATCGATAGCATCATCACCGGCATTCCATACTATCGCATTTTTGACATTTACTGTTCCACCAAACCATTCGATTCCATCATCCTGGTTAGCAATAACCTCAACATTTTCAATAGTTGTTCCGGTACCTACGCCACCTAATGTTAAACCATTAATTTCATTCCCTTCGCCAATGTTTGCACCTCCGTGTCGAATAGAAATATAGCTAATCACACCTGAATTATCATCCGATTGATTTCCTCCATATTTACCATTGCTGTCATCAGCAGGGATACCTTCTATAGAGGCCTCGATGCCATCACCTGAAACAGAAATTGGTGCTTTACCTAAAACAATTAATCCACCCCATAATCCATTTAAATCAGAATCTAAATTTGGACTGGCAATCATTCCGGGCTCAATTTCATCAGCAACAGAAGTAAAGATAATTGGAGAGTCAGTGGTCCCTTCGGCCATTAATTTTGCTCCACGGGCAATAACTAAAGCGGTTGCATTTGTTCCGGTTCCGGCTTCACCTTTAACAATTACACCTGGTTCAATGGTTAAAGTTACACCTTCAACTACAGCAATACGACCGCCTAATAAATAAACACTCCCTGTTTCCCAGGTAGTATTTTCTGTAATATTCGATGTAATAGTAAACTCATTCTCATCAATTATGGGTTCAATATTATCATCATCTTCATCACAAGAAGTAAACCCAATGGTTAATGCTGCTAATAAAGCGGCTGTTACTTTTAAATAATGTTTTTTCATTTTGTTTTTTGATTTTGGTTTATTAAAAATTATCTAAAATTTCGTTTTTAACTTCACTGCAAAGTAATATTAGCTTATGTTAAATGATATTATCTGTTTTTTATCCTTGTATTAAATTTTACCCGTAAATATTTTTTTGTTAACTTTAACTTAAAGTTGATTTAAGATTTTTTTACTCTTGCCCGGGAAAGAATATTGTATCTTAGCCAATTGTATGTTACACAAAACCAAATGAATAATGAATAATAAAAACTTTAAAATCTTGTTGGTCGATGATGAATCTGATATCCTTGAATTCTTAAAATATAATATTAATAAAGAAGGATTTGAAGTTCATACAGCAAGTAATGGTAAAGAAGCCATAGAAATAGCCAAAAAAATAACTCCTCATTTAATTCTGCTTGATGTGATGATGCCTGAAATGGATGGCATAGAAACTTGTGAAATTATGCGCCAGGATAAACAACTGCAAAATACCATTATTGCTTTTTTAACCGCCCGTGGCGAGGACTATTCACAAATAGCCGGATTTGAAGCCGGTGGTGATGATTATATTGCCAAACCGGTAAAACCAAAAGTGTTAATTAGTCGCATTAAAGCTTTACTCAAAAGATTTAAAACAACCACAAAACCTGAGGATGACAATGATTTAATCATAAAGCAAGCGAACCTGGTTATTGATAAAGAAAGATATGTTGTAATTAATAATGGTAAAGAACTTATTTTACCTAAAAAAGAATTTGAGTTACTGGTATTATTAATTTCAAAACCCGACAGAGTTTTTACACGCGATGAGATTTTCAGCTCTGTTTGGGGTGATAATATTATAGTAGGCGACAGAACCATTGATGTTCATATCCGGAAATTAAGAGAAAAAATTGGCGATAAACACATAAAAACAATCAAGGGGGTTGGTTATAAGTATGTTGATTAACTTAAAATAGATACAGGATACAGGATACAAGATGCAGGATACAGGAGAAAAGTATCAAGAGACAAGAGACTGAATAGGATAAACAAAAAGGCTCGAAAAATTTCGAGCCTCTTTTGGATGTAAATGTGTCCTTTTCTAAAATGAGTTTACACCCATTTTACTTATCATGATTATTCATTTGAAATTCCACAAAGTCCCGTTGAGCTTTTACCAGGTTAATCGATTGTAATAAGAAATTCTTTAATTCATTCAGAATTCCAAGATACAGAATACTAATACGCGTACCGGATTCTTGTTTCTTAATACGTTTAACTTGCTTTTTCCGGGCAGCCTTAATATTACTTAATATCTCCTGCTGCTTTTCAATTAAATCAGGAATATTTTCAAAGGTATTTTGTTCTATCGTTTCAATAATTGAATCAAACAAATCGGTTGTTCCGTCTCTTAGCTCATTCAACTCATCCACCTGTACAGGGATCAATCCTTTATGATGATTTTCGATATGCTCAAAACTGGGATTAGAGATAAAAGTAAGTGCATGAGCCATTTCTCGAAGATAGTCAATAACCTGTACATAATAGTGTCCTGTTTCAGCTTCTTCTTCATAAAGTTTCTCCAAAGTTAAATGTACAGACTGCTTTAAATAGCGGGCCTCTTCATTTAATTTATCCACATCTTTACACAAACTTTTAAGCAACTTGCGATCTTCTTTGGTTAACCCAACGATAGTTTGATTTAGCACTTTAATAACTGCCTTTAGCATATTTCGTACTTCAAGAGTACACTTGGTTCTGATATTTTCTGAATGAAGTTCTTCGTCGGCTAATGTTTTTAATCTCTCTTTTTCAGTTTCTTTTTTATTAAATAAAACATGCGTTCTGATAAGAATAAAAAGTGCTATGGCAATAAAAATACCGATAGCAATTCCGCCACCGTAACTAATAATTAATGCAATAATAAATGCAGCTGTAAATGCAGTAAAAGCTGTAATAAACCAACCACCAATCACCGTAATCACACCGGTAATGCGGTAAACAGCACTTTCTCGTCCCCAGGCTTTATCAGCAAGCGAACTACCCATAGCTACCATAAAAGTAACATAGGTTGTTGATAAAGGAAGTTTTAACGAAGTAGCAAATGCGATCAAAACACTGGCAACCGTCAAATTAACCGATGCACGAACCATGTCAAAAGATGGCATATCTTTCTGATCTTTGATAGATTTCTGATATTCTGAAGTATCAAATCGTTTTTTAAGGAACTTATTAACTTTTTTAGGAATGATCTTACCTACTGCAGTATCCATATCTAAAGCAGCTTTTACAAGCGTTCTGGAAAGCATACTTGACCCAAATCTTTCACTACCGGATGATTGTCTGCTTAAATTCACTTCCGTTTCGGTCACCCTACGAGCTTTCCTCGATAACCAAAGGGTTACAACCATAACCAAACCGGCAATTAATAACAGAACGGTATTGGCTTTGGCTTTACCTGTTAATGCAGTCATTAACAAACCATTGGGGTCGGATACAGGATCAGCTATAAAAGCCTGATAAGATTTTAATCCTGCCAGGGGAACACCTATAAAGTTTACCAAATCGTTTCCGGCAAAGGCCATTGCCAGGGCAAAAGTTCCTACCAAAACAACTAACTTTAAACTGTCAAATCGTACCAGCCAATAAAGCACCTGAAGTAAAAGGGTCCAACCGATAAAACTATATAAAATAATTAGTGTTGCATTAGTTTTAATCCACTCAGCGGTAGCATCAGTTAGGAAAGAAGTCCCTTTAGCACCTTTTATTAATATAAAATAGGTAATTGCAGTAATTGCAATTCCACCCCAAATAGATCCAAAATATTTAAACGTACGTTTATAATTATAAGAAAAGACTAAACGGGTAAAATACATGATAATAGAACCCACCGTAAAAGCTACAATAACTGAAAGTAAAATACCGGCAATAATCGCCAAAGCTTTTGCAGTGTTAATATAATTACTCATTTCTGATAAGCCAACTCCTAAACGGTTAATTTTTACCAGGGATACTGCAACAGCCGAACCCAAAAGTTCGAATACAATTGAAACTGTTGTAGAAGTAGGTAATGCCAGGGTATTGAAAATATCAAGCAATAAAATATCAGTTAGCATTACAGCCAGGAATATGATCATGATTTCAGAAAAATAAAACTGATCCGGATGAAAAATTCCTTTTCGTGCAACTTCCATCATCCCACTTGAAAAAGTAGTACCAACTATAATTCCAACACTAGCAATAATCATGATAACATGACGAGGTGCTACCTTCGATCCAATAGCAGAATTTAAAAAGTTTACAGCATCATTACTAACTCCTACAATTAAATCGGATATTGCTAAGGCAAAAAGAATAACTACTAAGATTAAATAAAAATTCTCCATTTCTTTTATTTTAAAATTTGGTGTAAAAGTAGATATACAAAATATAGGATAATTATTCCAATGGTTTAATTTTTTATTAATTCAATGTTAAATTAATGTTAATTTTAATTATGAGTTTAAATTTACAGATTTTAAAGAAAAAGCAACCTACTTTTTCAATTATTTTTTTTTGTTTTATTAAATAACACTATTTTTATAATTTAAACATTCTCAGGTTGAGAAAAATATTCATTTTACCGCGAGTTATTCTATGAAAAAATATGATGTCATAATAAATTTTAAAGGAGCAATCTCTTTAAGCATTATTGATGATATCCTTCATAAATTAAAAAAATACTTACATGACAATATTGAAGATAAACTCATGCGTAAACGAGTTTACTCTTTAACAGTAGAATGTCTTGACAATATTTATAAACATACTGATTTAACTGATACAAATAATAATTTGGTGAATATACATCCCCCCCGATTTATTGTCGAATTTTATAACGATACATTTCTTATTCACACGGGTAATATCATATCTAACGAAAACACAGATAAGGTAATTAAGAAACTAACCCAACTTAATCAATTAAAGGATAATGAAGTCAACCAATTATATAAAGATTCTCTATCAAATGCAGAAATCTCTGAAAAAGGAGGCGCCGGTTTGGGATTAATTCTTATGTCCAAAACAACCCGGCAAAAAATTATTTTCGATTTTGAAAAAATAAATCATAACTTTTCTTATTTTGCGATGCAATTAAACCTAAAAATAAATTAACTAAGCTATGAAAACCTTAAATATTGCAGCTACCAATAAATCACCCAGAATTATTTTTGACCCGTCCAAAAAAACTTTTGAAATGAAAGGCAATTCCCGGCCTGAAAATGTTCGTGATTTTTATTATCCTATCCTGGAAACTCTTAGGAACTATTTTGATTCGGCAGCTAAAGATCAGCAATTAATTAAAGAGTCTGAAGAAAAACCATATACGTTTAATTTTAAACTGGATTATTTTAATTCATCATCAGCAAAATTTATTTCTGATATTTTAGTTATCGTGAGGGACACATACGATAAAGGAATTCATTTCAGAGTATACTGGTATTTTGAAGATGGTGATGACGACATGAAAGAAGTGGGTGAAGATTTCTCCGATATGATCTCATTTCCTTTTAATTTTATCATGGTACAGCGATAAAGAGAATAATATGTTTTATCAAAATAAAGTAGTTTGGATTACCGGGGCCTCTTCAGGAATTGGGGAGGCCTTAGCTTATGAGTTAGCCCGACAACAGGCAATTACGATTCTATCATCGAACCAACCGGAGGAACTGGAAAGAGTAAAAGAAAATTACGATCAAATTGGAGGTAAAAGTTTTATTCAATTTTTGGATATTACAGCCATAGATAAAATGGAATCCACCACCAAAACACTTATTGAAAATTTCGGGCGCATTGATGTACTAATCAACAATGCAGGAATTAGTCAGCGAGCGTTAGCCCTTGAAACACCGCTGGAAATCGACCGCAAGATCATGGAAATTGATTATTTCGGAACGATTGCTTTAACCAAAACAGTTTTGCCTTATATGCTCAAAAAAAAGTCGGGATACATTGCTGTTACAAGCAGCATATCAGGCAAATTCGGATTCCCTCTCCGCTCGGCCTATTCAGCAGCAAAACATGCACTACATGGTTTTTTTGAAACCCTACGATCTGAATTATATGATGATAACATTAAAGTATTAATTGCTTTTCCCGGAAGAGTAAAAACAAACATATCAATCCATGCTTTAACAAAAGACGGAACAGCACACGGGAAAATGGACGAAGGCCAAAATACCGGAATATCTGCACAAAAATGTGCAAAACAATACCTTAGGGCAATCCAAAAAGATAAAAAAGAAGTTTTAATAGGCTCCTCTGAATTATTTATGGTATATATTCATAAATTTTTTCCAAAAATATTTTATAAATTAGCACGCAAAATAAAACCTGTGTAGAATAGAAATTGAGTGAGTAAAATGGAAAAAATTATTAGCGGAATTCAACAAATCGGAATTGGGGTAAC
>Ga0102943_1000523_pt1 | contig 25685 bp, 28 predicted proteins | sample SalPonC_black_MG_FD_78174 | JGI IMG/M metagenome (GOLD analysis project Ga0102943, IMG submission 78174) | Salt pond soil microbial communities from South San Francisco under conditions of wetland restoration - Salt Pond MetaG... | ecosystem: Environmental > Aquatic > Marine > Intertidal zone >...
ATTCGCGGCGCGACCAACCATCAATCGGGCCTTGCGGCCGAGGCGCAGGTCGCGGACCGGTTCCTGCGCGGCGGCCACGAGATCCGGGCGCGTCGCTGGCGCGGGCCGGGCGGCGAGATCGACCTGATCTTCGGCAACGGTGAAGGCGTGATATTCGTCGAGGTGAAGAAGGCCCGCGACCATGCCACTGCCCTGTCCCGCGTCTCGCCCGGGCAACTCGACCGGATCCAGCGATCCGCAGAAGCCTATGCCGCGACGCTCCCAAGAGGGGCGCTCACGGAGATGCGGATCGACATCGCGCTCGTCGACGAGATGGGGCGCATCGAGATCGTGGAGAACGCGACGATGCACTGATGCCATTGTGCCCCTCCCCGGTCTGCGCCATGAAAGGGCCGGATTCAGCAGAGGGACGCCCATGGCTCTCAAGGTCGCCATCCAGATGGACCCCATCACGGGGATCGACATCGACGCCGACAGCACCTTCCGGATCGCCGAGGAGGCGCAGGCTCGTGGGCATTCCCTGTTCTACTACACACCCGACCGACTTTCGTACCGAACCGGACGGATCCTCGCCCGCGGTTGGCCGCTGACTGTCCGGCGAGAGAAGGGGAACCACCATTCGATCGGGGCGGAGACCGAGATCGATCTCGCGACGCAGGACGTCGTCTGGCTGCGGCAGGATCCGCCGTTCGACATGGGCTACATCACCACGACGCATCTTCTCGAGCACCTTTCGCCCCGAACGCTCGTGGTGAACGACCCGTTCTGGGTCCGCAACTCGCCCGAGAAGCTCCTCGTCCTGCGGTTTCCGGACCTGATCCCGGACACGATGATCGCCCGCGATCTCGCTGCGCTGCGCGCCTTCAAGGCGCATCACGGCGACATCATCCTGAAACCGCTCTACGGCAACGGTGGCGCGGGCGTCTTCCGGCTCGACCCCAACGACCGCAATCTCGCGAGCCTGCACGAACTCTTCGCCTCGCTTTCGCGCGAACCGTTGATCGCCCAGCAATTCCTTCCCGACGTTTCGAAAGGCGACAAGCGGATCATCCTCGTCGACGGAGAGCCGGTTGGCGCGATCAACCGCGTCCCGGCTGCGGGCGAGACGCGATCGAACATGCATGTGGGCGGCCGACCCGAGAAGATCGGCCTCAGCGACCGGGACCGTGAGATCTGCGCGCGGATCGCGCCGGTCCTGCGCGAGAAGGGCCAGATTTTCGTGGGCATCGACGTGATCGGCGACTGGCTCACCGAGATCAACGTGACCTCGCCCACCGGCTTGCAGGAACTCGAGCGATTCGACGGCGTGAACGTGACCGCGAGGATCTGGGAGGCGATCGAGGCGAGGCGCGCCTGATGAGCTGGCAGCTCGTCCTCCTCAACGCGATCCTGCGCGCAAGCGCCAAACCGCTTCTCCGCCGCACCCGGTCGCCGGAGCAGGCCGAGCGGGATTTCGCTCTCGCCGCCCGGCTCTTCTTCCGCAAAAGCGACACGACGGCGGTCATGGGGAAGATCCCCGGCCCGGCGCGACCCATCGACGTCGCGCGCTTCGCCTGGACCGAACCGCGCGCCGACGGCGCCGTCCTCCATCTCCACGGCGGCGGCTACATCGTCGGCAGCGCCAAGGCCTACGAGGGGATGCTTGGACGGCTCTCCACGCTCGCCGGCATACCGGTCGTCGCCCCGGACTACCGCCTCGTGGCCGAGGCGCCATTTCCGGCCGCCTTCGAGGACGTGGTCGCCGTCTGGGATGCCCTCGTCGCGGAAGGCTGCCCGCCCGGACGGATCGTGCTTGGCGGCGACAGCGCGGGTGGCGGACTGGCGCTCGCGCTTCTGTCCGAACTCTGCCGCCGCGGCACGCCGCCCGCCGGGATCTACGCCTTTTCGCCCTGGACGGATCTCACCGGGTCGGGCGACTCGATCGATGCGAACGCGGCGCGCGACGTGATCCTGCCGGCGTCCCGGCTCGGCGACCTCGTGGAGATGGTGCTTGCCGGGGCCGATCCGCGGGACCCGCGCGCCTCGCCGCTGTTCGCGGACTTCCCGGACCCGCCGCCCGTCTATCTGCAGGCCAGCCGGTGCGAGATCCTGCTCGACGACACGCTTCGGATCGCGGAGCGGCTCAGGTCGGCGGGGGGCGGCGTCGAGGTCGATCTCTGGGACGACACGCCGCACGTCTGGCAGATCTTCGACGGACGGGTTCCGGAGGCGCGGGACGCACTTGTCAGGACCGCCGCCTTCGTCGCGCGCAGGCTCAAGGCGCCACCTCTGCCAGACGAAAGCTGACAGCTTCCGCCACATGCGTCCGCCCGACCGAGTCGGCGCCGGCCAGATCGGCGATGGTGCGGGCGACGCGCAGGACCCGGTGGTAGCCGCGTGCCGAGAGGCCGAAGCGCAGGGCCACCTTGTTGAGTAGCTCCCGTCCGCACGGATCGGGGCTTGCCACCTCGTCGAGCATCGCGCCGACGAGGTCGGCGTTGAGCCGGATCGTGCCGTGTCCCGCGAACCGCGCCGCCTGCCGATCCCGTGCCGAAGCGACCCGCGCCGCAAGGTCAGCCGAGCACTCCCCGCCGCTTGCCGTCTCGAGGTCCGAAAAAGCCACCGGCGGCGCGTCGACCCGGAGGTCGAAGCGGTCCATGAGGGGGCCCGAGATGCGGCCCAGATAATCTTCTCCGCATTGGGGCACGCGGGCGCAGGCGCGCGCGGGATCCGAAAGATAGCCGCACTTGCAGGGGTTGGCGGCGGCGACCAGCATGAAGCGGCAGGGATAGCGGACATGCGCGTTGGCGCGGGCCACCACGACTTCGCCGGTCTCGATCGGCTGGCGAAGGGTTTCGAGCACCGCCCGCGGATATTCCGGGAACTCGTCCATGAACAGCACCCCATTGTGCGCGAGGCTTATCTCGCCGGGCTTGGCGCCCTTTCCGCCACCCACGATCGCCGCCATCGAAGCGGTGTGATGCGGTTCCCGGAACGGTCGCGCGCGCGAGATACCGCCTTCGTCGAGCAGGCCCGAGAGCGAGTGGATCATCGACGTCTCGAGCGCCTCGGCAGCGGTCAGTGGCGGCAGGATGCCGGGAAGGCGGGCGGCGAGCATCGACTTTCCCGATCCCGGCGTTCCGATCATGAGCAGGTGGTGCCGTCCTGCCGCTGCGATCTCGAGCGCGCGTTTCGCCCGTTCCTGGCCGCGCACGTCCGAAAGATCCGTCGTTCCCGACCGGATCGGAGCGACCTCTCCCGGTTCCGACGGCGGCAGGACACTCTGGCCGGTGAAATGCCGGATCGCCTCGTCGAGCGAGCCCGGCGCGATGACTTCTGCGGCTCCGACCCAGGCCGCTTCGGCGCCGCAGGGGCGTGGGCAGACGAGGGTACGGGCCTCTTGCGCGGCGGCCAGCGCGGCCGGGAGAGCCCCCGCGACCTGCACGAGAGTGCCGTCGAGCGACAATTCGCCAAGCGACACTGTTCCTTCGATGTCGTCCTTGGGCAGGATGTCGAGCGCGGCGAGAAGCGCCAGCGCGATCGGCAGGTCGAAGTGGGAGCCTTCCTTCGGCAGGTCCGCGGGCGACAGGTTCACAGTGATCCGCTTGGACGGCAGGGCGATCGACAGTGAGGTGAGCGCCGCGCGCACCCGCTCCTTCGCCTCGGACACAGCCTTGTCTGGGAGTCCGACGAGCGAGAACGCGGGCAGGCCCGGAGAGACTGCGCACTGAACTTCGACGATCCGCGCCTCGACCCCTTCGAACGCGACAGTGTACGCGCGCGTCACCATGTTCCGCCCTCCGCGACCTATGGTTAACGGCTACGGTGCAAGCGCTTTACGAATCGTGAACGAGCGCCACGAAGCCGGGCCACGCCGAGGGCCCGGCCACCCTGTTGTTATTCGATCGCCCGGTCCTGCGCGAACGCGAGCGACGGCATCGAAGCCGACGGACTTAGCCCGCGATCCGTTCCGGACAACGGTGATTCACCTTTTCTTTGTGATCCGGTCCGCGCCTCTGCTCGTAACCGTGACAGGAACAACACGAAACGAGGCCGCGTTGGTGGCCTGAAACCGGGAGTTTCGACATGGCGCTCGACGGGTATTCTGATCAGACTCTTTCACGGATCGCGATGCGGGCAGAGTTGCTCGACGCCGAAACCGAACTCCGGCTTGCCTATGCCTGGCGCGATCATCGGGACGAACAGGCGCTTCACCGCCTCGTCACGGCATACATGCGCCTCGCGATCTCCATGGCGGCGAAGTTCAAGCGCTACGGCGCCCCGATGAACGACCTCATCCAGGAAGCGGGGCTTGGCCTCATGAAAGCCGCCGACAAATTCGATCCCGACCGCGGCGTGCGCTTCTCGACCTACGCGGTGTGGTGGATCAAGGCCTCGATTCAGGACTACGTGATGCGGAACTGGTCGATGGTCCGCACGGGATCGACCTCGAGTCAGAAGTCGCTCTTCTTCAACATGCGCCGTGTCCAGGCCCGCCTCGAACGCGAGGCAGCGGCGCGGGGCGAGCGTCTTGATTCCCACCAGCTTCGCCAGTTGATCGCGACCGAGGTCGGTGTTCCCCTCCACGACGTCGAGATGATGGAAGGGCGCCTGTCAGGGTCCGACTTCTCGCTCAACGCCACGCAGTCGACCGAGGACGAGGGCCGCGAATGGATCGACGCGCTGGAGGACGACGGTCAGCAGGCCGCCGAGGTTGTCGAGCACGACAAGGACATCGACACGCTGCGCGAGTGGCTCGTCATGGCGATGCAGGCTCTGAACGACCGCGAGCGCTTCATCGTGCGCGAGCGCAAGCTCCGCGAGGATCCTCGCACGCTGGAAAGCCTCGGGGAGGAACTGGGCTTGTCGAAGGAGCGCGTCCGCCAGCTCGAGGCCGCGGCCTTCGGAAAAATGCGCAAGAGCCTCGAGAAGCAGTCGGGCGAGGTGCACGAATTCTTCGCCTGATCACGACGATTTCGGGCGCTGCGGCGTTCGTCGCGTCCGGAGCATCGGCCGACCGTATCGAGCCGACCGATCTCTATGATCTGCCGGACTCCGATATCGTGATCGTCGGCGAAACCCATGACAATCCGATCCACCACGCCCATCAGGCGATCGTCGTCGAGGCAATCGAAGCGGCGGCGATCGTGTTCGAGATGCTGAGTGCTGAGGATGCGGGTCGCGTGCGGCCCGGGCTCGTAGCGTCGGAAGAGGCGCTCGGCGCAATACTGGGATGGGAAGGGTCCGGCTGGCCCGACTTCGCCATGTACTACCCGATCTTCGTCGCGGGAAGGGACGCGGTCCTCGTGGGCGCCGAAACCCCGCGCGGGGACGTGCGCCAGGCCGCGAGCGACGGGGCCGCCGCAGCTTTCGGCGAGGGCGCCGAACAGTTCGGTCTGGACCGTCCGCTGCCCGCGCCCGAGCAGACGCTGCGCGAGGCGGGACAGCTCGTCGCGCATTGCGGCGCACTTCCCGAAGACGTGCTGCCGGGAATGGTCGCGGCGCAACGCCTTCGCGACGCCTGGCTCGCCCGCGCCGCCGTCGAGGCGCACGAGACGACAGGCGGACCGGTCGTAGTGATCACCGGCAACGGCCATGCCCGCGAGGACTGGGGAGTGCCCCGGCTGCTGGCCGAGGCGGCGCCTGACCTCGAGGTGCTGACCATCGGCCAGTACGAGGAAGCCGCCGAGACCGATCCGCCCTACGACCATTGGCTCGTCACCGAACCGGCGGCTCGCCCGGACCCCTGCGCGGCCTTCCGCTGACCACTCGGCAGTTGTCAGGTCGCCGCGCGGGGTCTACGTCTGAGCGGGAGGGATCGGGGCGGCGGACATGCTGGCAGGAAAACGCATACTTCTGATCGTGGGCGGCGGTATCGCGGCCTACAAGGCGCTCGACCTGATCCGCCGCCTGAAGGAACGCGGGGCCTCCGTCACGCCTGTGCTGACCCGGGCCGCGCAGCAATTCGTGACTCCGCTTTCCGCATCCGCGCTCGCCGGTGAGAAGGTTTATGCCGATCTCTTCGACCTGACCGACGAGGCCGAGATGGGCCATATCGAGCTGTCCCGCGCCGCCGATCTTCTCATCGTCGCACCGGGCACGGCGGACCTCATGGCCAAGATGGCGGGCGGCCACGCCGACGATCTTGCCTCCACCCTTCTCATTGCGACCGACAAGCGGGTGCTGATCGCCCCGGCGATGAACGTGCGGATGTGGGAGCACCCGGCGACGCGTCGGAACCTCGCGACGCTGAGCGCAGACGGCATCCTCATTGCGGGGCCGAACGACGGCGACATGGCCTGCGGGGAGTTCGGCCCCGGGCGGATGTCCGAGCAGCTGGAGATCGTGGCGGCGGCCGAGGCGGCGCTGTCGGACGGGCCGCTCAAAGGCCGGCACATCGTCGTCACCTCCGGCCCGACCCACGAGCCGATCGACCCTGTTCGCTACATCGCGAACCGTTCGTCGGGCGCGCAGGGCACCGCGATCGCCTCGGCTCTCGCCGGGCTCGGCGCCCGGGTGACCTTCGTGACCGGTCCGGCCTTTCTCCCGCCGCCCGCCGGTGTCGAGGTCGTCCGCGTCGAGACGGCGGAAGAGATGCTGGCCGCCGTGGAGGCCGCACTGCCCGCCGACGCCGCGGTGTTCGCCGCCGCTGTGGCGGACTGGCGGGTGAACGACAGGAGCGCAAGCAAGATCAAGAAATCGGCGGGCGGAATACCGGCGCTGACGTTCTCGGAAAATCCCGACATTCTCGCCGCCGTCGCGCAGCGGACGGACTGCCGGCCCGCGCTCGTCGTAGGCTTCGCCGCCGAGACCGACGACGTGGTGGACAACGCCCGGAACAAGCGTGCGAGGAAGGGATGCGACTGGATCGTCGCGAACGACGTCTCGCCGGGCACGGGCGTGATGGGCGGGCAGGAGAACGCGGTGACGCTGATCATGGAAGACGGCGAGGAGAGCTGGCCCCGCATGGGCAAGACCGAGGTCGGGGAACGGCTCGCGCGGCGGATCGCGGAGGCGCTGACGTGAGGGACCGCGCGACGGGCGTGGCGCATGGTCCGCGAGCGGCGTTCCGCCGCCCGCTGCATATCTCGGGTACGATGATGCAGGGGACGCGCGCATGAGCCCCACGGTCGGCGTTATCCGGGAGGACTGGGCCGATCCGGTGGTGCCGCTCCCGTCATACGAGACCGGCGGGTCGGCCGGTGCGGATGTTCGTTGCAACCTCGCGGCCGAGGACCGGGCGGCGGGCCTGACGGTCGGACCGGGCGAGCGCCGCCTCGTGCCCACCGGCCTTCGCGTCGAGATCCCCGAGGCTCACGAGATCCAGGTCCGGCCGCGGTCCGGGCTCGCGCTGAAGCACGGCATCACCCTGGCCAATCCGCCGGGCACCATCGACGCCGACTATCGCGGCCCGCTGGGCGTGATCGTGGTCAACCTCGGCTCCGACCCCTACACGATCCGCCATGGCGACCGCATCGCGCAACTCGTGGTGGCGCCGGTCGTCCGCGCCACCTTCGCGGAGGTGGCGGCGCTGACGAAGACTCCGCGCGGCGCGGGCGGCTTCGGCTCCACCGGGCACGGCTGATGCTTTTTTTCCTTATCGCCGCCGCCGCGCTCTGGGGGCTCGGCTGGTATCTGAAGACGCCGGCGAGCGCGCGGCTCATCATGATCGGCCTCGTCTACGTCGCCATCCTGGCGGTGCAGATCGTGCTTCCCGCCGATCACGCGCTCCGCCGCGCGATCGGCGGGACACTCGGCGAGTGGCTGACGGTGGGCGGCCTCATCGCCCTCGCCTGGCTCTACGCGCAGGTTCTGAAGCGCATCCGCGCCCGGGTGCGTCCCGAGAATCTCCCCGCAGCGCCGCCGCCGCCCGGCGCGCCAGACGTTGCCCGCTATGCCCGGCACATCATCCTGCGCGAGATCGGCGGGCCCGGCCAGAAGGCGCTCGGCGAGGCGAGGGTGCTGGTGGTGGGCGCGGGCGGCCTCGGCTCGCCGGCGCTCCAGTATCTCGCCGCGGCGGGGGTCGGCACCATCGGAGTGATCGACGGGGACGTGGTCGAGGTCACGAATCTTCAGCGGCAGGTGATCCACACCGACGGCCGCACGGGCATGCCAAAGGTCTTTTCCGCCGAGATGGCGATGACGGCACAGAACCCGCATGTCGTCATCCGGCCCTACAACCGACGGCTGACGGAAGACATCGCGGAGGCACTGTTCGCCGACTACGACCTGATCCTCGACGGCACCGACAATTTCGAGACGCGCTACCTCGTGAACCGGACGGCGACAGTGACGGGAAAGCCGCTCATCGCCGCGGCTCTGTCGCAGTGGGAGGGTCAGATCAGCACCTATGCGCCGAAGGACGGCACTCCGTGCTACGAATGCATCTTTCCGGAGGCCCCGGCGCCCGGGATCGCGCCCTCCTGTGCGGAGGCGGGCGTTCTCGGGCCGTTGCCCGGCGTCGTCGGCGCGATGATGGCGGTGGAGGCGGTCAAGGAGATAACCGGGGCAGGCGAGGGACTCCGTGGCAGGATGCTCATCTACGATGCGCTCCACGGCGATGCGCGGGTGTTTTCGCTGAAACGCCGCCCGGACTGCCCGGTCTGCGCCGGCTGATCTCGTGCGCGAGATGCGCCGCGCCGAACCCTTGGGAAGCCGCATGGTTGGCTTGATGAAGATGCTGCCAGCTTAACCTGGCCCGTTCCGCGGGCGGCTCGATCGGCGGCACCACCTTGGGTTGGCTGGTCAGTGCGCCCCATCGCGCTAGCTTTACGCCACGTCATTTGGGAGGAGCCAAAATGCGGAACATCACACTGACATCGGCACTATGTCTGGCGGCGGCCCTGCCCGCGGCGGCACAGGACACGCCCGCACCTGAAGGTGCGGCAGTCTACATCGTCGCTCCGGCGGACGGCGCGACCGTCTCGAACCCCGTCACGGTCGTCTTCGGCCTTCGGGGCATGGGTGTCGCCCCGGCCGGCACGGAAGCCGAGAACACCGGGCATCATCACCTTCTGATCGACCGCGCCCCGTTCGGCGAAGGAGCGGACGGCGCGGAGGAATTTGTTTATGCCGTGCCCGCCGATGACAACCACCGTCACTTCGGCGCGGGTCAGACCGAGGTGACGCTCGACCTCGCGCCGGGCACGCGCACGCTCCAGCTCGTCCTGGGCGACGCCGGGCACGTCCCGCACGTCCCGCCGATCATGTCCGAAGTCGTCACGATCACCGTCGAGTAGGCTGGCGGTCGGTGGCGGGGCGACCTAGGTTGCGGCCGAAAGGAGCCCCGCCATGACAAACCCGCTGCTCGACGACTGGACCACGCCCTTCGGCATCGCCCCCTTCGACCGGATCTCGGACGAGGATTTCGCCCCGGCCGTCGACGCCGCGCTGGCCGAAGCGCGCGAGAGCATCGTGCAGATCGCCGAGTATCCGGAGCAGCCGACCTTCGCCAACACCGTCGAGGCGCTGGAAATGGCCGACGAGACGCTGGGCAGGGTCCTGTCCACCTTCTATTCGCTGGCGGGGGCGCACACGAACGCCGCGCGCAACGCGCTTCAGCGGCAGTTCTCTCCGAAACTCGCCGCCTATTCCTCGGAAGTCTCGATGAACCCGACCCTCTTCGCGCGAATCGAGACGCTTTGGGAAAGCCGCGAGACCCTCGGCCTGACAGACGAGCAGATGCGGCTGCTCTACCTGACGCGCCGGGGCTTCGTCCGGGCGGGTGCGCAACTCGAAGGTCAGCAGCGCGAGCGGCTGAAGGCGATCAGGGAGCGGCTCGCCGTGCTGGGTACACTGTTCACGCAGAACCTCCTCAAGGATGAATCCGACTGGATCATGGAGCTGTCCGAGGACGACCTTGAAGGGCTGCCCGATTTCGTCGTCGCCGGGGCGCGCGCGGCGGGGGAGGAAAAGGGGCTCGACGGTCCCGCGATCACCACGTCCCGGTCCTTGATCGTCCCCTTCCTTCAGTTCTCCCCGCGCCGCGACCTGCGCGAGACGGCCTACGAGGCATGGACATCCCGGGGTGCGCGCGGCGGCGAGACCGACAACCGCGCCATCGCGACGGAAATCCTGAAGCTCCGTGAAGAGCGGGCGAAGCTTCTGGGCTACGACAGCTTCGCCGCCTACAAGCTCGAGACCGAAATGGCGAAGACGCCCGAGAACGTGCGCGACCTGCTGATGCGAGTCTGGGAGCCCGCCCGCGCCAAGGCCGAGGCCGACGCGGCGCTTCTCGAAGAGATGATGCACGCCGACGGCGTCAATGGCCGCCTGGAACCCTGGGACTGGCACTACTACGCCGACAAGCGCCGCAAGGCCGAGCATGACCTCGACGAGGCCGAACTCAAGCCCTTCCTGCAACTCGACCGGATGATCGAGGCGGCTTTCGCCTGTGCGGGCCGTCTGTTCGGGCTCGAATTTGCGCCGGTGGAGGTGCCGCTTTACCATCCGGATGCCCGGGCATGGGAGGTGACGCGGGACGGTCGGCACATGGCGCTGTTCGTGGGCGATTACTTCGCGCGCGGCTCAAAACGCTCGGGGGCGTGGTGTTCGGCCATGCGGTCGCAGCGCAAGCTTGGCGGCGAGACCCGGCCGATCGTGGTCAACGTCTGTAACTTCGCGAAGCCCGCGAAAGGAGAACCAGCCCTCCTGTCCTGGGATGACGCGCGCACGCTCTTCCACGAGTTCGGCCACGCGCTCCACCAGATACTGTCGGACGTGACGTACGAGTCGATCTCCGGAACTTCGGTGGCCCGAGACTTCGTCGAGCTCCCGTCACAACTCTACGAGCACTGGCTCGAAGTGCCCGAGGTTCTGGGCGAATTCGCGACGCACGCGCGAACGGGCGAGCCGATGCCGAAGGCTCTTCTCGACCGCCTTCTCGCCGCCTCGACCTACGACATGGGCTTTCAGACCGTGGAATACGTGGCTTCGGCCCTCGTCGATCTTTCCTTCCATGAAGGCGCCGCGCCCGCCGACCCGATGGGGAAGCAGGCCGAGATTCTGGCGGAACTCGATATGCCTCACGCGATCCGGATGCGCCACGCTACCCCGCACTTCGCGCATGTCTTTTCGGGCGACGGTTACTCGTCGGGCTATTACAGCTACATGTGGTCCGAGGTCATGGACGCCGATGCCTTCGAGGCCTTCGCGGACGCCGGCGGCGCGTTCGATCCCGAGATGGCGACCAAGCTCGAACGCTTCATCCTGTCGGCCGGCGGCAGCGAGGAGGCCGAAGACCTCTACACCGCCTTCCGCGGCCGGATGCCGGGGCCCGAGGCGCTCCTGAAGGGCAGGGGGCTTGCGGACGCCGCCTAACGGCCCGACCGGGCGAGCTCCAGAATCTGCCGGATCTCGTCCGCGATCGCGCCTTCGATGGCGATGCCCGGGTCCGGCACCGCGCCGGGATCCTCCTCGTGGAATTCGAGGTGCCGCCGGTCCTTGAGATAGTCCAGAAGCTCGGGCCCGCCCTTGCCGGCGGCCATCGCGGCGATCACCCGCGCCAGGATCTTCCGGTGCGCGATGATCCGGCCTTCGAGCGTTTCCGGCGTCTCGGTCATGGGGTCGCTCCGCGTCACGGTGATGTGAGCGAACGCCTCCGCCAGCCCAGGCGTTCCCCGAAGCGTCAAAGTGGAGGACAGCCGATGAAACGCTCAATCGCCTATGGCAGCCTCGCCGCCGCCGGCGTGCTGCTCGCCGGGGCCGCGGCTTTACTGACCGGTCGCGATCCCCGCACACCGCGCATCGCCCGTCGCAGCGAAAGCCGCAGGCCGGCGGTGCGCAGGAATGTCCAGATCCGCCACGCCGGACCTGAACAGATGCGCGATCCGCCGAAGAAGTGGGACCGCGTCGACGAACAGGTCGACGAGAGCTTTCCGGCCAGCGATCCGCCCTCGAACTACTGACGCGACGGATCGTCGGGATGCGGCTCGACGCCGATCGGATCCTTGTGGATGATGATGTCGGCCTCGGGAAATTCCTTGAGGATCGCCCGCCGCAATGCCGCGCCGATGGCATGGGCGGTGTCGAGCGACTGCTCCCCGTCAAGCTCGATGTGCATGTTCACGAAGACGCGGCTGCCCGCCGTCCGCGTCTTGAGGTCGTGATGCCCGTGAACACCCGGCCAGCCGTCGGCGATCTCTCCGATCCGCGCGATCATCTTCGGGTCCGCGCGCCGGTCCATCAGCGCGTCGAACGCGCCCTTGCCGATCCGTATCGCGCCCACGGCCAGCATCCCCGCGGCCCCCAATGCGACCACGCTGTCGATCTGCGTGAGCCCGAACCGTGCCGACGCCCAGAGCGACACGATCGCCCCGATATTGGGCAGGAGGTCGCCGAGGTAGTGCAGCGAGTCCGCCCGCACGACCCGGTTTCCGGTCTTCGACGCGACGCGCCGCTGCCAGAGCACGAGCCCCAGGGTAAGCAGGATCGAAAGGCCCATCACCGCCATGCCGCGGCCTTCCGAAGCCAGCGCGACAGGCGCGTCCGACAGAAGCCGCGCCACCGCGGCCCAGCCGATCGCCCCCCCCGCGACGAGTATGAAGACCGACTGCCCGAGCGCGGCGAGATCCTCGGCCGAGGTATGCCCGAACGCGTGATCCTCGTCCGGCGGGCGCGCGGCGTAGACAATGGCGGCCAATGCACCCAGCGACACCATCAGGTCCATCGCGCTGTCGGCGAGGCTCGCCGCGACAGACAGCGCCCCCGTCGATCCGAGCGCCCAGAGCTTGAGCGCCACGAGGATCAGGGCGACCGTCACGGAGGCGACGCCGGCGGAGATGTTGAGACGCGTCGACAAGGCTCGGTACGCTCCGCTGCAACCCGGGCCGCAGAATAGACCGGACCCCGCCCGGGAAAAACCGTTCAGTCGCGAATCTCGCCCGCGCCGACACCCCAGAGCGCCGACTTCTCGATCCAGCCGCGGTATCCTGCCGCGTCGATCCGGCACCAGTCCCGCAGGCATTCGTCCAACTCGGCGATGACGCCCGCCTCCGCCCGCGCGTTCACCGGCGCCTCCGCGTCGGGCTTCATCCGGAGCGCCGCCATGTCCTCTTCCACGATCACCGTCCGCACGCCGGAAAGCAGCGAATAGTGCATCCACCCCCCCGCGCCGTCGCGGTCCTGCACCCGCCGCCAGTGGCCGAACTCGTCGGTGATCTCCAGAGGCATGTCGCGGCGCTTGAACACCCAGTCGATCCGGTGGGACAGCGACGGGCCGCGCCGCACGTTGCCTTCGCCGGCTTTCAGCGAGACGAAGCGCGGAAGCGGCAGGTTCGTGACCTTGCCCCGCTCGGCGGCGGACGCGATGCCCGCCACGAAAACAACAAGGGCACAGACGAAAAGACTGGCCGGAAAATGCAACGCTCTCATGTGGGTCTGTCGTTCCCGCTCGCCTCTGTCCGGATTTTGTCGCGGGTGCCGCGAGCGGCTCCCTTGTGCCCGGCTTCTTTCCTTGTCACTTTGCCATCCAGCGCGCGCGAAGGAAAGAACAGGGGAGGCTCCGCATGCCGTCTCAGCGTCTGAGTGTTGTCGTCACGCGACGGTTGCCCGAAGCGGTCGAGACACGCATGACCGAACTTTTCGACGTGCGGCTTCGCGAGGACGACAAACGGATGTCGCGCGAGGCGCTTGCAGACGCGATGCAGACTGCCGACGTCCTCGTTCCCTGCGTGACCGACCACATCGACGCGGCGCTACTGGCGCAGGCGGGTGAGAGGCTGAAGCTGATCGCGAATTACGGTGCCGGGGTCGACCACATCGACGTTCAGACCGCCCGCCAGCGCGGCATCCTCGTGTCGAACACGCCGGGTGTGGTCACCGAGGATACCGCCGACATGACGATGGCGCTGATCCTCGCTGTGATCCGTCGCATCCCCGAAGGTCTTGCCGTGATGCAGGCGGGTTCCTGGGAAGGCTGGGCGCCCACCGCCTTTCTTGGCGGCCGGGTCGGCGGCAAGCGGCTCGGCATCCTCGGAATGGGCCGGATCGGCCAGGCTGTCGCGCGGCGCGCGCATGCCTTCGGCATGCAGGTCCACTACCACAACCGCAAGCGCCTCCACCGCGAGATCGAGGCGGACTACGAGGCGACGTACTGGGAGAGCCTCGACCAGATGGTCAGCCGGATGGACGTCATTTCCGTCAACTGCCCGCACACGCCGTCGACGTTTCACCTGATGAACGCGCGAAGGCTGAAGCTGATGAAGCACGCCGCCGTCATCGTGAACACTTCCCGCGGCGAGGTGATCGACGAGAACGCGCTGACGCGCATGCTGCGCGCGGGAGAGATCGCGGGCGCCGGTCTCGACGTCTTCGAGCGCGGCCACGAGATCAATCCGCGCCTGCGCGAGCTGACGAACGTGGTGCTCCTCCCGCATATGGGATCGGCAACAATCGAGGGCCGGATCGAAATGGGCGAGAAAGTCATCATCAACGTCAAGACCTTCGCCGACGGCCACCGCCCGCCGGATCTCGTCGTGCCGGCGATGGTGTGATGCGGCGGGGAGGGCCGGGCGGCGCGACCCGGGCGGCAGAACGCGCACGTCCTCCGGGGGCTGCTTCGGCACCAGCACCGGACGGATTCGCAAGCGTGGACGAAGGCGAAAACTGGGCAGAGCTCGCCCGCAACAGTCCCATGGCACTCTCGGACGAGACGCCGGAACGCCCGTAGGCGCTGGCCGCCCCGAGGCTTGCCGGGGCGCCAACCCGGCGCCTCATTTCTGCCCAAGAAACGGCGCAAATGTGCTGAGACTGTGGCCCATGCGACTCCTCAACGTCCATCAGCCGCCCAAGACCGAGCACAAGGCGCCCAGCCGGCGCAAACGGGCCGAGCACGTCCTCCGCCGCTGCCACCGCTGCCGCGGAACCGGCAACGCACCATGCCAGATCTGCGGCGGGGCGGGTGAGGTCTTCAGAGGCAGGGACCTGTTCGGCAAGGCCCACCACAACCGCTGCGCGGGATGCTTCGGCACGAAAAGCACGCGTTGCTCGACTTGCGCCGGGATCGGCTGGACCTGACAGGCGCCCGGCCGATCAGGACCAGGGCCCTGCCCGCCGCGCGGGAGCCGGCCCCGCCATCTCGCGCAGCCGCGCGATCCGGTTTTCTGTCGCGGGATGCGTCGAGAACAGCTTGTCATGCGCATGCGCGTGCAGCGGATTGATGATGAACATGTGCGCCGAGGCCGGGTTCCGCTCGGCCGAGTTCATGTCGATCCGGCTCGCGAACTGCTGGATCTTTCCCAGAGCCGAGGCCAGCCAGAGCGGCTGACGGCATATCTCGGCGCCGATCCGGTCGGCCTCGTATTCCCGCGTCCGGCTGATCGCCATCTGCACCACCGCGGCGGCCAGCGGCGCGAGAATCATCGCGGCCAGAAGCCCGATTATCCCCATGCCGTTGTCCCGCCCGCCCCGGAAGAAGAAGCCGAAGTTGGCCAGAAGCCCGATCGCGCCCGCGAGCGTCGCGGTGATCGTCATCACCAGCGTATCGCGGTTCTTGATATGGGCCAGTTCGTGCGCCATCACGCCCGCGATCTCCTCGCGGCTGAGGCCCCGCATCAGCCCGGTCGTCGCCGCCACCGCCGCATTCTGCGGGTTCCGTCCGGTGGCGAAGGCGTTGGGCTGGTCCGACTGGATCACGTAGACCTTGGGCATCGGCAGGTCGGCATTGCGGGCAAGATCGGCCACCATCCGCACGAGGTCGGGCGCGGTGCGCTCGTTCACCTCGATGGCGTTGTGCATCCTCAGCACCATCTTGTCCGAGGAATACCACGCGAAGACGTTGGTCGCCGCGGCGATAATCAGCGCGATGACAAGCCCGGCCTCACCTCCGATGGCAAGGCCGACGACGCCGAACAGCGCGGTCATCGCGGCGAGAAGAAGGGCGGTGCGGGCAAAAGCCATGGCGCGTCTCCAAAAGCTCAGACGAGGCTGACGCCTCCGATTACCCGCGGCAGTTCCCTGATCGTATCGCGCATATAGCCGAGCGCCGCGCGGATTTCATCTGTCTCTTGCCCTGCCGGCAGCGGCCGAGAAACCTCATTCCAATTCTAAGTCGCGTATTTGTGCTCTACTCTCGCGGCGATGACCCTGACCGAATCCCGTCCCGCCACGATGATCGGCGCCGCCTGGGCGACCGGGGCGGTGGTTATGTTCTCGGTCAACGACGTCTTGGTCAAGTTCCTGAGCGGCGAGTATGCCCTCCACGAAGTGGTCCTGATCCGGTCACTCGTCGGGATGTGCCTGGTGCTGGGACTGATCGTGCCTCTGTCCGGTGGCTGGCCGGTGCTTCGGACGCAGCGTCTCGGAATGCACCTCCTGCGCGGCCTCTGCGTCGTGTTCGCGAACGTGTGCTTCTTTCTCGGGCTTGCGGCCCTGCCTCTTGCCGAGGCAGTCGCGATCTTCTTCGTCAGTCCGCTTCTGATCTCGGTGGCTTCGGTCGTCTTCCTGGGAGAAACCGTCGGCCCCCGCCGCTGGGGCGCGATCGGCATGGGGCTTATCGGCGTGGTCATCGTGCTCCGGCCCGGCACGGACGCCTTCCAGGCGGCTTCGCTCCTGCCGCTGGCTGCGGCGCTCGGCTATGCCGGGCTTCATACGCTGACCCGCAAGATCGGCGGAACCGAAGGAGCGGCGACGCTGATCTTCTATGCCCAGGCGACGTTCATCGGGACAAGCGCCCTCATCGGGCTTGCGGTGGGGCACGGCGAATTCGCAGGCTCGGGCCACCCGTCTCTGGAGTTCCTGCTGCGGGGCTGGACGGTGCCGGACCTGGAGGATTTTCTGGTGATGGCCTTCGTCGGTGTCGCGAGCGCGGCAGGGGGCTATGCGATCGGGCAGGCCTACCGGCTGTCGGAGGCGGCGCTGGTGGCGCCCTTCGAATACGCGGCGATGCCGCTGTCGGTGCTCTGGGGCTGGCTCGTCTTCGACGAACTTCCGGATGCCGTGGCCTTCGCCGGAATCGCGCTGATCCTCGCGTCCGGCCTGATCCTGGTCTGGCGCGAGGCTGCTGCGCGGCGCGCGACAGTCAGCCGTCCGCCGGCCCCGCGGTAGGGTCGGCATCGTGCAACCAGCGGTGCGGCAAGCCGTTGCGAACCTCTTTCCGAACGCGGTTTCGCAATTGCTTTGTTCAAGCCGCGACACGGCCGCCCCCTTCGCATTCCTGCCCGCTCCCGCTACGAAGGATCTCGAACAACCGGGAGCGAACCATGCCGCGTATAGAGGCCGTCATCTTCGACATCGGGAACGTTCTGATCGAATGGCAGCCTGAGCGTTACTATGACCGGGTGATCGGACCCGAGCGCCGCCGCCGCATGTTCGCCGAGGTCGACCTGCACGGCATGAACGACAAGATCGACATGGGCGAGGACTTCACGGCCACGGTCTATGCGACGGCCGATACCTATCCCGAGTGGCGCGACGAAATCCGCATGTGGCATGACGACTGGATCGAGCTTGCCACGCCAGAAATCCCGCATTCGCGCAAGCTGATGCGGGCGCTTCAGGCGAAGGGCGTGCCGGTTTTCGCGCTGACGAACTTCGGGATCGGGAGCTTCGCGTACGCGAAACCGTTCTATCCCTGGCTGGAGGACTTCGACCGGCACTATGTTTCGGGCCACATGAAGGTGATCAAGCCGGATCCGCGGATCTACGAAATGGTGGAGCAGGATTGCGGTGTCGGACCGATGGCGCTTCTTTTCACCGACGACCGTGAGGACAACGTCCGTGCCGCCGCCGCACGGGGGTGGAATACGCACCTCTTCGAGGGGCCGCAAGGTTGGGCGGACCGGCTGATCGCCGAGGGGCTTCTGACCGAGGAGGAGGCGCGGCCATGATCGCAGAAATGATCCCGTTCGCCGGGGGCGAGTCCGTTCTCGACTGGATCGGGCTGACCGGGGCGCTGGCGGAGGGGCACCGGCTCCCGAAGGCCGAGATCGGCGACACCTTTCTCTACCGGGACCCAGACACGCTTCTGAGCCGGTCGGCGTGGATTGACGGGCTGGGCATCGCGGTGAAGTCCGCCACGATCTTTCCCGGCAACGTCGCGGCGGGACAGCCCGCGATAAACGGCGGCGTCAGCCTCTATTCGGACGCGGACGGCACGTTGTCGGCGATCATCGATTTTCATCTCGTGACCAAGTGGAAGACAGCCGGCGACAGCCTTCTTGCCGCCGCGCGGCTGGCGCGCCCGGACAGCGAGGTTGTGCTGATCGTGGGCGCGGGCGCCGTCGCACGGGCGTTGCGGGACGCCTATGGCGCGCTGTTCCCGAAGGCGCGGTTCCTCGTCTGGAACCGGACCATATCGAAAGCCCAGGAACTGGCGGCAGCCTGTCCGGGAACGGAGGTGGCGGGCGATCTGCCGGATGCCGTGGCCATGGCCGATGTCGTGACCTGCGCCACGATGTCGTCGGAGCCGGTGATCCGGGGCGAATGGCTCCGCCCGGGCCAGCATGTCGACCTCATCGGGGCCTACAGGCCCGACATGCGCGAGGCTGACGATGCGGCGCTGCGCCGGGCGCGGATCTTCGTCGACAGCCGGGACACGACGCTCGGCCATATCGGCGAACTGAAGAGTCCGCTGTCCCGGGGCGTGATCACCGAGGCGGACGTCATCGCCGATTTCTACGGTCTGGACGCCTTCACGCGAAAGCCCGGCGATATCACCCTCTTCAAGAACGGAGGCGGCGCGCATCTCGACCTGATGACCTGCGACTACATCCTTCGTCGCTGGCGGGAGCGCCGGGCCAGGACATGAGCGAGAGCCTTCAGGCGATCTACACGCGGCTCGCGGGCGAGGGGCGGCTCGCGGCCGACCCGGCGCAGGAGGCACTGCTGCCGGAGTTCGATCGCATCCGGACCGCGCTCGAGGCGGAGCCCGAGAAGCGGGGGCTGCGGGGGCTCTTCTCGAAGGGGCCGGAGGCTCCGAAAGGCCTCTATCTCTGGGGCGGTGTCGGCAGCGGCAAGTCGATGCTCATGGACCTGTTCTATGCCTCCGTCGACATCGAGACCAAGCGCCGGGTGCATTTCCATGCCTTCATGCAGGAGGTCCAGGCGGGGCTTCACGCCGCGCGACAGACCGGGGCGGACGATGCGGTCCTGCCGGTGGCCGAAGCCGTGATCCGCGAGGCGAAGCTTCTGTGCTTCGACGAGATGCAGATCACCGACATCACCGACGCGATGATCGTGGGGCGGCTCTTCGAGAAGCTGTTCGAGGCGGGCGTCGTCGTCGTCACCACATCGAACCGGGTACCCGACGACCTCTACAAGGACGGCCTCAACCGCCAGCTGTTCCTGCCCTTCATAGCTCTCCTGAAGGAGCGTATGGCTGTCCGCGAGCTTGCCGCCGAAAAGGATTACCGTCAGGACCGGCTCGGCGGCGAGCAGGTCTATTTCCATCCGGCCGACGCCCGTGCCCGGGACGCGGTGTCCGACCTCTGGCGCGACATCACCGGGGGCGGCGGCGGCGCGCCGCTGATCCTGAAAGTGAAGGGGCGTGACGTCGAGATCCCCGTGTTCCGAAACGGCGCCGGCCGCGCCACGTTCTGGGATCTTTGCGCCAAGCCGCTGGGGCCGGCCGACTATCTCGCCCTGGCCGAGGCGGTGCGGGTTCTGGTCCTCGAGGGCGTCCCGCGGCTTTCGTCCGAGAACTACAACGAGGCCAAGCGCTTCGTGACGCTGATCGACGCGCTCTACGAGGCGAAGGTGCGGCTCGTCATGACGGCCGCCGACATGCCCGAGCGGCTCTATATCGAGGGCGAGGGGTCCTTCGAATTCGCCCGCACGGCGAGCCGCCTGCGCGAGATGCAGTCGGCCGACTGGCGCGCGTGAGCCCCTGATTCGTCTTGAAATGCGGCGGCGGAGCCGCGGACGCAGAAGCCTGGCGCCGGAGGCGGAGGCCCTGATTCAGAACGGCGCCTTGGAGGAGAACGTCATGCCGACGCCCCCGTCGGGATGCCGGATGCGCAGGCTCTCGGAATGCAGCATAAGGCGCGGATACGCCCGTGCCGGTCCTTCGGCATAGAACGGGTCGCCCAGGATCGGGTGCCCGATCTCGAGCATGTGGACGCGGAGCTGATGCGACCGCCCCGTGTGCGGGTAGAGGCGGACACGCGTCGTTCCGTCCTCCCGCCGCACGACACGCCAGTCCGTCACGGCAGGGCGGCCCTCGGCATGGTCCACCTTCTGGCGTGGCCGGTTCGGCCAGTCGACAACCAGAGGCAGATCGACTGTTCCGGTCTTCTCGGCGACTTCGCCCGAGACCCGCGCGACGTAGACCTTCTTGACCTGCCGCTTCTCGAACTGGAGCCCGAGATGGCGCTGGGCGTGCGGCGTCAGCGCGAAAATCATCACGCCCGAGGTGTCCCGGTCGAGCCGGTGGACGAGCAACGCCTCGGGGAAAGCCTTCTGTACGCGGGCGAGGAGGCAGTCGGCGAGATGCGCGCCCTTGCCCGGGACCGAGAGAAGGCCGGCGGGCTTGTTCACGACGAGGATCTCGTGATCGTGGTGAACCACCTCGAGCGGGGTGTCGGGCGGGTCGTAAGGCGTCTCGGTCATGTCAGGCTCCGCGCAGGCTGGACGCGCCGAGCAGGGCTCCGTAGACCACGAAACAGGCGGACATGAAGCGCCGGAACCAGACGTTCAGGACGGCGCCCATCGCGAGGCGCCCGAGACCCGCGCCAATGGCGGTGTAGCAGGTGTAGCTCATCGCGGTGATGGCGAGGGCGGTGGGCACGATCACGGTCATCTGGTCCCAGATCGGAACGTCGGGCAGCACGAATTGCGAAAAGGCGGCAAGGTAGCCGGCAACGGATTTCGCGTTGATTGTGGCGATCAGGAAGGCGCGGCCGTAGATCGAGCGGGCGGACGTGTAACCGGCGGCGACCGGTCTGCCGGCGCTGAGCCAACCGCGGACGCCGATCCAGACGAGAAAGGCCGCGCCGACGATTTTCGCCCAGAAGAATGCCGTGGGCGACGCCGCGACCAGCGCCGTCACGCCGGCGGCGGAGAGGAGAAGAAACAGCATCGCCTGCGTCAGGATGCCCGCGACGCCCCAGAGAGATCTGCGGAATCCGTGGGTCATCCCATTGCCGATGCAATTCACCGCGTTCGGACCGGGCGTCGTCACGAACAGCACCCAGAAGAGGGCGAAGATGCTCCATCCTTCGAGGCTCACCGGGCGAAGACCGAAGTCAGGATCTTGTCGAGTTGCCGGGTGTCCTCCTCGGTGAAGGCGTCCGGTTGATCACTGTCGATGTCGAGGACGGCTATGATCTCGCCCATCGCGTCGCGGACGGGCAGGACGAGTTCGGACCGGGTCGATGAGGCACAGGCGATGTGGCCCGGGAAGGCGTCGACGTCGGAGACGCGCTGGGTCTCTCCGGTCCGCGCCGCGGCGCCGCAGACGCCGCGATCGAAGGTGATCGTGAGGCAGCCGTGACCGCCCTGGTAGGGTCCGATCTTCAGCAGGCCGGGCTCGGTGACGCGGTAGAATCCGGTCCAGTCGAAGCGCTCGTCGGCGTGGTGGATTTCGCAGGCGAGCGTCGCCATGAGGGCGACATCATCGGTCTCTCCCGCGGTGAGGGCATCGATGGTCCGGGCGAGAGTGCTGTAGTCGACGGTCATGCAGTCACCCGGTGCCGCCGGTGAGGTGCGCGCCGAATCGGCCGACGCCGTAGGCGATCGCTCCCGCGCCGGCGCCCAGGAGAAGCATCTCCAGGCCAGCGCGCAATGCCGTGCGGTCGGTGAAGTAGGCGCGGGCGGCGCCGATGCCGAAGAGAGCCGCCATCGCGAGAAGGGCTGCGAAGGCGAATCTCGGCAGTCCGATGTCGGGCAGGATGTAGGCAAGGAGCGGCAGGATGCCCGCCAGAATGAAGCCGCAGAAGGTCGCGGTTCCATTGCGTGCCGCGTCGCGCAGCGTCGGACGGCTCTCCGCTTTCGATCGCTCGGAGAGGACGTCGCTCACCGCCATCGATGTGCCGTCGGCGAAGAGGCTCGCGAAACCGAGGATCAGGATCGTCTGCGTCGACAGCGCGGCTCCGACAATGCCGGCGACGATGGCGAATGTCGTCACGATCCCGTCCGTCGCGCCGTACACGATCTCGGGCAAATATGTCCGGACGACCCCCTCGTGTCGCGGCTCGCCGTTGCCGTCGCGCCGCCGGGCGCCGCCGGTCCATCGCGGCATGTCAGACGCGTTCCAGCGCGATGGCCGTGCCTTCGCCGCCGCCGATGCAGATGGCGGCTATGCCGCGCCTGAGACCGCGGCTCTCGAGGGCGTTGAGCAGGGTGACCATGATCCGCGCGCCGGAGGCGCCTATCGGGTGGCCGAGAGCGCAGGCGCCGCCGTTCACGTTCACCCTCTCGCGCGGGAGGGTCATCTGCTTCATGAACGCCATCGGCACGACGGCGAAAGCTTCGTTGATCTCCCAGAGATCGACATCGTCGATGGCCCAGCCCAGCCGGTCGAGGAGCTTCTTCGCGGCGGGAACCGGGGCGGTCGTGAACCAGCCCGGCGCCTGGGCGTGCGAGGCGTGGCCGAGGATCCGGGCGCGCGGCGCGATGCCGTGCGTCTCGCAAGCCGCGGCCGAGGCGAGCACCAGCGCCGCGGCGCCGTCGGAGATCGAGGAGGAGTTCGCCGGTGTCACCGTGCCGTCCTGGCGGAAGGCGGGCTTCAGCTGCGGGATCTTCTCGGGCCGGGCGTTCTTCGGCTGCTCGTCCTCGGCGACCGTCGTTTCGCCCTTGCGCGTCGTCACGGTGACGGGAGCGATCTCGCGGTCGAAGACACCCGACCTCTGCGCCTCGAGCGCGCTCTCGAGCGAGCGCAGGGCATAGTCGTCCTGGGCCTTGCGGGTGAACTGGAAGGCCTCGGCGCAATCCTCTGCGAAGGTGCCCATCAGGCGGCCCGTGTCGTAGGCGTCCTCGAGCCCGTCGAGGAACATGTGGTCGATGACCTGCGCGTGGCCGAGCCTGGCGCCCGACCGCATCTTCGGCAGAAGATAGGGGGCGAGCGTCATGCTTTCCATCCCGCCGGCAGCGACCATGCCCGAGGTGCCGAGCGCGATCTGATCGAAGGCGATCATTGCCGCCTTCATGCCCGAGCCGCACATCTTGTTCACCGTCGTGGCGGGGACGTCCTCGCCGAGGCCGGCCTCGAATCCGGCCTGCCGCGCCGGGGCCTGTCCCTGGCCGGCAGGAAGGACGCAGCCCATCACCAGCTCTTCGACGGCACCGGGCTTCACCCCCGATTGCGCGAGGGAGGCGGCGAGCGCGGTGCCTCCGAGAACGGGCGCCGTGGTGTCCGCGAAGGCGCCCTGAAAGCCGCCCATCGGCGTCCGGGCCGCCCCGACGATGTAGACCTCGTCCATTCCCGTTCCTCCGTTCGGATTCTCTGCACCTGCTTACATAATGCTAACCTCCGGCGTCTAGCGTTCCGCCGAGTTCAAGCGGGAGCGCGCGATGAATTTCGAAGTCAGGGAAGTCGGACCCGATCTCCTCGTCCGGGTGGCGGAGGCGAGAATAGACGCGGCCGCGGCGGTTCAGTTCCGCGACGCCATGCGGGACGCGACCGAAAGCGGACAGGCCCGCGTGGTCCTCGATCTCGGCCAGGTGGTCTTCGTCGATTCCAGCGGCCTCGGCGCGATCATCGCGGCGATGAAACACATCGGTCCCGACCGGCAGCTTGAGCTCGCCGCGCTGCAGCCCGCCGTCGCACGGGTCTTCCGCCTGACCCGGCTCGACGAGGTGCTGACGGTCCATGCCGATGCGGCGGCGGCCTTCGATGGCCGCATTCCCACCGAATGACCCGGAGGACCGACATGGCCCGGACAGCGGTTGCTTCGTCTGGCTTCACTCTGCGCGTCATGGCGCGCAACCCGTCGATCCGGGAGGCGCTCTCGGACCTGCGCGGCCGGCTCGAGCGGCACGACCTGACCCTTGAAGAGTTGAACACGGTCGAAGTCGTGCTCGCCGAGGTGATGAACAACGTGGCCGAACACGCCTATGCGTGGCGGCAGGACGGAGAGATGCTCGTGCATTTGAGGGTGGCGACCGATGGTCTGCATTGCTCGGTCACCGACGAGGGGCGCGCGATGCCCGACGATGCCCTCCCGTTCGGCGGTGATCTCGACCCCGGCATGCCGATCGACGATCTGCCCGAGGGCGGGTTCGGCTGGCTCATCATCCGCCGTCTCGCGCACGACGTTCGGTACCTGCGCCAGTCCGGGGTGAACGAGTTGAGCTTCCGGCTGGCGGTCGGCACACCGGTCGGCGCGGCGGCCTTCTGAGGCGTCGGAAACGCGGTCGGGCTCTGGCTCGGCCGCGGATTCGGTCGAGCGCATCGGCGAAGATCGAGAGGCGGCTCTCGGGTGCAGAAATCGGACCTTCGCCATCGAAATGCCCGAATTGAAACACACGCGGGCCCGAGTTGGTCGCAACAGTCGTCTTGTAGCTGCTAGGCTTCCTCCGGCGCCGCTCCAAGCACAGCCCCCACCCAGCGGGGCGGCGCCGGGGTTCAACCTCCAAGAATACCGATGACGACAGTCCGTCCCTCCGGAAGCCGAGGTAGGTTCGGACGTCTTGTCCGGCGCCGGGGCGCGTCGGGCGGTGCACCGCTCCCCCTCTTTCCGGTTGGCTTCGCCGCAAGCCGCGCCTAGGTTCCGCGTCGACCGGGACGGGAGGATACATGCGCGATTTTCATCTGCCGGGGCGCTCCGCGGTGTTCGCGGAAAACGGCATTGCGGCGACATCGCACCCACTGGCGTCGGCCACGGCCATCCGGGTGCTTCAGGACGGCGGGAATGCCGTCGACGCGGCTATCGCAGCGGCGGTCCTGCTCGGCATCTGTGAACCTCACATGACGGGCCTCGGCGGCGACTGCTTCGTCCTGCTGAAACCCGCGGGCGAGGATCGCGTCGTGGCGCTCAACGGGTCGGGCCGCGCGCCAGCCGCTCTCTCGGCGGCGGAGATGCGCGATGGGGGCCTCGAAGCCGTTCCCGCCGACGGGCCCGAGGCAGTCTCCGTCCCGGGAGCGGTCGACGCGTTCTGCCGGCTTTCATCCGACTGGGGACGTCTCGGTCTTGCCGATGTCCTCTCGCCGGCAATCCGCTATGCCGCGGAGGGCGTTCCGGTGGCCCCGCGGACGGCCTTCGACTGGAGCCGCGCTGCGGACGGGCTGCAAGGGGGCGCCCGGGATCGGTACCTGGTTTCAGGCGCGGCGCCACGTCCCGGCCAGGTGTTCCGCGCTCCCGGTCAGGCCGAAGTTCTCCGCCGCATCGCGCACGGCGGCCGGTCGGCGTTCTACGAAGGCGAGGTCGCCGAGGACATGGTCGCGGCGTTGCGGGCGAAGGGGGGTGTCCACACGCTCGACGATTTCGCGGCCACGGCCTGCGACTACGGCGATCCGGTGAGCGGGACCTACAAGGGCGTCGAACTGCTCGAACATCCGCCAAACGGACAAGGCGCCACCGCGATCCTCATGGCGAATATACTCGGCTACTTCGACCCGTCCTCAATGGAGCCGTTCGGCGCCGAGCGGGCGCACCTCGAAGCCGAGGCGGCGAAACTCGCCTACGACGCGCGCAACCGCTTCATCGCCGATCCCGAGCACACGACCCGGCTCGCTCACATGCTGGCCCCCGAGACGGCCGCGCAGCTTGCAAGGCTGATCCGGATGGACCGGGCGATGGAGGTGCCGTCGAGCCTGACGGAGGAGGTTCACA
>Ga0102943_1000524_pt1 | contig 25668 bp, 29 predicted proteins | sample SalPonC_black_MG_FD_78174 | JGI IMG/M metagenome (GOLD analysis project Ga0102943, IMG submission 78174) | Salt pond soil microbial communities from South San Francisco under conditions of wetland restoration - Salt Pond MetaG... | ecosystem: Environmental > Aquatic > Marine > Intertidal zone >...
CCCCGGCAGGAGCGGGCGCCCTTGCCGCCGCGGAACGAGGAAGGCAACAAGGGGACGGGAGGAACCGCCGCCGATGACCTTGGACGACAGACTGCCCGGGATCGGGCACATGCGCGAGCGCGCGCGCCGGCGCATGCCGCGCGTCGCGTGGGAGTATCTCGACAGCGGCACCGGCGAAGGCGCCGGCGTCCACCGCAATCGCGAGGCCTTCCAGCGGGTGCGCCTCACGCCGCGCTTCTTCGTCGACGCCCTGTCGCCGGACCTGCGCACCGAGTTGTTCGGCCGGACCTGGGAGGCGCCGTTCGGCGTCGCGCCGGTGGGCATACAGAGCCTGATGTGGCCCGGGGCCGAACTCGCGCTGGCGCGGGCGGCGCGGCGGGCCGGGCTGCCCTACACGCTCTCCACCATGACGGGGGAGGCGCTGGAGAAGGTGGCCGAGGCCGCCGGCGAGAGCTTCTGGTTCCAGCTCTACGTCCCGCGCAGCGAGGAGATCCTGGACGACCTTCTCGACCGCGCCGAGGCCGGCGGGGCCGAGGTGCTGGCCGTGACGCTCGACGTGCCGACGGGCTCTCGGCGGGAGCGGCAGCGGGCCGCCGGCCTCGGCATGCCGCCCCCGATCACGCCGCGGCTGATCTGGGACGTCGCGATGCGGCCGGCCTGGGCCTTCGCGACGCTGGACCGCGGCATCCCCAGCCTCGCGACGATGACGAAATACGTTTCGAAGCGGGAGCTCTCGAGGTTCTCGGAGTTCGTGAACCGCGAGATGAACGTCGCCGTGACGCCGGAGGTGCTCGGACGTCTGCGCGAGCGCTGGAAGGGCAGGCTGCTGGTCAAGGGCGTCGTGCATCCCGACGACGCGAAGGCGGCGCTGGACATGGGCTGCGACGGGATCTGGGCCTCCAACCACGGCGCGCGGCAGCTGGATTCGATCGCCGGCGGGATCGAGACGCTGCCGGCCATCGTCGAGGCGGTCGGCGGACGGGCCCCGGTGATATACGATTCGGGCGTGCAGGACGGGCACGACGTCGCGCGGGCGCTGGCGCTGGGGGCGGACTTCGTGATGCTGGGGCGGAGCTTCGTCTACGGCGTCGCGGCGGCCGGGCGGCCGGGCGCGGCGCATGTGATGAAGGTGCTGCGCGCCGAGCTGTCCAACGTCATGACGCAGCTCGGCTGCAACCGGATCGACGAGTTGAAGGATCGGCTGGCGTGAGGCTGACGCTCTACGGGGTCGCCGTCTCGGCCTTCGTCGCCAAGGTCCGGATCGCCTTGGATCACAAGGGCCTGGCCTACGAGGAGCGGGAGCCGCCGGGCGGCTATGGCTCCGCCGCCTACCGCGCGATCGTGCCCGCGGGAAGCGTCCCGGGCCTGGTGGCGGACGGCGCGCCGCTGTTCGAGTCGAACGCCATTCTGGAGTTCCTGGAGGAGGTCGCGCCGGAGCCGGCGATCTTGCCGCGGGACGCCTTGGGGCGGGCCCGGGTGCGGGGGCTGCTGGGGTTTCACGATCAGCGCGTGGAGGCCTCGGTTCGGGCATTGTTCCCGCTGGTCAAGCGCGACTGGCGGGCCGAACCGGGCGCGGTCGAGGACGCGGTGCGGGGCGTCGAGGCCGCGCTGGATCGGCTCGCCGCGCTCGAGCCCTGGGCGGCGGCGGAGGGCGGGCCCTTCGCCTCCGACCTCGCGTATCCCTGCACGCTGCAGATGGCGCGGATGCTGGGCGAGGAGATGGGGCGTCCGCCCGCCGTGCCCGCCGCGGTCGCGGACTGGGCGGCGGAGGCCGCGACGCTTCCGGCGGCGGCCCGCTCCCTCGGCGTTCATCGGGCGGCGATGGAGGCCTGGATGGCCGGCTTCCGACGAACCGACGCCGTCGCCGGGAGCCGCGGGCGATAGGCGCCGCCTCTCGGGGACGACCGGCGCCGGGACGACGTGGCGCAAGCCGCGTCCGCGGACCGCGCTCGGTGCGGCGGCCACTCGGGAAACGGGAACCCGGCGCGCCCTCCGCGCGAAGGCCACGGGTCGCGGTCGACGTCACGGATATCCGCGGCCCCATATCCGCGGACCTCGAGCGCTGTGCCGGCGCGCATGGCGGGATCCGAGTGCAGATGGCGATCTCGCGCAGCGGCGGGACGGCGCGCGATTTCGGGGTGGAGCCGCTCCCGGCGAGGCGAGTGCGGCTCAGGCCGGCAGCAGCCGGTCGACCAGCGCCAGCCACCAGGCGACGCCGTGCGGGATGGCGGCGTCGTTGAAGTCGTAGTCCGGATAGTGCAGCGCGCCGGAGCGATGGTCGGGCGAGGCCGTGCCCATCCAGACGTAGTGGCCCGGCCGTTCGTCAAGCATGAAGGCGAAGTCCTCGCCGGCCATGGAAGGCTCGTGCTCGCGGATCACGCGGGCCTCGCCGACGAGGCCGGCGGCGACCTCGGCGGCGATCTCGCGCTCGGGTCCCGGGTTCAGGCAGGGCGGGTAGTTGCGGCGGTAGTCGATCACGGCCTCGCATTCGAAAGCCGCGGCGACCGAGGTCGCGAGGGTGCGGATGCGCGCCTCCGCCCGATCGCGCGCGGCGGGGTCGAAATAGCGGACCGAGCCGCCGATCTTCGCCTCGGCCGGCATGATGACGTGGGCGTCCGCGCCCTTGAACATCGAGACGCCGACCGTCGCGACCGCGGTCGGGGGCAGCGAGCGGCCGGGCACGCTCTGGATCGTGGTCACCAGATGCGCGGCGGCCAGCACCGTGTCGGCGCCGTTGTGGGGCGTGCCGGCATGGGTGCCCTGCCCGCGCACCGAGACGTCGAAATAGTCGATGCCGGCCATCACCGGCCCCTCCAGCGTCGCGAAGGTTCCGAGCGGCAGACCCGGCCAGTTGTGCAGGCCCCAGACCGACGCGATCCCGGTGCGGGCGACGAGGCCGTCCTCCATCATCTCGCGCCCGCCGCCGCCGCCCTCCTCGGCCGGCTGGAAGATCACCGCGACGGTTCCGGCGAAGTCGCGCGTCTCGGCGAGGACGCGGGCGGCGGCGAGGAGCATGGCGGTGTGGCCGTCATGGCCGCAGGCGTGCATCCTGCCGGGGATCGTGGAGGCGTGATCGAAGGCGTTGCGCTCCTGCATCGGCAGCGCGTCCATGTCGGCGCGGAGGCCGATCGCCGGCCCCTCGGCCCGGCCGCGGATCAGGCCGACGACGCCGGTGCGGGCGATGCCCTCGATCACCTCGTCGACGCCGAAGGCCCTCAGGCGCTCGGCGACGAAGGCGGCGGTGCGGCGCTCCTCGAAGCCGATCTCGGGGTGACGATGCAGGTCATGGCGCCATGCGGCGGCCTCCGGCGCGAGATCGGCGATGCGGTTGTGGTGGCGCGTCTCGAGCGCGGTCGGGGCGGCGTCCATGCGGGATCTCCTTGCGGGGCGACGCGGCGCAGCCTGACGCCGCGTGCCGGCGGGAGCAAGCCGGCGGCGTCCCCTCGAATTCGTTGCGACGCCTTGCGCGTCACCCCTTCAAATCCCCCGGGCGGCGCGCTATATCGGAGATGTTCCCGGCAACGGGGACTATGGCGATAAACGCGCGTGGAATAAGCGGTTCGGACCCGGGGGCGGTACCCGGCGGCTCCACCAAAACCCCCGGTCATGGTCGGGAGCTTGGGGCCGAAACAGGATCGACGGACGTGTAAAGACGTAGCTTTCGCCCGGCATGGTACCACCGTCATCGGACCGACAAGTACAGTTGCCAATGACAACCGTGCTCCGGTGGCCGTCGCTGCGTAATGCAGTGATCAAACCGATCTCAAGTCCCTGGGCTTAGCCGTTCAGGGCGGGGCTCGCAGGCGCCTGGCAACAGAAGCCTGCACTAATCCCCTCATCGACGGCACAGACGCGACGCGCGGCCCTGCCGCGTCCGGACCGCGCGACGTCGCGCGCCGGTGCGGACGAGGTGTCATGCCTTCGCCCGACGATCGCGATCCGTCGCGTCGTCGGGCGTGGCGCGTTCGCAGGCGGGCCGTCGGGTCTCAGGCCGTCCAGCCGTGAACGTGGACGTCGCGCCCGGAATTTCGCTCCAGGGTCTCCAGCGTGGTCTTCTTGCGCTCCTCGTCCGGCAGCCGGACCCAGAGCAGCAGGCCGCCGTGCTCGAGTTGGCGACGATAGCGCTCGGCATGCGATTCGCCGACCCGGGCGGCCAGCGCCCCGCCGACGGCGGCGCCGGTCCCGCCGGCCACCACCGCCGCGGCGATCGCGGCGGCCATGCCGGCGGCGGGAACCATCGCGCCCGCGACCGCCACGGCGGCGACATAGGCGGGAATGCCGATCAGCGCCCCCTCGGCCGCGCCGAGCGATTCCTCCGAGACGAAGGCCGCGCGGGGCGCGTCCGGGTCGTCCTCCAGTTCCTCGATGCGGCGGAAGCGCCCGCCGAGCGCGTCCTCGGCGGCCTTCTCGCCGGCGAGCAGGCTGATGTCGTCGCGCGGCACGCCGGCCATCCGCAGTTCGTCGATGGCGGCCTCGAGGCTTTCGACGTCGTCGAAGACGGCGACGGCTTCGGGTTCGTTCCGCATGGGTGCGTGTTCGGGCATCCGGTGCTCCTTTCCTGTGCCGGGCCGGAAGTCTGCCCGCTCCGGCCACCGACTACGAGCGCGATCGCGCGCGGCGGCGACCCGGGGCGCCTTTCGAAGCGTTCCGAATCGGATATGGTCGCCTTCGACCTGAGACGGAGCCCCCCATGCCGGCCGACGCCGAAGACGACGATCCGCTGGATTACGCGCGCATGATGCAGCGCGCCCTGCGCGGCGTCGTGCACGAGGCGATGGGGGTGGCGGCCGAGACCGGGATGCCGCCCGGGCACCACTTCTACATCGCCTTCGACACGCGCCATCCCGGGGTGACGATGCCCGACTGGCTGCGCGCGCAGTATCCCGAGGAGGTCACGATCGTGCTGCAGCACGAGTTCTGGGACCTCGCGGTGGCGCCCGACCGGTTCTCGGTCTCGCTCAGCTTCTCGGGCCGCGCGGCGGCGCTGACGGTGCCCTTCGACGCGGTGCTGACCTTCGTCGATCCCGATTCGGAGTTCGGGCTGAAGTTCGATCCGCAGGAGCGGGCGGAGGACGCGCCGGCCTCGCCCGACGCGGAGCCGGAGCCCGAGCCCGATCCCCCCGGCGGCGGGGCGGGGGGCGGGGCGGGCGGCGAGGTGGTGAGCCTCGACCGTTTCCGGAAGGGCTGACCCGGCGGCGTTGCCGGCCCCTGCGCCCGCCGGTATACCCCCGCGCGGACCGCAGCGCCGAGGGAGCCGCCGAGATGACCGAGACCCGCACCGAAACCGACAGCTTCGGACCCGTCGAGGTGGCCGCGGACCGCTACTGGGGCGCGCAGACGCAGCGCTCGATCCGGAACTTCCCGATCGGGTGGGAGCGCCAGCCGGTGGCGCTGGTGCGGGCGCTCGGCGTCGTCAAGCGGGCGGCGGCGGAGGCCAACATGGACCTCGGCGCGCTGGAATCGAAGCTGGGCGAGGCGATCGTCGCGGCGGCGACGGAGGTGATCGAGGGGCGGCTCGACGATCACTTCCCGCTGGTGGTCTGGCAGACGGGCTCGGGCACGCAGAGCAACATGAACGCCAACGAGGTGATCTCGAACCGGGCGATCGAGATGCTGGGCGGGGTCATGGGCTCCAAGGATCCGGTGCATCCGAACGACCACGTCAACCGCGGGCAGAGCTCCAACGACGTGTTCCCGACGGCGATGCACATCTCCGCCGCGATGACGGCGCGGGACGTGCTGCTGCCGGGCCTCGGGCGGCTTCAGGCGGCGCTGACGGCGAAGTCGGCGGCGTTCGCGGACATCATCAAGATCGGGCGGACGCATACGCAGGACGCGACGCCGCTGACCTTGGGCCAGGAGTTCTCGGGCTACGCCAAGCAGGTGGAGCTGGGGATCGCGCGCATCGAGCGGGCGCTGCCCTCGATCCACGCGCTGGCGCAGGGGGGCACCGCGGTCGGCACCGGGCTGAACGCGAGGAAGGGCTTCGACGCCCTCTTCGCGGAGAAGGCGGCGGCGATCACCGGCCTGCCCTTCGTCACGGCCGAGAACAAGTTCGAGGCGCTGGCCGCGCATGACGCGGTGGTGGAGATGTCGGGAGCGCTGAAGACGGTGGCGGCGAGCCTGTTCAAGATCGCCAACGACATCCGCTTCCTCGGCTCGGGGCCGCGCTGCGGCTTGGGGGAGCTGAGCCTGCCGGAGAACGAGCCGGGCTCCTCGATCATGCCGGGCAAGGTGAACCCGACGCAGTGCGAGGCGCTGACCCAGGTCTGCGCGCATGTCATGGGCAACGACGCGGCGATCGGCTTCGCGGGCTCGCAGGGGCATTTCGAGCTGAACGTCTACAAGCCGATGATGATCTACAACCTGCTGCAGTCGATGCAGCTGCTGGGCGACGCGGCGGGGGCCTTCACCGACAACTGCGTCGACGGGATCGAGGCGAACGAGGAGCGCATCGCCAAGCTGATGCGCGAGAGCCTGATGCTGGTGACGGCGCTGGCGCCGGAGATCGGCTACGACAACGCCGCGACCGTCGCCAAGACGGCGCACAAGAACGGCACCACGCTCCGCGAGGAGGCCGTGAGGCTCGGCCATGTCGACGAGGCGACGTTCGACCGGGTGGTCCGGCCCGAGGGGATGCTCGGGCCGAAGTGAGCTCAGGCGGCGCGTCGGCCGCCCTCGCGGCGGCGGGGGCGGCCCGCGGGGCGCGGGCCGGTCCGTCGGTCGACGTCCGGGGCTTCGGGGGCGCCGCCCTCGGCTTCCTCGGGCTCGGCGGAACGGCGGCCGGCCGCGCGCCAGAGCAGGGCGGACGCGACCGCGGCGGCGAGGAAGGCCAGAGCGGCGTCCGCGGGGTCGGAGACGGCGAGGACCAGCGCCACGGCGCCGAAGCAGAGCAGGCCGGAGAAGAGGACGGCCGCCGCCGAGGCGAGCGCCTCGGCGCCGCGGAGGGGGCCGCCCGTCAGGTTCGGCGCGAGGCGCGCGACGACGAGCACGACGGCGGCCGCGAGGATCGCGCCGACGCCGGGAAGGTAGGCTTCGAAGGCCATCTTTGATGCGTTCATGCCCCGCGGTGGCGCAGCCGGGCGGGACGCCGGGCCGGGGGCGAGGCCGGGGCTGCGACCGCTCGCCGCGGATGATATTGGGAAGGGCGTGACGGGTGCGCAAGAGGCGGCGCGCCCGGCGGGCGGGAGTCGACGGAGACGGAGGCGGTCATGGGCGAGGTCGTCAATCTGAGGCGCGCGCGCAAGCGCCGGGAGCGTGACGCCGGCCGGCGGGAGGGCGACGCGGCGGCGGCGAAGCACGGCCGGACCAAGGCCGCGCGGAAGGCGGAGGCGGCCGAAGCCGAGCGCGAGGCACGCCGCCTCGAGGGCCATCGGCGGGAGCCGGCGCGCGATGCGGAGGGGGCGGAGGATGACGACGCCGGCGCCTGACTACGCCCGGCCGGCCAAGGTCTCGCTGACGCTGCGGGGGCACCGGACCTCGGTGACGCTGGAGCCGGCGTTCTGGGCGGCGTTCCGGCGGCTGGCGGCGCGGCGTGGGCTGACGCCGACGGCGCTGGCGGCCGAGATCGACGCGGAGCGGCCCGAGGGCGTGGGCCTCGCCGGGGCGATGCGGCTGGCGGTGCTGGCGGATCTGGAAGCGCGGGCCGGCGAGGCGTGAGGGCGGGGGCCGCCCACGCGTGAGACGGGGGTCAAGCCCCTGATATGGCTTCCATGTTCACTTGATTCCGTGCGTGAGCCCCTTGAGCGGCCGCGCGGGGGCCTCTCGGCGCTCCGGGCTCGGCCGAGGCGCAAGGGTTCGCGCGGCGTCATGCCGGGGCGCGGCCGAACTTGCGAAGCTCGACCGCGCGGCGCCCGATGGGCGCGACGGGCCGCGATCGTCGTGCGACGGCATCAGCCGAGGGTGGCGAGGGCGGGGAAGGTGTCAAGCAGCCAGAAGGCCAGCGTCTCGAAGGTGCCCGTGGCCATCATCATGCCGACGACGACGAGCATGCCGCCCATCGCCCGCTCCACCGTGCCGAGATGGCGACGAAAGCCCTTCATCCAGCGCATGAAGGGGCGCACGAACATCGCCGCGAGCACGAAGGGCAGGCCGAGGCCGGCGGCGTAGACCGCGAGCAGGCCGACGCCCGCGCCGAGCGTCTCCTGCTGGGCGGCGAGCGCGAGGATCAGCCCTAGGGCCGGGCCGATGCAGGGCGTCCAGCCGAAGGCGAAGGCGAGGCCGATGACGTAGGCGCCGCCGTAGGTGCCGGCGGCGCGGCCGGCGTCGAAGCGGGCCTCGCGCATCAGGAAGGGAAGGTGCTCGCGGCCCGAGAGGCGGAGCGCCGCGGCGAGGGCGGCGAGGGCGATCAGCGCCGGCCAGTGGCGGTCCAGCGCCTCGGCGAGCGAGCCGCCGGAGATCAGGGTGGCGGCGGCGAACAGCGCCACCACCAGCGCCGCGGTCTGCGGCGCGCGGCGGAAGCCGATGAAGTGCTGGCCGAGCACGAAGATGGTGAAGCCGGCGACGATGCCGAACTCGTAGCGGTAGCTGGCGATGAGCTGGCCGACGGCGCTGGCGGTGGCGCCGAGCGCGACGAAGACGGTGCCGAGCCCGGCGACGAAGAACAGCGAGGCGATGCGGATGCGCCGGGCGGCGGCGGCGTCGGGCTCGGCCCCGTCGGCGAACTGGTCGAGCGTCGTGCCGGCCATGAACGCGAGATAGGGCGGCGCCAGCGGCAGCACGCAGGGCGAGAGGAAGGAGAGCAGCCCGCCGACGAAGGCGGTGAGAATGCCGATTTCGGACATGGGCGGGCCTCCGGCGACGCGGTGGCCCCCTCGTTAGACCGGCGGCGCCGCGGGGTCACGGGGGCTGGGCGTCACGTCTGCGTGGTCGCGGCGTCAGTCGGGCGTCGTCGCGGCGGGGGCGGGGGTGGCCTCGGGCGCGGGGGCCGTCTCGGGCTCGGGCGTGTCGAGGGTCCGGAGATAGGCGAGCACGTCCTCGATCTGCACCGGCGAGAGCCAGGGCTGGCGGAAGCCCGGCGCCCGGCGGGCGCGGGCGGGGTCGACGTGGTGATAGGCCGGCATCGGGGAGGCCGGGTCGCGCAGGCGCGGATTGACCACGATCAGGCGCAGTTCCGCCGGGTCGAGCCGGTCGGCGACGCCGGCGAGATCCGGGCCGACGGGCAGCGGCAGGATCGGCGGCAGGTTCTCCTCCGGCAGGGCGAGGGGGTCCGGAGGCGGCGGCGCGCGGCGCGGGTTCAGGCGCGGCGTCGGCGTCGCGGCGGGCGCGGATTCGGTGGCGTCGGCGAAGGCGTCCTCCGGGACCGCGGCGGCCTCCGCCTCGGCCGGCGGCGCGGCGGCGGGGCGCGGCAGCCGCTCGCGCAGCAGGCGCGGGATCGCGTCGAGGCGCGCGAGGCCGGGGGCGGCGTGGCAGACGACGCAGCCGGCCGCCTCGGGGTCCGCGAAGAGGGCGGCGCCGCGGGCCGGATCGGCCGGGCCGGGGGCGAGCGGCGTCTCGATGCGCGCGCCGTCGAGCACGACGTAGGCGGCGGCGGGCGGGCGCGGGTCGTCGAAGGCGGCGCGGAGCGCGAGGCGGGCCTCGAGCGGCAGATCGCCGGGGGCGGCGGGGGCCTCGGGGGTCGGGGCGTCGGGGGTCGCCGTCTCGGCGCCCGCGGGCGCGCCGGCCTCGGCGGCGGCCTCAGGCGCCGGGCCGGCGCCCTCGCGCGTCTCGGCGGGCGCGGCGAGGGCGGCGAGGGCGAGAAGGAGGGCGGCCGCGGGGCGGACGGGGGCGGTCATGCGGAGCTCCGGGAAGCGGTGAGCGCGGAGGCTAGGCCCGCCGGCGCGGTGCGGCAAGCGGCGCCGCGGCGTCGGGTTGCGCGGGCGGCCAGCGCGGCGTAGCCGGGAGGCGCGGCGAAGGGTGGGAGACCGGCGATGGGCGAGGACGCGGTGGAGGTCGACGCGCTCGGGCTGCTCTGCCCCCTGCCCGTGCTGCGCGCGCGCAAGCGGCTGGGCGCGCTGGCGCCGGGCGCGCGGCTGGCGCTTCTGTCCGACGATCCGGCGGCGGTGGTCGACGTGCCGCATTTCTGCGCCGAGCAGGGCCACGCCCTCGAGGCGGAGACGCCGCTGCCCGGCGGCGGCCGGCGCTTCGTGATCCGCAAGGGCGGCGCGGGGACATGACCGGCCTGCGGCCCGTCATGCGCGGCAACCTTCCGTAAAGCCTGAAAGCCGGCGCCTTAACCGATTCGCTTCGCGGCGCGGCAAGAGGCCGGGCCCTATCCGCCTCCGGTGACCGACGGGATCTCAGGGGTGGGATCGCATGGCTACCGGAGACGGCTCCCGCGCGGGGTCGGGCGCGCCGATCGTCGGCGGGCTCGGCGCCCAGTCGCTGACGGGGAGCGAGGGCGACGACCTGATCTACGCCGACCTCGCCGCCGGGGAGGCGGCGGACCGGCTGCGCGCGCTCGACCGCCTGCGGGGCGGGGGCGAGGCGGCGGAGGGGCCGGCCCAGGTGACGGGCGTGCTGCACGAGGGCGCGGCGCGCTTCTACGCGGCCGGCGCGGCGCGCGGCGCGGGCGGCGGCGGCGGCTGGTCCGTGGCCGAGGACGACCGGCTGGTCCCGGTCTGGTCGCAGAGCGCGATGTTCTACGACGCGGACGACATGCTGACCGGCGCGCCGGCGATCCTGGCCTTCGACTGGGACGGCGCGCGGTGGCTGGCGACGGGCGGGCTCGGCGTCAGTCTGGCGCGGCTCGACGAGGGCGGCGTGCCGGAGCCGCCGGAGACGGCGGCCGCGGTGCACGGCGCGGGGCTGATGCATCCGGGCGCCTTCGCCTGGTTCGAGCGGGACGGGCTGCTGCATCTCCTGGTCGGCGGCGGCTGGGACGGCGGCCTGAGCGTGCTGCGCTTCGATCCCTTCGGCCTGACGCTCGCGGCGCGGGTGGAGGAGGCGCCGGGCCTGCCGCTGGCGGACGTCTCGGATCTCGCGGTGCTGGAGGTGGGCGGGCGGCGCTTCGCGGCGGCGACGAGCCGGCGGGACGGCGCGCTCGGGGTCTGGACGCTCGACGAGGCGTCGCCGCGGATGGTCGACATGCGCGGCGTCGGCGACGGCGAGAGCGGCTTCGATCTGGTGGGGGCGGCGGCGGTCGAGGTGCTGCGGGACGGCGGGAAGATCTGGCTCTGGGCGGCCTCGGAGGGACGGACGGTGGGCTACCGCGTCGCGGCTGACGGGACGCTGCAGCGGATCGGTTCGGAGGCGGGGGCGACGGCCCTCGCCGCGGTGCGGATCGGGGGGCGGGATCATCTGGTCTCGGCCGAGGTCGGCGGCGACGTGGTGGTGCGCGTGGTTGGCGCCGGCGGTCGGCTCGTGGAGGTGGAACGCCACGCGCTCGGCCCGGAGGCGGAGGTGGCGGGCCTCGCGGCCGTGTCGACGGGCGACGGGGCGCTGCTGACGCTGTCGCGCGCCGACGCGGGGGGGCACGACCTGATCGCGCTCAGGCCGGAGGGCGACGACCGGGTGGACGGGGGTGGCGGCGACGACGCGATCCATGGCGGACCGGGCGACGACACGCTGCTCGGCGTCGAAGGCGACGACACGCTGCTGGGCGAGGCCGGGGACGACGCGCTCGAGGGCGGGCCGGGGGCCGACGCCCTCGTCGGCGGCGACGGGGCGGACACGCTTTGGGGCGGCGGCGGCCGCGACCTGCTGGAGGGCGGGCCGGGCGACGATCTGCTGCTCGGCGGCGGCGGGCGCGACCGGCTCTTCGGCGGGAGCGGGCGCGAGCGGCTGGAGGGGGGCGGCGGCCGCGACCGACTCGAGGGCGGCGGCGGCGCCGACTCCGTTTTCGGCGGCGGCGGGCGGGATACGCTCGACGGGGGCGCCGGGCGCGACGCGCTGCATGGCGGCGCCGGCCGCGACCGGCTGTTCGGGGGCGGGGGGCGCGACACGCTGGAAGGGGGCGGCGGCAGGGACCGCCTCGACGGCGGCGCGGGACACGACCGTCTGGACGGCGGCGGCGGCAAGGGCCGGCTGATCGGGGGCGGCGGACGCGACACGCTCGACGGCGGTCCGGGGCGCGACACGCTCGAGGGGGGCGGCGGGAGAGACGCGCTGGACGGCGGTGGCGGACGCGACCGGCTCGAGGGGGGCGGCGGACGCGACCGGGTGGCCGGCGGCGTCGGGCGCGACACGCTGGACGGCGGGCCGGGGCGCGACCGGCTCTCGGGCGGCGAGGGGCGGGATCTGCTGACGGGGGGCGGCGGGCCCGACGTGTTCGAGTTCGGCCCGCGCGAGGGGCGCGACCGGATCGAGGATTTCGGCCGCGGCCGGGACCGCGTCGCCTTCGAGTCCGAAGGGCGTTTCGAGGATCTGCGGATCAAGGCCGAGGGCGGCGACGCGCTGGTGATCTTCGAGGGCACGAAGATGCTGCTGGAGGACGTCCCGGCGTGGCGGCTCGACGCGGACGACTTCGTCTTCGGCTGAGGCCGGCGGAACGCCCGGCGCGAAAGCGGGGCTTCAGGGGTCTGCACTTCGCCTTCAGCCCCCCGTGCGGGGTCATCCATCCTGCGGCGTGATGGCGTATCACCTTGCACAGACGCGGGACGAACCCGCGGACCCGATCCCGCCTAGGAGAGATTTCGATGACGGACCATCGCGACCACGACGCCCGGCAGGCCCTCGACGAAGCTGCGGCGCGCGGCGGCGCCGGAGAGGACGCGGAGATCGCGCGGCGCATCCTGAGCGTCGCCCATCACCTCGTCGGCCCGGACCCGGAGGGATCGGCCCGGCTGCGGGCCTGGCTCGACGAGCGCGGGCGGCCGACCGGCGACGGCCGGGCGCTGGTGAGGGCGCTGGGCGAGCAGGCCGAGACGCGGAGCGTCGTCCGCGGCATCTGAGCCCGCGGACATCCCGAGCGCACGGACGCGGCCGCGGAGCGCACGGTCGCGGCCGAGACGCGTTCGGAGCCGCGACCACGCGAAACTTAGCCCGTCGTGTAGAGGTTTGGTGGAGCCGAGGGGGATCGAACCCCTGACCTTCGCATTGCGAACGCGACGCTCTCCCAGCTGAGCTACGGCCCCTTCCGAGCGGCGGGTTAAGGGAGGGCCCGGGGCGTGTCAAGCGGGCCGGCGCGGCCCCGCGCGGTTGATCCCGCGGCCGCGGAGCGCTAGGTCCGCGACAGGCGGCCGAGGGGCGGCCGTGGACGCAACCGCCGCTGGGAACCGCCGATGAGCTCTATCGCCACGATCCTGCTGATGATCCTGAACATCGTCTGGTGGATCGTCATCATCCAGGCCGTCATGAGCTGGCTGATCAATTTCGACGTGATCAACCTGCGCCAGCGGTTCGTCTACACCATCTGGTCGTCGCTGAACCGGCTGACCGAGCCGCTCTACGCGCCGATCCGGGGGATCCTGCCGTCGATGGGGGGGCTCGACCTTGCGCCGCTGGTGGTGCTGATCGGCATCGCGGCGCTGCAGATCGTGATCGCGAACAATCTCTACGTCTGAGCATATCCCACCCTGGCGCGAGGGCGCCGGCGGGCTGACGCTCACGGTGCGGGTGACGCCGCGCGCCGGGCGCGACCGCGTGGACGGTCTGGCGCGGGACGCCGTGGGGCGCCCGGCGCTGGCGGTGCGGGTGTCGGCCCCCGCGGAGAAGGGCAAGGCCAACGCCGCGACGCAGGCGGTCGTGGCCGAGGCCCTGGGCGTGCCGAAGCGGGCGGTGCGCGTGGCGCGCGGCGGCTCCGCCCGGATCAAGACGCTGGAGATCGCGGGCGACGCGCAGACTCTGGCGCGGCGGCTGGAGGCGCTGACCGGCTGAGCGCGGCGCCGCGATGCCGCCACGGGCTGGACACGGGACGGACCGCGGCGCATCCGGGCAGGGCTCCGCCGGGGCGGGCGGGTCGGCTGAGGGGGCTTCGATGGATTGGCGGGGACGGATCGAGGGCCGCGTTCTCGTCACCGGCGCGGCGGGCTTCATCGGGGCTGCGCTGTCCGAGACGCTGCTGGAGGCGGGGGTCGAGGTCTTCGGCCTCGACGATCTCAACCCCTACTACGACGTCGCGCTGAAGCGGGCGCGGCTGGCGCGTCTCGAGGGACGGCCGGGCTGGCGATTCGCGCAGGCGAGCCTTGCCGATCGCGCGGCGCTGGAGGCCACCTTCGCCGCGGCGCGGCCGGACTGGGTGGTCAACCTCGCGGCGCAGGCGGGCGTTCGCCACTCCATCGAGAACCCGCACGCCTACGCCGATTCGAACCTTGTCGGCTTCCTGAACCTGCTGGAGGCGTGCCGGGCGCGGCCGCCGCGGCATCTGGTCTACGCCTCCTCGAGTTCGGTCTACGGGGGCAGCCGGCGCGTGCCGTTCTCGGAGTCGGAGGGGGCGGAGCATCCGGTCAGCCTCTACGCCGCGACGAAGCGGGCGAACGAGCTGATGGCGCACGCCTACGCCGACCTCTACGCGCTGCCCTCGACCGGGCTGCGCTTCTTCACCGTCTACGGGCCGCGCGGACGCCCGGACATGGCCTACTGGAAGTTCACGGAGGCGGTGTTCGCGGGCCGGCCGATCGAGATCTACAACCACGGCCGGATGCGGCGCGACTTCACCTATGTCGACGACATCGTGGAGGGCGTGGCGCGGGTGATCCCCACCGTCGCGGCGCCCGATCCCGCGTTCGACCGCCGGGCGCCGGATCCGGCGACGAGCTGGGCGCCGCACCGGGTGTTCAACATCGGCGCGCGGCGGCCGGAGCCGCTGATGACGCTGGTGGCGTTGATCGAGCGCTTCGCGGGGCGCGAGGCGGAGAAGGTGTTCCTGCCGATGCAGCCCGGCGACGTGGAGGAGACCGCCGCGGACGTCGACGCGCTGGAGGCGGCGACGGGCTTCGCGCCGTCGACGCCGCTCGAGGTCGGGATCGAGCGCTTCGTGGACTGGTATCGGGACTGGACCGGGCTCTGAGCGCCGGGGCTGGCGACGGCGCGCTCGGCGTCCGATGATCCGGGCGAGGCCGACAAGGGAGGACGGGCGATGAAGCTCACGCTGCACCACGTCAACGTCAGCGGCGACGACGTGCCGGGATTGGACGCCTTCTACCGGGACGTCCTGTTCCAGGACGACGTGCCGGAGATGCGCAGCCTGCCCTCGCTCGACGATGCGGCCTATGCCGGCCCCGTCGCCTTCCGCACGGACGGGCGGGTGCAGTTCCACCTCGCCCAGCTCGACCGCGAGCTGGCGATGCGCGAAGGCAAGGCGATCAACCCCTTGGACAAGGGACATCTCGCCTTCCGGACCGAGGACATCGAGGCCTACAAGCGCCATCTGGAGGCGCGCGGCGTGCGCTACGTCGACTACGGCACCACGTTCACGCGGCACTGGCACCAGATCTTCCTGCTCGACCCGGTGGGCACGGTGATCGAGGTGCATCAGGTCCTCGAAGGGGATATGTGAGAGCGATGACCGAAGCCCGCAGCGTCGCCCTCGGCCCGCTCTCCGTCTCCAACGCCTCGCCGCTGACGGTGATCGCGGGGCCGTGCCAGCTGGAGACGCTGGAGCACGCGCTGGGGATCGCAGAGACCATGGCGGAGGCCTGCGCGAAGGCGGGCCTCGGCTACGTCTTCAAGGCGAGCTACGACAAGGCCAACCGCACCTCGCTGAGCGGGCGGCGCGGACCGGGGATGGCCGCCGGGCTGGAGATGCTGGCGGAGGTGCGCGCGCGGCTCGGCGTGCCGGTCCTGACCGACGTGCATGCGCCGGAACAGTGCGCCCCGGCGGCCGAGGCGGTGGACGTGATCCAGATCCCCGCCTTCCTCTGCCGGCAGACGGACCTGCTGCTGGCGGCCGGGGAGACCGGCGCGGCGGTGAACGTCAAGAAGGGCCAGTTCCTCGCGCCCTGGGACATGGACAAGGTGGCCGAGAAGGTCGCCTCGACCGGCAACGAGCGGATCCTTCTGACCGAGCGCGGCTCGAGCTTCGGCTACAACGCGCTGGTGACGGACATGCGCGCCCTGCCCCGCATGGCCGAGACCGGCTGGCCGGTGATCATGGACGCCACCCATGCGGTGCAGCAGCCGGGCGGGCTCGGCGGCGCGTCGGGCGGCGACCGGCGCTTCGCGCCGGTGCTGGCGCGGGCGGCGGTGGCGGTCGGCGTCGCGGGGGTGTTCATCGAGACGCACGAGGACCCGGACGACGCGCCGAGCGACGGGCCGAACATGATCCCGCTGGCGGAGATGCCGGCGCTGGTGGCGCGGCTCGCGGCCTTCGACCGGCTGGCGAAGGCCTAGGGACCGGGAACCTCGGCGGTCATTCGATCGGCGGCAGGGACTTCAGATAGGCGGCGATCGCCGCGCGGTCCGCGGGCGGGAGCTGCGAGGTCCCGCGCACGACCTCCACCATCGAGCCGCCGACGCTGTCGAAGTCCGGCGTGAAACCCGTCTCGAGATAGTAGGCGATGTCGGAAGCCGACCAGGTCAGCGCAGCGGGCGTGACGTTCGGGATCCGGCCCGCGCCGTCGGGGTTGGGCGCGCCGGCCATCCAGCGGTCGAGTTCGGCCCCGCCGAGCGGCCCGCGGGGCGTGTGGCACTCGGCGCAGTGGCCGATGCCTTCGGAGAGGACGCGGCCGCGCTCCGCCGCGCCGGCGAGGCCGGAGATCACCGGCTCGGGATGCAGGTTGAGGGCCTTCCAGAGGCCGATCCCGGCGCGGAGGTTCCAGGGAAAGCCGACCTCGTGCGGGGCGGAGGGCGTCGGGTCCGCCGGCAGCGTCAGCAGATGCGCCCAGAGATCGAGGACGTCCTCGACCGGCATGCGCGCATAGGAGGGCCAGGGAAAGGCGGGGTAGTAGTGCGCGCCCTCCGGCGAGACGCCGCGGAGCATGGCGGAGGCGAAGTCGCGCGCGCTCCAGCCGCCGACGCCGGCCTCGGGATGCGAGGAGATGTTGGGGGCGAGAAAGGTCCCGAATTCGGTCTCGAAGCGGCGGCCGCCGGAGAGGACGCGCCGCCCCTCCCCTTCGGCGTCCGGGGCCGCGTGACAGCCGGCGCAGCCGCCGAGGGCGAAGAGGCGGGCGCCGTTCGCGGCGTCCGCGTCCTCGGGCGTCCAGCCGGCGGGAAGCGCGCCCTCGGCCAGCGGCCGGGGCGCGAGGAGGGCCCAGCCGCCGGCGAGGACGGCCGCCGCCGCGACGGCGACGAGGAGCGCCGTGCGGCGCATGGGGCTCAGTTCTTCTTGATGCGGTAGTCCTCGTGGCACGCCTTGCAGTCGCCGCCGAGGGTCTGCATCAGCGGGCCGAGGGCCGCGCGGTCGACCGGCGGGCTCTGCACCGCGACGTGCAGGTCGGCGAGGAACTCCGCCAGCGACGCCTCGAAACCGTCGCGGTCCGTCCAGATGGCGGGGGCGGCCGTGGTCTCGTGCCCCTGCTCGGAGCCTTCGGGGAAGAGGCCCGCATAGCCGGATGCGGCGGCGATCATCGCGCGAAGCGACATCTGCGCGAGCGGGGCGTCGAACTCGATCTCGCCCTTGGCCATCTGCCCGAGGGCCTTCATGCCGGCGCCGACCTGCTTCATCGAGGTCATGCGCAGCGTGATCGGATCGTCGAGATCGGGAACCACGTCCTGCTGCGCGGGCGCGATGCCCGGCGCGACGAGGGCGAACGCGAGGGTCAGGACGGCGAGTCGGCGCATGGCGGATCCTCCAGGCTCTGCGTCGGCTGGCGGACCGAACCGGCCCGCGTCAGGACGCTAGCACGACCGCAGGGCGGAAGTCGTTTCCCGTTGCGCGCAAAATCGTTTCGTCAGCGGGTCCGGACCGTGCTCCGCTCGATGCGCTCCTCGCGCGGCCAACCGGTCTCGAAGAGGGCGCGCAGGGTCAGCGCCCAGAGCAGGAGCGCCCCGGCCTGATGCAGGATCGCCCAGTGCAGCGGGGCGGCGTTCAGCACGGTGGCGACGCCGACGGCGCTCTGCGCGATCAGCATCAGCGCGACGACGCCGGTCCAGCCGCGCGCGCCCTTGTGCGGCTGGCGCAGGCAGCGGACCCACCAGCCGAGACCGAGCAGCAGGAGCGCGTAGCCGACCACGCGGTGGTTGAACTGCACCAGCGCCGGGTTCTCGAAGAAGTTGGTCCAGAGCGGGACGTAGGCGAGCGCCTCCGACGGGATCCATTCGCCGCCCATGCGCGGCCAGTCGATGTAGCCGCGCCCGGCGTCGATGCCGGCGACGAGGGCGCCGAGCAGGATCTGCACGAAGGCGAGGCCCAGCACCGCCTGCCCGAAGAGGCGCGGGCCGGAGAGCCGCCGGCGCCGGGCCTGCAGCAGCTCCGGCGCGTCGCGGCGCAGCTGGAAGCCGTAGTGCAGCAGCAGGCCGAGAATGACGAAGGCGAGGCCGAGATGGGTGGCGAGCCGGTAGGAGGCGACGTCGACCCTCTCGCCGGTCAGGCCCGAAGCGACCATCCACCAGCCGATCGCCCCCTGCGCGCCGCCGAGCGCGCCGAGCAGCAGGAAGCGTCCGGTCCAGCCGGGCGGGATGTTGCGGGTGACCGCGAGCGCGAGAAAGCCGATCGCCCAGACGAGGCCGATGAGGCGGCCGAACTGGCGATGGCCCCATTCCCACCAGTAGATGTACTGGAACTCGGAGAGGCTCATCCCCCTGTTCTGAAGCTGGTATTCCGGGATCGCGCGGTACTTGTCGAACTCCTCCTGCCAGGCTTCCGCCGTCATCGGCGGCAGGGCGCCGGAGACCACGTTCCATTCGGTGATCGAGAGGCCCGAGTCCGTGAGCCGGGTGAGTCCCCCGACCAGCACCATCGCCGTGACCAGGACTGCGAGGAGGTTGAGCCAGAAGGCGGAGCGACGGCGGGCGCGGCGGCGGCGCGCCTCGGCCTCGCCCGGCTTCGGCGCGGCCGGGGCGGGCGCGGCGTCCGAGACCTCCTCGAAGATGGCGCGGGGCTTGTTCATCACGGACGTTCCTCGGCGGGCCGGGCGCTGTGGCCCCGGGGCCTCCGACACATCGCCGCTCGCGTCCCGTGGGGCAAGAGCGGCGCCCTGCCGCGCGTCAGTCGAGGATCTCGGCCGCCTGCCCCTCGGAGGCGAGGACGATCAGCCCGGCCTCGGGCGTGCCGGTGACGCGGAGCACCTCGCCCTGGAAGCGCACGTAGCGTTCGCCCCGGTCGAGCGGGGGGAGGTCGTGGCGGGCGGCGTCGATCGGCGTCCAGTCGGCATCGTCGGGCAGCGGACGGCCGACGGCCCAGTCGCGGCCCGCCTCGCGCTCCACGACCTCCGCCCCGCCGGAGGCCTGACCGGCGGCGGGACCGGCGAGGGCGAGCGCGGCGGCGAGGCCGAGCGTCAGGCCGGCGACGGCGGCGGGCAGGAGATCGGCGGGCACGCGGTCGCGGGCGGCGACGGCGGCGCGGGCGGGGGAGCGGCGCATGGCGGGCCTCCTCGGCTGGGGTTCGGGCGGGCGGCGCGGCGCGTCAGGGGGCGCGCCGGCGCTTCTCGGCCAAGGCGCGCACCACGCCGTGCAGGGTGCGCACCTCCGCATCGGTCAACGGCGCGCGCAGGAACAGGTTCCTGAGATTGGTCGACATCGCCGGGCGCTTCTCGGGCGGATGGAAGAAGCCGGTGTCGTCCAACTCGCCCTCGAGCCGGTCCAGAAGGTGCAGCACCATGCGCCGCGTGGCGGGGCCTGCGGGGCCGGGATCGAAGCGCTCGAGCGGCGCCTCGGAGGACTGGCGGCCCCATTCGTAGCTGGTCAGCAGCACGCATTGCGCGAGGTTCAGCGAGGGGAACTCCGGGTTCGCCGGCACGGTGACGACGGTGTGCGCGAGCAGCACGTCCTCGTTGGCGAGGCCGGAGCGTTCGGGGCCGAAGAGGAAGCCGACCCGCTCGCCCCGCGCCAGGCGGGCGCGGGCGTCGGCGACGGCGGCCTCCGGCGTCATCACCGGCTTGATCATCTCCCGCGGGCGGGCGGTGGTGGCGTAGACGTGGGTGAGGTCGGCGACGGCGCCCGCCGTGTCGTCGTGCAGCGTGGCCGCCTCGAGCACGACGCCGGCGCCCGAGGCCATCGCCTCGGCCCGCGGGTTGGGCCAGCCGTCGCGCGGGGCGACGAGGCGCATCTCCTCCAGCGCGAAGTTGCGCATGGCTCGGGCGGCGGCGCCGATGTTCTCGCCCATCTGGGGCTGGACGAGGACGACGGCGGGCTTCGGGATCTCGGTCATGCGGGTCCTTCGTTCGGCGCGGCGCGGACGGCCCATAGGCTCGATTCCGGCGCGCCCGTCCATGGCAGGGCGGCGAGGCCGGGGCGTTCGGCGGCGTTCATGCGGCGGATCGCCCAGGCGCTCGACCAGATCGGGCGCAGGCCCCCGGTGAAGAGCCAGGGCGCGAGGCCGAGCTGCTCGGAATAGCCGCGCCAGGCCCAGTCGGGGGGATAGGGATCCGGCAGGAAGACGTCGTGGACGTGGACGCGCACGCCGGGGGCGAGGCGGGGCAGGATGCGGTTGAGGATCAGGTCGACGTCGGCGCCGGGGTGCAGGATGTGGCTCGAGTCGAACACCGCCATGTCGCCGGGGCCGAGCGCGTCGAAAAGGGGCAGATGCTCGGGGCCGAGCAGCGCCTCCTCGGTGCGGAGAGGGAGCGTGCGGATCGGGGCGCGGGGGGCGGGGTCGATGCAGAGGTGCTCGGCCGTCGCGCCGGCGTCCTTCAGGGCGCGGGCGAGGAAGCGGGTGGAGTGGCCGGAGCCGACCTCGACGATGCGCCGCGGCGGATCGTCTCGGGCGAGGGCGTAGGCCGCGGCGCCGTCGGCGCGGGGAAACCAGGTCTGCGTCCAGCGGGGCTCCGGCGCCGGGCCGTCGAAGGCGGCCAGGGCCTCCGCATGGGCGTCGATGCGGTCGAGGAGTGCGGCGAAATCTCCTTGCGCCGCCTCGAAGATCGGCTCGAGCTCGGGATGGCCGGGCGCGGGCTCGGGGATGGCGTCGGCGTGGCGGTAGGGGATGAAGATCCCCCGCGGACGCCGGCCGAGGAGGGTGGCGAGGCCGAGCTTGCGCCACCTCCAAGGTCGTCTTGCCATGCCACCCTTCCTTCTGTATGCGACCGCATACCGAATGTGGGCCGCCGTTCCCGGCCGCCGGAGCGCCATCAAGGGGAAGCCGATGTCGAGAATCAAGGTCGAGAACCCCGTCGTCGAGCTCGACGGCGACGAGATGACCCGGATCATCTGGGACTTCATCAAGAAGAAGCTGATCGAACCCTATCTCGACGTCGAGCTGCTGTACTACGATCTCGGCATCGAGGAGCGCGACCGCACCGACGATCAGATCACGGTCGACGCGGCGGAGAAGATCAAGGAGGTCGGAGTCGGCGTCAAATGCGCCACCATCACCCCGGACGAGGCGCGGGTGGAGGAGTTCGGGCTGAAGCGCATGTACCGCTCCCCGAACGGCACGATCCGCAACATCCTCGGCGGCGTGATCTTCCGCGAGCCGATCATCTGCTCCAACGTGCCGCGGCTGGTGCCGGGCTGGACGCAGCCGATCGTCGTCGGGCGCCACGCCTTCGGCGACCAGTACCGCGCGACGGACTTCCGCTTCCCGGGCGCCGGCACGCTGACCATCAAGTTCGTCGGCGAGGACGGCCAGACCATCGAGCACGAGGTGTTCCAGGCGCCGGGCTCGGGCGTGACGATGGCGATGTACAACCTCGACGATTCGATTCGCGACTTCGCGCGGGCCTCGATGAACTACGGGCTGGCGCGGGGCTTCCCGGTCTACCTCTCGACCAAGAACACGATCCTCAAGGCCTATGACGGGCGCTTCAAGGACCTGTTCCAGGCGGTCTACGAGACCGAGTTCGAGGACCTGTTCAAGAAGGCCGGCATCACCTACGAGCATCGCCTGATCGACGACATGGTCGCCTGCGCCATGAAGTGGAACGGCGGCTATGTCTGGGCCTGCAAGAACTACGACGGCGACGTGCAGTCCGACACCGTGGCGCAGGGCTTCGGCTCGCTCGGCCTGATGACCTCGGTGCTGATGACGCCGGACGGGGGAATCGTGGAATCCGAGGCCGCGCACGGCACCGTGACGCGCCACTACCGTCAGCATCAGGCGGGCAAGGAGACCTCGACCAACTCCATCGCCTCGATCTTCGCCTGGACCGGCGGGCTGAAGCACCGCGCCAAGCTCGACGACAACGCGGCGCTCAAGACCTTCGCCGAGACGCTGGAGAAGACCGTGGTGGAGACGGTCGAGGCCGGCCACATGACCAAGGACCTCGCGCTGCTCGTGGGGCCGGAACAGCAGTGGCTGACCACGATGGGCTTCCTCGAGAAGGTGGACGAGAACCTCGACAAGGCGCTCGCCGGCTGAGGCCGCGCGGCGGCGCCGGGGCGGCCCGTGCGACGGTGTCCGGGCCGCCCGCGCGTCTTGCGGGGCGCGCCGCCGCCACCCCATCTTCGGCGGGAGCGAGACGGAGGGCGCCATGACCTATCCCGAGAGGCCCGAGCCGGGCGGCGGCTGGCGCACCGGCAGGCCGCCGGGTCACGGCCCGGCGATGCTGGTCTACGTGCTGTTCCTGCTCGGCTTCGCCGTGCCGCTGGCGGCGCTCGGCGGACTGATCGTCGCCTACGTCAAGCGCGCCGAGGCGGATGCGGTCGCCGCGGCGCATCTCGATTTCCAGATCCGCACCTTCTGGCTTGGTCTGCTGGCCATGGTCGTCGGCGGGATCCTGACGCTGGTTCTCGTCGGCTGGCTGGTGCTGGCGTTGTGGACGGTCTGGACGCTGGCGCGGACCATAAGCGGCATGATCCGGCTCGACGAGGGGCGCGCGGTGCGCGACCGCGAGACGCTGGGCTTTCTCGCCTGAGCCGCGGGGTGGCGCGGCGGGGGCGCGGCCCCTAGGTTCCATCCCGCAACGGACGCGGAAGGAAACGGCGATGTGCGGCTTCGTCTGTCTCTGGCATGTCGGCGACGCCGACCTCGCCTCCCGCATGATCGCGCGCATCTCGCATCGGGGGCCCGACGCGACCGAGGTCGTCGACCTCGAGGGCGGCGACGTGACGATGGCGCATTGCCGCCTCGCCATCATCGGGCCGGAGGACGGCCGCCAGCCGATCTTCCACGGGCGCGACGTGCTGGTGGCGAACGGCGAGATCTACAACCACGCCGATCTGCGCGCGATCCTCGGCGACGCGAGCTTCGAGACGGCCTCGGATTCGGAGACGATCCTGCACCTGTTCCGCTCGGGCGCGCTGCGCTGGATCGACCGGCTGGACGGCATGTTCGCCTTCGTGCTGGCGACGCGGGAGCGGGTGATCGCGGCGCGCGATCCGCTCGGCATCAAGCCGCTGTTCATGGCGCGGGCCGGGGACGGGCTGGCCTTCGCGAGCGAGCTGAAGGCGTTCGACGGCATGGGCCTCGGCGCGATCGAGGCGATCCCGCCGGGCACCTTGTTCGACAGCCGCGACGGCTGGCGGCAGTGGTACCGCACGCCGCAGGGGGCGGCGGCGGCCGAGCCGGGGCTGGACGCGGACCGCGTGGCGCGGGAGCTGCGGCTGGTCCTCGAGGAGGCCGTCGCGAAGTGGAGCGTGGCGGACGTGGAAGTGGGCGCCTTCCTCTCCGGCGGACTCGACAGCTCGATCATCGCGGCGCTGGCGGCGGCGCAGCGGCGGGAGGCGGGCAAGCCGCCGCTCCGCACCTTCGCGGTCGGGGCCGAGGGCTCGCCCGACCTTCTGGCGGCGCGGGCGGTGGCGGCGCATGTCGGATCGATGCACCGCGAGCGGACCTTCACGCCGCGGGACGTGGCGGAGGCGCTGCCGCATGTCGTCTATCACTTGGAGAGCGCCGACGTGGATCTGGTGCGGAGCGCCGTCCCGACCCTCTTCGCGGCGCGGCTGGCGCGCGAACGCGTCAAGGCGGTGCTGACCGGCGAGGGGGCGGACGAGCTGTTCGCCGGCTACGCCTATCACCACGCCTATGTCGACGATCCGCGCGCGCTGGCGGACGAGCTGACGCGAAGCCTGAACGCCATGCACAACATCAACCTGCAGCGCGTGGACCGGGTGACGATGTCGGAGAGCCTGGAGGCGCGGACGCCGTTCCTCGACCGCGACCTGATCGACTTCGCGCAGTCGATCCCGGCGACGCTGAAGCTGCGGCGGACCGATGCGGCCTCCGAGGAGAGCACGGGACCGACGACGGAGAAGTGGATCCTGCGCAAGGCCTGCGCCGATCTGCTGCCGCCGGAACTGGTCTGGCGACGGAAGGCGCAGTTCGACGAGGGCTCGGGTGTCGTCGACGCGCTGCAGGCGGCGCTGAGGCGCCGGCTGGGCGGCGAGGGGCCGGTGAGCCGCGAGGCGGAGGGCGAGCTTTACGAGCGGCTCCTGCGGGAGCGCTACGCCGATCCGGAGCCCATCCTCTCGCAGGCCGGCGCCTGGGCCTCGTCGGAGCGGGTGGGCGTCTAGGCGCCGTCCGGCCGTGGGGGCCGGACGGCGCAGCGGCGTCAGGCTTCGAGCACGTCGTCCGGACCGTCGCCGTCCTCGTCGCCGCCGCGCGGCGCGTCGAACTCCAGGCCGTGGGCGGCGCGGATCTTGTCCTCGATCTGCCAGGCGACGTCGGCGTTGTCCTTGAGGAACTGCTTGGCGTTCTCACGGCCCTGCCCGATGCGCTGGTCGCCGTAGGAGAACCAGGAGCCGGACTTCTCGACGACGCCGGCCTTGACGCCGAGATCGATCAGCTCTCCGGTCTTGGAGATGCCCTCGCCGTACATGATGTCGAACTCGACCTGCTTGAACGGCGGGGCGACCTTGTTCTTCACGACCTTGACGCGGGTGCTGTTGCCGACGACCTCGTCGCGGTCCTTGATCGCGCCGATACGCCGGATGTCGAGCCGGACGGAGCTGTAGAACTTCAGCGCGTTGCCGCCGGTGGTGGTCTCGGGCGAGCCGAACATCACGCCGATCTTCATGCGGATCTGGTTGATGAAGATCACCATGCACTTCGAGCGACTGATCGAGCCCGTCAGCTTGCGCATCGCCTGGCTCATCAGGCGCGCCTGCACGCCGACGTTGGAATCGCCCATGTCGCCCTCGAGCTCGGCCCGCGGCGTCAGCGCGGCCACCGAATCGACCACCACGACGCTGACCGCGCCGGAGCGCACGAGCGTGTCGGTGATCTCGAGCGCCTGCTCGCCGGCGTCGGGCTGGGAGATCAGCAGCTCGTCCACGTCGACGCCCAGCTTGCGGGCGTAGGAGGGATCCAGCGCATGCTCGGCGTCGACGAAGGCGCAGATGCCGCCGAGCTTCTGCTCCTCCGCGATCGAATGCAGGGCGAGGGTGGTCTTGCCCGAGGATTCGGGCCCGTAGATCTCGATGATGCGGCCCTTCGGCAGCCCCCCGATGCCAAGGGCGATGTCGAGTCCGATGGAGCCGGTCGAGACCGCCTCGATGTCCATCACCTGGCGCTCGCCGAGCTTCATGATGGAGCCCTTGCCGAAGCTCCGCTCGATCTGCGCCAGCGCCGAGTCCAGCGCCTTGCGCTTGTCCATGCCGCCCTTCTCCGCGAGGTCGAATACGTTCTGGCCCATTAGCCTGCCTCTTTCACCGTGTCGCACGAGGGCGCCGGCTCCGCCAGTCGTCACCCCGCGTCTTTTCGTTGCCCGAAGGCTAACACGGAGAACGTTAGGCGAACATAGGGAAAATTCGCGCCGCCGAGAGGAGACTGCGGCGGCG
>Ga0102943_1000525_pt1 | contig 25647 bp, 18 predicted proteins | sample SalPonC_black_MG_FD_78174 | JGI IMG/M metagenome (GOLD analysis project Ga0102943, IMG submission 78174) | Salt pond soil microbial communities from South San Francisco under conditions of wetland restoration - Salt Pond MetaG... | ecosystem: Environmental > Aquatic > Marine > Intertidal zone >...
AACGGCTCGTTTCTCGATTTCTCACAAAGGGGATGTCCTTTTTACGGAAGTGATCGATTACGGCCGAGAGACATTTTCGACCACTATCAGAGCTATTCTGAAAGCCGAAGAACCGGGACTGCAGCGCTACTCCTTAAACCTTCAGTACCTCGACGAAGAGTCCACGGAAATCAACAATAGCACTTCTGTTTTTATCGATATTTTGGATGATCGCCAAGAGGTCTTGATTTTGGGAAATTCCCCACACCCGGACATTAAAGCATTGAGAGAGGCGATTGTCTCAAACGATAATTACAAAGTAGAAGTAGCGCTGGCAAATGATTTTGAAGGAGATTTAGCTGATTTTGATTTGGTGATTCTACACCAGTTGCCATCTGCAACTGCAGCGGGTAGAAAGATTGAGAATCTACTACGTGATGCCACTATTCCCGTGTGGGTAATTGTCGGTAAGCAAACCACCATCGGGACTTTAAAGAATTTGGGAATCGGTGTTTCCTTTAACGGAAGAGCCAACTCTACCAATGATGTGAAAGGAGTACTCAATTCGGATTTTTCACTTTTCAAAGTAGGCGAAGGCGTAAATAGCCTGGTGCAGGAAGCTCCGCCGCTTCAGGTTCCGTTTGGGCAATGGTCTTTATCAAATTCTGCCGAAATTCTGCTCCATCAGAAAGTGGGTAGAATAAGTACCGAAGACCCTTTGCTCGTCTTGAATACCTCCAACGACGGCAAGGCAGCGGCCTTGCTGGGAGAAGGGATGTGGCGGTGGCGTCTGACTGATTACGCCATCAATGAGAACCATGAGACCTTCGACGCTTTCGTCGGAAGCGTAGTGCAATACCTTGCGGTAAAAGAGGACAAGCGCCTCTTCAGAGCCTATGGACCCGAATTGGCCATGGAAAATGAAGCGCTCATATTCCGAGCCGAGTTGTACAATCCTTCGTACGAAGCTATCAACGATGCGGATGTGGAGTTGGTCATTCGTAGCGAAGACGGGACGGAGTTTCCTTATTTCTTTTCACGAACCCCTCAGGCCTATCGACTCGATGTAGGAAATCTTCCCGCGGGCAATTATACTTATGAGGCATTTTTGAACAGAAATGGCGAGCGACTCAGCGACTCGGGAAGTTTTGGCGTGAAGCCATTTGCCCTGGAGGGAGCACGGCTTAGAGCTGACCACCAGACGCTAAATATGCTCTCTGTAAATTCGGGTGGTGAGCTGTTTTATCCCAATGACGTAAATGAACTTATTCAGAGGCTCAACGAAGGGCAGGCAGAATTAAAACCGCTGAGCTATGCCACCGAAATATTTACCTCCATCTTGAACTTCCGATGGATATTCTTTGTTCTGCTGATTCTCCTATCGGCTGAATGGTTTATCAGAAAATACCTCGGGCGGTATTGATCAATAATCACCGTCCTAAAGAAAAGAGATCCTTCGTCAATCCTGATTAGCTACTATCACTTTTTTTCGGGTAGAGTTTCCATCTGTTCCGACTACTTCAACTACATATAGACCGGAAGGCAAAGCGTTTGTATTGATAAGGGTTTCTGATGAGTTAATGCCTGTTTTTTCAGATACCGTCTTTCCGCTGATGTCATAAATGCGAACTTGGTCGATTACGTCATTTATTGCACTAATTTTCAGAACGTCGCTCGCCGGATTAGGGTATAAGTTCAATTCCCCTTTCATGGTATTTTGGGTATCAAGGACGGAGCATATTTCAGAGGTTTCTGAGGAACCGAATTCGTCGCCTTGGGCGTATATGGTTCCAAACTCATCGACTACAGAATAAGATCCCAACCCGAATCCACAGCAGAGACCATCATTGGCAGAATCGAAAATGGTGAAGTCATAGCACCCGTCTCCAAGACAAAAGAATTCACTCACGGGATCGTCACCGTCAGTGTAGGGACCACCCGAGGCTATTACTTCGTTCAGTTCACTGGTAATAATCCAAGTGGTTTCTTCGGGGTAATTGTCTAAATCAATATTTACGGTGAACCCAAGAGCTTGGTCGAAGGCCTGAAAATCTTTGCTTGCTGTATTTCCCAGTGCGTCTGTGTCCTCTTCACCGTTCACCGAGATAATCTCAATGCTCAAGTTATTGAATCCCACGGAAGGGGTGAGTCCGCCCAATGATATAAACGTATTCGCTTGTGGAAGAATATTACCTGACCATTCCACCAACTGCACGTTTCCATTCAGATTGACTTCGAGTACAATGTCTTCTATTGTTTCTGTTCCCAGATTCACGACATTAACACTAGGCGTAAACGAGTTAAGCTCACAGAAAAATTCAGGAATTCCGTTAACGATGCCTAAACTGGCGTTTAAATCGGGCAAATCGGAGTTACACGAATTGGGAACGATTAGTATTCCGGTATTGGCTTGATCCAAGGCAAAACGAAGTGAGGTAGTAGGCGTGCTCCCATAATTCCATGAAACTCCCATTCTTCCGTAATAATCAAAGCTGCCATTGTTCACATCACCGTTGCAAGCCGCTTGGCCTCCGGCTAGTTGGCCGATGATGAGTCCGTTTTGATTAAACAGAGGCGATCCCGAAGACCCTCCCTCAGTTACCCCGAGTTCCCATTCGTCAATATACCATACTTGGTTTACGAAAGAGTTCAAGACATCGTGGTAAGGTGCATCGTCGTCAAAACAGATCTTTTTTACGTCACCGCTGGGGTGGTGTATTCCATAGGACGAGCTCACGGAATTTTCAGAATCCGTAGCATCCCATCCGGAGTAGCACACGTTGTAGGAGGTTGGCGGCGTGTTATTCAACTCTAAAAGGGCAAAATCACTTTCATCATTACTCGAAAGGAGTGTTCCCCCTGAAATACTCTGATTGGTCGGTCCGTTATTCCCGCTACATCCGGGGGTCTCATGGTTAAAATAGAAAACCCAATTTTGTGTATTGCTCGTATTTCCCGGAAGGCAGTGATTTGCGGTTAAAAAGAACGGGGTGCCATCTTGTGAAGTGTTGTTTACCAAAGCACCTGAGCAGATCGCATTATTGTTTACAACGATCAGTGCAACTGACCTTTTCTGGAAATCAAAAGGCAACCCTTCAGGGCAATTTACATTGATATTGCAGGCACCTGAATTTCCAAAAATTCCTTTTGCTTCACTTTCCACTTCAACCAGAACATCGCGATAGCCATGAGTCACGTTTCCGATATGCAGGTATCCCTGACCTTTCACATTTGCAGGCTCGTGGTATTCTATTATCACTTTGTCTGAAAAGAGTAAACCAATTCCCAGGCTGTTTGATTTGCTTGCGTTTTCATGAGTGAAACTTCCGAGAAGCTGAGACTTATCCTCAGTATAGACGAATACCCGAGCCCCCTCGGGCACCTTATAGGAATCAAATACAAAATTCATACTGGTAGCACCTTTTGAGGTCAAAGCCAAACGCCATATGCCGTCTCCGTTTTCCAATTCCGTCCAGATGCCGCTATTGTGTATGTCAAGATCCACGTTAATGTTTTCTCCAAATCGATAGGGTAACCCCTCTAGTCTGTCATTGATCGCGTCTTCTTTTTGTAAGTCTTTCAAATCAACTGCAGGAAGCTCAAAGGTTTCATAAGTCAAGTCGTGCTTTGTATCCCAAAGATGAGGTTCTCCTCCATGGCTTATTTGAGCGAGGCTGCTCAATGAGGCTAAAACGAAAAGTAGGGGTATAAATAGGTTTTTCATGGGCTTTAATAATTGTAATCTAATGTGGTGTCCGTATTGGTCAGAACCAAAATAATCCTGCTGGTTCCGTCATATTTCAAGGGAGATAAGTCAAACCAAAGTTTTTTATCCATTATCCCTCTGCATCTGTCGCCATTGCTGTTGTGCTTTAGGGTAATATTTACTTCGGGGGGATAAGTAGAGGTGAAGTCTCCTTTGGTTTCAAGCTGAAATACATGCTCTTCACATCCTCCTGAATAGGATACATCCAATACGACGAAATCCCCCATTTGTCGCGCATCTTTAATATTGACGGGGTCAATCCCCTTCAAGGGATTCACGGAGGGATCGATGAAAATCGCCGGACTGTCAGCAGGGGCAGTAGTGCGCATGGGCGTTGAGTTAACACCGCATGCTACCAGCGCCACGATGAACGAGTATGACAGGGCTTTGAGCATTTTGAGCCGAAAGGTAGAGCCATCTTTTGAGATATACACGGCTAAACTTAAACTTGTTTTGGATTCTTAGGGCAATAAAAACCCCGGCTTTTGCCGGGGTTGGTATTATTGAATGCTTAATTTTTTCTCCAAGTCCTCGAGGTATTTTCGGAACTGTTTGTCGGTTTCTTGCAAATTGTTGACGGTTCGGCAAGCATGCAAAACCGTTGCATGATCCTTTCCACCACAGTGCATTCCAATATTGGCCAAACTACTCTTGGTCATCTTCTTGGCAAAGTACATGGCAATCTGTCGTGCCTGAACCACTTCTCTTTTTCTGGTTTTTGATTTCAAGAGTTCGATGGGCAAGTCGAAATAGTCGCAAACCACTTTTTGGATGTAGTCGATGCTTACTTCTCGTGCCGTGTTCTTCACAAATTTGTCGATCATCTGCTTTGCCAATTCGAGCGTGATCGCTTTTTTGTTGAGCGATGAATGGGCAATGAGCGAGATGAGTGCACCTTCCAATTCTCTGATGTTGGTAGTAATGCTGTAGGCCAAGTATTCCACTACATCTCTCGGGAGTTCGATTCCATCGGCGTACATTTTCTTCTCGAGAATGGCAATTCGTGTTTCCAATCCGGGAATCTGCAAATCTGCCGACAGTCCCCACTTAAAACGTGACAGCAGACGCTGCTCCATGCCCTGCATTTCGACCGGAGCCTTATCGCTGGTCAGTACGATTTGCTTGCCGGTTTGGTGGAGGTGATTAAAGATATGAAAGAACATATCCTGTGTCTTTTCCTTTCCGGCGAAAAATTGAACGTCATCAATGATCAGTACGTCAATCATTTGGTAAAAATGACTGAAGTCGTTTACATTGTTGTTTTTAACCGCATCAATAAATTGATGGATAAATTTTTCAGATTCTACGTAAAGAACCGTTTTCTCGGCAAATCTGTTTTTTATTTCAATACCGATGGCCTGAGCCAAATGCGTTTTACCCAAACCTACACCACCATAAATGAGTAGGGGGTTAAATGCCGTTCCGCCCGGATTTTTTGCTACTGCATATCCTGCTGAACGAGCCAATCTGTTGCAATCTCCTTCTACAAGGTTTTCAAAAGAATAATTGGGTTTGAGATTTGAATCTACATTGATCTTCCTAAGCCCCGGAATGACGAACGGGTTTTTGATCTGTTTACTTCCAATATCCATCGGTGCCGACACGGGTGTGTTTTTTATGGCACGCCTATTGGTAGTCGGCACTTTTACCGTGTAAGGGCTTGAACCGTTGTAATTGTTCTCCATGATGATGCTGTATTCTAGTCTGCCTTCATCACCGAGTTCTTTTCGGATAATCTTCTTCAGAAGATGAATGTAGTGCTCTTCCAACCATTCGTAAAAAAACTGGGAAGGTACTTGGATGGTTAGGACCTGTTTATCAAGCTTAATGGGCTTAATTGGTTCAAACCATGTTTTAAATCCTTGAAGGCTGACATTGTCTTTAATTAAGTCAAGACAGTTTACCCACACTTCCTCGTGTTTATTACTCATGCGTTACTATGTCTAAAAAAATGGTTTATAATGCGTTTTGTCGGTGTGGCAAAATTCCCATGCGCATCTGCCAAAAGTGAGACAAATATTTGGAGAAAAAAGTGAAAAAAAAAGCGAAAGAGGGGTTGTAGAATATAAAAGTTTTACAGTTGATGTTTTTTTTCACAAGCCCCTATTTTGTTGAGTTTCGAAGGTTTTTTACATTACATTTCCAGCCCCTGTAAATGAGGTAAAAGGCTAGGCTGCATGGAAGTAGATATTTGAGATAGGGTGGATTACTTCAAATGCCGGCTCTTGGGAAAGCAGTTCTACAATATAGGGGATATATTTTCATTACAAGAGAAACGGGGCTTTATTAACATTCTATTTTTTACCAACATGTTGACTTATGACAAATACAACAACTTTTAGAGTGCGCTATTCCGAGACGGATAGAATGGGGTATATGTATTATGGCAATTATGCCGCTTGGTTTGAAGTAGGTCGGGTTGAGCTTCTGAGAACGCTCGGGTTGAGCTACAAAAAAATGGAAGACGATGGCGTTATTCTCCCCGTCCGTGATTTCAACGTTCGCTATCTGAAACCGATAAAATATGACGATGAGGTTTTCTTGAGCACCACTCTTACTGACCTATCAGGTGCAAAAATTACTTTCGATTTTGTTTTGCGTAACACCGAAGATGAAAAGCTTTGCACCTCTACCATAGTGTTGGTGTTTTGCGATAAAACTTCGGGAAGACCCACTCGCGCTCCTCACGAGCTAGTTGCCGCACTGAGGCCCTAGAGGCTTATCATCAGAGCCTTATAGAGCTTCTGCATTTCCGCCATATCTTCCTTGTGCACCTTCTCTCCGGGCCGGTGGTAATTGTCTTCAGGCGGACCTATAAAACACCAATCCCAAGCATAGGGACTATCCTGAAGCGCGTTTCCGTCGCTTCCGCCCGCTTTCTCAACTTCGAGTTGGTACTTCACCTCGTTTTCTTTTGCAATCTCAATGATTCGATTGACGAAACTGCGGCGTGGTATTCCTCGATCTCTCATTGAAATGGCTACACCTTTGTTGTGCTTAATCGATTCGGAAAGCAGGGTAACATCGGAAATCAAAGCCTGCTGCACCCCGAAATTGTCTTGAAGGAATTTTCCGGCAAACTGCGCTCCGCCGCCGCCGTGTTCTTCGTAAGTAGTGAATACCAAGGCCCCGTCTCTGAGAGTCCTTCCCAGCTCCAACGCATTCCAGACGCCCAAACGGTTGTCCAAATAAGCGCTCTTTACATATTTCTTGGATTCACTCCAATCCGGGGCGTAAGTGAGGTTGGTTCCGGGTTCAATGGTTCGGCTGGCTTCGTATTTGAAAACCTCTTCCTTCGCTTTTTTGCTTTTCTTTTTTTCAATTTTTAAAGTGCATTCAATTTTGCCTTTGGAATCTTCTCCCACCAATAAGCTGCCTTCTTTGGCTTTCGGGTTACCGATTTTGTAGAGTTCCTTCTTGTAAGCTACTGTGAATCCAACGGTATCGGTGTGCGCCAATACTGCCGTTCTCGGTTCCCCGAAAATGGCGATCACCATATCTTGGAAACCCGCACCCGAATACACTTTAGGGGTAACTTTGAAGTGCTGCGAATTCTTGGCGAAATAGTCCAGAATAAAATCTTTCATTCTCCCTTCGTCGCCCGCGGTGGAGGGAATGGCACATAGTTTTTTGAGAAGTTCGGTGTTCATGGTCGCTCTTTTTGATTGGTCAATAGTGGGATTAGCTTATTCCTAAATATTCGATGCGAATATCGCTAAAGGCCTGAAAAGATTGGGCCACTTCATCTTTCTTTTCAGGCAGAAGGGCCACATCTATGGTGCAGGTGGCCTTAAAGTCTTGGTTCGATTCTTCCCAGTCATGGGTGCGCAGGGCTAGCATGACTTCACTCATCCGCTCATAGCCGAAGTGCAGCCGAAAATTGGCCATGAGTTGACGCTCGATAACCGTGCTGTCTTCGATGGCCATCTCTGCTGCAGTGCGGTACGCGTCAATTAGCCCTCCGACGCCGAGCTTGGTTCCGCCGAAATAGCGAACTACGGCAATCAAAACATTGGTCAGCTCGTACTTTTCAATTTGGCCTAAGATTGGTTTTCCGGCAGAGTTGGAAGGTTCTCCGTCATCGTTGGCGCGGTATCGATCCATCTCCGCACCCAATCTCCATGCGTATGCCACGTGTCTGGCAGAGTGGTGCTCTTTGGCTACTTCCTCGAGAGCCGCTTCGATGTCTTTTTCATTTTTGACATGGAAGGCATAACCGAAATGCTTGCTTCCTTTTACTTTGTACATGCCCGAGCCTGATTTCGATATGGTTTGGTAATTGAAATTCAAGGGCTCAAAAGGGTTAATAGTGCAATGGCCACTAAGGCCAACAAAATTCCCCAAAGTTTTTTCGGGCTCAATTTTTCTCTGAATAGGGCGATTCCCACAATTGCAGAAAGGGCCACGACTCCCATATTATTGGCAGGTATTGCCGCCGATCTATCGATAAGTCCGCTGCCCAATATTTTCAGTAGGAAATAGATGGAGCCATAGTTAACCAGACCGAGAATCACGCCCCCTGTCATGTTTTTGAGCCGAAGGCGCTCCCTCCTTACCAGCCCGCGATAGATCAATATGATGGTTCCGATGGCCGCAGCTATTGCGAATGGAACAGGTACGAAGTCGGTATAGGCAATATCGGTGGTCAGGAATTTTTTTTGGGTCAAAGCCAAAATCAAATCGAGCAATCCACTCCCTACAAACAAGACAATTGGTGTTAATGCTGCCAAGTTGAGGCTGCTTTGCTTTTTTCCCGAAACAGTGGTAAGAATGACTGCGATAACTCCCAACGCGATACCCGTGAGTTTTGCCCAGTGCCAAGTTTCTTCCTCATCAGCGATGAGGAAGAAAAAAACGGGGATGACCATCGACATCTTGGTAGCAATTCCGGTAACCGTCACGCCGTGTTTTTGACTGGTCAAAGCCATTATGTAAAACAGTGAAATGAGCAAAACTCCCACAATGATCGCGTTCAGCATCCAAGGTTCTGACAGGGTGTAGTTCCCTCCTTCGTGAGAATCCGTATACCAAAAGCCAAATCCTGAGGCTACGTAGTAATTCACCACAATGGCTTGGAAGTTATCGACCTTGTATTTGCCGAAAAGGCTGAAGATGGCGTAAATAGCCGTCGAGCAGATTATACTCAGTACGAGATAGATCATTTGTTTCGGTAGAGAAAGACGTTATCGGTTCCGAATGAATAAGACGCGGAGTGTGCCTGTGGAATTTTTGGAGCCTCCAGTCCGCCACCCAATGTACGGGTTGATTGAATAATCCTGGCTTCATCCCAAATTCGCGTTTCTAAAAAGTGCTGGAGGGTGTAGGCCCCGCCTTCAATGATTACGCTATTGATGTTTCGTTCGTGTAGCGCTTCCAGAGCAGACTCGGCCAAGTCTTCGCAGTGCGGGGGGGAGAATTCAACGTAATTGCTATCGTAGCCTCCTCTTTTTTTTCCGATGATTAAGGTGGGTTTCCCGTCGTTCAAGATTCTTCGGTTCGGGTTGAGTTCTTTATCACCAACCAGCACCACTCTCAAGGGGTCCTTCCCGAAGTAATCTCTGGTGTCGAGTGAGGGATCATCAACTTCAAGGGTTCTTTTTCCAATAAGTATTGCCCCCTCTTCAGCCCGCCACTTGTGCACTAGCTTTTTTGATTCGGGCGACGAAATCCAAAAGATGCCTTTTTTGTCAGCCGGGCGAACGCTGTCCATGTAACCATCAGCCGTCACGGCCCATTTCAGTATAATATGAGGCCTCTTCTTCTCGTGAAAGGTTCTGAATCGTCGGTTGAGCTCTTTGGCCTTTTCTTCCAGTACCCCGACAGATACCTCGATTCCCGCCTCCCGCAATTTTTTAATTCCACTTCCTGCCACCTTTGGGTTCGGGTCTGTCTGAGCAATGACGACTCGGGGGATTTTTGATTCGAGGATTAAATCGGCGCAAGGAGGGGTTTTGCCGTGGTGTGAGCACGGTTCGAGGCTTACGTACAAAGTGGCTTCTTCAAGATCGAGACGGTTTTTCACCGAATTGATGGCGTTTACTTCGGCGTGAGCTTCTCCGTAAGATCGATGAAAGCCCTCACCGATAATGACATCTTTTTTAACGATGACACAGCCTACCATAGGGTTAGGCGCAACTCGACCAAGTCCGTTTTCTGCCAGATTCAGGCAGCGTTGCATGTAGAATTCATTATTATTCACTTGGCAAAGAAAACAAGCTTGTAGGATTATTTCTCGGGATGGTTGAAAAAATCACCAAAAACCACTTTACTTCAACTTAGAACTAATCTAACTTGGCGGGCTTATAATCTGCAATTCATGTCCACCATCGCTGATCTGAAATTGAAATTCAGAGAAGAACTAAACTTGTTTTACCCCCGTGAAGAAATAGATCATTTTTTCACAATGACTGTCAATGAGTTTTTGGGATATTCACGAGCTCAGATTCAAATAAGGCTAGGTGAAACAGTGAATGACGCGAAGGTGGCTATGATGGATGCGGTTCTAAAGGGCCTTCAGGTATATGAGCCCATTCAGTATCTGCTCGGACATACCGAGTTTTATGGACTGCGGTTTGAAGTGAATCCCCACGTGCTCATTCCCAGGCCTGAAACCGAAGAGCTGATAAGGTGGATAACCGATGAGTCAAAAAATTCTGCTCAAAGCATTCTCGATCTCGGCACGGGTTCGGGGTGCATAGCCATCTGCCTGAGAAAGGCCATGCCGCATGCTTCAGTTTTTGGAATTGATAAAAGCATAAAAGCATTGAATCTAGCCCAGCGCAATGCTGAAATAAATAAGGTGGGCGTTGAGTTTTTTGCATTTGATATTCTGAAGCAAGAGAGTTTGGGCTTTATGAGGTTCGACCTTATGGTTAGCAATCCACCCTACGTAACGGTAAAAGACAAGTCGAAAATGGCCAGAAATGTCTTGGACTATGAGCCGCATCAAGCACTTTTTGTTCCCGAAGATGATCCTTTAATTTTCTATCGCAAGATTGTAGATCTGGCCGATGGGCATCTAAACAAAGGCGGAAAAATATTCTTTGAAATCAATGAAAGTTTTGGTGCCGAGATCCGTTCTTTGTTAATGGATCGGGGATTCAGTTCCGTGCAGCTCAAAAAGGATTTGAATGGCCGAATCAGAATGGCCAAAGCAATTAAAAATTGAAAAGACTCTTATTCGCCATTTTCTTTTTCTCATCCTTCGCCTCCTCGGCGCAGTTTGACCAGTCAAACGAGGTCCGAATCCTCGGCGGGGAGCGAGAGTTGCTTCCTTATCAAAACAAGCTCAAACCCGACTTTAGTTTTGATGCGAGGCGAACCCTATTTCAAAATAGATGGGTGCTCGTGGGAGGTTTAAAATTCGGAGTTCAATACAAAAGGATACATAGAGTCGGCATCGGAGTCTATTTCCTGAACACTCGAATTTTTGACGACGATGTCGAATTTATCTTGGAAGCCAATAAGATCGAGTACGACTTCGGTTATTCAACCTTATACTACGACCGGGTTCTCTATTTTGATAAGAAATGGGAGGTAGGCAGTATGCTTCATTTGGGAGGAGGAAAAATAAAGACCTATTACGAAAATGAGTTCAACCCGAATGAGCGAAATACGGGCCCGGAGCTCAACTTTAGCGTTGCAGAATTTGTGGCCTATGGAGAATACAATCTCCTTTATTGGTTGGGCCTTTCGGCAGGGCTCGGCTATCGGCAAGTATTTGGTTTGAAATATGACTTGGGAGGCGATTTTAGTAGTGCTATTTTTGTCATCAACTTGCGCCTGAATTTGATTAAACTCGCAAGAAGTTATTTCGACGAGTCCGTAAAAAATGAATTCTAATCAAGCCCGCGAACGAATTGAGGAGCTCAGCCAAGAACTCCATCAGCACAACCATCGGTATTACGTGCTCAATTCCCCCACCATTTCGGATTACGATTTCGATATGAAGCTGAAAGAACTTCAGCAATTGGAAGAGTCATTTCCCGAGTTTGCCGACCCAAATTCTCCCACGAAAAGGGTGGGAGGAGACGTCACCGATAAGTTTCGAAAGGTGAAGCATAAATACCCCATGCTTTCGTTGAGCAATACTTACAATTTTGATGAAATCAGAGATTGGGAGAAGCGGATCAAAAAGAATACCGACGACGAAATAGAGTATGTCTGTGAATTGAAATACGACGGAGTCGCTATAGGAATTACATATCAAAATGGATTGCTGGCACGAGCAGTGACTCGCGGAGATGGTCAAACGGGAGAAGACGTAACGACAAACGTTCGAACCATCTCTACAATTCCACTCCGCCTCAACGGTGGGGAGTACCCCGATGAATTTGAAATCAGAGGAGAGATTTTTCTGCCGCTACAAGTCTTTACCGATATGAATGCCCGAAGGGTGGAGGCGGGAGAGGAGCCCTATATGAATCCTCGCAACACCGCTTCAGGTACGCTCAAATTGCAAGACTCGGGAGTAGTGGCTTCACGCAAGCTCGACTGTTTCCTCTACGCGGTCTATGGCGAAAGCCTGCCTGCTGAGAGTCATATGGCAAATCTTCAATTTGCAGCAAAGCTGGGTTTTAAAGTTCCGGAGGAAGCCAAAAAGCGCATTGCCCTGTGCAAGAGCATCGAGGATATCGAGGCTTTTATCAACTATTGGGATGCCGAAAGAACCAAACTCCCTTTTGAGATCGACGGGGTTGTGATCAAGGTTAATTCTTATTCTGCGCAAGAAGAATTGGGCTTCACGGCCAAATCACCCAGATGGGCAGTGGCTTACAAATTCAAGGCGGAGCGCGTTTCAACAAAGCTGCACAAAATCACCTATCAGGTAGGAAGAACGGGAGCCATCACTCCTGTGGCCAATCTGGAGCCTGTTTTGATAGCCGGAACAACGGTAAAGCGAGCTTCACTCCACAATGCCGATCAAATCGAAAAGCTGGATGTGCGAGAAGGCGATACCGTTTTTGTGGAGAAGGGGGGAGAGATTATCCCAAAGATCATTGCGGTTGATTTTACAAAGCGACCCACCGACTTGGCCAAGCATCAATACATCACCCATTGTCCCGAATGTGGCACCGAACTCGTTAGAAATGAAGGTGAGGCTCAGCATTACTGTCCGAATTCAACGGGCTGCCCACCCCAGATCAAAGGAAGAATAGAACACTTTATATCCCGCAAGGCCATGAATATTGATGGTCTCGGAACGGAGACGGTTGGAGAGCTTTACGATGCAGGGTTAATTGAGAATATGGCCGATCTCTACGACCTGTCAAAAGAGGAAGTCATCCGGCTGGATAGAATGGCCGAAAAGTCGGCAGAGAATCTGATCAATGGCGTTGAAGCCTCTAAGTCCATACCTTTTGAAAGAGTTCTCTTCGCTCTTGGAATTCGATTTGTCGGAGAGACAGTGGCCAAAACGCTGGCGCGAGAATTTAAATCAATTGACGGAATAATTCAAGCCGACAGAGATGCGCTCATTACTGTGAACGAAATCGGAGATCGAATCGCTGATTCCGTCAGAGAATTTTTTGCCGACGAGGCCAATTTGAATTTGGTAGATCGATTAAAAGAAGCAGGGCTTCAATTCCACATCGAAGAAATTGAAAATGATTCTGAAACTCTTGCCGAGAAATCCTTCGTCATCTCCGGGGTTTTTGCCATCGACAGAAAAGAGCTCAAACAGCTCATTGAGCGAAACGGAGGCAAGGTATTAAGTGGTGTGTCCTCAAAAACCGATTATTTGGTGGCCGGCGAGAATATGGGGCCTTCCAAAAGAACGAAAGCAGAGAAGTTGAACGTTCCGATAATCTCGGAAGCTGAATTAATGAAAATGATCAATTGATAGTGGAGTGGCTTGAAAACATAAAAAAAGCATGGGGTCGCAAAAAGCTTCCCTCAAAGGTGAATACGAATCGCGAAACCGCCGTGTCCAATTTTCACAATGCCAATAGCGTAGCCTTGTTGTACGAAGAGAAAGGTGAGAGTTATTTCATTTTGGTAAAGCAATACGTCAAGTACCTCAAATCTGAATTTGGTGTCAGAGAGGTAATGGCTTTGTGCTACATTGATCATAAAAAGGAAGTGCCACATTACCATACCCATCGGTTGAAATTCGATTACTTTCTAAAGAGTGAGCTCAATTGGTGGTATGAGCCCAACTGTGATCAGGTGAAGAAATTCGTGACCGGTGAATACGATATTTTAATCAACCTCGAAAGGTCGCCTGCTCTGCCTTTGGAGTTTATACAAGTGGAGAGCAACGCCAAGCTCAAGGTCGGCTACTTCCGAAATGGTCGAGAAGCATTTTTCGATCTTATGTTGGATTTGCCTGAAAAGGCCACTTTTGATGAGTACGTGAAGCAGGTCAATCACTATCTAACTCGAATCAATTATGAAAGAGCTTAATGGAATTGGCGTAGCGCTGGTTACGCCTTTTCAGGAAAACGGTAAGGTGGATTTCACAGCCTTGGAAAGGCTGATTCGCCACGTCAGTGAGGGTGTTCATTTTTTAGTGGTGGCGGGCACCACGGGTGAGACAATGACACTTTCGGAAGAAGAGCAATACGCAATACTGGATTTCATTTTAGAAATCAATGCCGGGAAGCTTCCCATCGTTTTTGGAATGGGAGGAAGCGACACAAGAGCTCTGGCAGGGCGTATGGAGAAGTTTGACAAAGCAGGAGTCAAGGCATTTTTAACGGCAAGTCCTGCTTATAATAAGCCAACCCAAGAGGGGGTTTTTCGGCACTACAAGTATTTGAGCGAGGCTGCTCCTCTGCCAATCATAGTGTACAATGTACCGGGCCGGACGGCTGTCAATGTTCTTCCCGAAACGGTTTTCCGTATGGCGGATGAAACGGATAGAATCATCGGAATCAAAGAAGCCGCAGGCAGCATTGAGCAAGTGATGAAACTGGCTGCAGGTTTGCCACAGGATTTTCTGCTTTTATCGGGTGATGACCCTTTATTGGTGCCCCATATGGCTTGCGGAGGTCATGGAATCATTTCGGTCGTTGCCAACGCATACCCGAAGAGGTTCAGAGAAATTTACGAGTCTTGTATTAAAGCCGATTATGCCAATGCCCGAGCAATGAATTATCAAATGACTCCTTTAATCCATCAACTTTTTGCGGAAGGAAACCCGGGTGGTATAAAAGAGACACTGCAACATCTGGGCATCTGCAAAAACCATATGCGGCTTCCTCTGTATCCCGTTTCGAAAGCCCATAGTCAAGTATTGTATCGACATATCGCGGAGTTGGGAGAACGGTAAACAATTGAGCTTCATTTGTTCTTTATAGGCCTAAATAATGCTCTATGTCCGTATACCGACTGAAAGATGAACTATTCATAAGCGCTCCGCTTGATGAGGTCTGGGATTTCTTTACCGACCCGAGAAATTTACAAAAGATCACTCCCGATCACATGGGGTTCAAGCACGTCTATGAGCCCGATGCTGAGAAGGTTTATCCGGGCATGCTTTTGGTCTACAAGGTCTCTCCTTTATTGGGAATACCACTGACCTGGATCACCGAAATCACCCAAGTAGAACCCAAAAAGCGTTTTGTTGACGATCAAGTCAAAGGCCCTTTTGGAATGTGGCATCATATACATGAATTTGAGGAGGTTGAAGGAGGCACCTTGGCAAGGGATATTCTCTATTACAGAATGCCTTTTGGGGTATTTGGTCGGTTAGCTCATTCATTTACAGTAGCCCAACAAACCAAGGAAATATTTACGTTTCGGAAAGCTGCATTGGAGAAAATATTTGGAACACATTAAGTTGATATTAAACCACATTGTGCTTATCTTACCGCGCAAAGCAGGGTAAAACTTAACCTTGTTATTCATTAACCATTCATTTTTAACCTAAATCAATTACTATGAAGAAGTTTTTTCTTTTAACGGCGGTAGCAGTGTTCTCTGCATTTTCCGCCTTTTCACAAACAGCTTGCGAGCTTGAAGATGCCTTCTATGGAAGCGTTGCCGCTCCATGCTCAGACACTCCTCCCGTATCTGTCAACATTGCAGGATTTGAAGTATGGCGTGGTGATCTCTACGAGATTACTAATGTCAAGGTTGGAGGCGATTACTCTGTAGACATTTGTCAAGGTACAGGTGGAACGGCATGGTCTGCTCAATTTACAATTGTAGCCCCTTCCGGAGCGGTTGCAGCTGTTGGTACTGACGCAGGCTCTGTTTGCGAAATCAGTTTTACTGCTGCTGAAGCAGGAGTTTATTCAGTCTACATTCACGAAGTGGGAGAATGCCCCCCTGTAGTACAAGGAATAGATAATGGTCAACCACGGGTGACTTATTTGGGAGGCGCGAGTTGTGACCCACCTGTTACCGCTTGTGAAGCAGGAGTTAACAATGGTGTTACAGAGCCTGTAATTTGTCCGGGCGAACTTACCACGCTAAGCATAGACGGTATTATTGTACCAAATAGTCCAACGCAAGGAGACGCCTTTATCGAATTTACACCTACTGATACGGCCAACACTTCTGGTTTGGGAGGTCAGTTTGTATTAACCGGATTCACCGCTGAAGATTTGGCTGCATATGCATTTGATAATGACCTTAATGGAGTTTTGTCTTCAAATTCTTTTCCGGTGCTGGAAGGAGAATGGAATATCAAAGGCTTTGTGACTACTGTTGAGGGTACTTATTTTGACCCGCTCACACGATGTGACAGTACTGATGCTAGTGCTACTGTAACCTTCTTGACTTCAGGTGATGAGGGTTGCACTCCAGTAACGACTTGTGAAGCCGGTATTCTTGATCAAGCCGGTATTGTCAATAGTTTATGTCCGGGAGAGACGACTCCATATGCGATTACCGGTGCTACGCTTCCAAATTCTCCATTAAATGGAACTTATATTTTGAAATTTGCGCCGGTACCCGGTTCCGGAGCTGGAGGTATTCTTGAAGGTGCTCCTTATAATTTAGCTTTTACCGGCATACCTCCCGGAAGCGAAGCTGTAGATTTTTCTACTGAAATCGATGCAGAACTTCTAGCAACCACCGGAACGGCACAAATACCTATGACGGGTCAATGGACGATCACAGGTGGAGTCACCACAAGTACAGACCCATTTGATGTAGCGGCCACTTTCTGTGATCAGGTGCCGTCTGTAGTCGTTGAATTCTTAGATGAAAATGATCCGGCATGTGGTGGCGTTGTTCCATGTGTGGCTCCTTATCCGTCTATTCCTGCCGAGAGTTTATCTGCAGTTCAGCTTCCGAATGGTAATATTGTTTTCTCTTGGGATCCAATTAACGGACAGGTTGGTTGCCAGGTTCAAGTAGTGGTAGGCCCACTCGCTGCTACTTCACCAAATGCAGTTTTTATTGCAGGAGGTCCAACTGCTAGCCAATTCGTTGTTGGTGCAGGTCAGCTTCAGCCATATCCAAATACGACTATCAATTTTCGAGTTCGGTGTGGTTGTCAGCAATTTCCTACTGTAATCGCCAGTCCTTTCACTCCTTTTGTGAATGTATTTAATCTTTCGCTGGGTTCTGCAATCGGTACTATTGCCGATCAGTCAGTGAAATCAGAAGTTGAACGTTCTGCAAATAAGCTTCACGTCCCTTCTATGCCTATAGAATCTTGGAGTTCCATTTATAAAACTCCCGGTACTGTGATGGGTACTCTTTCTCAAAAGGCAAGCACAGCTGAGAGATCATCGTTTGATGTCTTCCCTAACCCTACTTCCGGATTAGTGAACTTGAACTATTCAGCTAAGTCTGACGGAATGGTAAACGTTCGATTATACGACGTCGTAGGAAAGGCAGTTGCCGATTACACTATGTCTGTTAGCGAAGGAGCAAACTTCTTAAACTTAGACCTTTCTTCTTTCGAGAATGGAATCTATGTTGTAGAAGTGAGAGAAGGCCAAATGTCGTCTACAGCAAAAGTTGTTTTGAAATAATTCATTCCTTTAAGAGAATGGAAAAGGGGCGCAGATTTGCGCCCCTTTTTTTTATTTTTGCTCACAACCCAATTAATCGCAGAAGATGCCAACTTTCAGAAAAATAGCTTGTCTCTTTGTTTTCCTCACGATGGTGTTCTCTGTCCATGCCCAACCAATGGATTCTGACGAATCATTTCATGATAAATCAAATGAACATGATCAACAGGACCAACAGGAATTTCTGGTCAATTTAAAACTCTTCTTTTTTGATTCTTCATTGCTGGATCCATGGATAGAGGAGATCACCCATATTAGGGTTTATGGTCTTGACTTTAAAAAGAGTAAAGATTCCGATGGTCTCTATCAATATGTCGATGACGGCCGGATGAATGAATTCATTTCATTTACGAATGAAAAAAACCTCAAGGTAATATGGACATTAAATGTGACCAGTTTTACATTGGAGCAAGAGATGGAGTACGTGAAAGACATCATTTCCAGAGGGCTCAATATTGTTGGCTTTGAATACGGGGGCGAGTATTACTTAAGGAAATACTATTTCGGTGACCTGTCGGCAAAAGGGGTAGTTGAAAAGATTAGGATGGACGGTGAAAATCAATTCTATCTTGAACTATTGGATATGTGGTTGCCGCCATTTACTTCAGAGTTCCCTATGGACAAGTACGAACATATAATTATCACTGCTTCGACGAACAAGGAGAAACATAAAGAAATGGACTACCGCCGTGAATTCAATCGAAAGGTATTTGAGTATGTGGACCAACATCCGGAATATGATGGAAAAGTGAGTTATTCTTATCACCTCTACGCAGGAGCCAAATCAGCTCGATACAACCAACACGAAGAGAAGGTTCTCACTCCTGATGAAATAGATTGGTCATTCTTGGAAGATAAACCGGAAGGAAGTAGATGGGTTGTTACGGAGTCCGGTTATTACATTACCGATTATTCACCGCAGCAGTTGAAGATAGCCAAGAAATTTTATGTCGAACAATCCAGACGGCTTGATGATGAATCGCTATTGGGAATTCATGAGTTGATTGAAAAAACCAAGCGTTTTAACCCACTCTCCCTCTACGGTCCACAGGGTATGACCCCTGTAGGTGAAATGGTTGAAGATTGGCTTTCAAACAGGGCCGCGTATGATGCCGGTATTCTCGAGGTGGATATTAATGATGAAGATAATTCCGAAAGCCCCGTGCAACAGAATCAAGAATCAATTCAGGAATCCGGCGCACCTACACTGGTCGATATCTCTCCTGAATACAAGGGGTGGTTTCAATGGATTCATTTCTCCCATACCCTAACTTTTAGCAACGGAAAATCCTATAGACGATCTTATTGGTTCTCGTCACCCGATTTTAGGAAAGACGATTTGGGAAAACCGCTGAGTTACTTCAAAAGAGTAGTGAAATCCAGCTAAGTTTCACGTTGTAAGGTATTTTTTGGTGGGTTAAGCCTTGATACATCGAAGTAAAGGCATTACCTTAACAGTTCTTAACATACCCACCAATCAAACCTTATGATGAAATCATTTACACAATTTAAACTTTGTTTACTGATTAGCCTACTTAGCATCAGTCTAGATGGAGCTTCGCAGAGTTCCGATCATGTGCCGGGAGAAGTTATTGTTATGCTTCAGCCTTCTGTAGATTACCAAAGCCTTGATAAAGCAATCATAAAAGAATTCGGTTCTGAGTTCGAGATTCAGCATTTGAAGGAATTATCTCCCCTCTCTAATATTCATTTATTTTCCGCAGCCCAAGCCGGTGTAGACGAAGGATTGCTGCTCAGAAAACTGCAGAAATCCTCCTTCGTTCGAGCTGCCCAATTCAATCATTTTGTGCAGGAGAGAGGTCTGCCAAACGATCCCCAAATCGGTACTCAATGGCACCATGTCGATGCTTCGGATAATGATATTGACAGTGATTTAGCTTGGGATATTACTACTGGCGGTACTACTGCAAACGGAGATGAAATTGTGGTTTGTGTTATTGAGCCGGGAGGAGCCAATTACAACCACAATGATTTGATCGCAAACCATTGGGTGAATTCCAACGAAATCCCGAATAACGGAGTGGATGACGATGGCAACGGTTACGTAGACGACTACAATGGTTGGGATCCAACGACTAGCTCTGACAATATATCGTCAGGAGGACACGGGACCTCCGTATCAGGTATGATTGGTGCCAAAGGAAACAATTTCACTGGTGGCGCCGGAGTGAATTGGGATGTAAAAATCATGCAAGTTGAGGTGGGAAGCCTTACGGAATCAAATGTGATAGCCTCCTATTCTTATCCGCAAACCATGCGAAATCTTTACAACACAACAGGGGGCTCTCAAGGAGCATTCGTAGTTGCTACCAATGCATCTTGGGGAATAGATTTTGCCAATCCGGTAAACTATCCGGTGTGGTGCGCTTACTACGATGATTTAGGTTCAGTAGGAATATTAAATTGCGGCGCCACAGCCAATAACAATGTTGATATCGATGCAGTAGGGGATATGCCGACGGCCTGTGGCAGCGATTACATGGTAGCGGTAACCGCATCAAACAGCAGCGATCAGCGAACTTTTTCCGGATATGGAGCTACTACCATCGATTTAGCAGCTCCGGGGGAATCAGTTTATCTTCCTTCCGGCTCTTCGAGCTATAACAATACCAGCGGAACCTCTTTTGCCAGTCCTTGCGTAGCCGGTGCGATTGCATTGGTGTACTCGGCGCCGTGCGCTACCCTGGCTTCAACGGCCATTTCAAATCCGCAATTGGCGGCTGATATGGTTCTGGGATATATCTACGATGGAGTAGACCCGGTAGCATCGCTCTCTAACGAAACCGTAACAGGAGGTCGACTCAACGTAAAAAATGCTTTGGACTTGGCTCTCCTCTCATGCGGACCACCTCCTACTTGCGACCCTCTTACTATTACGCTAGCTCAGGAATGTGAGTTAAATCCATCGTCCGGTTTAGTTGAAGCCAATATAACTGTAACAGCTTCTTTTGATTCAGACTTTTGCAGTGCAGAAACCATCTGCTACCAGCCGGAGGGTGGAGCGCTTGTTTGTTTAAACCTGCTCTCAGGCACGCTTTCCAATACGGCATCTTATACGCTATCAGGTCTGAGCTCAAGTACCACCTACAGTATATATTACACAGGAGCGGATGGCACATCTGCTACCCAGACAATTACGACCGGAGACTGCTCGAGCATTGTAGCCGGCTGTACTGACCCATCCGCACTTAATTTTAACGCGAACGCAGATGTTGATGACGGATCTTGTGATTATCCTTGTTCGGATGTAACTCTATCAATTCTTACCGACTGTTGGGGCAATGAAGTGAGTTGGGAGATCGTTGACGACAATGCCAATGTAGTGGCATCTGTATCCAACAATACATACGCCAACCAATCGATCAATACTTGGTCTCAATGTTTGGAACCGGGGTGTTACACGTTCACAATATTTGATTCATTCGGCGATGGAATGAACGGTTCATCATATTCATTCTGTGGGGTTGACGGAGATTACGAGATGCTTGGTCCGGATGGCGAAGTGCTATTCGAGATGGGAGCTGCCAACTACGGTTCTCAATCTACACATACTTTCTGCATAGAAGGCGATCAAACTCCACCGTGTGCTCAACCCTATCCACAAGTTACAGGACTGAATACCACTGTACAAGCCAATGGTGTGTTGTTTTCGTGGATACCCATAGCCGGCTCGATTGGGTGTCAGGTACAAGGGGGAGTTATAGGAGGAGGAAGTTCAGCAATCACCATCGGACAGCCCGAAGCTTCCGAGCTATTCGTCTCCAACAATAGCTTGCAAGCAGGTCAGAATTACCAATGGCGAGTAAGGTGTGGTTGTTCAACCAATCCGTTAATTGTAGGCCCCTGGAGCGTGTATGACCAATTTTTTCTTGGCGCAGCCAAGGATAATCGTTCTTCGGCTTCCAAAGAAATGGAAGACTTCAAAATTGCCCCTAACCCGGCAAACGGTTTTACTCAAGTATTCATAAATTCCAACGAGGCTCTGAGTGGAGTGATTTCGCTTTTCGATGTAACGGGCAAACTTGTTTTACAACAAAATATGAATCTTTCAAAAGGAGCGAATACCCTCCATCTTGACCTGAGTGATCGTACTCCGGGTCTTTATCTATTGACCGCCCGATGGGGCAATGAAGTATTTCAATCGAAACTAATTATCCAATAACAAATCAATATGAGATTTAATATCCGTAAGATTATGGAAGGTTTGCTGTTTTTCTCGGCGATTCTCTTTCCTTTTTCTTCATTCGCACAAACCACCGATGTAGGAGAGCCCTTTGGATGGCAATCCAAAACAGCACCGGAAGTTGAGAAAGTGGCTCTTGCATCGGTTGACGTCGATCAACTCAAATCAGAAGATGCGATCAATATGGCCAACAAAGTCGGGCCATATCGGTTCGGTTATGAGCATGTCGTTAATTTAGACGTATTGGAATCTGCCACCGTAACAGCTACTCCCGATGGAGAGGTGTACCAAATGGAGTTCATTTCCAAGGATGCATTGACCATGAATGTATTCTTTCAAGAGTTTGATCTTGGCCCCGGAGAGTATCTTCACGTTTTTGATAGCGAAGGCAAATTTTACGATGGAGCTTATACCTCGTCAAATAATCAACCTGATCGTTTGCTTTCAACGTTGCCCATTCCTGCAACAAAAATAGTTGTGGAATATTTCAAACCCACGGAATCTACTTACGAATCGAAGCTAACAATCGGACATGTGGTTCAAGGATACCGTCAAGTGGCCCAACACTTTGTTAACGCATTGAATCAAGCCAAAGGCTTGAATGATAGCGGAGCGTGCAATTATGACACAGGTTGTTCCGAACAGCCCGGAAACCCCTTTGGTGCCCCCGGAGAGTGGAATGACCCCATTGCCTCTGTTGCCATTATATTGATAAACGGGTCGGGAATTTGCAGTGGAGCACTGGTTAACAATACCGCCAATGACGGTACGCCTTACTTTCTTTCGGCCAATCATTGCGGTACGAGCGGAGGCGGAGGAAGATCATTCCTATTTGGATATGAGTCGCCAAACCCTAGTTGCGCCACTACCGCCAATAGTACGGATGGGCCAACCACTGCTCAAATCAACGGAGCAACTTTGCGTGCAAGCAATTCAGCTTCGGATGTGGCTCTATGGGAGTTGAACAGTTCGATTCCTCTTTCTTACAATGTATACTTCGCCGGTTGGGACAACAGTGGAAATATTCCCACGGAAATTACAGGAATACACCATCCCAGCGGAGATGTGAAGAAGATTTGTCGTGAAGAGGATTCGCCGTTTTACGATACCGCCGGCGGAGCTCAAGTTTGGTGGATCAATGAATGGGAATGGGGAGTAACTGAGCCCGGTTCTTCAGGATCTCCTATTTTTGATCAGAACAAAAGAATAGTTGGTCAGCTTTACGGAGGATTGGCTGCATGCTCGGGTACCGTAAACAACGGTACGTACGACTACTATGGTCGTTTTGATGTGTCTTGGGACAATGGCGGCAGCTCTTCAAACCGATTGAGCGACTGGCTCGACCCACTGGGGCTCAACCCAACTACTCTAGATGGTTACAATCCAAATCAGCCGTCCGCTAGTAACGACGCTGCCTTTCAAGGTTTGGATGGCGTATCCGGATTCTTTTGCAATCAAGAGAGCTATGCGCCGGTAGTTCAGATCAAAAACGCGGGAAGCAATACCCTCACTTCAGTTACGATTTCCTATTCCCTTAATGGTTCTTCTCTTGGTTCGGTCCAATGGAGCGGTACTCTGGTTACCGGAGCCATAGCTTCGGTTAATTTACCCGTTTTGAATATTGCCCAATCAGGGTTGTACAACTACCAAGTTACGCTGTCGAATCCAAACGGTTCGACGGATGAGAATACAGCCAACGATTCCGGTAGTGCTGAGCTGGAAGTTGCAATCAATGCCAATTCAGCTCAGCTGGACATAACCTTCGATTGCTGGCCAAATGAAGTGAGCTGGGAATTGGTTAGTGATGCCACCGGAAATGTTTTGGCGACAGGAGCCGGTTATCCGGGTGATGCCGATGGTACCACCATTTCTGAGATTTTCTGCCTGGCTGAAGGGTGCTACACATTCAATATTTTTGACTCTTTCGGAGATGGAATGAACGGATCTTCTTACAGCGGATGCTCCATCGATGGAGATTATCAAATAGTGGGTGATGAGGGTACGGTGCTCGTAGAAATGACGGCACCAAATGCCGATTACGGTAACTTTGCCACACATAATTTTTGTATCGATGGAGGTGGAACTGTGCCTTGTGAACTTCCTTATCCCGTAGTGCAAAACCTTACGACCGAGCAGCAAATAGACGGAGTGTGGTTGCAGTGGGATCCGATTCCAGGCTCAATCGGTTGTCAAGTGCAAGGCGGTTTAGCGTCGGCTCCGGGAATATCCACCTTTGTGGTTTTTGAACCTGATGCCAGCTCTTTCTTTGCTCCACAGGGTCAACTTCAGAATGGGCAAACCTACCGATGGAGAGTTCGATGTGGTTGCACCACTTCGATTGTGGGAGCTTGGTCGCCATTTGATTTTTTCGGTTGGAATGTAGCTGCAAAAAATTACGCGGGAGCTGTAGATTCAATGACATTATTTCCCAATCCTGCGAGCAACGAAATAAGCGTGAGACTGAATTCAGGTCAGTCAGGAACTTATATGGCCACTTTTCATGACCTTCAAGGGCGGTTGATAAAAACGAAACAGCTTACTATTGATGGCACTCAATTGCTAACTTTTGATATCAGCGAATTGGATGCAGGAGTTTATCTTTTCCAAGTTACAGACGGAGAAACCATTTATTCTGATAAACTGGTAAAACGTAAATAAGTTCATTACATAAATTGGAAAGGGCGGTCATCAGCCGCCCTTTTTTGTTTTCGGCAATTTCTTTTAAGAATTTGTGATAAGGGGATTTTCATTCTTTGGGCTAGTTTGATTTACAGCTTGAATGCGATATATTTAAGAAGGAAAATAAAAGATGAAAAAGGTACTTCTGCTTTTAAGTCTTTTGCCTTTTATTTCCTGTGCTCAAGTTACATTTGTGGATGTAGCTGACCAGAAAGGAATAACTTATCAAGGCAAGACTTTTGGATCTTCTTGGGGCGACCTCGATGGAAATGGGTTTCAAGACCTTTTTTTATCCTGTCACGCCAATAGAAATGATTTGTATTACACAAATGACGAACCCGTACTTTATTTCTATGACGGAACGGTCTTCACCCCTACAATTTTCCCGGATCTAGGGCCGACGGCGACCATTTCTGAAGATGGTACACCAATAGTCGATTCCGGAACTGATTGGCATGGAAGTGCATTTTTTGATTTTGATCGAGATGGTGATTTAGATAAAATCAGCATGAGAGGAGGAACGGGGTCAAATGCGTTTTATTTGAACAACGGCGGAATTATCGAAGTGAATAATCGAGCCGATGATTATAATCTGGAGTATGTCCCTGCGTCGGGTAGAACTCCCGGCATCTTGGATATAAATCATGATGGTTTTACCGATCTCATTATAAATGCAATCGAAGAGTCACAAGGACCGAATGTTCCAAGATTGATGATCAATGAGAGTGCAGAGACATTTATTGATAAATCAACGGAATTCAACTTGATGTGGCCTGGCTCCGTGTTTTCAACAACAAGTGATTTTCAAGGTGATGGCGGTATGGATATCATTTCTCTTTCTTCGCAAGCAACCATCTATCAAGTTTTAGAAGGATCACTAAATATGGTCCAAGAGATAGGCTCAACTAAGACTTCCGATTTTTTAATTGAAGATTTGAATGGTGATTTATTGCCCGATATTTTTTCCGTTCGATCCGATAATAGGGTATATGTTGAAATGCTTAATCCATCGCTCATCAGGAGTAATTTTAGAATATCTGCCTCCGTCC
>Ga0102943_1000526_pt1 | contig 25625 bp, 20 predicted proteins | sample SalPonC_black_MG_FD_78174 | JGI IMG/M metagenome (GOLD analysis project Ga0102943, IMG submission 78174) | Salt pond soil microbial communities from South San Francisco under conditions of wetland restoration - Salt Pond MetaG... | ecosystem: Environmental > Aquatic > Marine > Intertidal zone >...
CGTTCGCGTCCCGATAGTGATCCGTGTAGCCGCCGAAGCGGATGCGCTTGGCGTGCTCCGGCACCTCGAATTCCCAGGGGTTGCCGTTGCGCAGCCAGCCATCCGGGTGTTCCACCTGGAAGCCATTGCGAATCTGCTGCTGGAACATGCCGTACTGGTAGCGAATGCCATAGCCGGTCACGGGCAGGCCGAGGCTGGCACAGCTGTCGAGAAAACAGGCGGCGAGCCGCCCTAGACCGCCGTTGCCGAGGCCAGCATCGAGCTCTTCTGATTCCACGTCCTCAAGCTGGTTGTGATGCTGCTGCAGTGCATCGCGCACATCGTCCTCGAGGTCGAGGTTCAACACCGCGTTGTGCAGGCTGCGGCCGATGAGGAACTCCATGGACAGGTAGTTGACGCGCCTGGGCCGTACCTCCCGGAGGTGGTGCCGGGTCTGCCGCCAGCGCGCCACCAGCCGGTCGCGCACCGAGAGTGCCAGTGCCTCATACAGATAGCGGTGGGAGCCACCCGGTTCGTCGCGTCCCAGCGTCAGGGTGTAATGCCGTTCAAGGTCCTCGCCCAGGGTGCCTTCAAGGCGGCGGTTGAGTTCAGTGCTGTTCATAGCGCTAACTCCGTGCAGGTGCCTGCGGTGTCGGTGCACCTGTCAGTATGCGCGACCGCGCCGGTGCCTGCGAGTGCAATTTGCAGCGAACCCGGCGCCAGCAGCAGCGCGTCATCGATGCCTTGTGTACGACTGGCTGGCGCTTTATCAGCAGTATCCACCAGCAGCAGGCGCGGCCGCGGCATGCCCGCCGGTACCCGGTAGGTCAGCGCTTCGTCCCCCGCATTCAACACGACCAGGACGGCATCTTCTATTGCCTCACCCGGATCGCACTGCAGCAGTGCATACAGTATGTCGCGACGTGCCGGGTCCTGCCAGTGCGCGGCGGTTGCCGGCTGCCCATCGGCGCCATACCAGCGGATACACTGGCCATCGATATCGGGATGTTCATGGCGGTAGCGGTCTGCGCGCAGGAGCGCGCTGCGGGCACGAAAATCGATCAGCCGTTGCGTCAGCAGGCGCAGCTGCCTGGCGTCAGCGCTGAGCGGCGCCCAGTCCAGCCAGGTCAGCGGATTGTCCTGGCAATAGGCATTGTTGTTACCCCGCTGGCTGCGACCGAATTCGTCCCCGGCCTGCAGCATCGGCACGCCCTGCGACACAGCAAGGGTGGCGATGATGTTGCGCTGTCGCTGCCAGCGCCGGCGTTCGGTCTCGCGATCGCTGGAGGGCCCTTCAACACCGAGGTTGTCGCTCAGGTTATCGGCGTGTCCGTCCCGGTTGTTTTCGCCATTGATCGCGTTGTGGCGCTCGCGGTAGCTCACCAGATCGCGCAGGGTGAATCCGTCGTGGCTGCAGACGTAGTTGATACTCGCCGTGGGCGCGTTCTCGCGTGGCGCAAAGATATCGCCAGAACCGGTCAGACGTCGCCCCAGCTCCGGCAGCTGGGCGTCGTCACCCCGCCAAAAGCGACGCACGCTGTCGCGGTAGCGATCGTTCCACTCGCTCCAGCCACCGGGCAGGTTGCCCAGCTGATAGCCGTCGGGCCCGATATCCCACGGTTCCCCGATCAGCTTACACTGGCGCAGAACAGGATCGCTGTTGATGTCGCGCAGCAGCGCCGCATCCGGCTGGTAGTGGCGATGGCCGCGTCCCAGCACCGGTGCCAGATCGAAACGGAAGCCGTCCACATCCATGTCGCGCGCCCAGAAGCGCAGGCTGTCCATGACCAGACGGCGCACTATGGGGTGTTGGGTGTCCAGCGTATTGCCGCAGCCGGTGTCGTTGACGTAGTAGCGCGGCCGGTCGTGTTCGAGACGGTAATAGCTGCGATTGTCGATGCCGCGCAGGCTCAGCGTCGGCCCCAGTTCGTCGCTCTCGGCGCTGTGGTTATATACCACGTCCAGAATGACTTCCAGCCCGGCGTCGTGCACTGCGTCTACCATGGCGCGAAACGCCGCCGCGCCTGCGTCTCCCGTGTAGGCCGGGTGTGGCACGAAAAACGCCAGCGTGTTGTAGCCCCAGTAGTTCTTCAGGCCCCGCTGATGCAGGGCATACTCGTCGATAAAGGCATGCACCGGCAGCAGCTCTACCGCAGTGATGCCAAGGGCGCGCAGATACTCAAGGCTTGCAGGATGCGCCAGGCCATCACAGGTGCCTCGCAGCGTCCCGGGGACAGCCGGGTGTCGGCGGGTAAAGCCCGCCAGGTGCAGTTCGTAGAGCCAGGTATCCGCCAGCGGAATGCCTGGCCGGCGGCTCGGCCCCGGCGCTGGCGCCTCGGTGACGACAGCCTTGGGCATGACGGCACTGTTATCGACATCACAGAAGGACAGATCGGCCGCGGGGTCGTCCCGCCGATAGCCCAAGTGGCTGTCGTGCCAGACAAAGTTGCCGCGCAGGGCCCTGGCGTAGGGATCCAGCAGCAGTTTGTTCGGGTTGAAGCGCAGCCCTACCTCGGGTTCGTGGGGGCCGTAGACGCGGTAGCCGTAGCAGGTGCCGGCACCGGCAGCGGCCAGAAAACCGTGCCAGATATTGCCTTCCCCGGGCTGCAGCCGGTGGCGTGCGGTCTCGCTGCTGCCATCATGGGTATACAGGCACAGCTCCACGGCCTCGGCCTCGGCGGAGAACAGCGCGAAATGGCAGCCGCCGTCCCGCACCGTTGCGCCCAGTGTCGTGCTGTCGCCGGCGGCAAGTGTCTGATGCACCGGTCGTCTGATGGCGGCCCGGGTCATCGCTTAACTCCTGTCGGGGGCCAGGAACAGCGTCGCCAGCGGCGGCAGGAACACCTGCGCCGACGCCGGCTGCCCGTGCCAGGGGCCGGCGTCGGCCTCCACGGCACCTAGGTTGCCGGTGTTGCTGCCGCCGTATACCGCCGCGTCCGTATTGAGCAGCTCCGTCCATCTCCCCCCGGCCGGCAGAGGGCAGCGCCACTCTGGGCGCGGCACGGGAGTAAAGTTGCAGATCACCACCACCGGCGGATCACCGTCGTCGCCCAGTCGCAGCCAGGCGTAGATGCTGTGTGCGGCGTCGTTTGCCTCCAGCCAGTGAAAACCCCGCGACTCGCAGTCGTGGCGATGTAGTGCGGGGGTTCCGCGGTAAAGCATGTTGAGATCGCGCACCAGGCGCTGTACGCCGGCATGGGCCGGCTGGTCCAGCAGTTCCCAGTCGAGCTGACCCGACTGGCGCCATTCCCGTTCCTGGGCAAATTCACAGCCCATGAACAGCAGTTTCTTGCCTGGGTGTCCCCACATGAATCCGTAGTAGGCGCGCAAATTAGCGAACTGCTGCCAGCGGTTGCCGGGCATGCGAGTGAGCATTGAGCCCTTGCCGTGTACCACTTCGTCGTGGCTGATGGGCAGGATGAAGTTCTCCGAGAACGCGTAGTGCAGGCCGAAGGTCAGCTGGTGATGGTGGTGTTGGCGATGAACGGGCTCGCGACTCATGTAATCGAGCGTGTCATTCATCCAGCCCAGGTTCCATTTGTAGCCAAAGCCCAGCCCGCCGTCGTGGACCGGCCGCGATACGCCCGGAAAGCTGGTGCTCTCCTCGGCGGTGGTGAGAATTCCCGGCACCTCGGCGTAAACAACGCTGTTCATTCGCTGCAGCAGGTCGATGGCTTCAAGGTTCTCGCGCCCACCGTGCACGTTGGGTATCCACTCGCCGTCGTCACGTGAATAGTCGCGATACAGCATGGAGGCCACCGCATCCACGCGCAGGCCGTCCAGGTGGTACTCATCCAGCCAGTAAAGGGCATTGGCGATCAGGAAATTGCCGACTTCGCGGCGGCCGAAATTGTAGATGAGCGTGTTCCAGTCCTGGTGAAAGCCCTCCCGGGGGTCTGCGTGCTCGTAGAGCGCGGTGCCATCAAAGTGCCCGAGGCCGTGGGCGTCGGTGGGAAAGTGTCCGGGCACCCAGTCCAGCAGTACGCCGACATGCCTCGCATGGGCGGCGTCCACCAGGTCGCGGAATTCATGCGGCGGGCCGTGGCGAATGGTCGGTGCAAAGAGTCCCACGGGCTGGTAGCCCCAGGAACCGTCAAAGGGATACTCGGACACAGGCATGAGCTCGATGTGGGTAAAGCCCACCGCCGCCACGTCGTCTATCAGTTCGCGGGCCGCCTCGCGATAGGACAGCATGCGATTGTCCTCCTGCAGCCGCCGGCGCCAGGAACCGAGGTGTACCTCGTAGATGCTGATCGGCGCACTGCGGGCGTTGTTCTTTGCGCGCTGCTGCATCCAGCTGGCATCACGCCAGCCATAGCCACGGATATCGCGCACCACCGAGGCGATCTGTGGTGGATGCTGCGCCCCGAAACCGACCGGATCCGCTTTGCGTCGATGGCGGCCGTCAGCGCCGAGTATGTCATACAGGTAGGCGTCGCCTTCCCCCATGCCGGCGACGAAGCCGGTCCAGATGCCCGTGCTGCCGTGCGACGCCAGGGGGTGGGTCGCGGGGTCCCAGTGGTTGATATCGGCGACGACGGACACGCGGCGGGCGTTCGGTGCCCACACGGCAAAGCGCGTGCCGGACACGCCCTCCCGGCATTCGATGTGAGCGCCGAGCACCGTCCACAGGCGCCGGTGAGTGCCCTCGCCAAGCAGATACGCGTCGAGTTCGCCGAGAGAATGATGTTCGCTGTTGCCGAAGTCCGGGCTGTCTGTATCGTGCATGGGCTGCCTCTCCGAGTGGCCGCACGCTGTCGGGCTGCGCTAGGAGCAGTATGCTGGAGGCACGCTCGCGGTGCCAGATGCGCTAGAATCCAGAAGAGTCACGGAGCAGGATACAGCCCGGCATGCAAGATATCATGGACATTCTGCAGGACGACCTCAGCGCGCTCGCATTGCCGCTGTATCTGGCGGCGATTCTGCTCGAAGCCTGGCACTCGCGGCGCAAGGCGCTGGATTACTACCGTTTTCGCGATACGCTGACGTCGCTCAGCATGCTCCTGGCGTCGGCCCTCGTGGAGTTCCTGCCGCGCTTGTTCGCGCTGTGGCTGATCATCCAGCTACACGATATCAGCCCTCTGCGCGATGTGGTGCAGAGGCAGTGGTGGGCATGGCTGCTGCTGTTTTTCCTCGACGATTTCAGCTATTACTGGTTTCACCGCAGCAACCACAGCGTGCGCCTGCTCTGGGCCGGCCATGTCAATCACCACTCCTCGCGGTATCTGAACTTCGGTACGGCCCTGCGCCAGGGCGTCGGCGAGCGGCTGCACAAGTTTCTGTTCTGGCTGTGGCTGCCGCTGCTGGGCTTTGACGCGGCGATGATCATTACCATGATCGGGCTCAACCTGTTCTACCAGTTCTGGATTCACACCCGCAGTGTGGGCCGGCTGCACCCCTGGATCGAGGCGGTCTTCAACACGCCTTCGCACCATCGTGTGCACCACGGGTCCAACCCGCGCTACATCGATCGCAACCACGGTGGCGTGCTGATTATCTGGGACAGGCTGTTCGGCACCTTCAGTGCAGAGCGCGATGACGATCCGGTGCGCTACGGCCTGACCCGGAACCTCAACTCGGACAACCCGTGGACGGTATTGAGCCACGAGTATCGCGCCATTGCCCAGGATGTCCGCGGCGCCAGCGGCTGGCGTCAACGCTATGCCTGTGTTTTCGGTCCGCCCGGCTGGAAGCCTGTCTCCGGCGCGGAAAGCCGGGGGGCCGGAGGCTGATCGTGTCGGCGTCAGGGCTTTCCCTGTCGATGCTGCTACTGCCGCTGCTGCTGGTCGCCTGTCAGTCAATTCCCCCCGGTGTGTCGGCGCCGGACGCAAGCCCGCGCATCGAAGCGCTGCGGGTGGTGACGCTGAACGTGGGCTCCGGTAGATCAGTGGAGACGCTGCGCCATGCCAACGCCGGCTATGGCCCTGCACAGGCCGCAGCGGCAGATCGCTGGTACGGCAACGGCCTCGCGTGGCCGCCGGTCATGCGCGATGTGCGAAATTTTCTGGATGCGGTAAACGCCGATATCGTGGGTCTGCAGGAGGTGTTCCACAGCGACCACTGCGCTGATATTCCTCCATCAGCGCGCGATGGATTCGTGTGTGAGGCGTGGCAGCCGGGTGATCCCACGGTAGCGCAGCGCATTCTGGGCGAGGGCTACCAGGTGGCCTGTCACCCGGGCAAGCCGGACAAATGCCTGGCAGTTCACCGACGGCTTGGTCATATTGCGGGCTGTGACGTCTCATTCTGCCCGCGTGGCCTGGAAGGCCTGGACGATGATCGCTGCGGCTCGGGTAACCGGGTGGCCGCGGCCACCGTGCGCCTGATGCAGGGCGGCATGCTGCGCGTGGTCCATGTACACGGTACCTCGGGGCTGACGCTGACGGACAGCCGCTGTCGGCTCGGGCAGATCGAGGCGATTTTTGCCGACGGTGGTGCCGCACCCGGCTTCGGCGTAGTCCTGGGAGACTTCAACACCGATCCGGGCCGGGTGACATGGCTTGACCCCGCGGCCCGGGCGCTGCGACGGTCTGCGCGGCCCCCGGGACATTACCGCTTCATGACGGATGTCGGCCTCTTAGTGCGCCCGACCTTTCTGTCTTTTCTCAACATTGATCACGTGCTCGCCGCAGGCATGTCGGGAGAGTGCTGGTACGCCGGGCGCACGCCAGATACAGCGCCGGTGAGCGATCTCGTATACCTCGATCACACTGCCGTAGTCTGCGATCTGCGCACCATCCCACCGACGGTGGCGGAGAGATAGTCGGTAGTCTGGACCTTCAAGCCAGGGGTGAAAGTCAAAGCAGGTCGGTCAGTGTAATGCCGATCCCCAGCCGATGTGAGCGGGCGTCGTAGTCGATCAGGCTCTCGCCGTAGCCATTGAAATACTGCACGTAGCCGCGGAAACGGCGACTGATAGGAAAGCTCCAGTCCAGCTGTATGGCGCCTTTGCTGTTGTCGCCGCCGCGCAGATTGTTGCGCGCCAGCACGGAAAACTCATGCTGTTTATTGCGCCAGGCGAGCGTGATATCGCCATAACCCATGTAGTTCCAGATGGACGGGTTATCGTCTTTTTCGCGGCTTTCCGGCAGGCGATACCATGCCCGCAGGCGCACGAGCATTGCGTCGCGTTCAAAGTCGGCGCTGGCAATCACCCGGTTCCAGCTGCGCGACAGGATCTGGCTGCGGCCATTGGACTGGTGATTGAAGCTGAGTCCGAGCTGCGTGTTGGTGAAGCCGAAGACGCTCTTATCATTGTCCAGGGTGAACATGAGCTCTGGCTGGTAGTTGGTTTCCCGGAACGGCGACGACAGATCGCTGTTGTAGACCTGCCACCAGCTTTCCTGTGTGTAGGCGACCCAGAGGTTGGTGCCCTCGCCCAGAATATCGCGCCCCGCCAGTGCTTTGAAGCTGATCTGGAACTTGGCCTCTTCCTGCTGCAGACCCTCTCCCGGGAACAGGTTCTCCCACGGTTCGAGGTTGAGGTTATCGTTCCAGGTTATCGGGAGCATATAATTGCGGTGGTAGGGCAGTACCGCCCAGGGCAGATCGGCGATCGCTGACTGTACGTTCATTCGCTGGCGCGCCCGGCCCGGCTGTGCGCGGGTAGCCGCTGTCTCGCCGCGTCCGCGGCGACCGCTGCTCGCGGTGTCGCCTGTGTCTGTTTCGTCGCCGTCGGCTTCTTTGGCTTCGTCGATATTGACGGCTGCTGCCAGCGCGTCAAAGCAGGCCAGGCGGGTGGTGTTGTCGGTAATGGCGGCACAGGCCTGAATCGCAGTCTCGCTGGCCAGGGCTGCGGCGCCCGATGAGCAGAACAAGGCGCTGCTGAGGAATGTCCAGGCGGCAGTGACTGCGAATCGGCCGGAAGCCGATGATGCCTGCCCGGGGTATCCGCCTGACGTGCCACGGTCCGAAAACGCACTATTCAATGGCCGGTCCGTCCATGACTTCCTCGAACTTGCCCAGCGGGCAGGACCCGAACTGCATGCCGGTGAACATGTCGACCACCGTAATGATATCCATGTTGCAGTAACTGTTCATCGGCGTTCGATGAATAAAGCTGTTGCGCTTCAGGCCATGGCAGGGGCGGGGCAGATGATTGACGTATTTTTTGTTGCCGCGCATGTGAAACAGCAGGGTCTGGTCGTCTACTGTCTCGATTCTGCGAATCTGCGATATTGGCAGGCAGGTGCGCGTTTCTGACGGCTCCGGCTGCGGGATGCGATCTATGGCGCGTTCCTGTTGTGCGTGTGCAGTGCTTGAGCATATCAGGGCCGCGGTCAGAGCAAAAATCATGGGATAGGCTCTCACTGATAATCTCCTTTTGCAACGGACGGTGGACAGCTGAATGCCGCCGTTCTCACTGTTAGTATAGAGGTTTTTTTCAGGAGGTTTGTGCAGTGGAATGGAGCATGGCGTCTCTGCTGGAGTTCTGGGATCTGGTGCGGGAGGTGTGGAATCATGGCGTCTATGGCATAAACCTGCCGCAGATACTCGCGGCACTGGTCATTTTCCTGTTCTCCCTCATGGTCCGTTCGCTGTTTACGCGTTACGTGCTGGGGGCCCTCACAAGGCTGAGCAATCGCTCGGCCAACGCGCTCGATAACAGCGTGATACAGGCACTGCGCGAGCCGCTGCGTTTTGTGCCCGTGTTGATAGGGATTTTTCTTGCCAGCCGTGTGCTGCATCTCAGTGAGGGCGCAGCGCTGTTTGTGTACAACGTCAATCGCTCGCTGGTCGCGTTCACGCTGTTCTGGGCGTTTTTCTGCATCAGCACCCCGGCTGGCAAGGCGCTGACGCGATCGAGTCGCCTGCTGACCGAGGCCATGGGTGAGTGGCTGGTGAAGTTTGCCAGGCTGGTGTTCGTGATCATGGGAGCGGCGACCATACTGGAGCTGTGGGGCATCGCGATTGCTCCAATCATTGCAGGCTTTGGTCTGTTTGGTGTCGCGGTTGCTCTGGGCGCTCAGGACCTGTTCAAGAACCTGATTGCAGGCCTGTTTGTGCTTGGCGAGCGGCGTTTCGAAACGGGCGACTGGATTCAGGTTGATGGTGTCGTCGAGGGGACAGTGCTGCAGATCGGTTTTCGCACCACAACGATTCGCCGCTTTGATCGCGCGCCGGTCTACGTGCCAAACGCGCGGCTCGCGGACAACGCGGTCACCAACTTTTCCCGCATGAGCCATCGCCGCATCCACTGGATGCTGGGCGTGGAGTACCGCACAACGCTTGCCCAGCTGCGTGATATCCGCGACGGTATAGAGCGCTACATTCTGGACAGCGACGAGTTTGCGCGGCCCGACGAGGTTGCGACCTTTGTGCGCATCGACTCCTTCAATGACAGCTCGATCGACATCCTGCTCTATTGCTTTACAAACACCACTGTCTGGGGTGAGTGGCTCGAAATCAAGGAGCGTCTGGCCTGCCGTATCAAGGAGATTGTCGAGGCGGCCGGCACAGGCTTTGCCTTCCCCAGCCGCTCGCTGTACCTGGAAAATACCGGGGAAGTGGCCGAGGTGTTTCCCCTGTCGCAGGGCGAGGACGACGGAGCGACGTTGACCGCCGACGCCGCTTCGACGCCGGCACGCTGAAACGCCAGTGGGCCACGCGGTAGTCCCCTCAGGCCCGCTAGCGGAACGCGATTACCGTCAGCAGCGTCAGCGCTACCACGGCTGCGGCCTGGTAGCGCGGGTCCGCGTACCAGACCGGCGGCGCTCCCTCCGGCGTCAGGTCCCGCTGAGCGAAGGTGAGGTCGTGGGTCTGTGCGTGAGTGGGCGTATCGCCAACGCATAGACTGCACAGCACACACAGCACTGCACTGAGCGCGAACAGCAGCCCCGACACGTACAGAAAATGCAGCGCGATGATATCGGACTGCACCAGGGCAAAAATCAGCGCGGCAATCCCGTGTCCGCCCACCAGTGCCGCAAATGCGCCCTGGGCATTAGCGCGTGGCCAGAAAAACCCCACGACAAATATCCCGACGACCGGCGAGACGATATACGCGAACATAGCCTGTATGTAGGAAAAGAGGCCTGGAAAATGTTGTATCAGTGGTGCCCACACGGCGGCGACCAGCATAAAGCCCAGCGTCGCCAGCGTGCCGTAGCGCCGACCCTGCCGGGGCGTCAGTTGTCTGCCCCGAAGCGGCTCGATGAAGTCCAGAACCAGCAGCGTGGAGGCGGAGTTGAGCGCCGAATCCACGCTCGACAGAATCGCCGACAGCAGTCCGGCCAGCACGATCCCGGTAAGCCCTATGGGCAGGAATTCCTGGATCAGCGTCGGAAACACCTTGTCCGGCGAATCCAGCCCCGGTAGCAGCGAAACGGCGAAGGCGCCCGGCAGCATCATGAGAAACAGTGGCGTGAGCTTCAGAAGGCCCGCGAGAATGGCGCCGCGGCGTGCCTCGGTAATGTTCTGAGCGCCGAGCACCCGCTGCACGATGTACTGGTTCATGATCCAGTAATAAAAACCCAGGATCGGCACGCCGATCAGCAGGCCGGGCCAGGGCAGCACCGGGTCATCGGTGGGTCGCACGATCGACAGATGGCCCTGCGGCAGCGCCCGCGTGGCCTCGCTCCAGGAGAAGTCAAACTGAGCAAAGGTGAGGATTGCAATGGCGCTGGTGCCCGCAATCAGGATGATGGCCTGCAGCACATCGGTGTAGACCACGGCCGCCAGGCCGCCGGCGGCGGTATAAAGTCCGCCGATAACCGCCAGGGTAACAATGAACACAGACAGGTTGAGGTCCGGGATAAACACCTGCGCGACGAGTGAGCCTGCGTACAGGCCCGCCGCGGTATCCACCACCACGGCGAGGAAAATGGTGATGGCGGAAAAATAGCGGCGCAGCCGCGCATCGAAGCGTTTTTCGAGAAATTCGGGAATGGTTGAGATTCGGCTGCGCAGAAAAAACGGGAAAAAGGTAAACGCGCCGACGATCAGCAGCAGCCCCGCCATCCACTCGTAGGCCGATGGCGCAAGACCGATGCGGTAGGCGTCCCCGGTGAGTCCCACCAGTGTCGAGCTCGAGATGTTGGAGGCGAACAGGGAGAGGCCGATGGCGCCCCAGGTCAGGCGGCGTCCGGCGAGAAACAGGTCGTCGCCGCTGCGAGTCCGGCGGGCAACGACAACGCCGATCACGGCGACCGCGACAAAATAGGCGGCGATGATTGCAAGGTCGATGCCACTGATATTCACCGTGAGACCGAAGATGCCTGCGTCCCTCCCGCTGCAGTGTCTGTCCGGGTGTCAGCGCAGGAGAATCGCCGTTTCCGGCCGGCTTGTCCAGCCTTGCACTAAGCCGGCGCGAAGAAGGGAAAGCTGACGCCCAGTGCCCAGGCCAGAATCAATCCCAGGCCGATACCGCTGGCGGCTGTGCCGGTACGCTGCGCCAGCGCCCGCCCCAGCGTGCCATGTACCAGAAAGAACAGCAGAACCACCGGGAACACCAGTAAGACGAACCCGAGTTCTTCCGGCTTGATCACGGCGGCGATCGCGAGCGAGACAAGGATGGCCGCGCGGGCGGCGAGGCGCTGCCACCAGCGACCGGCGCCAGCCCCGCTTACCCGGCTGTCTGCCAGCATGAAGGGGATCGTCGCCAGTGACAGCGCGGCGATCACGAGCAGGCGCTCACCGGTAGGCACAAAGCTGGCAGCGTAGCGATCAAGGGCCAGACCGATAAACAGCAGGCCCCAGATCAGCAGCAGCGCCAGGCCTGCCCATGACAGCTCACCGCGCTGCACTGGCCAGCGCCGAAGCACTGCCAGCTGAATTCCCGCATACAGTGCAAAATGCAGCAGGAGATAATCCGCTACGAGCACGGGCAGGAACGGCCGGAAGACCAGAACACCGATCGCCGGCGCCAGCAGCATGGGCAGTCCAATGGCCAACAGCAGGCGTCTCGTGGTTGGTGGTTCTGGTGAAGGCCGCTGCGGCAGGCGCTGGATCAGCGGTCGGAACGTCAGCACGATGCCGATCAGCAGGGCCAGGATCCAGCCGCCGGTAGGTTCGACCGAGGGCACCCTGCTGCGCTGGAATCCGCGGTTCAGCCAGTCCAGCGATTCGCGCAGGCTGTGCGCACTGAACAGCACGCCCACGTGCTCTACCGCCGGACTGACCGTCGCACGGCGTTGCACGCTTCCGGATACGGCGGTGTCACCCTCGTCGGCGGCCGGATCCACCTGCTGCAGCGCGGACAGGGCAACTGCGCGCAGTCGAGCCTCCCATTCTCCGCTCACTATCAGCAGTCGCTCGGGCGCCTGTGGCGTCACCGCCTCGGAAAACATGGAAATAGCGATGACGTTGCGAACGTCGGGCTCCGCCAGCGCCGCGCGAATGACAATGTCGCTGGCCATTGAGTGGCCGAGCACGGCGACGTCCCCGCTGGCGCCATCCAGCTGCCGCGCCGCCGCGATCACGCGCCGCGTCTCGGCGACCAGCAGCGCCGTTGTGCCGTCGATCGCAGTGACATCGCCGGACAGGGGCATGGGGTTGCGGCCATGGCCGAGTGCGTCAAAGGCCAGCACGCGGTAGCCTGCGCGCGCCAGGTGCAGCGAGAAAGCCTGCATCAGCTGGCGTGAACCGGCAAAGCCGTGGCTGACCACGACCACCGGCGAGGGTGCCGCGTTGCGCTCCCAGTAGAGCGTCGCGGGGGTGTCACCGATGTCCGTATCGCGCGTGCTGATACCGCTGCGCGCCTGCTCCAGCTGCCACAGGGCAAGAGCGACCAGAAGCAGGCCGGCAAGAAAGACTGTCAGCTGTCTTGAAACCATCGCGTGTTATCCGTCAGGGAAAAGGGCGCTATCGGGCATGGGCCAAGTATCGCAGGTCTGCCCGGGACCTGGCAGAGCCCTTCGTTTTTCTCTCGTCCGGCGAAAACCTGTAAAGTAGGTACGAGTACAGAGCGATGGAGATGGCGTGTTAGAAGGCAGTTTCCTATTTTTTATGCTGGCGTTTCTGCTGGTGGGCTTCTCTTCCGTGCTCGTGCGACGCAAGCAGAGCGCCGACTATCTCCTGGCCGGACGATCACTGCCACCCGCACTCGCGGGTCTGTCTGCCGTGGCCACCAACAACAGTGGCTACATGTTTATCGGCATGATCGGCTTTACCTACTCCACCGGCCTGGGTGCGGTCTGGTTGATGATCGGCTGGATCTTCGGCGACTTCCTCATCTCTCTGCTGGTGCACCGACGGCTGCGCCGGGCAACGGAAGAATTCGAGTCACTCACCTATCCGTCCCTGCTCGCCAACTGGTACGGACAGAATCACGTCGGCGTGCGCGTGCTGGTGGCGCTGATCGCGGTCGTTTTCCTCGGCATCTATTCCGCTGCCCAGTTCAGCGCCGGGAGCAAGGCACTGCACGTAATCTTCGGATGGGAGCAGCGGCTCGGCGCTCTACTCGGTGCCGGCATGGTGCTGTTCTACTGCTTTTCCGGGGGGCTGCGCGCCTCTGTCTGGACCGATGCCGCCCAGTCCATGGTCATGCTCACGGGCATGCTGGTCATGGTCTGGATCACCGTCAGCCGTTTCGGTGGTCTCGACGGCAGCTGGGAGGCGCTCAACGGCGTGTCCGATACCTTCATGAATCTGTTCCCGCCGAATCTCGCCTTTGGTGCCGCCGGCCCGGGCCTGTTCGTGATTGGCTGGATATTCGCCGGCTTCGGGGTGATCGGCCAGCCCCACATCATGGTGCGCTTTATGTCGCTGGACAGCGAGGACAGTATGCGGCGCGCGCGATTCTATTATTACAGCTGGTACACCAGCTTCTACACCCTGGCACTGGTGGTCGGCCTGATGTCGCGCCTGATCCTGCCGGAGATTGCCAACTTCGACGTAACCGAGGACACCGAGCTGGCGCTGCCGACCCTGGCGGCAGAGCTGCTTCCCGGCGTGCTCGCGGGCCTGGTGCTTGCGGGACTGTTTGCCGCTACCATCTCTACGGCTGACTCCCTGATCCTGAGTTGTTCAGCCGCGATCAGCCAGGACCTGCTGCCGAAGCGCTGGCAGAGCTTCGGGCGCACACGGCTCGTGACGCTGGGCATGATTCTGCTGGCGCTGACCATTGCGCTGGTGTCGGACGAGAGCGTGTTCGTTCTGGTCCTGTATGCCTGGTCAGGTCTGGGTGCGGCATTTGCGCCACTCATGCTGCTCTACGCGCTGGGCCGGCAACCACCACAGTGGCTGGCAATGGCCATGATTGCCGTAGGACCCACGGTGGTGCTGGGCTATCAATGGCTGGATCCGCGCATCGTTGACACGATTTATGAAATCCTGCCCGGCATGCTGGCCGGCGGGCTGGTGTATCTCGTGGGCTCCTGGCTGGGTACACGGCGCGCCGGCCAGTGAGCTCCGATGCGTGAGCTGTCCACGATCACCGGCTCAGCTGCTGTTGTCCGCCTGCCGCTGCCTGACCATCCGTTGTGCGGTGTCCGCTGAAGTAGGCCTCGAAGGCCGCGATGACCGCATCGATCTGCGCATCTCCAACATCCCGGTGCAGCACAATTCGTGTGTTGTGGGACAGTGGGAGCAGAATGCCGGAGGCCTCCAGCCAGGTGGACAGGCGGGACAGGTGGTCCTGTGGGAAGGAGGCGAATACCATGTTGGTCGCCCGCGAGGTGACGTCGACACCCGGCAGGGTGGCCAGGGCATCCGCAAGACGCGCCGCGCGCCGATGATCCTCGGCGAGATCTGCGACGTGGTGGTCGAGCGCATAGTGACAAGCGGCTGCGATGAGCCCGGACTGGCGCATACCGCCACCCACCACCTTGCGCCAGCGCCGCGCCCGCTCAATCAGCGCCCGGGAGCCGACCAGCGCCGATCCCATTGGTGTACCGAGACCCTTGGAAAAACACAGCGAGACACTGTCAAAAGGCTCGCACAATGATCCCGCGGTGACGCCGCTGGCAACTGCGGCATTGAACAGCCGCGCACCATCCAGGTGCGTCGCCAGCCCGCGCTCACGCGCCAGCGCCGTCGCCTCGCGAACGTAGTCTGCGGGGAGGACCCTGCCGCCAATCGTGTTCTCCAGTGCCAGCAGCCGGCTGCGCGCAAAGTGCACGTCATCGGCCTTGATGGCGGCGCTTATCCTGTCAAGCGGCAGGCTGCCATCCGCCGCGTTCTCGATCGGCTGCGGCTGTATGCTGCCCAGCACGGCGGCGCCGCCCCCTTCGTAGCGGTAGGTGTGAGCGGACTGACCGACAATGTATTCATCTCCGCGCTCACAGTGCGCCATCAGCGCCACCAGGTTACTCTGTGTGCCGGTGGGGAAGAGCAGCGCCGCTTCTTTGCCGGTGTGCGCTGCAAGCCGCTCCTGAAAGGCATTGACCGTGGGATCATCGCCCCAGACGTCATCGCCCAGCGACGCCGACGTCATCGCGGCCAGCATACCGGCGCTGGGACGGGTAACAGTATCACTGCGCAGATCGATCATGCGGGGCCTCGCAAATGAATTCCCTGTGGCTGCGGGGTTCAGGGGCGCAGCCGGTACCCGGTGCGGAAGATCCAGCTGATGGTAAACATGCAGGCAAACAGGAAAACCAGAGTCATCCCGACGCTGATACCGATATGCACGTCGGACACGCCGTAAAACGCCCAGCGAAAGCCACTGATCAGGTAGACCACCGGGTTGAACAGCGCCACGGTCTGCCACAGCTCCGGTAGCATGTCGATGGAATAGAACGTGCCGCCGAGGAAGACCAGCGGCGTAATCACCATCAGCGGCACAATCTGCAGCTGCTCGAAACCATCGGCCCATATCCCGATAATGAAGCCGAACAGGCTGAAGGTCACTGCGGTGAGCACCAGAAACGCGAGCATCCACAGCGGGTGCATTACCTGGTAATCCACAAAGAAACGCGCGGTGACCAATATGATGATGCCGAGGATCACCGATTTCGTGGCGGCGGCACCCACGTAGCCGAGCACGATCTCGAGATAGGAAACCGGCGCCGAAAGCACCTCGTAAATGGTGCCGGAAAATTTCGGCATGTAGATGCCGAAGGACGCGTTGGAGATGCTCTGGGTCAGCAGTGACAGCATCAGCAGCCCCGGGATGATGAAGGCGCCGTAGCTGATGCCGTCGATGTCGCCCATGCGGCTGCCAATGGCGGCGCCGAAAACCACGAAATACAGCGTGGTGGAGATGACCGGCGATGCCACGCTCTGCATCAGCGTGCGCCGCATGCGCGCCATTTCGAATTTGTAGATAGCGCGAACGCCGTGCAGATTCATCGTTCGTTGACTCCCGGGGGGGTGGCGGTGGTGCCCGCGTCGACGCCGGCGGATGGGCGGTTGACCAGCCCGACGAAGATCTCCTCCAGCGAGCTCTCGCGGGTTTGCAGGTCGCGGAATTCGATGCCTGTCTCGCCGAGAAGCCGCAGCAGCCTGGCAACGCCGGCCTGCTCGCGCTGGGCATCGAAGGTATAGATAAGATCGTAGCCCTCGGCCTCGAGTGACACGGGCTCGCCGTTCAGCGCGTCGGGAATGGCGTCCAGTGGCTGCTGCAGGTGCAGGCGCAGTTCCTTGCTGCCGAGCTTGGCCATGAGTTGTGCCTTGTCCTCGACCAGGATGATCTCGCCGTTGCGGATGACGCCGATGCGGTCGGCCATTTCCTCCGCCTCTTCAATATAGTGGGTGGTCAGAATGATGGTGACGCCGCTTTCACGCAGGCCGCGGACCATGGCCCACATGTCGCGCCGCAACTCCACGTCGACCCCCGCGGTGGGTTCGTCGAGGAACAGCACGTGCGGCTCGTGGGATAGCGCCTTGGCAATCATCACCCGACGCTTCATGCCGCCGGACAGTGACATGAGGCGGTTGTTGCGCTTGTCCCACAGGGACAGTTCGCGCAGGACCTTCTCGATGTGCGCCGGGTCCGGTGACTTGCCGAACAGGCCGCGGCTGAAGGCGACGGCGCCCCAGACCGATTCGAAGGCATCCGTGCTCAGCTCCTGGGGTACCAGGCCGATACTTTCCCTCGCTCCGCGGTAGTCCCGGATGATGTCGTAGCCGGCGACCATTACCTCACCATCGGAGGCATTCACCAGACCGCAGACAATGCTTATCAGCGTGGTCTTGCCGGCACCGTTGGGGCCGAGCAGGGCAAAGATCTCGCCGCGCTGTATCTCCAGATTGATATCGCTGAGGGCGCGAAATCCATCGTCGTAAACTTTCTCGAGATGCCTGATGGAAATTTCGGCTGGCACATCTGCTCCTTGTTGTCTGGGATGTTTCCTTTTGGGTCAGGCGCCACTGAACCCTGACCTAAGGGTACGCTGCACGTCGCTGAACACGTCCGTAAAACCCTGTTCCAGCGTCCGGTCGTGTACCGCCAGCGTTCGTCGCGCTGCGGCAAGATCAAACCCTCGCGACAGTCGTGTATCGAGATATGCCAGTACGGACATCACGCCGTCTATCGTCTCGCAGCGATTGAGAAAGTCCCGCGTGATCATCCGCGAGGCCGCGCCGCGCACGGGGCCGGGCAGCAGGCCCGGATTCTGGTGCATGGCGTCGTAGACCTCAAGGGTAAACGACTCGCGGTTCACATCACAGAATAGCGGCCACTGCCGGATGAGGTAGTGATCGAAGGCCACGTCGAGCACGATACCGGCGTAGCGCCGCAGCGAACCGGGGAAGAGCTCGCGCAGTAGAATCGATGTCGGATGCTGGTCTGTGACGGCATCAATCTGTCGGTGCAGGCGAACGCCCTCCAGCACGCCGGCCGGCAGGTCGACCGTCGCCAGCGGGCCACGAACGGCGTCGCCAAACAGGTTGCCCAGGCGCTGCGGCGGCTGCGGGTCCGCCAGCAGCGCATGTGCGAGATGATTCACCTCAGGCCTGGCAGCCGGGGGCTGCCAGTTTGTCCGCCACGGTGCAGGGCAGGCAACGCATAGCGCTATCGCGGTCGTGCAATCTCGTCACGGCGTCGTGAGTTCGCGGATGATCACGCTCCAGTGATCGAGACCGTCGTAGAAGGCCTTGATCGGTACGCGCTCGTTCAGTCCGTGGGCGAACATCTCATCAGGGTTCATGAACACACCGCTGACCGCCCAGGTCGGGATGCCTGCGTTGCGAAAGTGCATGCCGTCTGTGCCACCGGATTCCATGTAGGCAATGAGTTTCACATCGGGATAGCGGCTGTGCACTGCCTTGCCGACGGCGGCAACCACATCGCTGCGCAGCTCTGAGATTGGGCTTTCGGTGGGATCTGCCAGCATCGTTAACGCCACCGCCTCGTTGTCGACGACCTCGCGCAGCGTCTCCTCGACCTCTGCGACGCCAACGCCCGGGAAAATACGGCAGTTGACGGTGGCGGTCGCTGACTGGGGCAGGGCGTTTTCCGCGTGGCCGGCCTGCAGCATGGTCACGACGCAGGTGGTGCGTGTGGTGCCGATATAGGAGGGCTCCTGTGCCAGACGCGCTGCTGCCGCCGCGTCCTGTGGGTCGTAGGCAAAGGCGATCATGGCGTCGCCCAGTTCACCGCCGAGCTGTTCGCCGGTGTGCTGGAAGTAGGCCAGCGTCATTTCACTCCACTGCACCGGAAACTGGTAGGCCTGTACGGCCTTGATGGCGTCGGCGAGATCGTAAATGGCGTTATCCTGTCGCGGCCTGGAGCTGTGGCCGCCCGGATTTTGCACGGTCATTTCCCAGGTGGCGTAAGTCTTCTCCGCCGCCTGTATGCGATAGGCCACGGCGTTGCCCTCGGCATCCAGCACGCCGCCGCCGGCGTCAGAATTCAGCGCATATTCTGCCTCCGCAAGATCCGGACGCTCATAGGCCAGCATGCGTGTGGTGCTCATGCCGCTTTCCTCGTCACCGGAGAACACCAGGTAGAGGTCGCGATCGGGTACAAAGCCCTCTTTTTTCAGGCGAATGAAAGTGGACGTGAGCTGCGATACGCCGAACTTGTTGTCGATCGTGCCGCGGGCGTAGAAGTTGGTCTCATCCTCGGTAAGCTGAAATGGGGGGCGCTCCCAGTCCGTTGCCAGAGCTTCCACCACGTCCATGTGGCCGAGGAAAAGAATGGGTTTCTTGTCGGTGGAGCCGTTGCCGCGGTAGCGCGCGACCAGCGAGGCAAATTCGCCGGTCATCGGCACCTCGATATCCTCGGGAGGGAATCCGGCAGTGACCAGCTCGCCGGCGAGATAGGTGGCCACCGTTGTGCTATTGCCCGTGCGCTTGGAGGTATCCACCTCGACAATGGTGCGGTAGATCTCGAGGGTCTTCTGCGCGTGCGCCGAGCGGATGGTGTCGTCTGCCTGCAGCGCGGGCGCGGCACCGAGCCCGGCGATCAGGCACATCGCCATGAGTGGCTTTATTCTTGACATGGGCGTCTCCCGTGACTTGTGATGGCGGCAGTATAGCCCATGTCTGTGGGGTCTGGTCCGGAGCGGACCTGACCCTGAAAGGAAGCCCAATGAAGCTCGACCGCACCGACCGCGCCATTCTCAACCTGCTGCAGGACGACAGCCAGCTCACGCACCAGGCCATTGCCGAGCGCGTGGGCAGCTCCAGTTCCTCGGTATGGCGCCGCATTCAGGCGCTGGAGGCGGGCGGTGTCATTGAAGGTCGGGTGGTGCTGCTGTCGCCCGCCAGGCTCGGCATCCGCGTCAGCGTGATCTGCAACGTCAAACTGGCCCACCACAACGATACGTCCCGGGTGGACTTTGAGGACATGGTCAGCCAGGCACCCGAGGTGATGGCCTGCTACGCGGTGTCTGGCAACCACGACTACACGCTGCTCGTCATGGTGCGGGATGTCGAGGATTACGAGCGTTTTCTTACCCAGAAGCTGCTCAACAGCCCGCTGGTGGATGCCGCCGCCTCAAGCTTCACCCTGCGCACGGTGAAGCGGACGACGCGGATCGAACTCTGACGGAAGCGCGGTTTTTCGGAATACCCTGTCATAATTATGCCTCGGCGTGGAACAGCGTTTCAAAAACCGGTGCCGCGGGCCCGATTCTGGCAGCATTCCCCGCCGCATCGGGAATACCATAGTGTTTTTATAGGGTAAGGAGACAGGCAATGGTGGATCAGATGGATAACCCGATGGGAACCGACGGCTTTGAATTTGTCGAGTACGCCGCACCGGATCCCGAGCTGCTGCGCGACCTGTTTACGCGCATGGGCTTCCCCGCCATAGCGCACCACCGTACCAAGAACGTGACGCTGCATCGGCAGGGCGACATCAATTTCATCGTCAATGCCGAGCCGGACAGCTTTGCCCAGGCCTTCGCGCGTGAACACGGTCCCTGCGCCTGTGCTATGGCCTTCCGGGTGAAAGATGCCCGCGCGGCGCTAAAGCGTGCGGAAGAACTGGGCGCCACCGTTATCCGCGAGCCTGTAGGCCCCATGGAGCTGAATATTCCGGCGATCGAGGGCATCGGCGGCAGTCGCCTCTATCTTGTGGATCGCTACGGCGATCGCACCATTTACGATGTCGACTTCGAACCCATCCCGCAGACCGAAGACCGCGCCAGCGCGACCACCGGCCTCACCTATATTGATCACCTGACCCACAACGTGCAGCGCGGCAACATGGACAAGTGGGCCGGTTTCTATGAAAAGCTGTTCAATTTCCGCGAGATCCGCTTTTTCAATATCGAGGGCAAGAAGACCGGCCTGCAGAGCCGCGCGCTTACCAGTCCCTGCGGCAAGATCCGCATCCCTATCAACGAGTCCTCCGATGACAAGAGCCAGATTGCGGAGTATCTGGACGAGTACAACGGCGAGGGGATCCAGCACATCGCGCTGGGCTGCGAGGACATCTACGCCTCGGTGGATGCCCTCACCGAGCGCGGCCTGAAGCTGCAGGAAACACCGGATGCCTACTTCGACCTTATCGACGAACGCCTGCCCGGGCACGGGGAAGACGTCGAGGCGCTGCGCCAGCGACAGATCCTGATCGACGGCGGCGAGAAGCAGGGTGGCGGCTATCTGCTGCAGATCTTCTCGACCACGGTCATCGGCCCGATCTTCTTCGAATTCATCCAGCGCAAGGGCAACGACGGCTTCGGCGAAGGCAACTTCCAGGCCCTGTTCGAGTCCATCGAGCTGGAGCAGGAGCGTCGGGGCGTGATCTGAGCCGGCATTATGCGAGAGGATCGGACACTGCGATGAGCCTTACCCAGCAGGAGATTATTGCCAGCCTCCCGGGCCACCTGCAGCCCTTTGCCCGGGTGCAGGATCACGCGACCCAGTATACGCGGCGCGATCATGCGCTGTGGCGCTTTCTTATGCGAAGACTGACACGCAGCCTGGCAAGCACCGCGCATCCGGTGTATCTCGAGGGGCTGCAGCGCACCGGGGTGTCGCAGCGGCACATCCCCTCGATCGACGACATGAACGAGAGCCTGGCGCAGCTGGGCTGGAGCGCGATTGTCGTGGATGGCTTTATCCCGCCGGCTATTTTTATGGAATTCCAGGCGCGCCGGGTGCTGGTGATTGCGCTGGAGATGCGCGATGAGGAACATACCGAGTACACCCCGGCACCGGATATCCTGCACGAGGCGGCGGGCCATGCGCCCTTTATTGTGGATGTGGACTACGCCGAGTTCCTGCAGCGGTTTGGCGAAGTGGGGATGCGCGCCATCGCCAGCCAGCACGACTTCGAGGTCTACAATGCGGTACGCACGCTGTCCGACCTGAAGGCCTCACGCAACGCGCCGGCCGATGCGGTGGCCGAAGCCGAGGCGAGGCTCACCGCGCTCACTGAAAGCGATGCGCCGCCCTCGGAAGCGGCGCTGCTGGCGCGCCTGCACTGGTGGACCGTGGAATACGGGCTGGTGGGAACCCTGGACGACTACCGGATTTTCGGTGCCGGCCTGCTGTCTTCACTCGGCGAAAGTCAGCGCTGCCTGGACGACAGCCGCGTGCGCAAGATCCCGCTCACCGTCGATGCCATCAAGTGGAATTACGATATCACCCGCGAGCAGCCGCAGCTCTTTGTCACGCGCAGCTGCCGCCACCTGTCCCAGGTGCTCGAGGAATTCGCCGCGGGCATGGCCTTCCGCCGCGGCGGTGCGGCATCGCTGCGGCAGGCCATCGAGGCGGGCACGGTGTGCACGGCGGAGCTGGACTCGGGCGTGCAGGTCAGCGGGCGCTTCATCGACGTGATCTGCGATGCGGTGGATAACGTCAGCTATCTGCAGACCCAGGGTCCGGGGCAGATTGCCTTTCGCGGCAGTGAACTCTACGGCCACGGTACTGACAGGCACCCCGAAGGCATTGGTGGGCCCGTGGGTTATCTCAAGGATTTCAGCCGCTGCCTGTCCGACTACAGTGTCGATGAGCTCAGGGCCCACGATATCCGGCTGGGTGAGCGCGTCACCCTGGCATTTCTGTCCGGGATCACCGTCAGTGGCATCCTGCGCAACATTGTGCGCGCGGAGCACCGCAATCTGCTGCTGCAGTTCGACGACTGCCGCGTTACCGCGCTCGACGGTCGCGTGTTGTTCGAGCCCGCCTGGGGGCCTTACGACATGATCGTTGGTGCGCGGGTGACCTCAGTGTTTGGCGGCACCGCGGATCGCGAGGCGTTCCGGCTCTACTAGCGTCACTGCATGGAGGCATGGTTTGTGCATCCGTTAGCTGAATGGCAAGCGGATGGCGGGGTCACTCATGTCTGTGTCTTTAACGCGCAGGGCTTTTCTGGAGCGCCTCGGTGCTGCCGGGGGCTCTGCCGCAGTGCTGCAGGGCGCGCTGGCGCTGGGGCTGATGCCGGGTGCGGCAAACGCGGACCCACTGTCCCGAGCGATGCCAGCGGGCGAGGGACGCTCCGTTGTTCTGCTTGGTGGCGGTCTGTCCAGTCTCATGGCCTGCCTCGAATTGGAGCGCGCCGGCTTTCAGTGCACCATTCTGGAAGCCTCCCACCGTCTCGGCGGGCGTAATCTCACCCTGCGCTCGGGCGACCTGATCGACGAGATGGGGTTTCCGCGTCGCTGTGAGTTCGACGACCAGCCGCATCTCTATTTCAACGCCGGGCCGGCACGTATTCCGGCGCACCATCGCCTGCTGCTTCATTACTGCAAGACCCTCGGGGTCGAGCTGGAGCCCTTCGTCAACGTCGACTACAACGCCTGGACCCAGGATGACGCGGCCTTCGGCGGCCAGCGCGTGCGCCAACGCCACTTTGTCACCGAGGCCCGGGGTTTCCTGGCCGAGCTTGCGGGCAAGCTTAGCCGCGAGGGCGCGCTCGACGAGGCGCTGGATGCGGACGACGTCGAACGCTTTATGGGCTTTCTGCGCAGCTACGGTGATCTCGACAGCAACCTGCTGTACCGCGGTTCCCCGCGCGGCGGTTACCGCCAGCCGGGGAAGCTTTCGCCCACGGCGGGAATGCTCGAGCCGGGTCAGCTGCAGCCGGGGCTGGATTTTTCGGAAATCCTCAAGTCTGACTTCTGGCGCTACAAGATGCACTTTGGCGAGCATGAGGACCAGGCCGCGCCGCTGCTGCAACCGCGGGGCGGCATGGATGCCATTGTGAAAGCGTTTGCGCGTGCGATCACAAGCCCCATGTATACCGGTGCGGTTGTGCAGCGCATCCGGGTGTTGGATGAGGGAGTGGACGTTGTCTATCAGCGCGACGGTACTCACCAGCATCTGCGCGCGGATTATTGCCTGAACTGCATCCCGGTGCACCTGCTGGCGGGTCTCGATCACAACTTTCCCGCGCGCTACACCGAGGCGCTGAACAGCATCGGTCGCGGCAAGCTGTTCAAGCTTGGCATCCAGATGAACCAGCGCTTCTGGGAAGACGAGGGAATTTATGGCGGCATCTCCTGGACCAGCCAGCCCATCGAGCAGGTCTGGTACCCGCCGCACGGTGCCCACCTCGCCAGCGGCGTCATGCTGGCGGCGTATACCTTCGACCCGGCGCATGCCGAACTGTTTGCCCGCATGTCGCCGGAAGAGCGCTATGCCAGTGCGCTGCTGCAGCTGGAGAAGCTCCACCCGCAGGCGAAGCGGCACGCCCACAGTTTTGTCAGCGTGCCCTGGCAGCGTATGAACTTTCACATGGGGTGCACCGCAAAATGGAGCGATGCGGCCCGCGGCCGCCATTTTTCCTATCTGCAGCGACCGCTGCGTGGTCGTCATCTGCTGATGGGGGACCAGATGAGCTACCACCCCGGGTGGCAGGAGGGAGCATTCTCGTCGGCACATCATGCTATTCAGCAGCTGCAGTCACAGATGGCGGCACCGGCCCGTGGGGCCTCGGTGGCGGCGCGATGACATCGGGACGTCTTTTTGCACGCCGCGGTATCGACGGCTCCGGACGCCCGGCGTGCTCCCGGCGGCAAAGTGCCCGGTCCGTGATCAGCCTTATGGCAGTCGCGTTGCTGTCGGCAGTGGCAGCAGCCTACGCGGACCCGCGCAGGGCGGCGACAGAGGACGCAGCGTTTGCCCTGCCCCCCGTTGCGGAAGAGCTCATTGCCTGCACCACCTGCCACGGTGTGGGTCTTGGTGGTAACCGGGCAGTGAACGCACCGCGACTCGCCGGGCTGCCGGGCTGGTACGTGCGCAACCAGCTGCGCGCCTTTCGCGAGGGGTGGCGCGGCCGGCATCCCGGTGACCGCTACGGCGCGGCCATGTGGCCACAGGCGGCGCAGCTGGATCAGGCCACTATCGAACGCGCGGTCGAGCTGGTCGAGTCTATGCCCATGCCAGCACCCGAGCCTTTGATGGTGATATCCGCAACGGATGTAGGGCGTGACGATCCGGTGGCCATCGGTGAGGCGACCCGCGGTGCCAGGCTCTATCAGGCCTGCGCCGCCTGTCACGGTATCGATGGCAGCGGTAATGCGGCCCTGCAGGCGCCCCCGCTGGTCGGCCGCGAGCCCTGGTACCTGGCGCGACAGATCGACGGATTCCGTCGCGGCGTGCGGGGCTATGATGCACAGGACGTCGCCGGAACGGGTATGCGCCTGGCAAGCGCTGGACTCGCGAATAAGCAGGCAGTGTACGATACGGTGGCGTATATTGCCGCGCTGTCGGCAAAGATGACCAGCACGACGGCGCCGACCCCACAACCCACAGCTGAGGATAATTCAATGAACAAACAACCGACTTCGCGCCCCCGTCAACTGGCCGCCACCGCGGCACTGGCGCTGGCGGTAGGCGCCAGTGCCTCGGCGGAGGTCCGCCGTCACGCGCTGCCCGGGAGTGACTTCCCCATTGCCCAGGCGGTGGAAGTGCTGCCGGGCACCACCCTGGTCTATCACAGCGGCACCACGCCGCGGCCGGCCAATTCCGATGCGAAAGAGTATTCGTCGGACTACTGGGGTGACACGGAAGCACAGACCCTGTCCGTGTTCGCACGGCTGGAAGAGTCGCTGGCGGCGAAGGGCCTGACCTTTGGTGACGTGATCAAGATGCAGGTCTTCCTGGTGGCGCCCGAAGGTGAGGAGATGATGGACTTTCAGGGCATGATGCGCGCCTATCGTCGCTACTTTGGCACTGACGATCAGCCCAACCTGCCCGCGCGCTCGGCCCTGCAGGTGGCCGGACTGGCGGTGCCCGGCATGTTGGTCGAAATCGAGGTCGTGCTGGCGCGGCCCTGAGGGTTTCCTCAGAGTCGCACGTCAACTCGCCCGGCAACCCGCAGGGCTTTCTCCACCGCGTCTTGCGTGCTCTCACCCAGCGCCAGGGCC
>Ga0102943_1000529_pt1 | contig 25579 bp, 21 predicted proteins | sample SalPonC_black_MG_FD_78174 | JGI IMG/M metagenome (GOLD analysis project Ga0102943, IMG submission 78174) | Salt pond soil microbial communities from South San Francisco under conditions of wetland restoration - Salt Pond MetaG... | ecosystem: Environmental > Aquatic > Marine > Intertidal zone >...
AACTATGGTTCGCCCTTCACGAAAAATGTTCCTGCGAAAGCGTTCAATGGCACCAAACGGATCTTTGACCTGGCGATATCTGACGACGGAAACATTTTCATAGCGAATGAAGGTATAATCGAATTCGATGGTGAATCCTGGCGAAAGCATCCAACGAAAAACGTCATTTCAGTGGCATCAATCGACATAGATGACCAAAAAACTGACACTATTTGGATCGGTGGCGTTGGTGGGTTTGGCTATTTGGAGCTAAAAGCAAATGGCCAACGCACGTATCACTGCCTAATTGAAAATCTTCCTGAAGCAAAAAGGCTTAACTTGATCGTTTGGAAGGCTCGAGCCTATGGCAGGGGTGCTTATTTTTTCTCTAAAGATCTTGTCATGTATTGGGACGGAGTTCACCTCAAAACATGGGAACTAAAAAATGCAAAACGCATCCTGCCCCATTGGTTAAATGACCAGCTTTTTATTCATCAACCAGGTGTTGGTTTAGTGAAGAAAGAAGGTGATGGCTTTGTATTGCTCAATCGAGAAGATGTCATCCCCGATCACAAAGGCATCTATTCGATGTTCAATTTCAATGATCAAATTTGGGCGTCCACCCGGAGCAAGGGTTTATACGAATACGAAGAGCAGGCATTTGTTGAACTAGAAGCGATCAATAAACAGACTTTCTTCCAAAACAACTGGTTAACGGGGGCTTTAGCATTCTACAATCATAACATCATTATTGGCTCCTACAATAAAGGTGCTGCGATTCTTGGCGAGAACGGCCGTGTGCTCCGAAAAATCAGCGAAGACAACGGCTTGCCAGACAGCATTGTGCTCAGTATTCAGCCGATAGATCAGGACACCCTCCTACTCGGAACCGAAAGCGGTGTCAGTTTCGTAAAACCGGCAATCAGTGTGTTTGACTCCAAGGAACATTTAAATGGCGCCATTGAATTTTTGGAGAAAGTTGGCGAAGACATGTATGTGGGTACGCCAACCGGCCTCTTTAAAATTTCTCCTCCTAAGTCCGGTGAAATAGCCATGCCGCAAAAAATCCGTAGTATTCCCGGCCCCATATTCGCCATGGAAAAACTCAATGAAGGTCTAATTGTGTATGCAAGAGGCAATGTCTCTTATTATAAAAACAACACCCATCGCGTCCTCGTTTCCCCCTATCAAGATACACAAGGCATATCGTTATTCATTTCAAAAAAAAAGGATAATACTTTATACAAATCTTCCCAAAACACCTTCAGCTCAATTTCTTTAGTATCAGAAGAATATGACCACAAATGGACAGTCGAAGAAGACAATCTATACATAAGCTCTATTGCCGAAGACAAACAAGGCGACGTTTGGGTAGGATTTACCGATACAAACCATTCGACGTATTTGAAACGATATAAAAATCCAAGAGGAAAATTAAACCCAGAAACAGCGACAACATTCTTTAGTAAGCACTTTAATGATGATGCAATTACCTGGACGAAGGTAACCAGTATCAATGGTCATGTCATCGTTTTCACGAACCTGGGAGTCTTTACCTTTGATGCCAATACACAGTCGTTCAGACATCACGACGACCTCGGCCGTAATCTCGGCAACATTTATTATCATGTCAATTTCTCTGAGGCCACTGCAGACAACTTCATCTGGGTAGCTCATCGTCTAAACCAGCCGAACAAACCTTTAAAATATGCGATTGGCAAACTAGCACTCAACAGCAGTGGAAACGATCTGATCTGGGAACCCGTAAAAATCCCTGAACTTAACCAGGTAGGTGATATTTTGAGCATCGTTTATGAAGAAACCGAAAAGAATTCAGAGGGACAAATTCTTTGGGTTGGAGGAACCGATGGCCTGTTCAGAGTCGAACTGGATGAGCTTTCTACAGACAATAAGATTCCCATTTATATTCGGGAGGTTTCGAATCAACTGTCTGCAGGGAGCACCGAAAACGAAGGTTTAAACAAACAGTTCTTGCCAACCTCAACAACCGGATCGAAAAAGCTGAAACTAGCCTATCCAGTTGAAAAATTGACGTTCAAATTTGCCGCTCCTGTTTTCCAGACTGAAGAGATTCTATATCAAACAAAACTTGAAGGTAATCGCCGCAGTAACTGGAGTGAGCCATCAGAGCTTGGCACGGAATACTACGGAAATCTGTTCGAAGGGAATTACACTTTCAAAGTCCGGGCTATCGACCAATATGGCAACTTTGGAAAAGAAGTCGCCTACTCCTTCAGTGTGCTGCCGCCTTGGTATCGAACCTATATTGCATACATTGGATATTTTTTAATTGTTGGCAGTTCAGTCCTTGGAATGATCCGGTGGCGAACGCTTCGCCTTCAAGAACGCAATATCGAATTGGAAAAGTTGGTTCAAGCTCGCACTATATCATTAGAGGAATCCAACCTGCGCCTCCTGGACGCAAGCGAAGCAAAAAGCGAATTCCTGGCTAACATTAGCCACGAAATTCGCAATCCGATGAATGGCGTCGTTGGGCTCAGTCGGATCCTCAGCCACAAAAGCCTCAAACACGATGAGCAACAAAAAGCCAAGCAGTTAGCGAGTACGGCCAGCTATCTCAAAGAACTGCTGGATGAAGTCCTGGACTACTCGGCAATTGAAGCTGGTAAATTGCATATCAACCAGCGTCCGTTCAGCATAACACATATGCTCAATCAGGTAAAAGACATTACCGAACCATCCGCAACTGAGAAAGGTCTGGATTTGATCATCCACTGCGATGATGATTGCCCGATATATTTACTCGGGGACGTCAAACGAGTGAAACAAATACTGATTAATTTAATTGGCAATGCAATCAAGTTCACAACCCAAGGCAGTGTAAAGCTATCTGTCCAAGTGACGGCAGCGAAACCCGATCGAGTGGAGTTAAGATTCGACATCGTAGACACGGGAAGTGGCATATCCGAGGAGGACATGAAGCGTGTGTTCGACAAGTTTACGCAATTAGAAAACCAAGATAAAACGAAAGTAAAAGGCACCGGACTCGGCCTCACTATCAGTCGCGATCTCATACGCTTGATGGGCGGTGATATACAAGTGACCAGCGAAGTCAATGTGGGCTCGACCTTTTCCATCACCCTTCCATTTCCCACAGTCGACGAATCCACTTATCGAGAGACAGCTGGTCAAGGGCAAGGCACCTCTCTCTATACCGCGACAGTCCTCGTCGTCGAAGATCACGAATATAATCAGGAAGTCGCCAAAGATGTTTTAGAAAAATTCGGGTGCACTGTGGATTTTGCTGGAGACGGAGAAAAAGCTCTACATAAAATGAAGACTCAGTCATACGATTTGGTTTTCATGGACAATGACCTGCCCATTATGAACGGGCTAGAGGTAACCGAAAATTATCGCAAAATTGAATCTCAATCATCGCAAAAAACGGTTCCGATCATTGCGATGACCGCTTATGCCACGACTTCCCAGCAAGCAAAGTGCAAGCAAGTAGGTATGGATGGATTCATCGGTAAGCCTTTTGAGCCTAAAGAACTCGAACAGGCGCTATCTCGATTTGTGGGACATTTACGCATAGACAACCCGCAAGCAATGGCGGACGAGGCGAACACGCTTGAGGACACCTCAAATAGAGTTGTTGGCGAAAAGCTTGATTTGACCTTCTTGAAGTTTCTGACCGATGAAGATCCACGAAAAATGGAGCAACGCGCCAACGACTTCTACCCAAATCTGGAAGAGAGCATGCGTGTTATCAAATTGGCTTTGTCGCAGCAGAATCTTGCACTCGTTGGAAGTACTGCCCACAAAACCGCGAGTGCTATCAAAGTATTTGGAACCGCAACTGTGGGAGAACTGTTATTAGAATTAGAAAATGCTTGTAAAAAGAAACAACTCAAAACCTGTGAGCATTTGCTTGACCGTTTGCTCAATGAAGTCGCTGAGTTTAAAATTTTATTACAGAAGGAAATTGAAGAACTTAAACAGTGTGGTCGATAACAAACTTTAGATGCGAAAAGTAGAGGGCCGCCATAGCTTCAACTGTGATCCAAAACGATCCGCCACTCCCCTTCGGTCTTACGCAGAACAAGCGAACAAACACCGGTCAAACTCCTTCCACCATCGACCAAGGTCCAATCGAAGGTGCAGGTTGCACAATTCTGAGCCAAATAAGCAATACGCTCGTTGCTACTGTTGAGAAGTCCTTTGCGCTCGCCATGGGCAAACATTTGTGAAAAAAAGTGGTACAGCATCTCCCAACCCTCAATCCGTTTCCCCTTGGCAATTAACGAGACCGTATCGCAACGCTCGTAACAATCCATAAAGCGTTCTAAATCTCCACTGTTCCAATATGCGCACAGACGCTGAGTCAAACGACCAATTGACCCCATTTCCGCATCCTGGTTCAAATCATTCCCCATGTATGCACTAAGAATCCGCGGAATCGTCGTCCATCAACAACGATCTTAAATAGGTGGCAATCCCCGGGGTGTTTCCAAAATCAATCAACCGTCCCTCGATGGCTCCAACGAAATCTTCTCCTTCTCCCCACAACGGCCGCGCAGAATCAACTATCCAACGCGTACTACCATCAGCCTGCACAACCCGGTATGCGCTTAAACCAATCTGTCCCTGGTTCAATTGCCGCCTATGATGCTCAAATGTTGTTTGATGCTCAACGACTAAAAAATCTGACCAACCCTTGTGCTCCACAATCACTTGCGTATCTTGACCAAGTACTTTCGCAACGCCTTCACCAAGCTCAATTGAACTCACTCCGCCAAATTCATCAAATTCGATAAAATACGATCCTTCGCAAGCTGCTTTACTTGCAATATAACTGAGCCGCTCACGCGGAAGATCTGGAAAATAAGACATCCAAAAACCAAAAAGAATTAAAATTCCACTGAGTACAAGTGACTGTTTTGTGGCCTATCCAGACCAACATTAACGGTTTTAAGATTAGCTAAAAAAATTACAACGCGTAAAGGTAAGCAAATACACGCAGATGAAAATGCTTACTTAAAATACAATCACTCATGTGCGTGGCGGTGTCGCTCAAGCAGAGCTGCCAGCGTATTCCGATTCGTTCTACGCGCCATTTTCAGAAGTTTCAGGAACACCTGAGCAGTGATAAATGCGTCACCGCCGGCAGTATGGCGCCCATGCGGAACAATTGAAAATCGTCGGCACAGACCATCGAGGCTAAAACCGGTCCGTGCATCTGTTTGCCCTAAAACACCTGCTTCCTCCAAATGAAGGGTGAGTTCCATGGTATCCAACCAACGGTTTTGAATGTTAAAACCGAAACGTCGCTGACAACGCTCGCTGAGTATATCCACGTCAAAGCCGATATGGTGGCCAACAATTACGCCGTCACGCAAATAGGCCAGAAATGCCTTCAATGCTTCCGGCTCCTCTAAGCCACTGATTTCGGCCTCTTCGCGCGTGACGCCGTGTACGGTTACTGAAGCCGTATTGTATGCAACTTTGAGCATCACTTCGAATTGATCGTCCAACAGAATCTGCCCGTTTTGAACGGCAACGGCACCTATCGTGACAATTGCATCTCGCTTAGCGTCCAGACCGGTTGTCTCGCAGTCAACCACCACAAAACGCACGGTTTCCACCTGCGCCTGGTTTGACCAGGTCGATACAAATGACTCGCGATAGAGTTGAATTTCGTCTGTTGAACCAAACCAGGACATCAAAACGCAGTAGGCTATTTTAAAGCTCCCTTCAATTGAAAATGGGCGGCTGTATATTCGAGTAACTGGACGATAGTGCGAAAAACATTTTTAAAATTTTGTTGATCGATCCGACTCAATTCTGCGGCGCGAATATACTGTCCATTATCACCACGACGCAGCCCCACCAGTGATTGCAAGGAAAGCGCAATCCGCATGGCTTGTGCGGCCTCCTTAAACAGCCCACTATCTTTAGACAATATAACCGACATCCGCTCAAAACGTTCAATGGTCGAAGTACTGCCGAATATCCCATACTTGAGCGCAAATACACGGGCAACGTCCACCAGCGGCAGCATTGCGTGCAACTTTGTATCGATGCTGGTCCAAAGCACACCTGACTTATCCATAACCGAGTCACGAAAAATGGTAACCGGCGGCAAATTATCCATGGCATCACTCGCCAATAACGGCATAAATTTAGGGTGGGCCTCAAGTTCTGTATGCACGTGATCGCGCAAACGATTGGCTAACTCAGGGTCACCGGTAACTACGCGCATGTCGAAAAAAGGCGTTAGACGGATGATATTGCTTTCTGCGGGATCCCGAATCCATTTGGTATAGAGCGCTTTCCAGCCGGATAAAGGCAAACACCATTGTGAATTATTCGCCATCAGTCCTTTGGCTGAACGAGGGATTCCGCATTGCTCGAGAATTGCAGAGACCTTTTCCCCCAATGCCAGAAACCATTGTTGACACGATTCAAGTTTGGCAGGCGGTGGATCCGTAAACACAAGGCCCGTGCGCTGCGCCGAACGCAGTATCCGCTCCTTGCGCCCTTCAGCATGCATGGCCAGCCAGGCGAATGGCACGTATGGATCTTCCCAACCCTCTTCAATCAATGCCGCTTGCGCTAACTGGATCAAGCGCTCGACGAGGGTATTTTCACACTCAGCCAAAAAATCAGCAATCCAATCGATATGGATGCCATTGTCTAAATAATACTGCAGCAGCTCATCCACCCTTGCCCTGAGCCCGGCCAAACGTTCAGGGGTATGCGCCAGCATGATTTCTTGGCTAATCGGGGTGGGCAAACGGCCGTGATAAAGCTGCAGGTAACGTTCAGCCAATAAACCAACAACCGGTGCATGGCGACTGCCATCTTCAGTAATACAGATGAACGGATCGCGATTCTTCAGCATCGTCATGGTGATCACCCCCATCGACAGACCCGGTGCAACCGTGTGAAAATCTTTTTTCATCACCGCTTCAACCGGCGCACTCGGCGGCACCTTGCCCGTAGCAACCCCTCTGAGAAATTCGCCTTCACTGACCAAACCAATGGGGTGTCCCTGATTATTGGTGACAACACATGCCTCTTGACACCCAGGGCGCAGTCGAGTCGCAATCTCGGCAATTTTTTGGCCGGGCGCACACGTTTGCAAGCGAACCCGTGCTTCTTCACTGACGGTATTGCCCGTCATCGTCAACCAGCGATCCAGGTGATGCAGGCCACTCGCCTCCTCACCCTTATCGATGATACCGGTAACATCGTGCCCCGGATGCATCGAAAAATAGGCTGCTAAGTAGCGATTAACTTGCGAATTGCGTTTCGCTATTTCTTTAAATCTTTCAGTATCAAATGCATAAAGGATCGTGTCGGAACTCGTGCGGGCCGTATGCATATACTGTTCAGCTTGCACAATCCAAAACACGCCGAGCAAATCGCCTTCGACCCGAACATCGACTAACTCTTCCCCCGGCTCCACATTCTTGAACAGCTTGACAGTGCCTTGCTGGACAACATAAAAACGCGGCACGCGGTCCTCCCCAGCGGAAAATACCGTCTCATCTGCCTCGTGAAAATGAACCCGCCCTGTTTCGGCAAGTGCAAGACGGTCAACCTCTGGCATAAATTCGAACGGTGGATAATTTTGCAGAAAATCAGCAACACGTTGAGAAATACTTGAGGTCTTCATAAATACCAGGACATAAATCTTGGAAACTCAAATTGCAGCTTGTCCAATGCTAAAGCGCAATGTTAAAAATCTGTTATGATTCTTTTAAAGCGATTAAAAGAGCCGGGCAAGATAATCACTTAATCGTTGTCGTTATTGTAATTGTGATCGTAATCATGATGGATGCCTGATTTCACCAATAGTTAAGAAAAAAATTTGTTTATCATAGCGCTATATTTCTGCACAAGTATTGCCTGTCGAATTTTATTCCTTCCTCAGAAACATAATCACAAACTTTTTTTACTATGCAACTTTGTCTTTTTTACATCACTGCTTTCCTTGCCGGCGCTTTGCTGCTAAAAATATACGGACAAGCGCAACCTGAGTTTCACGATTTAAAGGCGATCGACAGGATTGCCTTCGGGTCCTGCTTTAACCCCCGAGAAAAGCAATTTTCGATCTTCGATGGGATTCTCAAACAGACACCCGACGTTTTCATTTTTCTGGGTGACAACATTTACGGCGATACTCATGACATGGAAGTGCTGAGAAAGAAATACCATGAGTTGGGAAGCATACAAGGATACCAGCAATTAAAGGCGTCCGCAATATTGCTCGCAACCTGGGATGACCATGACTTTGGTATCGATGATGGTGGTAAGTCGTACGCCGAAAAAATCGCATCCGAGCGTGCTTTACTCGATTTCTTCGGCGATTCGCAACAATCAATACGCAGACAAAGGGAAGGCGTTTATGGCTCATACTTATTCGGACCAGAAGGAAAACGCTGTCAGATTCTGCTGCTCGACACCCGCTACTTCCGTGATGAACTGCAGCGCAACAAGAAACAGCCTGAAGAAGGCACTCTTGGGTGGTATGAGCCAACCGATGATTGTTCCAAGTCTTTGCTTGGCGAAGCACAGTGGCAGTGGCTGGACGAGCAGCTTCAGGTGCCTGCGGATATCCGTATTATTGCCAGCAGTATTCAAGTGCTGGCACATGAGAAGGGCATGGAAAACTGGGGCAATGTTCCGCACGAAAGGCAGCGGCTTTTTGATCTCCTTAAGCAACACAAAGCCGACCATACATTTGCAATCTCTGGTGATGTTCATTTCTCAGAACTATCCATGACGAAGCTTGGAGATTATCCGTTTTACGACTTCACCAGTAGTGGGATGTCGCAAACCTCCAAGGATTGGGCTCATGCGATCAATTCATTCAGGATTGGCGAGCCAAAATGGGATGCTAACGCCGGTCTTATCGATATTAACTGGGAAGAACAGAGTATTCAGCTTTCGATCATCAATGCGCAAGGAGAGAAGTTGTTCACCTATAAGCTCGACCTCCATGAGCTGAAATTCCGCTAATACCCATGCTACGGGCTGGCACGCATCTTTGGTCGGCAAGTCCAGAAAAACTGAGGTTCAATTAGAAGATGTAACAAACTTCGATGAAATTTCAGTCCCACATAATACATTTGCATAGCGTTCCATCGATAAATAGACCCAGTAATCAAGTAACTTATGGAAAAAACACCACTTGAAGATAATTTCGAAGACATTGTTAGCAAGGCACAGGTCGGCTACCAAATCAGCTTGTCTGAGCTGGCTGAGAAAAGCGGCGTGCCGACGCAAACCATCCAAGCCATTAAATCGGGTAAATTGGATGCGTCCGCCCTGGGTGCCATCGCACCGCACTTAAATCTCGATGCACCCAGCTTAATGCGCATCGCAGAACAAGCATGGTATCCAGAAATAACCACTTACCCAAACGTGGAACGCTTCAATACCCCCTTCCCGATGTCGGGTTATGAAGATATGACCGTTAATGCCTACGTGGTCGCCGACCCCTCTTCAAAAGATTGCATCGTGTTTGATTCAGGAACAGATGCGTCTCCAATAGTTGAGTACATTGAGCAAGCGCATTTGAATCTGCGGGCTATACTGCTGACCCATACACACCGAGACCACATTCATGATTTGAAAACTCTGCAAAAACTGAAATCAAATCCCTCCGTTTATGTAAATAAGCACGAGCCTGTAGAAAATGCACATTTGTTTGGGCATGGAGAACATTTTAAATTTGGTTCCATTGAATGCGTTGCAAGACAGACAAGCGGACATTCTGCAGGGGGCACAACATTTGTGATTCAACAGACAGACGCATGCACCGTTCCTATCGCCATTGTCGGCGATGCTATATTTGCTGGTTCTGTTGGAGGAGCTCCCAAACGTATGCAGGAAGCAGTCACCCACATTCGAGACAAGGTGCTCGCCCTACCGGCCAACACGCTGCTATGCCCAGGACATGGCCCCATGACCACAGTGGCAGAAGAGCAAAAAAATAATCCATTTTTTGCCACTGCTACTTGAGATGAGCAGCTGAAAGGCTTTTAGCTGTCACCAAACCGAGGCCGCGTTGGCGAATGTCCATTGCCCATTGATAAATTTTTAGATAAGTATCCGCAGCACGCTTCCAACACAAATCCTGCCGCATGGCATTTTGTTGCAGTTGTCGATATTCCTCCGGCCGGTCGTAGTATGTCGAACACGCCCAGCCGATGGTATAGTAAAGGGCATTCGCCGATACCTCATCAAAACGAAATCCACTACCTATACCGTGTCCCTCTAAATACTGCTCGACCGAGTCGACCAGGCCTCCGGTTGAACGGACAATTGGCAACGTGCCATATTGCATGGAATACAATTGATTCAAACCACACGGCTCGAATCGGCTTGGCATGATGAAAAAGTCACTACCAGCCTCCACTCGATGGGCAAGCGCATTATTGTAGCCAATATAGGTGCCGACTCGACCAGCATAGCGACGCGCAAGGTGAGAAAATGCGTTTTCCAGGCGCTTATCACCTGCACCGAGAACAACTAGCTGCACAGCCATTTGGTCCATAATTTGTGGAACTATCTGCGCCAGGAGGTCTAAACCTTTTTGCTCGTACAAGCGGGCAATCACTCCAAATACAGGCATATTTGGGCTCTGCTCTAAACCAAATTCTTTTTGCAACTCCGCTTTACATATCGCCTTCCCCGCGAGGTCGTCCACACCATAACGAGCCGGAATATGCGGGTCGATTTCAGGATTCCACTCTTCGGTATCAATTCCATTCAACACCCCGACTAAATCAGCGGCTCGGTATTTGAGAGTATGATTCAACCCACACCCCATTTCCGGCGTTTGAATCTCGCGCGCGTAGGTTGGGCTGACGGTGGTTAATTTAGTCGCATGATACAGACCCCCTTTCATCATATTGACCAATCCCATCGACTCAACCCCGTCCGGACGAAAAACACTCCTGGGCAATCCCGCAAAATCCAGTGTTTCTAAACCGAAAACACCTTGATGCTGTAAATTGTGAATCGAGAAAATGGTTGCGGCCTTGTCCAGGGGGGTACCGTATTCGGTCGTATTGATATACACCGGCACAAACCCAGTCGTCCAATCATGACACTGAATAACATCCGGATACCAATTAAAGGCATGACAATAATCAATCGCCACCCGACTTAGAAATACAAACCGCTCATTATTATCTCTATGACTCCCCCACGGCCCCGTGTAAACTTCATGTCTGTCGTAGTATTTATCATACTCAATCAGAATCACGTCAGCGTCGGTATTCGGATAAGGCGTTCTCCAGAGACGACAAAACGCTTCCCGTCCAGCGCCTAACTTGACCGAAAACGGCTCGGCATGAACCTCCCACTGGTGAGTGGCTTGCATGAAGCCGTATTTTGGACAAATCGCTTTTACCTCATGCCCTTTACGCGACATTTCTTTGGTCAAAGCCCCGACCACATCGGCGAGCCCTCCAACTTTCGCAAACGGCGTTATTTCCGGTGCGACCTGCAGTATTTTCAAGGGTTTTTCTAAATTCACGACTTTGAGTGGGTGCCTTCAATCGGCTTGTTTTCGATCGACTCCTCCTCATCTGGAGGAGCAATGGTAAAATTAAATATCGGTAGCAATGCTATCAACAGGAGCGAAGTAATCCCCAGCACAGCGTAACCGGCCACATCGTGCACGGTGCCTTCAATTGCCTCTGGCCCATAAGCATACGACCAACCGGTCAGGAATAAACTGCGCAGAATATTCGTAAAAAACGCAAAAACCATAGCAATGCACACGAGCAATACTTTTTTCCAAAACTTATCGATAAATACAGCCGCCAAAAAACTGCCAGCGAATATACAAGCGGTTAACGATCGAATCCCGGAGCATGCATCTTCCACCCCGACTCTACCCAGCGGAAGCACGAGCACGTTGCGCTCCTGAATAATCGTGAAACCTAAAAAATTAAAGACGTTGTATACAATCGTCGTCACGTACTCGAGTAGGATTAATTTTGCGGTGGAGTCCATGAACATCACCAAAGGTGCTGAAATCAACCACGCCAGCGCCGGAAACAGAAACAGCAGGGTCGCCGACATTCGCTCTTTCCAGGCTAGACGGCGACCGGTTACATCCTGATCCGTATTGAAGTAAACCATCCCAAGAGCAATACCAGCGAAACCAGATGCGATTAACAAGCTAGCCAAATTAGATGGACCTTGAACGCGCAAAACCCCGCCCAAACCAAAAGCTAATAACGACAAGACAAGGCCCACCCCCATCACGATCGTGGTCACCGTCATCAGGGGTCCGCCGTAATAAGACCGCTTTGCTGTATCGGTACCCAGCATATATCCTTTAATTGCAGGCCAACGCTCGAATAGAACATACCCGACAAACAGCGGCACCAAAAATCCAAAACTGTAATCCTCTTTATTTTGCCAATAAAAAATTTGGTCGTATACAAGAAACCCGAGGAACCCGAGCAATAGCCAAGCTCCAAACTGGGTTTCTTTCTTGAGTTTGAAGAAATCTGATTTCACAGCCGTTTACAATTCGTTTAGAAAATAGGTATTATCGACCGGTGCAACGAGAAATCCACTCTTTTGACATGCAGACGTATGATTTTACGAATAGATCATGCTTCCAATCCAAAGATGGCATTCACGTAACTATCCACCGAAAAAGGCTGTAAATCTTCTTTCTGCTCGCCCAAGCCAACAAAATAGATAGGCACTCCCAATTCTCTGAAAATCCCTACCAGCGCTCCACCGCGGCTGGTGCCATCCAGTTTAGTGATAACTAACCCGGTGATCCCGAACGCTTCGTGAAATTTCTTCGCCTGTTCGATCGAATTAGATCCCAAACTGCCATCCACCACCAGCCAACTGTGGTGGGGAGCTGCGGCGTCGTGCTTCTGCAATACCCGGCGGATTTTCTTGAGCTCCTCCATCAAATTGCTCTTGGTATGGAGGCGCCCGGCAGTGTCCAAGATAAGGATGTCTTTCTCGCGACTGCGAGCGGCCTGGTAGGCATCGTAGGCAACTGCCGCCGCATCTGCACTGTGATGACTGGCGATCAAATCGATATTCAAGCGTTCGGACCAGGTTTTGATCTGCTCATTTGCAGCTGCCCTAAATGTATCGCATGCTCCCAACAAGACCTTCCGACCATTTTGCTCAAAGTAATAGGCCAATTTGGCACTCGAAGTAGTTTTACCTGAACCGTTCACACCGATTAAAGCGATGACCTCGGGCGAAAATTCGGAAAATCCAGTGTCTGGTTCAGCTCCGGCCAACACGCGCTTGAGCACGGCTGCCCCAATTTCTGCTGCATCCTGCCCGCGTAACTCCTTTTCTCTTTTATACGCCGCATGAATTTCATCCATAATTTCAGTGGTGGTCTCCACTCCAAAGTCAGCCCCGTACAAAGCTTCCTCCAGCTCATCAATGCTCGTTGCGTCCAGCTTTTTGCCACTAAAAATTCCCCCGATCTTACCAAATATCTTATAAAATGTCGGAGTGGTCTTTTTGAGACCATGTTTAAAATGCTTAAAAAATGATGCCATATTCGCTGCTCTATGAAGTTAATCGTTCGAAGGTGTGCGCAACGGACGCCCTAAACGATCTTTCACCTTATCCAATATTCCATTGATGAATCGCTTAGAATCGATGTCAGAAAAATTTTTGCCGAGGTCGATAGCTTCATTGATCGACACAATGGGCGGTATATCTTTGCGAAAAAGCAGCTCATAGATCGCCAATCGAATAATTGCTAAGTCCACTTTTGCGATTCGGTTAAACGACCAGTTCTGTGCACACTGTTGGATCGTTTTGTCGATACGGTCTAAGTGGTCGTAGACACCCAGCACCAGTTCTTCAGCGAAGGCGTAATAATCGCGCGGATGCTCGCGCCCTTCAAAAAATACGCGTAAGGCTTCTTTAAGGTCTTCAGAGCTATTCATCTCCATCATATAGATGAACTGCATCGCTGCTATGCGGTTTTCTCTACGTGGACTAAGGGTATTTTCTTTTTTTTCAGTGTCACTCATTGCAAATGTGAGGCATTGGATTATGGGTATCCTTTGGGTTCGCATTCAATTGCGATCAAACAGATCATCAAAATCGTCGTCTTCGTCTTCAAGGTCCTCCATCAAACTCTCGAATGCAGCCTCAAAGTCGCGTTTGTGAGCAGCCATCTCCAGCGCAGCTTGGGCAAATTCTCTGCCTCGATTAATGGCGCCCACCGTCCGTGCGCGGGCGTCCTCAAGGGTGTTGGCGACGATGATGCCATTGATAATCGGTATCTCCAATTCAAGGCCAATCACCTGGAGTGCCGAAGCCGTACTAGTGGCAATAACTTCGTGATGACGGGTTTCTCCGGCAACCACAACACCGAGGCAAATAACACAATCAAATTCATCGGACGATGCGAGCATCCCCGCCATATACGGAATTTCATTGGAACCGGGCACCCGCACAACTTTGATGTTATCACGCGTCACGTTGGCTTCTAATAACGTGTCTATGGTGCGCTCGAGTAAGCCATCGATCAGTTCGCGGTTAAAGCGTGCAGCTACAATGCTAAATGTTTTGTCCGCACCCTTGAGGTCAAGCGAGTCTGGATTGTCAAAGCTCATATCAAATTGTGATCGTCAATGTGAACGTGCGCCTGGAAGATAGCCTGTAGCGCGCAGCCCGCGTGACAAGGGGGCAGCTATATATTTGCATCTCCAAAAAGAATGAACTTGTTGCTTTCGGGATCCGTAAAAAGGAGTGCCTCACCGTTGATAGCAAGTAAACCAGTGCCAGACGTTACATCAATTTTAACCCCCATTCCCTCTCCCGAACTTGGGGCGAAGTCAGCACGCGAAAATGTGCTGAAGCTCATCATTAATAGTATGGTTATGATTGTAGCCTTATTCATTCTATTTTTTTTTCACAACAGTATAAGTCGTATATTTTATCCAGATGGTGAAGATTTCATTCTGGCACCGCGGAAGGGCCTCTATATGGACACCTGCTCCACAATTTCAAGTCCATAACCATCCAAAGCGACGACATTGCGCTGAGTGCTGGAAAGCAAGCGAATTTTTTTTAATCCCAACTCCGCAAGGATCTGTGCGCCAAGACCGTAATCGCGAAAATCCATTTGAGTGCGTTCGACGAGAGCGTCGCATCCTTCCTTCGACCGCTCAATGCGCACACCCCCGTTCGCCTGCTCCATGTAGAGCACCACGCCATGCCCCACTTGCGCAACTTTCTGCAGTGCATGCTCAAGGGAGTGAAAACCTTTCAAGTGTTTGGAGCGAAACAGGTCAGCTAACAAATTTTCACTTTGGACGCGCACCAAGGTGGGCGACGCATCCAGTTTCCCCATCGACAACGCCAGATGCTGGCGATCGTCCAAAACATTTTTGAAGATATGCAAATCAAACTGCCCAAATTCAGAATCAAATGGAATGTGCGCCACGCGTTTGACTAACTTTTCGCGGCGGTGGCGGTACTCGATCAAATCCGCAATTGAAATCAATTTCAGGCCGAATTTCTCCTTAAATTGTTTCAATTCTGGCAAACGCATGCAATTGCCAGCGTCGTTGATCAATTCGCAAATCACCCCGACCGGGGTCAATCCAGCCAACGTCGCCAAATCCACTGCTGCTTCTGTGTGTCCAGCTCGCTGTAACACCCCGCCGTCCTTTGCTCGCAATGGAAAGACGTGCCCGGGTTGCACCAACTCGTCGGGACGTGCCTGTGGATTGCCCAAAATTTTTATCGTTGCAGCCCGATCGTAGGCACTGATACCGGTTGTAATCCCCTCGGCTGCGTCCACCGATACAGAGTAATCCGTACGTTGCGACTCGCGGTTTTCGTTTACCATTTGGGCGATCCCCAAATTGCGCAAATGGTGCCCGAACATGGGCACACATACAACGCCACTGCCATAGCGCACCATCATATTGACCAACTCAGGCGTGACCTTACAGGCAGCAAACACTAAATCTCCCTCATTTTCCCGATTTTCATCGTCGGTTACAATCACAGCACTGCCTGCCGCAATTTCCGTCAGCGCTTCATCAATGGTGTCAAAAGGATTGTCTAAATTATCCATGGTCCATACCCTCAGCTTACCTAAGCTCTATCGAGAGTTGCGGAGATGACAAGATGATAAGTGAGCTCTTCACCAAGTCTGTCAGAATTTTGGTGAAAAAATATGAGTAGATTGACGCCAGTAACTAGGCTGCACCCCTAATTGCTCGCCCGTATTATAATAAACGGGTGAAAATAGCCCGAATTTGTTTGCCAAGACTGCGTTCAAGGGATTGTAAGCAGACGCATCCTGAAATAATTGTGCTTATGCTCAAGCAGCCCTCCACGCCACCGGAAATAGATGTTGATCCACTTGCCAAACGCTTGGGAAAAGACTTGTTGACTAAGCGCCGCCACCTCCAGGCTCAGCACAACGAAGGTTTCCTTGGTCAATGTCGTGGAATTTGGAAAATTGAAAACTATATCGACACCAACCGTTGGATTGAACGAGCGTTCAAAATCAGTGGCCTTTATTCACGCGGTCGAAGAAATTTCCTCGATATTCAGATTGTTGAAAACCAGGTCTCCCTGCCTCACCTGCCGGCTGCATTCGAAGGCTTTCGCATTTTGCACATGGCCGATTTGCACTCCGATTTGGATCCGGACTTTCCCGATATTGTAATCGATAAGCTGCGTACGATCGATTACGATATTTGTGTAAATACGGGGGATTTCAGGAATAAAACACGCCACTGTTTTCACCGGTCAATGTCAGCGACCCGCCGCATCGCCCACAGCATCCAACGTCCTCATTTTGGCGTTCTGGGCAATCATGATTATATTGAAAAAGTTGCAGACCTGGAAGCAATGGGGATTCAAATGTTATTGAACGAATCGAGCGCAATCGAAAAGAACGGTCATCTGCTCTGGATATGCGGGGTCGATGACCCGGTCTTCTACCAAACACACGACCTGCACAAAGCGCGGCAAAAGACGGGCAGGGATGACATCAGCATTTTACTGGCACACGCTCCAGATGTGTATCGAGAAGCTGCTGAACACAACTACGATTTTATGTTATCTGGCCACACTCACGGGGGACAAGTGTGTTTACCCGGTGGAATTCCGGTTTTCACGCATTGTAATTGTCCGCGCAGCATGGCCGCCGGCGCTTGGCAATACAAACAACTCAAAGGTTACACTTCGAGGGGCACCGGCGCGGGTAGCACCGCAGTGCGCTTTAACTGCCCCCCAGAATTAACCGTGCACACATTAACCCGGGGCTCATTCGACCGCCCCCCTAATTAATATCGCCCAGATACACGCGTGGAAAGACCATCGCTTGGTTGCGGATCATATCCACTAACTGCGAGGGATAAATGACGACGCGTGACAAATCCTCGAGGGGTAACCAAGCCACCCCGATTTGTCCGTGGTCAGCAGCAGGCAACTCGGCCACCTCCACTTTGCCCAAAAGCTGACACCTGAACACCACTTCCAGCTGATGAAACCCCTGGTGAAAGTGGCTAAATTCATGGTGCTCCCCAATGTATTCGCGCACATAGGCCACTTCGCCAATTTCGATGCCCACTCCCAACTCCTCGTAGCACTCCCGTTTTAAACTTTCATGCAGAGTTTCACCGTATCGTTGCCCGCCCCCTGGCAACACATGAAATATATCTCCCTGTTCATGCTGCAAAACAATCGTTAACAATTCCCCCTTTTCAACAATCAGAGCACGGGGTGCACTTCGAACATAACTCATAAGACTTTTTTTACTAAAAACTTAACCTTTACGAGAGTTAGTGGGATGACAAGAGGATAAGCAAATCCTCGCTTAATCGAATGTGGTGAGCCACTCGTACAGCTCAAAAAAATCGTGATTTCTTTTGGTAATCTCTGTATTTCATGTATATCTGAGCCGAGTTAACCAATAAGTCATCTATGAAATCCGTCAATTGGGAAGAAAAGTATTTAGCACGAGACACTCCTTGGGATAAGGGCAAACCTGCGCCGCCGCTGATGGAATATTTGGAGACGCACACCTTGCATGGTAAAATACTCGTTCCCGGCTGTGGCGTTGGGCATGATGTGCGCTTGCTCGCAGAGCAGGATGCGCACGTCACCGGATTGGACGTGGCGCCATCCGCCATTCGAAAAGCCAGCAGCCTGGAGTATCCTTCTAATGTGCAATTTCAAGTCGGTGATTTCTTTGACCTGCCAGAGCACTGGTATGGTTATTTCGACATCGTCTTTGAACACACTTGCTTTTGTGCAATCCGTCCCGAACAACGCCTCGCGTATGTAGCAGCCGCGCACCATGTCCTGAAAGAAGATGGACACCTGCTCGCAATCTTTTTTAATATTGTGGATAATCCGGATCCCGACCAGCCGCCGTTCCCTGTGGCAACGGCGGACATAGACCGTCTATTCGATGGACATTTCGAAACGATTCAACAATGGACACCGACAAAGACGTACGCCTGCCGCCAGGGCGGCAAGGAGCAAATGAGGTGGATGCGCAAAAAAAATTGTGAATGAATTGAACATCCGCAGCCCCTGCAAGCTTGGGTCTGGATGTCTCATTCACACTGATCACCGGCAGACACAGCCTCAGCCCGCGCTACTGACATAGCCATTCGGGCTAAGAATGGCGTTTAAACAGCGCATGCAGTTCATAATCCAAAATGCTCAAAGCGTAAGTGGCAGCCGTTTCAGAACGTAACACATTTTGGGTCAAACCAACCGGCAAACAGCCTGCTGCACGAGCCTGGGCGTACTCACGTGGTGAAAAATCGCCTTCGGGACCGATCAACCACAGTGCCTCCTTCGGCTGCGGTGGCAGGGTCGCACGATAATCGCCCAAATAAACAGCATCCTCCTCCAAACTGGCAATTAACAGCCAACTGCTGGCAGGTGCAAATGCACCCATTTTCGCAAAAAATTCATCGACCTTTTGCGGTGGGTGAATCTCTGGCAAGTAGGGACAGCCACACTGTTTACAGGCTTCCCTGGCCGTTACCACCCAACCTGCTCGCTTGGACCGTCCCCGCTCCGCATCCAAACGAACCTCCGAATGATCACTGAGCAATGGATAAATACAGCGAACGCCAATTTCAGTCGCCTTGCGAATGATGGCGTCCATGCACTTGCCTTTCGGGATAACTTGCGCCAGGTGCATCGCACATGGCGGAGCCGCTACCATCTCAACCGCGAGCAGTTCGACTCGCGCCATTTTAGTCGCTATCGAGCTTATGATGCCACGGGCCTTGCGACCCTGCCCGTCCAATACGTGCACCTCGCTTCCTGGCCGAAGACGCAGCACTTTCACCAAATGCTGACTTTCTGCTTTACCAAGCGTCACTGTCGCGCCCTCCCGCAGTGTTTCCTCGTCGTAAAAACAATACATTTCAGCCATGTAAATGAGTTGATAAGATGATGGGGCGATACGCAAAACCTAACCCACTTAAATTTAAGACAAACGTTCTATCTGAATTTAGCCAGCAGTTACTTAGGATTTTGGTGCAAAGCCAGTCACGCTCCTGACTCCATACCAAGAAAAAGGCCTTCCGCCAGGAAGACCTTTTACCTAAATGCAAACTACAAACTAGACTGAAACTGTGTCCTGCTACATATTAAAAAAATTTGTTGCAGTATTATTGAGACAACACTCCTTCAGAAAACGTTCAAAGTTTCCGCAAAAAATATTTTTTTGCAGCTCCACAGACATTTCAAAAAAAAAAATGTACACGCACTCGACCTTCCCAAGCAGATTTTCGCCATTACCCGCCCTACCGTTGAACAATATGTTAATAACTTGTTGATAGCCTTGAATAATTCGCTGGAGCCAGTGTGAATAAGCCCTTAACCGGCCTGATGCTCAACGCTTTGTGTCAGTAAAATTTGTGAACAACAGGAATATTCAATTATTTTTACAAGTGAATAAACATACAATCTAATAGAGTGGATTACAATTTTTGCCGAACGAACCGTCAGCAACTAAACCGAATCACCAGAGTCGCAGCAGAATTGTTCAGGTCTAGAAAATAACAGTGCCATGTGGATACAGCTGAGTGAACACCCTGCAAATTCGCATGGCAAGTTGCGTTGCTGGCTATGTTCGGTCATGGGCGATTATGCTCGAAGAGTGGTAAACAGATGCGGGCTAACGGCAAGGAGTGGGAATCCGCCAAATAGCGCTGCGCAAAGATGCTGCATGAACAGCAGCGACCGTCATCGATTCCTCCGCCGTCGCGCTGCTTTTTTTGCCCCCCCCAAATCGGCTTCATTGCGATATTTAAAGCCTTCCAACATGCGCCGTGGGATACTTTTACCGATATATTTTTCGATTTGAGCCAGATAATTGCTCTCATCATTAGAGAACAGCGTGAACGCTTCACCTTCAGTTGCCGCCCTGCCCGTCCTGCCGATGCGGTGTACATAATCTTCCGCATGCTGCGGGACATTATAATTGATAACATGCGAAACCCCCGAAATATCCAAGCCACGCGAAGCAATATCTGTGGCGACCATAATATCATATTTGCCCGATTTAAATCCGTTGAGAGCCTGCTGGCGCTCTTTCTGACTTCTATCCGCATGCATCACCGCAACCGTGTGCTTGTGGTCCTGAAGCCAACGCGCAATGCGGTCAGCATCGATTTTAGTCCGGCTAAAAATCAGTACACTCTGATAATCCATTTTTTGCAGCATGGCTAACAGCAGGTCGTACTTTTGAATACCGTCGACAGGAAAGATAGCGTGATCCACCGTTTCTGCTGGCGCCCGGTTACCGCCGACATCAATTGTTTTCGGATCCTTCAGAGCCCAGTCGGACAGCATCCGAATCGCTTCGGGGACGGTAGCTGAAAACAACAGGGTTTGGCGATTTTTCGGGCATTTACCAATAATCCGTTGCACATCGTCGATGAATCCCATGTCGAGCATGCGATCCACCTCATCCAGGATCAACAGCTCAATCGCTCCAAGTGAAAACGTTTTTTGACTCAAGTGGTCGAGTAAACGGCCTGGAGTCGCAACCACAATATCGACTCCCTCATTCAGTTCTTGCTTTTGTTTCCCATATCCGACGCCACCGTGCAACAGCGTTGTCCTAATGTCCGAAAATTTGGTATATATACGCAAATTATCATCCACTTGAGCTGCCAGCTCTCGGGTGGGCTCCAAAACGAGACATCGCGGCGCTCCGGGCACGTGTTGCTTCAACAAAGTCAATGCGGGTAAACAAAATGCCGCGGTTTTGCCAGTGCCCGTCTGCGCTGAACCAATCAAGTCATTACCGGCCAGAATAACCGGAATCGCTTCCGCCTGGATCGGGGTGGGTTCGCTGTAGCCAAACTCGATTATGGCTTTTTCTATTTCGGGTAGAAGCTTAAGGTCGGAAAAATTCATAAGATGAGTGACTGCAGAACCAGTCATTAACACAGTGATGATTAACTTATTAGCCGTAACTGATTGTTACATGCTTCCAATTGCATTTGATTGAACATTGCAAAATAAGGATCTACACTCAAATAATCTGGAGCAATAACAAACTTCAACGAATGACAGAAACTCGAATTTCCCCCGAAGCTGCTCCACGCCGGGCTCACTACCGGGGGCGCATCGCTCCGACGCCAACTGGGTTGCTTCATTTAGGCCATGCAAAAAGCTTCCACACGGCTGCGCAGCGAGCGCACGATCACCAAGGCACTCTGATCCTGCGCAACGAGGACCTCGATGCGCAGCGCTGCAAACCCGAATTTGTGCGAGCTTACCTGCGGGATCTGCGATGGTTGGGAATTTCCTGGCAGGAAGGCCCCGATATTGGCGGAGCCTTCGGCCCCTACCATCAAAGTGAACGGAGCGACCAATACCTCAAAGCCTGGAAATTCCTGCGAGACCGCGGGCATATCTATCCCTGCAAAAAATCGCGCAAAGATCTGCAAAATGCCCTCACTGCGCCCCACGACGATGATCGGGAGGTGATTTACCCCAAAGCATGGCGCCCGCCGCACGGAGCCGGAATGACCGCCGCGTCTCCAGCGGGCGTGAACTGGCGGTTCCGAGTCCCCGACGACGAGCCCGTCACCTTCTGCGATCAACACCAGGGTCTCCAGGAATACGTTGCAGGGCAGGATTTTGGCGATTTCCTTATTTGGCGAAGAGACAACGTGCCCGCCTACGAGCTCGCGGTGGTGGTCGACGATATCGCCATGCACATCACTGAAGTGGTCCGCGGAGCCGATCTACTGAAATCGACCGCCCGCCAATTGCTGCTTTACCGGGCGTTGCAGGCGGCAACCATTCCAGCATTTTACCATTGCCCACTGGTGCGCGATGCAGCCGGACAACGTCTGGCAAAACGCCACGATGCCCTCAGCCTGCAAGCTCTCAGAGAAGCTGGCGAAGCAGCGGATCACTTGCTGGCAAGCGTATCCTGAAACCCCGTTTCGGGGAGCCAGCAAGAGACACGAGTCAATTAAACCGTTTAGGGGGCGACGACAGCATCGACTGAATGGCATCTTCGACTTTAAATTCTTTTAATTTACGCCGAATCACATCCAGTGCACGGTTCACCGCGCGTATTTTTACCGCAACCCGATCACCTGGGTACAGCATTCGAATCGACCAAACACCCAATGGCGATGAATAGCCGATATAGATGCTGCCGACCGGATTGAGCGTGTCTCCCCCACCGGGCCCGGCAAATCCGGTGACACTCAACGCGTAATCGGCTGAAAATTTTTCCATGGCTCCCGTTGCCATTGCCGCGGCAGTTTCATGACTCACCGCTCCGTGCTGAAGCAAAATACCTTCGGGCACATCCAGCAGTTCCATTTTTGCATCGTTGTTATAACACACCACACCTCCGGCAAATACTTTGGAAGCACCTGGCAAGTCGGTAAACGCATTTGACAACAGACCGCCGGTGCACGATTCAGCGACGGCCAGTTTTTTTTCATCTGCGCGCAGATGATCGAACACGATTTTCGCCAAACTGTCATGTCCGAAACAGATGAAATCCCCTTCTAAGATACCCGCACATTCGTCGCCAATTTCCTGAATTTGGTGCGCTTGGACGTTCGACGCTCCCGGACTCAAGCGCACATCCACAATGCCTTCATACGCACAGAAAGCCACCCCCAATCCAGGATACCGCTTGACGACAGGTCGCAGCAAATCTTGCAAGGCACTTTCGCCAACGCCTATCGTCCGCAATTGCAAATAATGTTCAGCCCCCTGAAGCAATCCCCTCTCCTCGAGACGTCTGAGTACTTGTTGCTCAAACATGGGTTTCAGCTCATTCGGTGGACCCGGTAACAGGATCACCAGTTTCTCTCCATGCTCCAACCAGATGCCCGGAGCCGTGCCGAAGGCATTGGCTAACACCTGGGCTCCTTTTGGCACGTAACACTGCTTGAGATTGCTGCTGCTCATTGTGCGGCCCATCCGTTCAAAGCGGCGCACAATTGCGCTCTCAATGCTCGGGTCAAATTCTAAAGGCAGTCCTAAACAATCCGCAATCACTTCGCGGGTATTGTCGTCGGTTGTCGGCCCCAAACCGCCCGTAGTGATGATAATGTCTGCATCTTCGAGGCTTTCACTAAAAAACTTTCGAATCTGTTCAGGCTCGTCGCGAAAACTCATATTTCGTTGCAAGCGAACACCATGCCGCCCCAGGCATCCACCAATATATTCCAAGTGGCCGTTCACTCGCGTGCCGTTGAGAAGCTCATTACCCAACGTTAGTAAATCTATTCTTTTATTTGATGGCATTCTACTTAAGACTATGCTCAAACTTTGTTATTTGCCAACACTCGAACCAGAAAAACCAATTTGCAACAGCCGCGACCACTCAAAGAGACAGTTCGTCAAATATCTGACCGCCCAGGTGTGTACCTGATGAAAGACCGGCTCGGTCAGGTCCTCTATGTGGGCAAAGCAAAAAACCTGAAAAAAAGAGTTTCCACATATTTTCATCCATCGCGGCGATTCTCGATTCAACAACCGAAAATTGCCGCGATGATTCCCCTCATTTACGGGGTCGAAACGATTGAGGTGAAATCCGAAGCTGAAGCGCTGCTGCTCGAAGGTAAACTGATCAAAGAATGGAAACCGCGTTACAACACTGACTTTACCGACAATAAGCAGTTTTTACTCGTGCGGGTAGATGTACACAATCCACTGCCCAAATTCCGGCTTGCTCGCAATCGCAAAGAGGACGGTGCCCGTTACTTTGGGCCCTTCGCTCACTCCGGCCTACTGCGCAAGACACTCACCGAAATGCGCCGTAAATTCGGTATTCTCCTGGCCGACGCTCAACCAAAGGAAATCAACAAAGGAACCTGGCAACTGTATGATGATGCACGTGCAGAGATTTACGGACATGCCAACTGCCTGACAGCAGAAGCCTATCGGCAACGCGTAGAAGCTGCCTGTGTGTTTCTGGAAGGAAAAACGAAAGCATGGTTGAGTGAGCTTGAAACAGCCATGCGAACGGCCGCCGAAAACAAAGAATTCGAAAAAGCTGCTGACATGCGGGACCGGCTACGCGCTCTGCGCAAGACCATCGAGCCCAAGCGTACATTCACCCGCCTACAGCACCTTCCCACCGATAACAACACATCTATCCTGCAGCAACTTCAAACCCATCTGCGAATGAAACAGTTGCCCGCCACCATGGAGTGTTTCGACATCTCGCACATATCGGGCACATTCGTAGTCGCATCCATGGTCCGTTTCGAAAAAGGCCTCCCGCAGAAAGGCCAATACCGGCGTTTTAAAATTAAAAGCTTTGTCGGGAATGATGATTTCAGGGCAATGGAGGAAGTCGTTGGCCGCCGCTACCAGCGACTGGTCCGAGAGGACCGCCCTTTACCCGATCTCGTTGTAATCGATGGCGGACAAGGGCAGGTACACGCAGCCCTCAAAGCATTTATGCTTGCTGAAATCAAGCCTCCGATGCTTATAGGCCTGGCTAAGCGAGAAGAGATAATTATCTTCGCCGATAACCGAGCCGATCTCCAACTCCCGCATCATGATCCAGCCCTCCAACTGCTGCAGAGAATTCGAGACGAAGCCCACCGCTTTGCCAATACCTTCAATGCAGAGCTCAGGAGCAGGAAAATTCGCGAATCCATACTCGACGATTTTTCGGGGCTGGGCACACAGCGCCGACAAGCACTTATGCAGCATTTCAAAACCTTGAACAACCTGCGTAAAGCAACCGCAGACGACATGCAACAAGTGGCAGGAATTGGACCGAAACTTGCCTCTCAACTGGTCGAATTCTTGAAATCGAATTAGCCCGAATCTCTCAACAGAATCGCAGCAGAATGGTTCAGGTCTAGAAAATAGCAGTGCCCAACGCAGCCATGCGGATACAGCTGGATAAACACCCTGCAAATGCGCATGGCAAGTTGCGTGCGGCTATGTTCGGTCATCCGCGATTATGCTCGATGAATGATGGTATGAAGTTTATCAGAACCTGGGCTCTGCCCAGCCCCGCTCCTCATTGCCGGAGATGCTAGGGATAACAGCAAGGTAACAAGATAAAGAATAAGTGTGTATTATTTTGCAG
>Ga0102943_1000530_pt1 | contig 25561 bp, 25 predicted proteins | sample SalPonC_black_MG_FD_78174 | JGI IMG/M metagenome (GOLD analysis project Ga0102943, IMG submission 78174) | Salt pond soil microbial communities from South San Francisco under conditions of wetland restoration - Salt Pond MetaG... | ecosystem: Environmental > Aquatic > Marine > Intertidal zone >...
GGGAGTTAAAAAAGCTCCAAATACCTCTCAAGGAGCGGCTGCTGCAAAAAACATCAGCCGACTGTTTCAATTTTAGTCCAAGCAGTTTTGAGACTTAAAAATCAAATCCGACAGGCTGCTAGCCCCAACATCTCACCCCTCATCGAGCATAATCGCCCATGACCGACAATAGCAGCACACAACTTGCCATCCGAATTTGCAGGGTGTCTACCTAGCTGCATCCACATGGCTGCGTTTGGCACTGCTATTTTCCAGACATGAACCATTCTGCTTCGATTCTGGTGAGAGATTCGCGCTAGGCTTTTACGAGTCGGTCAGCGATTCACCGATAACATGAAGTCCGTGATTGACCCTTGAACGATTGCTTGTTTTCTTCCAATGCAGATAAATTCATGAAGGTGGAGGCGTTCCTTAGAAATTCATCTTTCAATGTAGATGGCTTACGACTTTATTCGTGCTCACGATGAAAGAGGGATCGCATTGCCGCTCTCGAGATTTTAATCTCCAGGCTCAGCCTACGGAAACCAGTTGCGGACCGACTTGTTTGCAGGCGGTTTACCATCAACACGGCTTGGATTATAATCTCGAGCAACTGATCGATGAAATCCCTCAAAATGAGGACGGGGGTACGTTGTCCGTGCAGCTGGCGCTGCACGCTCTGGCGCATCAGTTTGAGGCGACGATTTATTCTTACAACATCCGCGTATTCGACCCTACTTGGCGAGACTTGCAGGCACAGGAGATTGCAGGGAAACTGGGACTGCGTTTAAAACGAACACGCAAAGAAAAAGCCCGCTCGAATTTACAGGCTTACATCCAATATGTACATGCAGGCGGAAAATTGTGTTTTGACGAACTGTCGCCGGCACTGCTCAAAACGCTGTTGAACGCACGTCACCCTATTCTCACGGGGTTGAGTGCGACGCATCTCTACCGCAACGCTCGAAGCAACCGCGATAATCAAGACGACGATATCTATGGTGAGCCCGATGGGCATTTTGTGCTTCTTTTGGAATATTTAGCCGATAAGCGACAGGTGGTCATCGCGGATCCATACCGCAAAAACCCTTTCTGTGAAGATTTGATATATACGGTGAGTGTGTATCGTCTGATCAATGCAATTATGCTCGGGATCATTACTTACGACGCAAATATGCTTATCCTCAAACCTAAATCATTCGAGCGAAACTGTGAAACAAAGTAATCACGAACTTTTTCGTGGCCGCAACCTCATCATTGTCGACAGTGTCAAAACCTGGCCTGCTGATTGGAAGGGGTATGCAGTTATGTCCGCATTGGACTATTTGGTGAGCAATGCGCTGTCGCGTCAAGGGCTGCGGGTGATGAATCTCTGCAAGCACGATGAGCGTTTGAGCCTCGGATATTACGTGTCACTTTTGGCAGAAGCCCGTGGGCATCGTGTGATTCCCTCGGCTAAAACATTACAAGATATCGGCAGTAAAAGCAGCTATCACGATGTTTTGGAGGATTTGCAGCCGCAAATTGACAACAGTCTGGCCCGGATTGAAAGCGATACCTTCACGTTGAGTGTCTATTTTGGCGAAAACCTGGCCCAGTCCCACAATCGCCTGGCCAAGCTCCTGTATAATGCGTTCAAGTGCCCTTTAATGCGGTTTAATTTTAAACGGGTGCGTGGGCATTGGAAAACCCGGTCAGTTGAACATCTCGGCCTGGATAAATTACCGTATAACCACCTGGAATTTACCCGTGGATTGCTCGACAGACTATTGCATAAGCGCTGGAAGGCACCGCACATTGTCAAAACGCCGCGCTATGAATTGGCCATTCTGCACAATCCTCTTGAGCCGCATCCGCCCTCCAACGACGCCGCCTTGAAAAAGTTTGCCAAGGCGGCAAGGCGGCTCGGTATGCGCGCTGAGTTTATTCAACCCGACGATTACCCAAGGTTACTGGAATACGATGCCCTGTTCATTCGCGAGACTACGAACCTCGAACACCACACCCTGCGCTTTGCCAACAAAGCCGAACGCGAAGGTATGGTGGTCATCGACGATCCCGATTCCATTCGACGGTGCTGCAACAAGGTGTATCTCACTGAATTGATGCAGCGCAACCGTATCCGGATCCCAAAGACGCAGATTTTCCACAAGCAGAATTGGGAAACTATTGTGGATTCCCTGCTCTTTCCCTGTATCGTTAAAGTACCCAATGGTTCATTTTCGGTCGGTGTTTACAAGGTGGAGGACAAGCAAGACTTTGCCGAAAGAACGAAAGCTCTGTTTAAGCACAGTGCCGTCTTATTGGTGCAGGAATTTTTACCCACCGATTACGACTGGCGTATCGGCGTACTCGACCAGGAGGTGCTGTACGCTTGTCATTATTATATGAGTCGTGGCCATTGGCAGATTTACAACCATGGTGCACGCCGCAAGCAAGACCGCGCAGGCATGGCGCAATGCATTCCACTGCAGCAAGTGCCGAAATCGGTAAAGGATACTGCGCTCAATGCTTGTCGAGCGATTGGTAATGGGCTGTACGGGGTTGATATAAAAAACCGCGACGCCAAGACCTATGTTATCGAAGTTAATGACAACCCCAGTATTGATAGTGGGGTTGAGGATGCGTTGCTGGAAGACACACTCTATGATAAAATTATGCACTCATTCTTAAATCGATTGGAATTGAGCCGCAATGCCCATCGTTTCCAGGAAAATCCAGTGGCATCTGCAAACCCTGGTGAACAGAATGTATCCTAGCCCGTACATCTCACCCCTCATCGAGCATAATCGCCCATGACCGAACATAGCAGTACGCAACTTGCCATGCGAATTTGTTCGGTGTCCACCCAACGGCATCCGCATGGCTGTGTCTGGCACTGCTATTTTTCTAGACCTGAACCATTCTGCTTCGACTCTGGTGAATTGTCCGGGCGAGCGTGCGTAACCTCTAAAAGAGTAGCCAGTATTCACTGAAAAAACTTACAAAAATGTAAAAACCTTTAAATAAAGGTAATAACTTTAAAAAATATGCAAAAGAAAACGGTTTATCATTTATGGGAACGCTTTGGGATTGAGTTGGAATACACCATCGTGTCACGCGAAACGGGGCGCGTCCTGCCAATTGCTGACCAATTGCTGCGCACGCCGGGCGGTAAAATCAATAATTCGCGAAAATTAGGGCCTTGTATCATTTCTAATGAACTGGCCCTGCATGTGATTGAGTTGAAAACGCCAGAGCCAGTGGCAGCGTTAAATGGCTGGGAAGACTATTTTTTAGAAACCCTCCATCAACTCGACAAGCAATTAAAACCGCTTGGAGCCATGTTGATGCCCACGGGCATGCATCCATTGATGAATCCATCACAAGAGGCGGTATTGTGGCCCCACAGTGACCAGGAGGTTTACCGTACCTATGATAATGTGTTCAATTGCAGTCGGCACGGTTGGTGCAATCTAAACAGTTGCCACCTCAATTGTTCTTTTCACGGCGATGAAGAATTCAAAAAACTGCATTTGGCCACCATACTGTTATTACCTGTCTTACCATCTCTCAGTGCGAGTAGTCCGTTTTTTCAAGGACGCAGTATCCATTATCAGGATACACGGCTTTACTTTTATCAACACAACCAAGCACGTAGCCCGTTGGTCGGAGGGGGAATGATTCCTGAGCCCATCACATCGAAGAAGGACTACTATGCAAAAATCCTGCACCCCATGTATCGACAGATGCATGCATTGGATCCATCAGGGTTGCTGGAGGAGCCTTGGTTAAATTCGCGGGCGGCGATTCCTCATTTTGATCGAGGCTCGTTAGAGATTCGCGCACTGGATGCGCAGGAGTGTCCGCTGGCAGATTTAGCGATTTGTGATTTTATTATCTGCCTGTTGCGCTGGATAATTGTGCAGCGCAGCTTTGCAGATTTGGTCGGACTGGTCAACATGAGTACGACGCCGCAACGTCGGCAGCAATGGCAAGCAGTGATTCAACATGGAATGCACGCGCCTCTGCAATTGATCGAGCTATTCGACGTGTTTCGTGTTGAAAAAAGCGACGTCAAAACATTAGCTGATTTCTGGGAGAATATTTGGAGGCATGCTGAGCTGAGGCCAGAATACCCACCTTTTCAAAAAGTAATAAAACACATTATTTTTAACGGCAATCTGGCCAGTAGAATGCAACTGGCGATTTCCGACACTATTCGACATCAAGCGTTGTCAGCGTTGATCCCTGCACTTAACGAATGTTTAATGCACAATCAATTATACTGTCCACATCCAGATTGAACACGTAAGTGAATATGAAACCCAACACGGTCGCTTTTGTAATCACTTGCGAGCATGCATCTGCTGCTGTCCCCGATCGCTTTGTTGCACCGTTGCAGCCCTACTTAGTCGAGCAAGCGCAACACCGCATATACGATGCAGGAGCGGTTGAGATAGCCCGTCACTTGAGTAAGGCTTTAGGGGCACCGCTGTTCTGCGGACAATATACGCGGCTGTGGATAGACTTGAATCGTTCTTTGCATAACCGCAACTTGTTTGGAGTACCTGTACGAACGATGGACCCTGCGGTAAAACAAACGATTATCGACAGTTATTACCGACCTTACCGTGCTCAAGTTGAAAATTGGATTCAGGCTCAAGCTGCGCGCGTTGCAGTCGTGCACCTTTCCGTTCACAGTTTCACACCCAATTTGCATGGCCAGGAGCGTCTGGCCGAATTTGCTTTGCTCTATGATCCGCATCATGGCAACGAACGCCGTGTATCTGCTGCCTGGTTGCAGCGGATCCGGGCAGCACAGCTGGACTGGCGGTGTCGGGCCAACTATCCCTACAAAGGGGTGAGTGATGGATTCACGCGGGCACTGCGTAAACGCTTAGGCCTACGTTACTGCGGTATTGAATTAGAGTTTAATCAACGCCTGCCCCTGCAGCGCGATGCAGAAGACTATGCCAGGATTTTAGCGGAAACCCTCCTTGCGCTCGAACTATTTTAACCTACGAGCATAGGACATTTATGACGGCAAAACCCCATTTCCTCGCTGAGCAGGCGATTGTCCAGGTAGCTCTGGCTGCGGGGTCCGTAACTGTGCGGCGGCAGAGAGTCCTGTTTGCAAAGTGCATCATTTCACTGGACACTTTGCAGTATGTTTAGATGATATGCCCTGGTTAATAGCAGTAAAACTTGTTGATTGCAGAAAGTATGTTCGCCACGGCTGATCTCGAAATTAAAAAGGTCATAAAAGACCTGGGTCCTGTCCAGGCATTGCAAAAATTGCTTGCAGAAAACGATGCACTTATTCGCGGTAGCAATTTGGACATTGGGCGAAGGATCGTTTCTGAGCGGAGTGCGATCTATACCACGTTGGTCCATACCTGGGCTGAGCAGGAGCATAAGCGATTTGGTTATGACAGGCCGTTTGCTGTTGTTGCACTGGGAGGAACAGGGCGCGGAGAAATGGCACCCTGTTCCGACACTGACTTCGCCTTCTTGTTCAATGAAGCGCTTGAAGGTAACACATTCCTCCTCGAATTGCAGAACCAGGTCTTGCATACCGATTCATTTGCAGCTCGTTATGGTTTCCTGTGTGAAGCCCTCCCTTTTTCCATCGATGATGTTCCGAATTTAACCGGCAAGCAATTAAACGCATTCCTGGATATGCGGGCAGTTTACGATCCGGATGGGTTGACAGATCTGTTTTTGCACAGGATAAGGGCTTCGTTTAATTCCTTTGAGCATTTTTTATATCTTCGCCAATTCTGGCAAGAGCAATGGGAAAACGCATCGTTAAAGAATGAAGACTTTGATTACTTTGATGTTAAAAATGACGGTCTGAGGGTTTTTCTGGCCGGTATCTGGACACTGGCGGGGAAACGTTTTCAACACAGCCAAGAGATATACGATTCTCTGGCCAATCCCCAGGACCTGGAAGCCTATGAATTTCTGCTGAGGATCAGAGCTTTCGTTCACTTGAGGCACACACGTAAGCGTAAGTTGAACATTACGGGCAGTCATCCTGAAGATGTTATGACATTCGATGATTTCATATCATTTGGAGAAATGCTCGGATCAGAAGCAAGCCTGGAAGACCATTTTGAATTCGGCAACATCGTGAGGAAACGGTTGTTTTCAGCCAGAAGAAAGATTGCGCTGTTTACCCGCAGCGTTATTCGCAAAGAACTCGGCGAAGGCAGGCCAGTCAGTAAGAAAAAATCGGTTGTGTATGGACTGGGGGGGCTATTTTTGTCAACGACTGTCCAGGGAAAAAATGCCATCGAGAAAAGTTCGCTGGCATTGTCGCTCCTCATTGTGTCACAGCGCTATCATACAGCTGTGGATACGATTGAATTTCAGCGTGCATTTGAACACGCGGGGGAGTGGTTGCAGATCACCCCTGAACTCTCGGCTTTGTTTTATGAAGAGAGAGGCAGCCTTGCCGACACCTTCGAATTTTTATCGATCATCGAAGGTGCAGAAGAAAGGTTGTTTCCCGGGTACGCGCTGTTTGAATCTTCTTTGGATGAACATGTCCTGCAACAACGCAAATCTTTGCGCGGTAAACTGCAACGTTCCAAGCTGCGTGCGTTAGATTATTTTGTGGCCACAGGAAGAACGTTACTGGAAAATACTACTGGTAGCAGTAAGGTGCTTGATGCAGGAATTGAAACGGACGTGAGTATCGAAGCAGCACTGCTGGATTCGGACCATCTGGCCGCCATCAAATTGGCTCTCAAGACTGAAAGCCTGCCTCTGACAAAAAAGGTTAAAGCATGCAAAGAGGATATCACGAACGCTCCGCATGTGCGTTACGCATCAGGTTTTTCAGGGGTGCCTGCGGAAGCATATTATGAGCCGTATGTTGCGCAAGGTGGATTTTCTGAACAAACGATAAGTCTGGTTAAGTTTCTCATCGAGAATCGGCACCTCTTGGACGACTACGCATTGGCGGGCATCAATGATCCTCAACTCGTAGATGAGTTGATCGCTTTATGTGGTGAGGAGGATCGGATTCGCGCATTGTTTGTGTTTATCTGTGCCGACAGAGTCGAATGGGGTTCAGAAAAAGCACAACCGGCCCGGTGGTTCAATATACGGGAACTCTATTTTAAGGCGTTAAAAACATTTCGTCCTTATTTGGATCCGGCTCAGGTGCTGGCCACAGCGGGTTATTCGCAGGAAGAATTGGCGATATTAAAAGACTTTGGTCAGGATTTTCTGGAGGGGGTTTATCGTCGTTATGCAAACCGATTTGGCAGCCACCTCATCCGGCTGGCTTTAGAGAAAGACTTCGACAAAGCTAAAGTCTTGATCCTGCATGACGGTGCCTCGATTATTTTGGGGGTAGCGTCCCGTGATTTCCGCGGATTGGCTACCATTATCACCAGATTCCTGTGGGAGCATAATGTCTTGCTGCGTCAGGCACATTTTTTCTCTGCAATGCATTACGGTTTAGCGCTCGACTTTTTTCATGTCGGGACCAGCGGTCAACCTTTACCCGAGAACCTCATCGCCATGCTCGAAAACGCGATCAACAGCCCGCGTGAACTTATACAAGAGGCAGAAAGCCAAATTTTTCGCATTCATGATGGCACCCTTACGTTAACAGAGTGGCGTTGCCAACAATATTGTCTCAGGTATGAAGGGACGCAGCACAGTGAGGAGCTTATCTATGCGCTCATCCGTAATATTTATCATTATTTACAGGCCGATATTTTTGGGCTCACTGCGCATGCCACACGCAAAAACGTGTTTACGTCTATTTACCTGAATCTTCCTGAAGCGCTTTCTTTGAGCGAAGCACAGGCAATTATCGAAAAATATTTTTAACTCGGATCATTGCTCGTATTCGTAGCCGGAATCAGATGTTTCTTTGGATTCGAGCTTTGTTATAAATATACAGGCTTCGGCGTGGTCATCGACGAACTTGATTTTTTTCTTTCCTCTTACAGGAGGGCCTGAGCGAATAACCTTGGCTTTGTTTTTGCAGGCAGGGCCATCTATGGTCGTTCCCTCTTCGCACAATCCCATTGCCTGCTCTTTGGATTGTATTTTAATCATGGAAACACTATCGTACTTGCTGCATAACAGTGCAACCTGGTCACCCGGTGAACTCCTGAAGATACTAGCCCGAACATCTCACTCCTCATCGAGCATAATCGCCCATGACCGACAATAGCAGCACGCAACGTGCCATGCGCATTTGCGGTGTTTACCCAGTTGCATCCGCATGGCTGCGTTTGGCACTGCTATTTTCTAGACATGAACCATTCTGGTGCGATTCTGGCGAGAGATTCGGGCTAATTCTTGGTAGGAATTAGCAATAATGGGCAAGGCTGCTACTTTATAGTCTTAGATTTGATTAAGATCGACGAGGATGTTATCTGATTTTTACATGCACCCGTTATGACTCCAAAACGGTACAATGTACAGGTAAAAAATGTAAAATTTATAAAACTACTAAAAATAGATAAATCTAACTGCAGTTCAGACATTTAAGCCATTCCTGGAAATAGCAAATTTCTTTAAAATTTGCTCAGGAATGCGGGTCGATAACCTTTAGATAGCCTTATTTAGCACTATGGGGAGCTTGCCAGATCCGAAATATATCTACGAATTCTTCTGAGGAGGCAAATTTTCTAGTAATAAAGATACTTGACTTAACTGTATACTTATAAAACAATTTAAAATATGAAATACTATTTAATACCTTTTATTGGTTTTTTTTGCTCAGCAGTTTATTCTGTTTCGCCCTATGCTTAACAATCAATTGGAAGTCAGCCAGCCCAAACGGATTTAGCGCAATATCAGTATGATTACACGGGTAATCGTATTAGCAATAAAACTAATAAACGCGCCACATTTGGTCTTACTGGCAAACTTGTCTCAACAGTCCAAGGTTCACACAAGGAAACTTGGGCGTATGCGCAAAACCTAGAATTGTATCTTAGGGGGCACGCTGACGGCAGGCGGACTGTATACTTGGATAATGGCGCGTTTGAATATCACCTTCCGGCATTGGGTGGACAGCAGCCGACTGCCAAAGTCTTTATTCGTAACGGCAGTTATAGCCCCATCGTACAAGTAGAATTTCCGGTCGACGGTCTTCCCACTTACGAGTATTGCGTCCAGGATCATTTGGGGAGTCCAGTTGTTGTGCTTCAAGGTGAAACTGCAGAGGCCACGCGCAGGCGTTTTTCCCCATGGGGACACCTGGTCGGTGCCACTGGGGCCGGAAAACAACTTGATGGGAAGGATGAAACCAACAAGGGATACACGGGGCACATGCTTTTAGCTGCTTTCGATTGGATTCATATGAACGGAAGGGTCTACGATCCGGTCTCAAGTCAATTTTTATCGCCAGATCGTTACAGCTCGGATGTGCCGGGGACTATGCATTTAAATCGTTACAGCTACCTCGCCAATAGCCCCTTGAATGGAACGGATCCCAGTGGTTGGGTCATTGATTGGTATGCTGGCTCAGCAATACTTCAGCCGAGGGTTGATTACCTGCATGCAAAAGTGATGGATGGGGTGGCAGATTCACAAGAATTGAGGCGTAGCTACCTGAAGCTGGCAGCAGACAAAGATATTTATCTTAAAATACAAATCATTCAGAATGACGCCGCTACCCATTTCAGCCGCGATACTGTAAAGAAACCGCGTCCGCTGGGTGAACCTTGGCAAAGTAGTCTTAACCCTGAAGTGTATCACGGCAATCTAGAGTTTAATCTTAATAAGGTGGTCAAAGCCGGGACGGGTGAGTTGGTAGCCCCTCAAGTATTGTTTGCCCATCACTTACGTAGTATCGAACAAAGCTTTTATTTAGGCTCTGCCACGCTGGCTGATGAGGTGTTTGATATGCCAAGACCGGTAATGTCCAATCGCCGTGTATTAATTGGCAATTTGGATCATGATAATGAGCTCGTGCAAAGAAATACAACGGTGAATGAGCTGGTTGAGCTTACGAAACTGCAACATTCGTCTATTGTTGAACAAAGAATGCGAGCAATAACCGCACGTGAGCTCCTCCGAAATGAAGCGGTCAATTTTGAACGTAAAGTTGCGCAACAGCTAGGCACTCCAGAAACGAAAATTCGCAAATACTACAATGATACCGAGCATGTAAATTTATTAAGAGTTTCTGAAAAATGGTTTAAACCGTTTTGATCTGAATATCTTACAACTCACTGAATAAATTCACTAACGACCGAAAATACGAAGAGTATACGGTTGAAATTGGTCTTATCGATAGGGTCGAATCACTCATTGCAAGCTATGCCCGGGTTTGATTAGTGCCGACTTATTAGCTCTTTAGAGTTTTGAGGGATTCGAAGGAGTCAAAGTGGCATCAGCAGTGAACAAAACCAGACTGTGCTGAATGGCAAATGCCGCGATCTAAAAGCGCTCATCAATTTTACGGCAATCCTTAACGCTATTGCCTCAATCTCGGATCTTATGCCTGCTTAATTCATCAGAAGCCCCTAAGAAATGTCAGTTAAAAAATTTCTCTTTGGTTATTCAATACTTCGAAATTGAGCAATCGAAGAATTCTTGAGTCGGTGGGAATCAGTAGGAAAGTGCTTCTAAAAACAGCCAAAAGTCAGTTTTTGATAAACCGTTTTTCTGCATGAGTTATTAAAAATCAATGACTTGGCTGGTACCTGGGGAGGGGGTCGAACCCTCACGCCTTGCGGCACTGGATCCTAAATCCAGCGTGTCTGCCAATTCCACCACCCAGGCATCTATCGAATTTCTGGCAGTATTCAGTCGACTGGATTGAATGCAAGCTAAAGATTCTCTGGAATGGGCAGTCTGGCAATGAGGGGTCCTTAATTTGCTGTGCGGTGACCTTTAGTTGTATCCTGCAAAATTTGGCCGAACAGAGCAATAGCCTGTTCATGCACAGTATTTGGGACCGCTACTGTCAGCTAAAAATATGAGGGATTCTTAAATTTTCTCCTTAGCTTAAAGGAAAGACGGGCGATTTATATACTTGTAGATTGGAATACTGTTTCCATGCGAACCACGAAAAGTGTTGGACTTATCGATTATTAAAAAATTTTGACGACCAAGGTGTTGCAGAAATGGACCTGAAAACTGTTATTGATAGCGTGACCGATCTTTCGCCCACGCCCAAAATTCTCCCTAAACTTCAAACGATTTTACGGGATCCAGAGTCGGGTATCGACGATGTGATCGCACTTTTAAAAATGGATGCACCTCTGACTGCCCAGATCGTGCGCTTGAGCAATTCGGCTGCTTTTGCATTTGCGGCTTCTAATACCGACCTGGAAGGTGCCGTTAGTTGCCTCGGTTTTCAAGAGGTCTACAAGGTTGTGGGCATTGTGGCTACGGGCCAGGTCTTGGGGCGAGCCACCCCGGTGTACAAATTGGAAACCGGTGAACTGTGGGGAAATGCATTGAAGACGGCGGTGATCATGGATGCCCTTGCTAAACCCGCCAAAATGGATCCCAACACTGCTTACACGATGGGCTTGCTGCACACCATCGGTAAAGTCGTGATCAATTCTTACTACATGGATAAGGGAATCGAGATTTACAGTGATGAGGACGAGGATAGCTTTATCCCTGACTTAGAACGTCAATTGATCGGTTTCGACCACGCCCAGGCGAGCGCGGGGCTTCTGCGCAAATGGGCGTTTCCCGAAGAGTCGTGCGTTCCAATCGAGCACTATCCGTATCCATTGGATGCGATCGATTATCGTGACCGCGCTTGCTTGCTCCATGTCGCCAATCATGCGACACATTTTCTGAAAGACGATACACATGTGCAAACCCTGCGCCTGGACGTTGCCGATGAGATCCTCAGCATCGCCGGCCTCGATGCATTCAGTCTGCAGGACGCTTTGAGCGAAGCGCAAGAGCATCTTAAGGAAGTCCAGGAATTTATGGCAGCTTGAGCGTGCTTCTGCCGCATGGTGATCATGCCCCAAGGCGCTTTTAAAAGCCTTAACCCGAAGCTCGGGCTTGTTGTGCACGCGTTTGGTAATTTTGCAGGCTTGACTCTAATTTAGAATTATTCCAGTTTAGAATCATTCTAATTAAGGTATGCGTGGCGAAAAATATGTGGATCCAGATCAACGCTGGATCGTGGGTTTGGGCGAATTTTTACGTGGCAGCGAAAACACCGAAGCGTTGTTGGTGGACCACAAACACAAAAAAATTTCGGTCGCGACCCTGGGTCCGGTGGACGAAAAAATTTTGCAGGCGACGTTGCGGCAGACGCTGGAGTCGATAGTGCATAACCCGGAGCAGTATGCAGGGCAAAAAAGTTATGGGTTTTCGGTCAAGCAGATGCCGGGTCAGTTTTTATTAGAGCGCAATACACCGTGCATCACGGCACCGAAATTCTGGCAGTGGCGTGCTTTGGATTGGCCGGAAGCGCAACCGGTGGAGGCGCACGACCACGATGATCACGAATGGAAATTTCTCGCGGTGATGGCCGGGCTATGCGGGATTTTAGGCCTGGCAGGTTTTGCGGTACAACACCTTGTCGTCGGGCCTGCCTGGCTGCCGCTGGTGTTGTATGTTGGAGCAATGATAGCAGGTGGCTGGGAAGCGGCCGAAGATGCGCTGCAGAACATACGCAAAGGGCATCTGGATATTCATTTTTTGATGTTGGCAGTCGCGTTGGGGGCGAGCTTTATTGGTGCTTACGCAGAAGGAGCCTTACTGTTGTTTTTATTTTCGACCTCTGGAGCTTTAGAACATTTTGCGCTGTATCGGACAAAAAGCGAAATCCATGCCTTATTTGAAGTCGCGCCTAAAACAGCGTTAGTGGCACGGTCTGCGGATTACGAGGAATCCGTGCCAGTGGCAAAGGTGATAGCTGGGGATATCATCATTGCGCGTCCGGGGGATGTCTTCCCAGTCGATGCGGAAATTGTTGCGGGCAGCACTGCGGCTGACGAATCCACGCTCACGGGGGAAGCGACCCCCGTGTCGAAAGAAGTCGGTGATGTCGTCTACAGTGGCACGTTGAATATGTGGGGCGTCGTGCGGGCGCGTGTTGTGCGTCCCGCCAGTGAGAGTTCGCTACAAAAAATCATTCGTTTGATTCAAGATGCCCAACATCTGAAAGCACCGAGTCAACGCTTCACCGATCGCTTTGGCACATACTACACCATAGGTGTGCTCAGCATGACGGCGGGGATGTTTTTTGTGTGGTGGTGGATAATGGATCTGTCGGCTTTTGAAAATTTGCCGGAAAGTACGTCGGCATTTTACCGCGCGATGACCCTGTTGGTTGTCGCCAGCCCATGTGCCTTGGTGCTGTCGATTCCTTCAGCCATTTTGGCAGCCATTGCCAATGGGGCCAGAAGTGGTGTGTTGTTTCGCGGCGGAGCTGCGATTGAGAAATTGAGCGAAGTGGATATCGTCGCGCTGGACAAAACAGGTACGTTGACGACGGGTGAATTAAAGGTATTGAAAATTGAAAGCTTTCCGCCAGGTCGCGAGCAAGAGGTGGCCGAATTGGCATACGCTCTGGAAAAAAGCTCCACCCATCCGATTGCACGGGCCATTGCTGATTACGGTAAAAAGTCAGGGTTGAAAATAAAAGCAGTGCGTGATTTTCAATCGATGACGGGGCAAGGTGTGCAAGGCACCCTGAGTGACCAACGTGTGGTATTGGGCCGCCGCGAATTGTTAGAAAAAGGGCCGCTTGCTGAGTGGGCCAGGGATTTACCGCCACCACAACCAGAGTTTGCCGAAGTTTGGGTGATTCAGGAGGGGCTCTTAGGCCGGGTTTTGTTGCAGGATCAAATCCGTGAAGAATCGGCCCCCGTGTTGCAGGCATTGAACGATCTTGCGATCACATCGGTTATGTTGACGGGGGACCGCAGTGAGACGGCTAAAGATGTCGGGGCGCGCCTGGGTCTGCAGGAAGTGCGGGCGGCATTGTCGCCGCAGGGCAAGGTCGACGCGATTCGTGAGTTTGCTGCAAAGGGACACAAGGTGGCGATGGTTGGTGATGGCGTAAACGACGCTCCCAGTCTGGCTGCGGCGTATGTATCGGTTGCAATGGGAGCTCGTGGGAGCGATGCTGCTTTGGAGCAAAGCGAAGTCGTTTTGATGAATGACCGGATTGAGAATTTTTTGCATGCTTATCGACTCAGCCGCAGGGCACGCAGTATCATCAAGCAGAATATAGCAATCGCCTTGGGCACAATCGTGGTGATGGTTATCAGTGCACTCGGCGGATGGGTGCACTTAAGTGAAGGTGTGTTTGCGCATGAAGGATCCACGGTATTGGTCTGCCTGAACAGTCTGCGCTTGTTGTTTGTCGGGCGTATGGGAGTGCGGTGACGTGTCACCGCACTCCCCCATCACTCAATTAAAACCACACTCTGGCAGGCCAGTCGGTCATACAAATCGATCACATCCGCATTGCGCAACAGCACACAGCCGTGGCTGCGCGCAGCACCAAAGTTCGCCTCCTGGTTAGTGCCGTGAATATAAATGTAGCGATTGAACGAATCGCAGCCGGGGCCGCGGTTTTTGCCGGGTTCGAGGCCTTGCAGCCAAAGGATGCGACTTGTAACTGTGTTACCCCGTTCGCCTGCCATGTCTTCACTGTACAATCGGCCGGTCGCAACGCGCCCCTTGAATACCATTCCCGGCGGTGCCCCATCGCCAATTTTTTGCGCAATTTTGTGGAGACCCACAGGCGTGCCGAGTGAGTTCTCAATGCATGAAGGCGGACGGGCACTGAATCTGCAAGGGTAAGTGTGGGTGCAGATGCCGTCGGCGAAAAGGTAAATTTTTTGCTCGCTAATCGAAGCGTAGAGACAATGCTCCGTCGGCTGAATCGAAAGCAATTCGCAGGTTGCCAGGAGCCGAGCGAGGTGTTTTATTTGAGGGTCAGATCGCACAGATTTTAGCTATGAGTTATAATGTTGGTATTGTCGGAGCCACTGGTGCAGTGGGTCAAGAGTTGATTGAATTGTTGCACGCAAGGAAGTTTCCTATCAAGCAATTGACGCTACTGGCTTCCGCACGTTCAGCCGGGAAGCTCATCCATTTTCAGGACAAATCATGGACCGTCGTGGAGGCGACACCCGCAGCCTTTGACGATCTCGATATTGCCATATTCAGTGCGGGTGGGACCCTTTCAAAAAATTTGGCCCCAGAGGCTGTGCGGCGTAATTGCGTGGTCATCGATAACAGTTCAGCCTTCAGGATGGATCCGGACGTGCCATTGGTCGTGCCGGAAATCAATGCTGAAGCATTGGATGTCCACCAGGGCATCATCGCCAATCCGAACTGCTCAACGGCCATCACGTTAATGGGGCTGTATCCGTTGCATCAGGAATTTGGGTTGAAGCGTTTTTGGGCTTCGACCTACCAGGCCGTTTCCGGTGCGGGTGCAGCGGGAATGCATGAATTAGAGACGCAGATTCGGGATTGGGTGAACGCCAAACCTATGAAAGTAGAGGCGTTTCCGCACCCAATTGCGTTCAATTTACTGCCGCACGTAGACGTGTTTTTTGACGATGGCTACACCAGGGAGGAGATGAAAATGGTGAACGAGAGTCGCAAAATTCTGACCCTGCCGCAATTGCAAGCCACCTGCACCTGCGTGCGCGTACCTGTCTTGCGTGCGCACAGTATGTCGATCAACGCGGAATTTACCAAACCTGTGGATGTGAACCGTGCACGAGCAGCCATAGCCGCCTTTGCCGGGGCTGAGATTGTCGACGATCCTGCCCAGCTACAATACCCGATGCCGAAAGATTATGCGGGCAAAGTGAACTGTGGCGTCGGTCGTATCCGTAAAGATTTGGCTTTGGACAACGGCCTGGCGCTGTGGATTGTCGGGGATCAACTGTGGAAAGGTGCAGCGTTGAATGCGATCCAAATTGGTGAAGCGCTCATCGAACGTGGCAAGGTGGCTTCCTAGCCCGAATTGCTCACCATGCATCGAGCATAATCGCCCATGACTGAACATCGCAGCACGCAACTTGCCATCCGAATTTGCAGAATGTTTACCCAGCTGTATCCGCATGGCTGCGTTTGACACTGCTATTTTCTACACATGAACCATTCTGCTGCAATTCTGGTGAGCAATCCGGGCTAGTTGAGTGGTGACCGATTCGGGCCAGTCTTACGCGTCCAAAAAAATTAGACATTTTAGGGTTGTTTTGCCTCTGAAAACTGTTTTTATCTCCATCCTCAAAGCAATTGGAGGCTTAGCTCAGTTGGTTAGAGCGTCTGGTTTACACCCAGAAGGTCACAGGTTCGACTCCTGTAGCCTCCACCATCTAATTTGAAATTGCAAATTTGAGATTTCGGATTGCGTTTGGTTACAATCATGCGTGCATGGGGTCCGGAATTTTATTTTTATTTGCACGAAGTTAGCGAAACATGCGTCATACAATATCAGCATTGGTGGAAAATAAGTTTGGGGTGCTTGCCCGTGTGGCTGGCATGTTCAGTGGTCGTGGGTTCAATATTGAGACACTGAATGTGGGCCCTACGCACGATCCAGAACTGTCGCGTATCACAGCGACTGTGTTTGCGGATGAGAATGCATTGGACCAGGCGATCAAACAGTTGGATAAATTGATCAATGTGATTTCGGTAACCCATTTTGAAGACCGCAAAGCGTTTGTTGCACGTGAGTTGGTCATGTTGAAGGTGAAGGCAGATGCCAACAGCCGCTCGGAGGTGATTGAAATCGCCGATATTTTCCGGGCCAAGATTGTAGATGTGTCACCGACTTCGATCATTATTGAATGCACCGGTAATGAAAATAAGATCCGTGCATTTTTAGAACTCATCACCCCCTACGGTATTATCGAGATGGCGCGCACAGGTAATCTGGCGTTGCCAAGGCGCTCCAGAGACGCTGTCAAGGAAGCGACGAGTGACTGACAAACTGACGCTTGCCACACGGCGGAGTCCGCTTGCATTGAAGCAAGCCGATTTGACGCGTGATTTTCTGGCGAAAGCCCTGCCGGGCACTGCTGTTGAGGTCTTGGAAGTGGTGACCACAGGGGATCGGAAAATCAGTTGGTCATTGGAAAAAGAAGGTGGCAAGGGGTTGTTCACCAAGGAGTTGGAAGATGCGTTACTTTGCGGTGAAGCGGATATTGCGGTGCACAGTGCGAAAGATTTGCCCACCGAACATCCAGCCGGTTTGGATATCGCCGGATATCTGCCGCGGGCAGCCGTGAACGACGTGCTGGTCGTGCGCGCGGACATTGAGACGCCGGAGGTCATCGCTACGAGCAGTCCGCGGCGCCGGGCACAGGCGCAGTTATTGTACCCGCGTGCGGTTTGGACAGAAATTCGCGGCAATGTGGATACCCGCCTGAAAAAAATCGTATCTGGTCAGGCGGACGCCACTATTCTCGCGCAGGCGGGCTTGAATCGTCTAGGCATCACTGCGTGGCCGGGCATTCGCTTTGTGCCGTTAGCGATCCCGCACATGGTGCCGGCAGTTGGGCAGGGCGCGGTAGCTTTACAGACCCGTATCGAAGATGTCCCGGCCTTCGCCAACTTATTGGATGCCGCTACCGCTCGTGCGGTAACTATCGAGCGCAAATTTCTATCTGCCTGGGGCGGCGGGTGTCACACCGCCTTCGCGGCACATTATATCGATGGAAAGCTATGGGTGTTCCACGAGCGTGTGGGGATTCGCGCATATCCATTTCGAGTGGCTTTGCAGGGAACCACCAGCGCCATCGACGAGGAATTACAGGGGATAGTAGAGGGCATTAGAGGTAAAAGCGATTCGTGAATTTGTTCGTTGGAGTTCAACAAAGGAGTCGTGGCACACAGTTCATCCAAATGGTTCAAATAAACCCATAGATTTATATTTTCAGTTATCTCAGTTCCATCTTTTCAAGACATGTTTCTGCCGTTTCTGCAGTATTGAAATGGACGAGGCTGCCCATCTCATCAAAGACGTGCGTGACCACCTCATTACGGTATTTAACTTGACCGATGAAGACCTCGATGAACGTGTGCCCAGTGGTCAGCAAACCAAGCTGGCCAACCGCCTGGGCTGGGGAAGAACCCACTTGAAGAAGGCTGGGCTGATCGAACAAGTCGATCGCGGTGTTTATCGAATAACGGCAGCAGCGCCAGACCCAACCTCGTCACCCTTTCAACCAACAACCAGACAACAACCAACGAACAACAGTATACTGCTTCCCGTTTCTTGCACTTGTTAGTTGAACCCGCCTTTATCAAAATGATGACAGTCCACGTCAAAGCGCAGCAGCTACGGCTGTTGAAACCGCCGAATCACATGGATTGAATCTCCAGAGGAACGCATGGGAATTGCGCAGGATGAGCTTAACGCAGTCTTAGCGTCCGAACTTTTGGAGCGATTGGCAGTGGTGGATCCTTTTCGCTTCGAACAAATCGTGGTCGATTTGTTGTTCGCCATGGGCTACGGCGGCTCTCGGGAACAGGCAGTGCAGGTGACGAAAAAATCGAATGCCGAAGGGATTGATGGTATCATCAACGAGGATAGGCTTGGGTTGGATGTCATTTACGTGCAAGCCAAGCGCTGGCAGAATGTGATTGGGCGTAAAGAAATCCAGAGCTTTGTTGGCGCACTTGCAGGCAAACAAGCCAATAAGGGGGGTGTTTATCACCACCAGCACATTTGCTCAAACGGCGATCGATTACACCAAATCAGTGGCGCAAAAGGTGATTCTGGTCGATGGCAGGCGATTGGCAAAACTTATGATCGAATCCAACATCGGTGTTTCGGACTATCGTTCGTTTTACATCAAAAAGTTGGATACGGATTATTTTGAGGAAAACTGAGTGGTACCACGCAGGTTAGAGCGATTTATTTTTGTGGCTTGCTTGCAATGGTTGCTCACTGGCCCGCAATGCAGCTACTGTGTTGGGTGAATCCCGTGGATTTTCAGTTTCTGGCGCAGGGTCAGGCGGGAGATGCCGAGCCAGCGCGAGGCCAGCGCCTGGTTATTGTTCGCTTGTGTCAGGGTCTCCTGCAACAGGGTTTTTTCCTGGGTATGGATGTAGGTGTTGTAGATATCGTTGCGCTTGCCTTCGCGGGCTTCGTTGACGAGCTGCTGCAGTAAAGGCGCGGTCAGTTCATTGTCTGTGGCCTTGGATGGACGGGCTTGGTTGAGCACTGCGCGAACCGATTCGGCCCCGATGCTGTAACCTCCTGCCTCAAGGATGAGTTTGCGGATGACGTTTTCCAGTTCCCGTATGTTTCCCGGCCAGGTATACCGCTGCAAGGCTGCGATGGCCTCGGGTTTTATAGAAACGGGAGTTTCCAGCTCCTGACTGTAGCGTTGCAGATAGTATTGAACGATTTCAGGAATGTCTTCACGGCGCTCGCGCAGCGCGGGGATACGCAGTTGGACCACACTGATGCGGTAAAACAAATCTTCACGAAATGCATGGGTGTCGATCATGTGTTCCAGGTCCTGATGGGTTGCCGCAATAACGCGCACATCAATTGGAATAGCTTGCTTTCCGCCTACGCGTTGAATGGTTCTTTCCTGTAGCACGCGCAACAGTTTGACTTGAATATTGATGTCGATGTCGCCGATTTCATCGAGCAGTAAGGTGCCGCCATGGGCCTGCTCGAAGCGTCCGATGCGTTGTCGGTCAGCTCCGGTGAACGAGCCTTTTTCATGACCGAATAATTCGCTCTCGAGCAGGGTCTCTGGAATGGCACCGCAATTGACCGCGATGAACGGTTTGTGATTTCTGTCGCTGTGCTGATATAATGCGCGTGCGATCAATTCTTTGCCGGTACCGGTTTCGCCGCGAATGAGGACGGTGATCGGCTTGGCGGCCACTCGCCCAATTTCTTTGTAGATGAGCTGCATCGCTGCGCTCTTCCCAATTATAGAATGGGCCTCTGTCAGGTCTTGTGGATCGATGGCAATCGGCTCATCGCTGTTGTGGCTTTGCTCAAGTGCCCGTTCGATATGTCCGAGCAGTTCGGGGACGTCGACCGGCTTGAGCAGGTAGTCATAGGCGCCCCGTTTGGTCGCTTCGATGGCGGTTTCAGCCGTGCTATGAGCGGTCAGCACAATCACCGGCAGCAGGGGGCGGGCGCGTTTGATCTTTTTGAGCAGGTCCAGGCCATCCATCCCAGGCATGCGCACGTCGGTCAAAACAATGTCAAACGTCTCACGCGTTAACTGTTCGAGAGCGACCACCGCGTTGGCGGCATGGACCACTGTGTAGTCTTCCGAAACCAATGCCTTCTGCATGGATTCGGCTAAAGTGATATCGTCCTCAATGAGTAAAATTTTATCCGTGCTCTGATTCGGTTTCATCTGCTGTTTCGAAAAGTATGCTAAACGTTGTGCCGTTGCCTCGAATGGTTTTGAAACTGATGTCGGCACCCTGCTTTTGCAGGATCTGGCGGGTCAACGCCAGGCCCAGGCCTGTCCCCTCAGGCTTAGTCGTGAAAAATGGCTCAAACAGACGTTTCTGCATGTCTACCGGAATACCATTACCAGTATCCGAAATGTGGATACAAAAGCGTTCTTTTTTTTCTTTGCCATAATTGACCTGTTTCACTTCGGTCGATACCGTCACTGTACCTTTTCCATCGATGCTTTCGGCAGCGTTGCGAATAAGATTGATCAGCACTTGCTGCAACTGATCGGGATCGGCTTTGATCATGGCCTGTGTGTGCGTGTGCGCATGTATTTGAATGCCCTGTTTTTCCCATTGTAATTTCATCCACTTGACCAGGTTCTGGACGATGTCGTCGGGCTTGATCAAACGTGTATGTGGCCGCGGCGGGCGCGACAGATCTAGAAACGATTGAACGATACCTTCCAGCCGATCGATTTCACCGCCGATCACATCAATGTCTTCGCGATCGGAGGACACTAACGCATTCGATTTGCTCAGTGTGTACATCCGTGCTTTCATGGCAGCGAGGGGATTGCGGATTTCGTGAGCTACTCCGGCAGCCAATAATCCGAGGGACGCAATTTTCTCCTGCTTTTCCAGCTTTTTTCGATGTTCAATCACCGTGCTTTGTAGCGGTTTTATCAACTCTTTAAAAACGGTGTGGGACAGCCACAATAAAACAATGATCAAGGTAAAGAGCGTGATATAGATGAGCAACGTAAACGTACTGAGTGCATCCTCCGATTGCTGGATTTCTTTTTCTACAGTTGACTGGTGGAGATGCGCCCAATCAAGGCCGAGTGCGAGCAGCCGGGAATAGCTGTTCTCAATGTGCTTAACAATATCGAGGATGGCTTCTTCATCACGTGCGGCTCCATCTTTTAGGGGCATTGTTTGTTGTAGATACATGTGCAGCTCTGCTTCAATTTGCTGAATAATCTGCAGTGCCTGAAGATCTTCGATTGTGTGCTTCTGCTGTTTTATCCAGCGGTCAAAATGCGCGACACCTTCACTGAGGTTGTTTAAATCCGCCTCTTTGTGGCCCAATTGATACCGAAGAAAATCTGTGTTTAATTTCTGAAGAGTGATGTTTAATCTATCTGCAATCCGATAGCTTTCACCTTGGACTTCCTGGAAATGCCTTTCCAGCAGTAATGTGCTTCGCCACGCAGTGTGAACTGTCCAGACAATGATTCCAACTAACCCCGACAGGGTCAACACAAAGAGGATTAATCGCAATCTTAGCTTCATGAATGGACGCTCTTATTTCATCAGTGGACAAAATGGTTTACCACTGATTCGCTGCTCGTCGCGTGCATTTTATTATTCACATGCCAATTAACCCTAATCTCCACCACCAGGATCGCAGCAGAATGGTTCAGGTCTAGAAAATAGCAGTGCCAAACGCAGCATGCGGATACAGCTGGTGAACACCCTGAAAATTCGGATGGCAAGTTGTGTGCTGCTATGTTCGGTCATGGGCGATTATGCTCGAAGAGTGGTAAGAGGTTCAGGTTAAATATTGCACTGAATATGTACGGAATTGGCACACATTAAGCAACACTTGAATGTATGGCTTTATTCGCAGTAAAAAAAAATCGTCAAGAGGAGCAAGTTTACACCATGGCAGAGCATCCTATGGAGCGCGTGTTGGTGGATGGAAGCGTCGCAAATCATGCAGAGAGTAAAGCCGCATTAATCGTAACCAAGACGAATTCGAAGTCCCACTGGAGCTTTATACACCGTCTGAGGATGTTGTTTCAGCCTTTGTTTTTTGTTATCGAATGGGTGATTTTAGCCACACTTTTCTCAGCGTTGGTGGGATACTATATCTTTCGCTGGAAATGGTATAGTCTCAACAGAGGCAAATAAAGATAATTGGCTGTTTGCTCAAGCGCTGCGACCAACAACACATCCAACCTTTGCTGTAAACGCTATAAGTCGAATATTTTCAGCAAACCTACAACGGGTAAGTTTTTTATCTCAGTGGATAAATACTGGATGTTTTACCGCACTTTTAAGTGGATCAAAATTTTTAAGTTTTTGGTTTCTATATAGTTAGGTTTTTTTTGTGAGTTTTGGCATGGATTCAGCATATGTAAGGACAAGAATCAAACAAATCGAGGAGTGCAACCAGTTGTCATGAATGCGGGTCCATCTAAAATCTTAGTCATAGATGAAGACTGCTCCGTGCTTTATTCTTTACAGAAAGTGCTGCAGTTTGAGGGGTATGAAACCATGGGCCTTGCTGACGGTCGGCAAGCAGTCAACCTGCAACAAACCCAACAATGTCAGCTCATAATGCTCGATTTGACCATGGGAAATCCTGACGGGTTAGCCGTTTTTGAACAGCTACGTCAACATTTTCCGCTGGTTCCTATCATCCTCGTCATTGCTCGGTTTAATCGTTACGATTCTGTCCAAATTGGCGGTGCAGATGCGTTGATAGAGAAGCCCATAAATATCGACCAACTCCTCAAGACACTCCGAACCCTTCTCTGTGCAGAAGAACAGCGTGTGTTCAAAAGCAATGAATGTCGTAGATTAGGTAAAGAGATAAGTCAGCATACAATAACAAAAATAAATTTTGAAATAGAATTTTTGGCTAATTGAGGATGGCTCATATATGAAAAATGGCGCTGCAAATGCGAGCGTCGAACCATAAATCCTCACAGACAAAATTTCCGGGTTGGTAAGCAATTCCGGCAACCGTGATAAAAAAGAAAAGCATATGGACATATACGAAAAATTAACCATCACCGGTGTTTATTTGCCGGTCAATGCAGCAATTCAGCTTTACACCTTGCGAAAAGCAAAACGATTGCTCACGCATAATCCAGAGATAGAACATTTAGAGATCAAACTGGGCTTGGCAGAAAGGCGCGATAACCACAAAGCTTATCGGGTCAAAGGTAGTATGCATATTAATGGTGAAGTACTGAATGCGGAACAGGATTCATCTCCTGATTTATACGAAGCTATTGGCGCGGTCATTAATACCATTGAAAAGCAACTCGCGGAGAGGGCTCACCAAAAAACTGTGACGATTGCATGACTTTGCAGAGTGATAGCGACGCATGATTATTTGACCAGCATCGTCATGAAAAAAAAATCTCGAGTTGCAACACAAGCACAGCAAAACGTGCCGCAAAAAAATAAGCGTATATTATTAGCGGATGACGATGCGGCTGTTTTGTTTTCACTGCAAAAAGTTCTCAACTTTGAAGGGTATGATACGGAGTGCGTGTTAAATGGTCAGCGTGCGATTGATATGCACCGAGAGCATACGTTTGATCTTATCATTCTTGATATTACCATGCCGATTAAGAATGGCTGGGACGCGTTTGAAGCGATTACCCATATCGATCCGCTCACTCCTCTCATTATTATTACGGCTCGTCACCAGCAACAAGAATTGGCGCAAGCTGCCGGAGTCAGTGCCTTATTGGAGAAGCCCATCGATATGGAATTTCTGTTAAATACGTTGGAAAAGCTTTTTAATGAAACCCATGAAGAGCGGTTATTGCGGCTTAGTGGTGAGGGGCCCGATCTTTACTATCAGCCCCGAAAACCATTCCAGGCGTCGGGCCGTACGCAGTATTAGGCGATCCTTATGCATCCACATGAAATTATCGCATATTTCTCAATGGAGATCGCCCTCCACTCGGACATGCCAACCTATAGTGGCGGCTTAGGGGTTCTCGCGGTCGACACGTTGCGGGCTGCTGCCGATGGTCGCGGTTACCTTAACTCACCATCAAGGCTATTTTCGGCAACGATTGGGCGCCGATGGATGGCAACAGGAAATATCGGCTGCATATGATGTCCGTCAGCATTGCCGAGAACTTCCGGAGCGTGCGACCCTTTGTATTGCTGAACGGCTGGTGCAGGTGCGCGCCTGGGAATTTTGGGTGACGGGCTGTAATGGATACCGACTGCGCGTGCTTCTGTTGGATACCGCCGTCTCTGAAAATACTGAGCAGGATCGCAGGCTGACCGACCATCTGTATGGGGGAGACGAAACCTACCGTTTGAGCCAGGAAATGGTGTTGGGGATCGGCGGTGTGCGCATGTTGCGTGCCCTGAATTATCACGAAGTCGCACGTTTTCACATGAACGAAGGTCATGCAGCTTTACTCGGATGGGAACTCCTGCAAGAGCGTGCTCGATGGTTTCACCGCGATACGTTTACTCAAGATGATATCATTGCGATCAAACGCCGTTGTGTATTTACCACGCACACTCCAGTTCCTGCTGGTCACGATCGATTTCCTAAGGAACTCGCAGTTCGACTGTTGGGTAAAGATGACCTTTTCAGGCAAGCTGCTGTTGCACGATATTGAGCGATTAAAAGCAATTGCCTCCCGCGCCGGTGGTTTACAGGTTGTATACGCTGGTAAGGCACACCCCCATGACGTTGGCGGCAAGACATTGATTCATGAGATCATTCAATCCACTCAAGCTCTCTTGCCAGAGGTGCGCCTGGTGTATTTTGAAAATTATAACTGGGCACTTGCCCAGAAAATATTGGCAGGAGTGGATGTTTGGCTCAATACTCCGCAACCCCCTATGGAGGCATCTGGCACCAGCGGTATGAAAGCTGCGCTCAATGGTGTGCCCAACTGTAGCATCCTGGATGGGTGGTGGATTGAAGGCTATTTAAAGGATACAGGGTGTTCGCAGCAGCGGAGGGCAACTGGGTCACGAAGGTCATAACCTCAAACAAGTCAAGAATGCCGACCATACGATAAGGCATTTTGGCGCGGAGTTTTCACCGCATGCCTGTAGCGAAGATGGGTTATTGATTCGGCAGGTTTTCGAACTGCCCTTACCCAAATTGGAGGTAACAGAACATCGGATACACGGACGCATAGGTTTATCAACAATCATGCCTTCGAGCTTAGCTGCTTGGATAAGACACCCCGCACAATACGGGCCGCGTTTTAAAGCATTTTTGCTTTATTTGAAAGATAGCATGCTGCTGTCTTTAGGCAGCATACATCAGCTTTGTTTTGATTTATTTGGACAAAGCATAAGCGAAGGCACCATCGTCAGTGCATTGAAGCAGTACTCCAGAAACCTCGAACCTTTCGAGGATTGGGTCAAGGAACGCTTGCTAGGTAAACCAGTAGTATACGCTGACGAAAGTGGTTTTCGTATCGAGAAGAAAGGACACTGGCTGCATGTA
>Ga0102943_1000531_pt1 | contig 25550 bp, 21 predicted proteins | sample SalPonC_black_MG_FD_78174 | JGI IMG/M metagenome (GOLD analysis project Ga0102943, IMG submission 78174) | Salt pond soil microbial communities from South San Francisco under conditions of wetland restoration - Salt Pond MetaG... | ecosystem: Environmental > Aquatic > Marine > Intertidal zone >...
CTGATCGGGCTGGTCCGGGACGAGGATACGGTTTCCCGACTGGGCGGAGACGAATTCCTTGTCATCGCCCCGGAGATCCGGTCTGATCAAGATGTTCTGGATCGGGCAGAGCGCCTCATTGACGGGATGCAGGCGCCGTTTTCCCTGGATGATTCAGAGATTACCGTCACTTGTAGCCTGGGGGTCACCAGTTATCCCGAGGATGGCGGCGATGCCCAGATCCTGATCAAAAACGCTGATGTGGCCATGTACCAGGCCAAGTCCAAGGGGAAAAACCAGTACTCTGTATTTACCCCGGACCTGACAGCCACTGCAGCCTCATGGATGAACCTGGTCCAGGAGTTCCGCCAGGCCCTGGACAAGGAGGAGTTCAAGGTCTATTACCAGCCCAAGCTCAGCCCGGACGGGGGCAGGGTGCTGGGGGTGGAGGCGCTTGTCCGGTGGGAGAAGGCCGACGGCACCTTGGTCAGCCCGGGGGATTTCATTCCCCTGGCTGAGGAAACCGGCCTGATTGTTCCCCTGGGGTACCAGGTCCTGGAAATGGCCTGCCAAGGGGTTCAGCAGATCAACGCCGCCCTGGAGCGGCCGCTGACCCTTGCCGTGAACCTGTCTCCGCTTCAGTTCGGGCAGGCGGATATTGTGGACAGGGTGCTGGATATCCTGACCACCTCAGGGCTGGAACCGGAGCGCCTGGAACTGGAGATCACCGAGTCCACCATGATGACCGACCTTGAAACCACGGTGAAGCGGCTGAGCATATTTAAAGACGAAGGCCTCTCCGTTGCCATTGACGATTTTGGCACGGGGTATTCCTCACTTTACTATTTAAAGACATTTCCCATTTCCACATTAAAGATCGACCAATCCTTTGTGCGGGATATGACCCTGGATGTCACAGATGATAAAATTGTGGAAACCATTATCCTCATGGCCAAGAACCTCGGGCTCATTGTTGTGGCAGAAGGGGTGGAAACCCGGGATCAGCTCTCCAGGCTTGAGGCATACGGGTGCGATCAGATCCAGGGTTTTTTCTTTGCCCGGCCCATGCCCATTGATGCGGCCATGGCCTATTGCATTGAAACAAATACAAAGAAGGCATAAATGAGGAAAACCGCTTTTGATGGGCCCAGGGTGGGTGTGGTCAGCGCTGCCCACTTTATCCATGACCTGTACACCAGTTTTCTGGCCCCCCTGCTGCCCCTGATCATTGACAAGCTTTCTTTGACCCTGAGTCAGGCAGGGCTTTTGTCCACGGTGATGCAGATTCCCGCCCTTGCCAATCCCTTTATCGGGCTTTTTGCCGACCACAGGGGCCTTGCCCGGTGGCTTGTGATCCTGGCTCCCACCCTTACGGCGGTTCCCATGAGTCTTCTGGGGGTTACTCCCTCTTATTTCCTTCTTCTGGTCCTGGTCTTTGTGGCCGGTATCTCCGTGGCCCTGTTCCATGTTCCTGCCCCGGTGCTGGTGGCCCGGTATTCCGGGGATTTTAAAGGCAGGGGAATGAGCTTTTTCATGACCGGAGGAGAGCTGGCACGGACCCTGGGACCGGTGATCGCCGTGGGGCTGGTGGCGGCTCTGGGACTGGCCCGTTTCCACTATGTGATGGTCCTGGCCCTGGTCTGTTCAGGTATGCTGTACCTGACCCTGGAAAAGGCCGATAAAACAGAGGTGATAAAAAAGCGGGGCTCCCTGAAGGCGGCCTACAATGAAACCCGCCATGTCCTGAATCCCCTGGCCGGCATTCTTTCGGCCCGGGCGTGCATGCACGGGGCCATGGGCATGTTTCTTGGGGTTTATGTGGAACAGGCCACAGGCAGCCTCTGGTATGGCGGGGCAGCCCTGACCCTTTACGAGGCCTTTGGCGTGGCCGGCATCCTGTCCGCCGGTATCCTGTCGGACCGCCTGGGCCGCCAGCGGGTGCTTTTCTGGGCCCTGGTCACCGCGCCAGCGGCCATTTTGGTCTTTGTCTTTTCCTCAGGCCTGCTCAAGGTTGCCATGCTCTTGATTACCGGGTTCACTGTTTTGTCAACCACCCCGGTGATGCTGGCCCTGGTCCAGGAAACGGCAAGGAACAACCCCTCGGCAGCCAACGGCCTGTTCATGATGATCTCCTTTGCGGTCCGGTCTGTTGCCGTGGTGGTCGTGGGGGCCCTGGGGGATGCCTTTGGCCTGGATGCCATGTTCCTGATTGCCGCAGGCACAGGGGTTGCCGCCATTCCCTTTTTGATTCAATTAAAACCCAGAGAAAAATATGGAGAGTCCTATGCTGAAGACAAATAAAGACATTGTTGTTGAAATGGTTTTGGCCTGCAAGCCGGGCATGCCCCGGGTGGGCCTGGGATGGAAGGTGGATCACACCGGCAGCCCGTTTTTACTGCCAGGCATCGGGGGGATCACCCTCAATGTCCAGGTGGGGGACCCAGCCTTTGGCCTGGCCGGGGATCACATCGAACCCGGGGTTTCCTGCACAGCCAATGCGGAAAAGCCCAATGACTTTCCCAACAATTCCCTTCAACTGCTGTCCTGTGTGGGCAACCAGGCCAGAATCACTTCCGGGGAGGCTGCAGGAAAGACCGGTGTGGTCCTGGGCCACCATGGCGGATCTGAACACATCATTGTGGATTTTCCCAAAGATGTGAAAGAAAAGATGAGCTACGAGGATACGATCCTTGTCCGTGCCAAGGGACAGGGCCTTGCCCTGACCGATTTTCCCCGGATCAAGCTGTTCAACCTGGACCCGGCCCTGCTGGAGAAAATGGACATTGAAGTCACAGACCAGGGCACCCTCAAGGTGCCGGTGACCACCCTTGTGCCTGCCGCCTGTATGGGCTCCGGCGTGGGCCGGGCCCATGTGGGGGCCGGGGATTACGATATCATGACCTCAGACCCTGACACTGTGGCAGCCTATGGCCTGGATAAGATGCGGTTCGGGGATTTTGTGGCCCTCATGGACCACGACAACTCCTATGGCCGGGCCTTTGTACAGGGCGCGGTGAGCATAGGCGTCGTGGTTCACTCCGACTGCCGGCTGGCCGGCCACGGCCCGGGGGTGTCCACCATTATGACCTGTCCTGAATCCCTGATCGAGCCGGTGGTTGATCCCCGGGCAAGTATTGCCGATGTTCTGGGAATCGGGACGAGGATTTCCAGGGCCTTGAGTTAAGGGGCCTGGGGCGGTTTATCGTTTTAAATCCGGCAAAAACCTGGTATAAATGCCCAGGTTGATCGGCAAATTTAACTTTTTAGGAAATATCCTTGAACACAGAAAAGAGAACCATCCTTCAAAAGGGCCGGGGAAAGACCCGGAAGCTGGCCAAGCTGGCCTATATCTATGAAAAGGAATCCCGGTATTTTGCCCAGGTGGCTGAAAGTGTAAAAGACCTGGCCGCTGTGGAGCTTGAACGGCTGGGCGCCAAAAATATCAAACCGGTATTCAGAGGGGTGTGGTTCACCGCCGGCAAGGGGCAGATGTATGCCATTGTCTACAATGCCAGGCTGCTGTCCCGGGTCCTGGCCCCATTGGTGACCTTTGACTGCCAGGACAAGGACGATCTGTACCGGGCAGCCAAGACAATCCGGTGGGAGGAGTTTTTAACCCCTAAAAAGACCTTTGCCATCTCTGCCAACGTGTCTGAGTCCGCCATTACCCATTCCAACTTTGCAGGGCTGCGGGTAAAAGATGCCATTGCCGATTACTTCCGGGACCGGACCAACCGCCGGCCTTCGGTGGATGCAGATCATCCCTGGATCAGTTTCAACGTCCATATCCACAAGGATACGGCATCCATTTCCGTGGACCTTTCCGGCGGCCCCCTTCACAAGCGCGGCTACCGGGAGGCCCGGGTTGCCGCCCCCATGCAGGAAACCGTTGCCGCCGCCATTGTGGCCCTGAGCCAATGGGACGGTGACCGCCCCCTGGTTGATCCCATGTGTGGCTCCGGCACCCTGCTGTGCGAGGCCCTGATGCACCATTGCCGCATCCCGGCCCAGGTGTTCAGGCAGACCTTTGGGTTTCAGCGGCTGCCGGATTTTGATGCCGGAACCTGGGCCACCGTAAAAGACGAGGCAAACGCCCGGGTTCGTCCCCTTGCCTCGGGACTGATCCGGGGAAGCGACATCTCAGAGCATGCGGTTGATGCGGTGAAGACCAACCTCATGGGCCTGCATTACGGCGGGGAGGTGGACATTTCCCGGTTGGATTTTAAAGACCTTGCCCCCGTGCAGGGGGCGGTGATCCTGACCAATCCCCCCTATGGGATCCGCCTGGGTAAGGACCAGGACATGACCCGTTTTTACAAGGACCTGGGCGGCTTTCTCAAGGAAAAGTGCAAGGGATGCACTGCCTTTGTCTATTTTGGAGAGCCCAAATTTATTAAAAAGGTGCCCCTGGCACCTGCCTGGAAGCGGCCCCTTAAAATCGGCGGCCTGGATGGAAAATTGGTAAAGTACGATCTGTTTTGAGGGGGCACTGAAAAATGCAAACACCCGGGCAAAGGGGAACACCTGTGGAAGAGTCAAAACCAAAGACATCAACGACCTATACCTGCAGCGAATACAGGGAGGAGATGATCCTCCTGGGGCTGAATAGGCAGTTGCAGCGACCCGACCTGACAGCCGAGGACCAAGCCCGCCTGCGCCGTGAAATTGCCAGGGTTGAAAGGCAAATGGGGTTGTAGCAGTCCAGGCAGATGCAGGCCGGTTCAGCCCGAAACCATAACAAGAGGGGCTTTATGAACGCCATTACCAGGCCTGATGACGCACCGTCCATTAAAATTTACCATGAACTCATGGCCAACAAGGTGGGGGAAATCCTTTTGGTTTCCAGCCCCTATGATGCCTTTATCATGGAAGAGGAAGGGCGGCTGTCCAACCGGATTATCAACGAGTACAAGGGGCTGAACCTGTCCAAACCCCCCAAGCTGAACTGGGCCTCTTCCGCAGCAGAAGCCTTCTCTCTTTTGGAAAAAAAACATTTTGACCTTATCCTGGCCATGCCCAGCCTGGACGGGATGGATGTCTACGAATTCGGGGAAGCGGTGAAAAAGCGGACGGCGGACCTGCCCTTTTACCTGCTGCTCCACAATACCTGCGACGTCAATCAGTATATCTGTACCAATGGGGGTACGGTCGTGGACCGCACCTATATGTGGAACGGAAACGCCGACCTGCTTCTGGCCATCATCAAGAATTTCGAGGACGAAAAGAACGTGGCCTTTGACACCCGAAACGCCAAGGTTCGGGTGATTATCATGGTAGAGGACTCTCCCTATCATTACTCCTCGTTTCTGCCTGTCCTGTACAAGCAGATTGTGCTCCAGACCCAGTCTGTGATTGATGAATCCATCAATGAGGAGCACCGCCTGATGAAGATGCGGGGCCGACCCAAGATCCTGGTGGCCCACAACTTTGAGGATGCCATGGCCCTGTACGAAAAATACGGGCCCTTTGTGCTGTCCGTGTTTACGGACATGCGTTATCCTGTGGGTGGAAAAGAGGATGGCCTGGCAGGGTTTAAACTGCTGACCCGGATCAAATCCGAGGTGCCGGACCTGCCCGTCATCATCCTCAGCACAGAAGAGGAAAACCGGGAGCGGGCCAAAACCATTCCAGCCACTTTTATCAATAAAAATTCCAACAACCTCCATGACCAGATCAAAAGCTTTTTTGTGACCAAACTGGGGTTCGGGGCCTTTGTGTTTAAAACCCCCGAGGGAGAAGAGATTGCCCGGGCCTCCAACCTCCGGGCCATGGAAAAGGTGCTAATCGAGATTCCGGACGCGTCTGTGCTGGCCCATGCCAAAAAAAACGACTTTTCCAGGTGGCTCATGGCCAGAAGCGAAATTGACTTTGCCCTGAGCCTGAAACCCTATTCCATTGAGGACTTCAGCGATGCCGGAGACTTAAAGCGGTTTCTCATTGAAAGTATCCGGACCCGGCGCCGGGGCAACCGCCAGGGCCATGTCATTGAGTTTGACTCGGATCGGTTTGATGCAGACACCAATTTTTTGAAAATCGGCAGCGGTTCCTTGGGGGGAAAGGCCAGGGGCCTGGCCTTCATGGCCAGTCAACTCCGGCGGGACCCCAGCCTCAAGGAAAAATTTCCTGATGTGGATATCACCATTCCCCAGACCTTTGTCATTGCCACGGACGGGTTCAAGCGCTTTATCCAGCAGAACAACCTGGGACGGCTTCTGGAGTCGGAAACCCAGCTGGACGATGCTGAAATCGCAGGCCATTTTATGGCGGCAAGGTTTCCAGACCAACTCAAGCACACGCTTTGCGCCTATCTTGAGAATGTGAATTATCCCATTGCCGTGCGCTCATCCTCTTTGTTTGAAGATGCCCATTATCAGCCCTTTGCAGGGCTTTACAAGACCTATATGCTGCCCAATTGCGATGCCAGTCTGGAACGGCGCCTGGAGCGGCTGATCATGGTGATCAAGCTGGTCTATGCCTCTACCTATATGAAGGCGCCGCGTTCCTATGCCAGGAGCACCATGCACCGCACCGAGGACGAGGAGATGGCTGTGGTTCTCCAGCAGCTGACCGGGGTGAGGTTCAAGAATTACTTTTATCCGGCCATTGCCGGGGTGGCCCAGTCCTATAATTTTTATCCCATCTCCCACCTGCGGCCAGAAGAGGGCATCGCCCATATCGCATTGGGCTTGGGAAAAATCGTCATGGAAGGAGAGAAAACCCTGAGGTTCTGTCCTGAATATCCCCAGTTTCTGCCCCAGTTTTCCATTGTGGATGATATCCTGGAGAATTCCCAGAAGTATTTCTACGCCCTGGACATGGATGAATTTCCAGACCATGAGCGGTTTATCGGGACAGCCACCGATCCCACCCTGGTCAAACTGGACCTAAGCGATGCCCGCAGCCACCCGGTGGTTCAGTCCCTGTCCTCGACCTTTTATCCCCAGGACAACCGGATCAGGGACTCTTTTTCTGAAAAGGGATTCCCCGTGCTGACCTTTGCCAATGTGCTGAAGTACAACGCCTTTCCCCTGGCCGAGATTCTTGCCGAAGTCACAGCCATGGGCCGTCGGTGGATGGGCACTTCGGTGGAGGTGGAGTTTGCCGTGAACCTGCCTGCGGAAGGGGATTCCCGCCCGGAATTTTCCCTGCTTCAGATTCGCCCCATGGGACAGTATCGACAGAACCTGGGGGTGGAGATCACCCCCGAAGATGTAAGACACGCCTTTTGTCACTCGTCCCTGTCCCTGGGCAATGGAGAGTATAAGAACATCCGGGACCTGGTCTATGTGGATCCTGATACCTTTGACCCGGCAAAAACCATGGAGATTGCTCGGGAAATCAACAAGATCAATGCAACATTCAATTTAAGTGGTGAAAAATACGTGCTCATCGGGCCGGGGCGGTGGGGATCGTCCGACCGGTGGCTGGGCATCCCCGTGGGCTGGAACGACATCTCCAACGTGGGAGTGGTGGTGGAAACCACCATTGAAAGCATCAAAGCCGATCCCTCCCAGGGGTCCCATTTTTTCCAGAATATCACCTCTTTGGGCATCTCCTATATCACCGTGACAGACAGGGGAGATGATTTTATTGATTACAAGTATTTTTTGTGTCAAGAGTGCTCGACAACAACCCAGTATTTGAAGCATATCCGATTTGACCATCCCATCAAGATTCTGGTGGACGGGAAAACCTCTTGCGCGGTGATGATGCCTGATGATCCCGGCCAAAATCAGGATGTCATGAATGACATCCCCGTTCTTGACTGATGGCAGACGTCATGGCAAATGAGGGGATCAACAGATGAAAATACTCGTCGTAGACGATGAAAAAATATCCAGAACCATTCTGACTGCTAAGCTCAACCACATGGGCACCTGTGTGGCAGTGGACAGCTCTGCCCGGGCCCTGGAAATCATGGCGGCCGCCCAGAAAGAGGGCAGCCCCTTTGACCTGATTACCCTGGATGTCTCCATGCCGGGGATGGATGGCCGTCACATGCTTCAGCACGTCCGAAAACAGGAGATCCAGGCCAATATCCCCAAAGCAGATCGGGTAAAGATCCTCATGGTCACCGCCCGGATGAACATGAATACCATCAAGGATTGTATCCGCCTGGGGTGCAACGGGTATCTGGTCAAACCCGTCACCCGGTATCAGCTGCTTCAGAACCTTGGAAAGATGGGATTTGAAACAAAGGCTTCGGTAGCGTCTACAGAGGCCGATCAGATCCAGACCGTTGCCGTGGCCGATGTCATCAACCGGTTTTACTCAGGAAAGATTGACCTGCCTGTTTTTCCCAGGGTGGTGCAGGAGGCCCAGTCCCTTTTGAATCAGGAGCCCCCGCCTGCCATGGAAGCGGTGGCTGGGGTGGTGGAAAAGGATATTGTCATTTCCTCAAAACTGATCTCTGTTGCCAACTCGCCGTTGTATAAAGGCATGGATACGGTGAGCACCCTGAATGCCGCAGTGCTGCGTCTGGGGCTGAAGATCACCCAGGGCACGATTACCGCGGTGGCGGCGAAACATCTGTTTGACGCTGACAAGCAGTCCCTGAAAAAGGAACTGGACCGGCTCTGGCTTCATTCTTTTGCCGTGGCCTTTCTGGGGCGCCAGATTGCCAAGGCTTTAGGAAACAAGGAGGCTGAGGATATTTTCCTCATGGGGATCATCCATGACATCGGTAAAATGCTTATCATGAAGGTCTTCTCTGACAGGTACCCAAATCAGTCTGTCTCGGACAAACGATTCCAACTGGCCGTCCATGAGATCCATACCACCTTTGGGGCGGCACTGCTGAAAAAGATGCGGTTTTCAAAACCCTTTGTACATGTGGCGGAATTTCACCATTGGAACGCCTTTGGCAAGGGCGAGGACCCCGGGCTGCTCATCGTGAACCTGGCAGACCATTTGTCCTATGAGATCGGGTTCGGCTATCTGGCGGAGCAGGTACCTGAAAATATGCGGAACGCTGGTGCCGGAAAGACCGACTTCAGCCAGGCAGCCAAAGCGGCCCAGAAAAAAAAAGACGAGGAAGCGGGCATTGATTCTGATCTGGCCCTGGGCCTTCACGATAGGCAAGGAGCGGTAAAACGGCTGTCCTCCCTGCCTTGTTTGGCCCTTCTGGGCCTGGAGGCGGAGGCGGTCCTTGCCATTGCCGAGCAGATTCAGCCCTCTATACAGGAAAGCGCCCGGGCCTTTTAATTCGGATCTGGAACAGCCATGGCCGCTCTGGCCTGATGGGAAAAATTGCCTGCACCCCTGGGCGAACCCCTTGATCCTTCAGGGCCTAAAGTGGTAACACTCTAGGGAGAAATTTTCCGGCAAGGCAGGCCCGGGTAAACCTGAAAGGATCTAAAGGCATGACTTTTTTGGCAAAGACCGCATCCGTATTTGAGCATACCCCTTCTTTTGTCACCACCATTGACTCCCACACCGAAGGAGAGGCCACCCGGCTGATCGTGGATGGACCAGGAGAGATTTTGGGCAGCACCATGATGGAGAAACTGGCCTATTACAAGGCCAATTACGATCAGGTCCGATGCCTGGTCACCCAGGAACCCAGAGGCTCCCGGGATATTCTGGCGGCCCAGGTAACCGGGGCGGTCTCACCGAACGCCGCATTTGGCCTCATTTACATGGATGCAAAGCGGTATCCTTACCTTTGCGGCCATGCCACCATCGGGGCTGTCGTCACCCTGGCCAGGACAGGTACCCTGGATCTTGGGGAGGGGGAAAACAAGGTTTTGGTGGACACCCCCAGCGGCATCATGGATGCCCGGGCCCGTGTTGAAAAGGGGCAGGTGGTGTCTGTGGCCATCAACATGGTTCCCTCTTTTGTCCAGGATACCGACCTTTTTATCGAGGTTCCCGGTTTTGGAAGGGTTTGCCTGGATCTGGTCTGCACAGGGGGGTATTTTGCCATGGTGGATGCAGACCGCCTCGGTATTGCCCCGAAAATGGAAAACCGGGAACAGCTCATTGACCTGGGCATGAAGATCATTGATGCGGCCAATGCCCAGCTTGAAGTGAGCCACCCTGAGCAGCCGGATGTGAATACCGTGGATGTGACCGAGTTCTATACCTCGGATCATACCGGAGACGCCCCCCGGGGCCGGGGGGTGGTGGTCTACGGAGAGAGCCATATGGACCGTTCCCCCTGTGGCACGGGTACGGCATCCAAGCTGGCCCTGCTTCACCATAGGGGCCACCTGGCCATGCACCAGCCCTATTGCAACCAAAGTCCTTTGGACACGGTGTTTGAAGCTGAACTGGTAGACCGGACAACCATTGGTTCCTATGCAGCCTATGTGACCCAAATTCGGGGCAGGGCCTGGATTACCGGTGGCCATCAATTCATAATCGAAGAGACCGACCCCTTTCAAAATGGATACCTGATATGACAATTGCTGATCTGATTTTGTATAACGGCAGATGCCATGCCTGTGACAGCCGGTTTGACCGGGCAACGGCCCTGGCCATTTGTGGAAACCAAATTCTTTGCCTGGGAACGGATAAAGACATCTGTGCCATGGCCGGTCCGGGCACCCGAAGCATTGATCTGGACGGGAAGCTGGTCCTTCCCGGATTCTGGGATACCCATTTTCATTTTTTCAATTGGGCTGAAAATCTCAACGCCATAGAGCTGCAGCATGCACAAAATTTTTCCGAGATGGAAACCATGGTCCGGGACCGGGCCGGCCTTACAAAAAAGGGAGAATGGATCACAGGGCAGGGGTTTAACGAGGCGGAATGGCCGGAAAACCGCATGCCTGACCGGGCAGACCTGGACCGCCTGGCACCGGATCACCCGGTGTGCCTGTGGCGTACCGACTGTCATCTGGCCGTGGCCAACTCCCGGGCCCTGGCCCTTGCCGGGATCCATAAGGATTTTTCTTTCCCAGAAGGGGCGGTGGTGGTCCGGGATGCTGCCGGCCATCCCACCGGTGTCCTCAAGGAACTGGCCCCCAACCTGATTTCGGCTGTTTTGCCCGAACTGTCAGAAGACCGGCTTCTGGATAATATGGAAACAGCCATGGGACAGCTTCATGGCCTGGGCCTTACCGGCATCCACGATGTCCGCCTTATGGGGGGCAAGGACGGTGCCCGGGCCCTGCAGGCCTGGCAGGCCCTTAATCGGTCTGACCGCCTCCGGTTGCGGACCTTTGTCTCCCTGCCCGGGGAAACCCTGGACCAGGCCTGTGATATGGGGCTGACCACGGGCTTCGGGGATGATTTTCTCAGGATCGGATGGGTGAAATACTTTGCCGACGGCGGCATGGGGGCCCGTACCGGCTGGATGACCCAACCCTACCTTGACGGGGGCAAGGGCATGGCCCTGACCCCGGTGGATCAGATTGCCCGGGGCGTTGAAAAGGCGGATCAGGCCGGGCTGTCCTGTATGGTTCACGCCATCGGTGACCGGGCCTGCAAAGAGATGATATCTGTTTTTGAAACGGTCCAAAGCCGGGGCAACACCCGCTGTCATCTGCCCCACCGCCTGGAGCATATTCAGATGATCCTGCCCGAGGACTTAAAGCGGCTGGCCGCCCTGACAAATCTGGCCACCTCCTGCCAGCCCAGCAACATGAGCCTGGATATCTCCATGATCGATGAATGCGCAGGAGAGCGGGGAAAACTGGCCTATGCCTTTAAGCCCATTGCCGCCACAGGCCTGCCCCTGATGCTCAACTCCGATGCCCCGGTGGCTGATCCCAATCCCTTTGCCGGGATCTACTCGGCTGTCACCCGAAAGCGCATGGATAGAACCCCGGCCAACGGCTGGTATCCCGAGCACCGCCTGACTGTGGAAGAGGCGGTAAGGGCCTATACCCTGACCCCGGCACAGGTCTCGGGCAGGCAAGCGGAGCTGGGGTCTTTGACCCCGGGAAAACGTGCAGACATGGTGGTGGTGGACCGGGATATTTTTTCCATCGATCCGGATGAACTGGCAGACACCCGGGTCGCCTATACCCTGTTCAACGGTCAGATCGTTTATGGGGACTGACCTGGAATATCTGGAAACCATTTTCAACCGGTCTGCCGACGGCCTGATGATCTGCGACGGCCAGGGCCGGATTCTGAAAATGAACCGGGCCGCGGAACGGCTCAACGGGATCCGGGCGGAAGATGTCCTGGACTGTGAGGTAAAATCCCTGCTCCGGGATGGCCAGATTAATCGCTCTGCCACCCAGGAGGTGCTGGAAACCCGCCGCCAGGTCAGCCTGATCCAGACCACTCCCCGGTCCGGGTATACCCTGCTGGTCACAGGCACCCCGGTATTTGACGACAGGGATCAGATCGCCTATGTGGTGGTTAATGAGCGGGATATCTCTTTGATTGAGGATCTGCGGCGGGAGTTGTACCAGGCGCGCCAGGCCTCTGAAAAAATGCGGGACGAACTGGCCGGGCTGGCCTTAAAGGAGCTTGAGGACAACGAGATCGTGGCCCAGAGCCCCTGTATGCAGCGGACCCTTCACCTGGCCATGAAGCTTTCCCGGATTGATGCCTCCAATATCCTCATCCAGGGGGAATCTGGCACAGGCAAGGGCCTGCTGGCCAAGTTTATTCACAAGAACGGGCTGCGAAGCAGCAAACCCTTTATCCAGATCAACTGCGCTGCCCTGCCGGAAAACCTGCTGGAGGCCGAGCTTTTCGGCTATGCCCGGGGCGCCTTTACCGGGGCCAGGGAGACGGGAAAGGCCGGTCTTTTTGAACTGGCCTCCGGAGGCACCCTTTTCCTGGACGAGATCGGGGAACTCTCCCCCGGGGTCCAGGCCAAGCTGCTCAAATACCTGGACGACCATGAGATCATGCCCCTGGGCGGGACCCGGGCCAAAACAATCGACTGCGTCGTCATTGCTGCCACCAACCGGGATCTGGAACACCTGACAAAGGCTAAAAAATTTCGTCTGGACCTGCTGCATCGCCTCAATACCTTTACCCTGTCCATCCCGCCCCTGCGGGAGCGGCCCGAGGATATACTGGAGCTTGTGGGAGCCTGTCTCAAGCGCTGTAACAAAAAGTACAGGCGACGGACCTTTATCGGCAATCAGGGGTATGATGCCCTGATTGCCTATGATTTTCCGGGAAATGTCCGGGAGCTGATCAATACGGTGAAACAGGCTGTGGTCATGTGCGATAAAAAGTTTCTGGATGATTATCTTGTGGCCTCTCTTCGACCTGACCCCGCAGCTTTCCGGCCCGCTGCCCGAGCCGCTGCAGGGACCTTTGGCCTCAAAGAACGGCTGGATGCCGTGGAGTGTGATATGCTGAGGCTGGCCGCCTCCCAGTGCGCCACAACCCGGCAGGCTGCGGCCTGTCTCAAGATCAGCCAGCCCACGGTGGTTCGTAAACTCAGAAAGCACGGCATCCGGATGGGTGATTCAAAATAGCATCAATTTATTGACGAACACTTTATGGGCTATGGTTTTACCCGCTTTTTTCATTGATTCAAAATAGAATCAATATAAAATACTGTTTTATTACGAAGGATTGGAAGAGTCCCCTTGATTCATTGGTGAATCTTTCAAATTTGTTGCTTGACTTTTTATAATTGAAATAGGTATTTAATTCAGAAGCTTGAATTTTTTAAAGTTACAGCGGCACAGAAATTGTAACATTACAAAGAAAAATTTAAATTTGTGCAAAGATTAACAAGGAAAAAATATGAAAGAAAAGGCGTGGAAACCCTGGCTGCTGCTGTCGCCTTCACTGACAGCGGTTTTCCTTCTTTTGGTGGTACCGGTCTGCTTTGTGGTGGTGTACAGTTTCTGGCTCAGGGCACCCTCAGGTCAGGACATTCCGGCATTTCAGCTTGGTAACTATGCCAAGTTTTTTGCGGATTTTTTCTACCCGGGAATTTTGCTGAACACCCTGAGGGTGGCCCTTGAAACCGTGGCCCTCTGTCTTTTGATGGGGTATGTGCCTGCCTATTTTTTCTACAAGACCGAAAGCCGGCTCAAACCCTATCTCATGCTGCTGGTCATGCTTCCCTTCTGGATCAGCTTCATTATCCGGACCTTGAGCTGGATCAACATCCTGGGGGACTCTGGCCTGATCAACCATCTGCTCATGAAGTCCGGCCTGATTACAAGCCCCATCCCCCTGCTGTACAACGAAGGGGCTGTGATCATGGGCCTGCTTCAATACCTTCTGCCCTTTATGATCCTCAACATCTACGTCAGTTTGGACGGCATTGACAAGAGCCTGGCTGAGGCGGCCAAGAGTCTTGGCTGCACCGAATGGCAGGCCTTTAAAGAGGTGACCCTGCCCTTGAGCCTGCCCGGGGTGTCTGCCGGCTGCCTGCTGGTGTTCGTGCTGACCTGCGGCACCTATCTGCCCCCCATGATTCTGGGCGGCCCCGGTAACGACATGATCGCCAACCTGATCTTCAAGCGGGTGATCGGCACCCTGGACTGGCCCTTTGGATCGGCCATCTCCGCTATCCTGCTGCTGCTGCTGGTCATCATTGTCTATACCTATAACCGGTACATGGGCATCAACCAGATCTTTAAATCCCTGAGCAACGGATAAAACAATATGAAATCTTTTTTTTCCGGATGGACGCTGATTAAACTCTACACCTTGATGGTCTATGTCTGGATGTTCACCCCCATTGTGGCGGTGGTGATTCTGGCCTTCAATCCCCAGCAGTTTGGCTCTTTTCCCATGGAAGGGTTCAGTTTCAAGTGGTTTGTCAAACTGTCCCACAACTCCACCATTCTGGATGCCTTTCAAAATTCCATGGTCCTGGGAACCTTGACAGCAGTGCTGACCACCAGCATCGGTGTGCCTGCGGCCCTGGCCTTTATCCGGTATGAATTTAAGGGCAAAGAGTTTTTAAACACCCTGCTCATTGCCCCCATCATGATCCCCGAGGTGGTTCTGGGGGTGGCCCTGCTGCTGTTTATCCGGTGGCTGCAGCAGCCCAAGAGTTTTGTGCTGCTGCTCATCGGCCATGTGGTCCTGACCCTGCCCTATGTCCTGCTCATTGTCCAGGCCCGTCTTGTGGGCATCAAGCGCGAGTATGAAGAGGCGGCCCTGTCTTTAGGGGCCAATCCCTTTCAGACCTTCAGGGAGGTCACCTTTCCTTTGCTGGCCCCGGCCATATTTGCGGGCATGCTGTTTTCCTTTACCATCTCCTTTGACGATGTCACTGCCACCCTGTTCTGGGCAACCGCCCAGAACCAGACCGTGCCGGTGAAGATTTTCGGCATGCTCAGAAACTCCATCAGCCCGGAGATCAATGCCCTGGGCGCTGTCATGATCGTACTCACCGTTTCCATCCCCCTGGCTGCAGGCTGGCTGTCCCGGCGGTTTGCCCGGGGGGTGGGGCCATCGTGACAAAAACCAAACAGATAGCGGCGGATTCCGTGGCGGGCATGGAAACGCCTTAACATTTCTCAAAAATCAAGGAGAAGAAGATGAAAGATCTGGAAAAGCGGTTTGAAGATGTTCATGAGGCCTACAAGGACGGTAAAATCTCTCGGCGGGATTTTGTCAAGTTTGCCGGAATTGCCGGTGCAGCCCTGGGCCTTGCCGGCGGCCCCTTTGGAATGGTCTCCCAGGCCCTGGCAGGAAAAGACGCCATCACCTGCCACTCCTGGGGGGGCTCCACCTCTGAAGCCCTGCGCAAATTTGCCTTTGATCCCTTTACCAAGGCCACAGGAATCAAGGTCATTGACGCCGCCTTTACCGGCATGGACGCCTTTTTGACCCAGGTCAAGGCCTCCTACCCGCCTGGCGGCGAGTTCAACATCGCTCACTTGAGCGCGGTATACGACTATGCCCGGTACACGGACCTGGGATTCGGCGTGGTCCTGGACGAGTCCAAGATCCCCAATTTAAAGAACGTCATGACCAAGATGACCGATACCCTCAGGGGCATCACCAAAGGCACCCTGTCTGCCGTGCCCTACGATCTGGGCCAGACCGGCATTGCCTATAATACGGAAAAGATCTCCAAGGCCAAGGCCGAGGAACTGGGCGCCTCTCTGCTGTATGACAAGAGCCTCAAAGGCAATCTGGGCTCCTGGGGCGGGGATTTTCGGACCAATATGTGGTACGCGGCCCTGCACACCGGCCAGAACCCCAACAATATTACGGACGAGAAAGCCGTGTGGGCCGCCCTCAAGGAACAGCGGGGCCTGATAAAAAAATACTGGGCATCGGGCTCCGAGCTCATGAGCCTTCTGGGCAATGGCGAAATTTACGCCACCGTGGCCTGGTCCGGTCGTGTGGCAGCCCTTCAGAAGCAGGGACACCCCATTGGCTACCTGGCGCCGGAAGGCACCTACTCCTGGATGGAATACATGTACGTGCTCAAGGGCACAGACCTTGGCGTGGCCCAGCAGCTGCTCAACTTCATGCTGGCACCGGATGCGGCCATTGCCGTGGCCAAAGGCCAGAACTATCCGCCCGCCCTGGACCCCACAAAGGTATCCATGCCTGACGAGGTGCAGCAGCTGCCCGCCTTTGACCCCACGGGCAAGCTTGACGGGTATCTCTTTGCCGATCCTGCATACTGGAACAGTCATCAGCTGGAATGGGCAGAGAAGTGGGACCGGATCATGGCAGGTTAACCAGCCGGCTGCAGCATCAATGATCAACCGCCACTGCCCGGGGCCCAAGTCCCGGGCAGTGGCCAACCTATACAGCGGAGAAAAGCATTTTGGCAAAAGATCCGGCATTTGTGAGATTTACCAATATTGAGAAACGGTTCGGCAAGGTAAAGGCCGTGGAAAAGATGAACCTTGAGATTCCCGAAGGCTCTTTGGTGACCCTTCTGGGGCCCTCTGGATGCGGCAAGACCACCCTGCTGCGGATGCTGGCCGGCCTGGAAACCCCCACCAGCGGAGATATCTTCATCAAGGGAAAGCGGATCAACGATACCCCCATCCACAAGCGGAACCTGGGGATGATCTTCCAGAACTACGCCCTGTTTCCCCATAAGACCATCTTTGACAATGTGGCCTTTGGTCTCAAGTACCGGGGACTGCCCAAAGGGCAGATGAAAGAAAAGGTGGAAACAGCCCTGGAGACCGTGCGCCTTCCCGGTGTGGGGGATCGGATGCCCTCCCAGTTGTCCGGCGGGCAGCAGCAGCGCATCGCCCTGGCCCGGGCCATTGTGATTGAGCCGGATGTCCTGCTCATGGATGAGCCCTTGTCTGCTTTGGATGAAAATTTAAGAGAGGATATGCGGCGGGAGATCGACAACCTTCAGCAGGACATCGGGGTGACCACCATTTTTGTCACCCATGACCAGCGCGAGGCGTTGTCCATGTCTGACAAGGTGGTGGTAATGAAGGACGGAGTGGTCCAGCAGGAAGGGACGCCCGAGGATGTATACAACGAATCATCCAACCATTTTGTGGCGGATTTTCTGGGACATTCCAACTTTATCGATGCCCAGGTGGATGCAAAGGAGGGCGATTATCTCAAGGTCAGGCTGCCCGATGACAGCCTGGCCCTGGTCAATCCGGCAGGTGAGTTCTCTTTGGGAGACCGGGCCCAGATCGTGATCCGGGCCCAGAAGATGACCCTGGGCCATGAAAGCAAAATGGTCCGAAAGCCGGGGTTGAACTATTTTTTCGGAAAGATTGTGGACCGCAGTTACATGGGCGGCGAGGTCAGCTATTTTGTGGAGCTGCCCTCCAAACAGGTGCTTCATGTGATCAACTTTGTCAAGCGGTCCCCCTTCAGGCGCGGGGAGTCGGTTTTTGTCCAAGCAGATCCCTACCATTGCCGGTTCCTGGGCGGATAGGCCGTAATCGGCCATGGCAGACATAAGACCCGGATCCGGCCATGAAAAAGGAAATTTCCTGCAGATCAAGCAGGACCTTGACCCCGGGTCAAGTTATATTGTTTTTGAACAGGATATAGACTCTCGGCAAGACCATATTTTTAATCCGTCCCAGGCCGTGTACGGCTTTTTGAAAAACCAGGGCATGTCCTGGCAGCAGGTAGAGGATTTTGACCTTTCCATGGCGTATCTGATTGTCCGGGTGCTGCCCGGCCACGAGGAAAAGGTATTGGGACGACTTTTGGGATGCGGGCTTCCCGAGAACATTGTATTTTACATTTTTAAGGCAAAAGAGGTGTAGCGTGACACAGAGTGAATCCTTTATCAGGGTAGACTTTTGTTTTGCCGGCCGGCAGGAAGAGGTTCCCCTGTCCCGGCTGACTCGCACGGCAGAGCAGTTTTTGGGGATTTTCGGAAATGCGCAGTTCTGCGGCTCAAGGTTTGCAGGGATTCTGGGCACAGGAGATGGCGATCAAAAGTTTGCCTGCCTGCTTGAAGCTGCGGGATATGCAGGACAGCCAAAAGGATTTTTTACCAGGATAATGACCGAGATCGGCCAGGGGCGTGGAGATGATCTGGCCTTGAACAAGGTTCTGCTTCCGTCAGTGTTTCTGGTGGCCCTGCTGGAGCAGGTGATTCCGGGGCACGGGTATGTGTCCATCAAGAGTACGGAACAGCTGGCCAAGGCCTCCAACCTGGAGGTGCCGGCGGACCAGGCCGATGATCTCCAGGCGGTGATTGAAAAATACCCGGTGCGCATCTCCCGGCATACCATCCGCCAGATGATGGTGTCCAGGGATGTGGCCTACCAATACCTTCCCTTTGTGGAGGAACTGGATACCATCGGCCATACCAATACCTGGATCGGCCAGTTCCATGACGGCCTTCTGGAGCAGATGTACCAGAACCGGGTGATTTTCCTGCTGAATATGAGCTGCCCGGTCTACTGCCGGTTCTGCTTCAGAAAGCACAAGGAGACCCGGAACGAGGCCAACCCCACCCCGGAGGATGTGAACAAGGCAGTCCAGCATGTGCAAAATTCTCCCAGGATCAAGGAAATCGTTGTTACCGGCGGCGATCCCTTTATGAACCGGGCCAACATGGCCGCCACCATTGACGGGCTCATGGCCGTGGACCATGTCCAGAGCCTGCGCCTGGCCACCCGGTCCGTGGCCTATTACCCGGACCTGTTCCTGGAAAAAGAGGGGGCCTATCTCAAATATCTCAAGCAGAAGAGTTTCGAGCTTCAGCAGCACGGCAAGCGCATGGAGGTGGCCACCCATTTCATCCACCCCGAAGAGGTCTCTCCCGAGAGTCTGGAGATCATCTCGGATCTGGTCAGAAACGGCATTGCCGTGTATATCCAGACCCCTTTCCTCAGCGACTGCAACGACCAGGGGCCTGAACTGGTCCGGCTGTTTAACCTGCTGCGCGGGGCCGGGGCAGACATGCATTATATCTATATCCCCTGCAGCCCCATCCACGGCAACTCCATCTATTGGAAAGCCCTGGCCGACGGGATCGATATTGCCCAGCACCTGCGGGCAAATCTGTCTGACCGGGCCATACCAAGGATCTGCACGGCCACGCCCATTGGCAAGATGGACTGGTTTTCCAGCGGCTGGGCCGTGGAACAGGTGGCGGACAAAGACAATTTCATCTGGATCCGCACGCCCTATACCCCGGAGTATTTCAAGGCCTTTGCACCCCTGGCTGCCGAGCTGGACAATATCCGGGTCAATGACGAGGGCACCATTGATATCCAGTACATGGCCCGCATGGGCAAGGATGAGTACTTCATCGGCAATCGTCCGAAAAAAGAGGCCAGGCCAAACCCGCCGGCATCAAAAGAGGACAGAAACCGTTTGGCCCAGACCCTGGCTGAGGACTGCCAGACAGCTTATACCATTGTGGACACAAAACTTTCGGATCTGGACCGCCTTCACTCCACCCGGGTAAGGATGGATCCTGATGCCGGTGATGCGGCCCTGTCCTATATTGCGGCCGATTCCAGGATCACGGATGTGGTGGTGTCCGGAGAGGTGACAACGTCGCTGAGCCAGGTCAGCCGGCTGATTGCGGCCTTGAGAGCCATCCCCCATGTCTCCAGCGCCCGGCTGGTCTCCCCGGCCTTTATCCAGGCGCCTGAGCAATTTACCCGCACTGTGATCAATACCCTGGGGGATCTGAACCACCTGGCCGTGGTCCAGCCCCTGCGCCTGGAGATCGAGACCTGGGTTTTGACCCCGGATCAGATCACAAAAACCCATGAAAACCTGACCCGCCGCCTGAACAACCGCGGGATCAGCGTCTATGCCAACATGCCCCTGCTGGGCGGGGTCAATGATACCGCCCAGGCCGTGCATGACACAGCCTATGCCCTGCGCAACGCCGCCATGGAGTTCCACCAGGTTTACGTGGCAGGCCTGCCCCTGCAGACCCAGTGGAATGCCAAATTTCCGGTGGACTCCTTTGATGTCATTGACATGGCCACCAAAGTCCGGCGGGAAGGATCCGGCCGGGAGATCCCCAGATATATCATTGCCACGCCATTGGGAGAGGTGGATTACGGCCTGACATCAACCATGCAGCGGTCCGGTGACGGGGTGAAATTAAGTCTTGGCTGTTTTGATTTGGCCTATTACAAGAGGCTGGATGATCGGTTTGAGTTCCCGGCCGGTGTTGAGGTGGATGACTCTGGCAGTCCTGTGGTGCGTATTACCGGGCTGGTCAAGACCAATGATTTTCCCATATCCTAAGCGAGGCAGCAAGACAATGAAATACCCATACCTGGCATATGACCCCGGAGTTAACATTCAGCCCCTGTTTCAAGGCTTGTCCGGTGCCCCTTTTGTGGTAGACATGTCCGTGGGGTCACCTGTGTTTGATGAGGTAGACTTGCTGGATCAGCAAGCCTTCCAGGCCTGGCTGGATACCGCCATGAAAGACAGGTACACTTGGGGGGTGGCCTCTTATCTTGAAAACCGGGAGGCCATTTTGTCCCAGTTCCCCCAGATGAGACAAGAGCAGCGCTATTTTCACCTGGGGCTGGACATCATCGTCCCCCTGGGCACTCCACTTTATGCCCCCCTGGACGGGGTAGTACAGGAGAGTGGGTATGAGCAGGGAGAGGGCAATTACGGGGGCAATGTTCTTTTGCGCCATGACTCCCCTTTCTTTGACACGTTTTACAGCCTCTACGGTCACCTGAACCGCGACAAACTGCCAGCACCCGGCAAACGGTTTGCCCCAGGTGAACCCTTTGCCTGGATCGGGGATTTTAATGAAAACGGCAATTGGTTCTTTCACACCCACCTTCAGGTCATCACCCAGAAAGGCTATGACGCCGGCTGGGTTTCCAAGGGCTATTGCAGTGCAGGGGATCTTGGAATGGTCGACGGTCTTTGCCCCAATCCTTTGGCATTGTTCAGGGTTTGAGCATATTGTTGCCGTTCATGGCAACCCAAGTGAACGCTGCCCGGGCTTTTTTCTGGGCAGCGTTTTTTTATGCCCGGGTCTTTTTCCCCAGATTGTAACGGTCCATCTTATTGTACAGGGCCCGCCGGGAGATCCCCAGGATCTCGCTGGTCCGGGAACGGTTCCCTCCGGTATGGTCCAGGGTTCGGATGATCAGTTCTTTTTCCATATCCGCCATGGTCATGCCCACCTTCAGGGTGAGGGTGGTTTCCTTGTTCTGGTATTTGCTGACCCGGCTGGGCAGGTTGGCGGTGCGTAAAATATCCTCAGAGGCCGATACCACGGCCCGCTGGATGGCATTTTTCAACTCCCGGACATTGCCGGGCCAGGGGTAGGATTCCACGCAATTGATAAAGTCTGAAGACATCCCCCGAATCTGTTTTTTAAAATCATCGCAGGCATGCTTGATAAAATGGCTTACCAGCAGGGGAATATCCCCGTTTCTCTCTCTGAGGGGAGGCATTTCAATGTTCAGCACATCCAGTCGGTAGAACAGGTCCTCTCTGAAATTTCCCAACCGGATTTCATTGAGCAAATCTGCATTGGTCGCGGCAATGACCCGGACGTTGACCTGCCGGCTCTCCTGGCTGCCGATCCTTGAAAATTCATTGGTTTCAAGCAGCCGCAGCAGGCTGATCTGCATCTGGGGGTCAATGGTCCCGATTTCATCCAGAAATACGGTGCCTCCTTTTGCCAGCTCAAAACAGCCCTTTCTGGCCTTTACCGCTCCGGTAAAGGCCCCGGTCTCATGGCCGAATAGTTCGCTGGCCACAAGGTCCCTGGGAAGAGAGGCGATGTGGACCGGAACACAGGGGGCCTCGGATCTCACACTCAACTCATGGATGGCCTGGGCGGCCAGTTCCTTTCCCGTGCCGGTTTCTCCTGAGATGAGCACCGGAATATCTGTGGCCGCAGCCTGGCGAATTTGTCGATAGGCCTTTTGCATGGTGGTGGAGCGCCCCACCATCCGTTCAAATGTGGTCTTTTCCGTCTCAGCCTTGAGCAGCATATTGGGGCCGAGCTGGGGCTGGGTCTCCATGGCCGATCCAATGAGGAGTTTGAGTTCCTCATTGCTGATGGGAAGGGTGGAGTAGTGATAGGCCCCCACCCGCAGACCCTGGTTGGCAAATTTTAACGCGCCCGGAGGGGAAAACAAAAGGATCCGGGTCTGGGGGCATTTGGCTGATATCAGCTGGATGAGGTCCAGGGCATCGGCATGCTGGTTGCGGGCAACGGTTGATGAGAAGAGCATGAGATCAAACCAGTCCCGTTCAAACCGGTCCACCACAGCATCCAGGTTTTTCTCATAGGCCATGGAAATCTGGTCATCGTTAAAAACCGATTTAACCTGCCCAGCCAGCGTGGTTTCTTTGTCAACGCACAGCAGTTTGATGGGGAAGGCGTCAGAGTTTTCCATGGGAGCGTTCCTCTGTACGCGTTGGATCAACTTTTAGTTGTTCGTAAAAAATATGCACACAGCCTTTTTTAAGTCATTTCAATGCCCTGAATCTGTAGGATCTGTCGCACCATGAACTAACATTAAAAAGTGGGTAGTTCAAGGGGCAATGGGATATTTTTCAAAAGGCTGGAGAGACAATTAAAATCAATAATGTAAATAATATGCACGATATTGACAGGGTTTTAAAGGGTGTGTGTGCTTATTGCCCGTTTCTTGGTATCAATCCAGGGGTTTTGGGAAAGGTTCAGCATCTTTTGGCAGGCATATTTTTGAGATATCCAATAAAATCAGGATGTAAGCCTTATGAGTCACGGCGGGTCCGAAAAATGGTACGCCTATTGCAATCCGGACAGGCGAAGTTAAGATCAGCCCGGAAAAAGGCGCTAGTGAGAAAGTATGTGAGTAAATTTAAACCGGCTGTTCAATAAACCGTTTTCAACCAATGGAGGTAAACATGCAAGAAACACCCAAGCTGTGGGAGGCCACATATGATGCTGCTACCGATGAAGAACTGAAAGTTGCCTACAAAGATTGGGCAGACCTGTATGACAAGGATACCTGCGATGTCATGGGGTATGTGGGACCGCAAAAAGCCGCAAGATTGCTGGACACCCATCTGGACCTGGACACCCGGAAGTGCCGGGTTCTGGATGCTGGCTGCGGCACAGGTCTTGTGGGCAAAGTCCTCTCAGGCATGGGCTACCGCCGGATGGATGCCATGGATTTTTCCCAGGACATGCTGGCTGAAGCCGAAAAAAAGTCTGTCTATGACAGGCTCATGGAGCAGGACATGAATGAATCCCTTGAAATCAAGGACGATACCTATGATGCCACCATCTGCGTGGGCACCTTTACCTATGCCCATGTCGGGCCCCATGCCTTTGACGAGCTGGTCCGGGTCACCCGCCCCGGCGGCTATGTCTGCTTCACGATCCGGGACGGGGCTTATCAGGATTTCGGCTACCGAAGCAAGATGCTGGAGATGGAGGCGGAAAATCAATGGACCCTTGAGGCGCTCGTGGAAGACGACTATCTGGTGAAAGAGGATGTTACAGCCAAGTTTTTTACTTACCGGGTGAATGCGGCATAGCCCATGCCCGTCAGCATATATAAAAAAGAGGAATACAAATGATCAGTCACAACGAAACATTGGAAAAAGTATATACGGCGAAAAACCACGAAGAGCTTATGGACGCTTACAAGGACTGGGCGTGTGATTATGACAAGGACACGGTGGATGAATACGGATACCGGGCCCATATCGAGTCTGCCCAGGCCCTGGATGAAGCCATGAAAAGTAAAACCGGGCGGGTCCTGGATGCCGGCTGCGGTACCGGTCTTGTGGGTCAGGAGTTGTCTAAAATGGGGTATACCTGCATGGATGCCCTGGATTATTCGGCAGAAATGCTGGAAGAGGCCAAGCAGAAAAAGGTCTACCAGGATCATGTCCAGGCAGACTTGAGCAAGCCTTTGTCCTTGGCTGACAACCATTATGATGCCGTTGTCTGCACCGGTACCTTTACCTACGGCCATGTCAAGGCCAATGCCTTTGACGAACTGGTTCGCATCACCCGCCCCGAAGGCGTGGTCTGTTTCACCATCCGGGAGGGGGCCTATGAAGAGTACGGCTACCGGGATCATATGATCGAGCTGGAAAGGAAAAATGCCTGGGAGCTTATCGGCATGACAGATGCCCAGTATTTTGACAAGGATGACGTCACCTGCAAGCTGTGCACTTATAAAGTTCTGGGATAATGCCTGGGTCGGCTGCCGGGGATCACTCCCCGGCGGCTGCATAGTTGATCCGGGTGGCGATGCTGCTGAAGGCAAAGCCTGAGGCATTGACCATGGCCGATCCCACCCCCCTGAAAAAATCGCATGATGATGAGCATGGCTGACGATGCTGAACTGGCAGCACTGGCCGTGGCAATGGTAAAGACCACAAATCCGGCAATAAAGACCTTTGCGTTGCCCAGAGGGCTGGTTGCCCGGTGAATTTGCGTTCCCGGCAAAATAGGGATTTCCGATTAGATTGTCAACGCCGCACCGGCTTTTGCAACCGCTGCTTCTACCGCTTTTTTCACCCCTGACGCAAGCACATGGTGACGGCGTTCGATCTTACTGCGAGGATCGATAGAACAAAAGCGAGACGGAAAAATAATTGACATAAGGCACACAATGTGTACATATCAATCATGGATTATTATAAATGGGATTTACAAAAGAATGAAAAGCTTAAGAACGAAGGTGGGATAAGCTTTGAGCAAGTCGTAATGCATATTGAGAACAATGATGTATTGGATTTAGTCGCTCATCCTGATCAAAAAAAATATCCTGGCCAGCTTATTATTGTCGTTGAAATTAATGAGTACGCTTACCTTGTTCCTTTTGTAGAGTCCTCAGAAGGTAAATTTTTAAAAACAATTATTCCGAGTCGTAAGGCCACAAAGGATTATTTAGGAGGAAAAAATGAGCAAGATAAAACTTGATGAAGAAGAAAAGGATATTCTTGATTCCTTCGAACGTGGTGAATGGAAACAAGTAAAAAATTTTAAGGCTGAAGAAAAAAAACATCAGGAATATGCAAGAAAAACATTAAAGAAAGACAAAAGAGTTAATATTAGAATTTCTTCAAAAATTTTGGAAGAAATTCAGACGCTTGCTGCTGAAAATGGTATTCCATACCAAACACTAATGACAAGTATCCTTCATCGCTATGTTCACGGCAGTCTTATAGACAAACCAAGGCCGAACAAAGCAAATTAACTCGGACTGGCTTACGTTGGCGTATTGTCTTTACCAATCATGCAAAAAGATGCGAAGAAATTAGTC
>Ga0102943_1000535_pt1 | contig 25504 bp, 17 predicted proteins | sample SalPonC_black_MG_FD_78174 | JGI IMG/M metagenome (GOLD analysis project Ga0102943, IMG submission 78174) | Salt pond soil microbial communities from South San Francisco under conditions of wetland restoration - Salt Pond MetaG... | ecosystem: Environmental > Aquatic > Marine > Intertidal zone >...
GGGTGCAGGGCGCCGGGCGCGCTCACGCGCCGCTCTGGCGCCCGCGGGTCCGAGCCGACATAAGGGCCGCGTGGCGAGGGGCCCGTCCGCGGGGCGTCGCCGAGCACGGAACGGAACCGGGGCCGCGGCGGATGATCTTCGACGACACCACCTTCTTCTCGCCGTGGTACTGGATCTTCGTGGCGACGTTCTGGGCGATCGTCACGCATTTCAGCCATGGCGTGCCGTATGACGTGGTGCGTCGGGCGGAGCGGTTCGGGGGCGAGGACGCGGAGATCTGCGACCGGCTCGCGCGCCGCTCGCTGCAGCGGATCGAGACGGGGGTGGAGCGCTACGCCGTGCCTGGGGCGGCCGGGACGGCGTTCCTGATCGCGGCGCTGAGCACCGCGGCGCTCGGCGCCGGGTGGGAGCCGGCCTGGGGGCTGCTGGGGCTCGTCGTGCCGGCGGCGGTCGCGGCGGCGGCCTCGCTCTCGGAGGCGGTGCGCATCGCGCGGGCCGATCCGCCGCCGGCGCCCGAACGGCTGCTGGCGCTGCTGCTTCGGCGGCGGGCGGCGAATCAGTTCTTCGGCATCATGGGCGTGGCCTTCGCGGCGGCGCTCTTCGTGCTGCGCCACCGCGACCTGATCCTGCTGCGCAGCGACTTCTGAGGCCCTCGGCCGCGCCGGCCGTTCGATTGACAAGCCGCCGGCGGCCCTCACATGGTCCGCAGCCCCAGCCCGTTCACGGAGTCCCCATGGCCGTCGTCGTCGTCGAATCCCCGGCCAAGGCCAAGACCATCAACAAGTATCTGGGCGACGGCTACACCGTTCTCGCCTCCTACGGGCATGTCCGGGATCTGCCGCCGAAGGACGGCTCGGTCGATCCCGAGCATGGCTTCGAGATGCAGTGGGAGGTCGATTCCAAGGCCGCCAAGCACGTCCGCGCGATCGCCGACGCGCTGAAGGAGGACGGGGAACTGATCCTCGCCACCGACCCGGACCGCGAGGGCGAGGCGATCTCCTGGCATCTGCTGGAGGCGCTCAGGAAGCGCCGCGCCGTGAAGGCGGACACGGACGTCCGGCGGGTGACGTTCAACGCCATCACCAAGGCGGCGGTGACGCAGGCGATGGAGAACCCGCGCCGGATCGACGAGGACCTGGTGGAGGCGTATCTGGCACGCCGGGCGCTGGACTACCTCGTGGGCTTCAACCTCTCGCCGGTGCTGTGGCGCAAGCTGCCGGGGGCCAAGAGCGCCGGGCGCGTGCAGTCGGTGGCGCTGCGCCTGATCGTCGAGCGCGAGATGGAGATCGAGGCGTTCCGGGCGCGCGAATACTGGAGCGTGCGCGCCGCCCTCGAGACCCCGCGCGGCGCGCGCTTCGAGGCGCGGCTGACGGACTACGCCGGAACCAAGGTCGAGCGGTTCAGCTTCGAGACGGCCGATCGCGCGGAGATGGCGGCGGCGGCGGTCGCCTCGCGAGGGGACGGGCTGACGGTCGCCTCGGTCGAGGCCAGGCCCGGGACGCGCAACCCCTCGGCGCCCTTCATGACCTCGACCCTGCAGCAGGAGGCGTCGCGCAAGCTCGGCTTCGGGGCGCAGGCGACGATGCGCGCGGCGCAGCGGCTCTACGAGGCGGGGCGCATCACCTACATGCGGACCGACGGCATCGACATGGCGCCCGAGGCGGTGATGGCGGCGCGCGACGCCATCAAGGAGCGATTCGGGGAGAACTACGTTCCGAAGTCGCCGCGGATGTACAAGAACAAGGCGAAGAACGCGCAGGAGGCGCACGAGTGCATCCGGCCGACGGACATGCGGCTGGATGCGGGGCGCCTCGGTGACATGGGCTCGGACGAGCGGCGGCTCTACGACCTGATCTGGAAGCGCACCCTCGCCAGCCAGATGGAGGCGGCGCGGCTGGAGCGCACCACGGTCGAGATCCGCTCGGCCGACGGGGAGATCGGGCTGCGCGCGACGGGCCAGGTCGTGGTGTTCGACGGCTTTCTCAAGATCTACGAGGAGGGGCGCGACGAGCCGGCCGAGGACGGCGACGACGCCCGCCTGCCGGCGCTGCACGAGGGCGAGGCGACGCGGCTGGCGGGCGGCGCGCTGGCCGAGGCCTTCGCCAAGCTGGCGCCCGAGGGCGCGCAGGCGGAGGCCGGGGGCGCGATCGAGCGCCACCAGGCGGGGCGCCTCGCAGGGCAAGGCGCGGTGCTGGCGCAGCGCCACTTCACGCAGCCGCCGCCGCGCTACACCGAGGCGACGCTGGTCAAGCGGATGGAGGAGCTGGGCATCGGCCGGCCCTCCACCTACGCCTCGATCATCGGCACGATCCAGAGCCGGGAATACGTGCGCAAGGACGGCCAGCGGCTGATCCCGGAGGACAAGGGACGCCTGGTCACGCTGTTCCTCGCCAAGTTCTTCGAGCGCTACGTCTCCTACGACTTCACCGCCAAGCTGGAGGAGGAGCTCGACGTCGTCTCGGACGGCGGGCTCGACTGGAAGGCGCTGCTGGAGCGGTTCTGGCGCGACTTCAAGGCGGCGCTTGAGGACACGGCGGACCTGCGCATCGGCGAGGTGCTCGACACCCTGACCGACGTGATGGCGCCGCATCTCTTCCCCGAGGCGGGCGACGGCGGCGACCCGCGGCTCTGCCCGAACTGCGGGCTGGGGCGGCTGGGGCTGAAGACCGCGCGCTCCGGCGGCGCCTTCATCGGCTGCGACCGCTATCCCGAATGCCGCTACACCCGGCCGCTCGGCGGGGACGAGGAGGACGCGGACCTCGCGGGCGAGGGGCGCCTGCTCGGCCACGATCCCGAGAGCGGCCTGCCGGTGACGCTGAAGAAGGGCCCGTACGGGCTCTACGTCCAGCTCGGCGAGGAGAGCGAGGCCGGCAAGCCCAAGCGCGCCTCGCTGCCGAAGGGCACGGGACCGGAGGCGATGGACCTCGGCAAGGCGCTGAGGCTGCTGTCGCTGCCGCGGCTGATCGGAGAGCGCGACGGCGGGGTCTACAAGGCCGGGATGGGGCGTTTCGGCCCCTATGTCGTCTATCAGGGGCCGAAGGTGGAGGGCGAGACGGCGAAGCCCAAGCCCGTCTACGCCAGCCTGAAGGACCCCGAGGACCTGTTCGAGATCGGCCTGAACCGCGCCGTCGACCTGATCGAGGCGAAGAAGGCCGGCGGCGGGCGCGGGCGCGGCGCGGCGGCGGCGCCGCTGCGGACGGTGGGCGAGCATCCCGACGGCGGCGAGATCACGCTGCACGACGGCAAGTACGGGCCGTACGTGAAGTGGGGCAAGGTCAACGCCACGTTGCCGAAGGAGCGCGGACCCGACGACCTGACGCTGGCCGAGGCGATCGATCTCGTCAACGCCAAGGCTCCGAAGCGAAAGGCGCCGGCCAGGAAGGCGGGAGCGAACAAGGCGGCCGGCGCCAAGGCCGAAGGCGAGGCGGCGCCGGCAGGCAAGGCGCGGAAGACCCCCGTCAAGACGGCGGGTGCAGGCCGCGCGACGAAGGCGCCCGCAAAGGGCGGCGCGCGCAAGAGCGCGGCGAAGAAGGCCGGGGGCTAGGCCCGGAAAGGCGCAGGCCGGGGCTCCGCCGCGCAGGCCCCGGCCGCCCTTCGGGCGTCGGGGTGACGAAGGGGGCGCTTTTCGGCGCACCCGGTCGCGTGCTAACGGCCGCGCCATGGATCGTGTCCCCGACAAGGGCGAACTCGCCGCCTTCATCCGCGAGAACCCGGACCGCGCCGGAAAGCGCGACATCGCCCGGGCCTTCGGCCTCAAGGGGGCCGAACGCGCAGAGCTGCGCCGCCTCCTCTCCGAACTCGAGGCGGAGGGCGAGATCGAGCGGCGACCGCGTCGCCGCTACGCCGCGCCGGGCCACCTGCCGCCCGTCGCCGTGCTGGTGGTGGGCGAGCCCGACGCCGACGGCGACCTCTTCGCCGCCCCCCAGGACTGGGAGGGCGAGGGCGAGCCGCCGAAGGTGCTGATCCTGCCTGCGGGCCGGGGCGAGGCGCCCGGCCCCGGCGACCGGATCCTGACCCGCCTGACGGCGGTGCAGGGCGAGGATCACCACTACGTCGGGAAGGTGATCAAGCGCATCGGCGCCGGTCCGCGCCGGGCGCTCGGCGTGTTCCGGGCGCACAAGGACGCGGGGGGGGGACGTCTCGTGCCCGTCGCCAAGGGCGACATGAAGGAGTGGCTGATACCCGCCGGCGAGGAGGGCATGGCCAAGGACGGCGAGCTGGTTCAGGCCGAGAGCCTCGGCCCGCCGAAGCGCCGCGACCTCGCCCTGCCCCGCGCCCGGGTGGTGGAGGTGCTGGGCGATCCCGGCGCGCCGAAGGCGTTCTCGCTGATCGCGATCCACGAGCAGGGCATCCCCGACGCCTTCCCCGAGGAGGTGATCGAGGCGGGCGAGGCCGCCGAGCCCGTCACGGGGCTGAAGGGCCGGGAGGATCTGCGCCACCTGCCCCTCGTCACCATCGACCCGGCCGATGCGCGGGACCATGACGACGCCGTCTGCGCCTTTCCGGACGAGGATCCGGAGAACCCGGACGGGCACGTGATCTGGGTCGCCATCGCGGACGTCGCGCATTACGTCCGGCCGGACTCGGTGCTGGACCGGGAGGCGCGGCGCCGCGGCAACTCCACCTACTTCCCCGACCGGGTGGTGCCGATGCTGCCCGAGAGGCTCTCGGCCGATCTCTGCTCGCTGGTGGCGGGGGAGGACCGGCCCTGCATCGCGCTGCGCGTGGTCCTCGGCCCGGACGGGGGAAAGCGCGGGCACACGTTCCATCGCGGGCTGATGCGCTCGCCCGCCTCGCTGACCTATCAGCAGGCGCAGGCGATCGCCGACCGTGCCGACACGGCGCCTGCGGACGAGGCCGAGACGCCGGTCGAGCGGGCGGTGATGGACCTCTTCGAGGCCTACGACGCGCTGGCCGAGGCGCGGGACCGGCGTCAGCCGCTCGACCTCGACCTGCCCGAGCGGCGCATCGAGCTCTCCGACGCCGGGGAGGTGCTTTCGGTCGGCTTCCGCCAGCGGCTGGAGGCGCACAAGCTGATCGAGGTGTTCATGATCCTCGCCAACGTCTGCGCGGCGGAGACGCTGGAGGCGAAGGCGCGGCCGCTGCTCTATCGGGTGCACGAGGAGCCGGCGGAGGACAAGCTCGACGCGCTGCGCGAGACGGCCGAGAGCTGCGGGCTGACCTTCGCCAAGGGCCAGGTCGTGCGGCCGGAGCTGTTCAACCGGCTGCTGCACCAGGCGGCGGGGACGGACTTCGCGGAGCTGATCAACCTCTCGGTCCTGCGCAGCCAGACGCAGGCCTATTACGCGCCGGAGAATCTCGGGCATTTCGGACTGGCGCTGAGGGCCTACGCGCATTTCACCTCGCCGATCCGGCGCTACGCCGACCTCGTGGTGCACCGCGCCCTGATCGCCGCGCACAAATGGGGCCCCGACCCCCGCCGCGACGGGCAGTCGCCGGAGGAGGCGGAGACGCTGAAGGAGACGGGCGAGCACATCTCCTTCACCGAGCGCCGCTCGATGACCGCGGAACGCGACACCAACGACCGTTATCTCTCGGCCTATCTCAAGGACCGGGTGGGGGACGAGTTCGAGGGCCGCGTCTCGGGCGTCGCGCGCTTCGGGCTGTTCGTGAAGCTGGACGAGACGGGGGCGGACGGGCTGGTGCCGATCGCCTCGCTCGGACGCGAGTGGTTCCGCCACGATCCGGACGCGCACACGCTGACGGGCGAGGAGTCGGGGCGGGTCATCGGCCTCGGCATGCGCGCGACGGTGAAGCTGCAGGAGGCGGTGCCGGTCACGGGGGGCCTCCTGTTCGAGCTGCTGGCGGTGGAGGGCGAGGCGCCGTCGCCGCGGCGCGGGCCGCGTCCGCCCGCCAAGGGCGCGCCGCGGCGCAAGCTGACCCGGCATCGCAAGGCGGGCGCCAAGGCGGCGCGCAAGGCGAAGCGGCGCTGAGGGCGGAGGGGGCCTCCCCCGGCCTTCGCCACGCTCCTCGATCGGCTCCCCGGCGGGCGAGCGGCACGATCCGCCTCGGGGCCGCTCACGGCCTTGCCGTGAAGGCCGGCGCCCTTTCCGGCGACCGTCACGCGTCGCGTCGACTTGGCGCCGTGCATTCCCCCGCCGGCCGCGAGGCGACGCGCTTCGGTCGCCGAGATCTCGCGTCAGTCCTCGACGGCGCGGATCAGCTTCTTGTCGAACACCCGCAGCACCTGGCGAAGATCGTGGCCGCGCTTCAGGATGCGTCCGTCGAGGCCGATCACCGCGTACTGGCCCTGCTTCTGCGCGTTCTTCGGGCGCTTCTCGACCCGGTAGAGCGGATGCTCCGCCGTGCGCCGGAACACCGAGAACACCGCCACCTCCTTCAGGAAGCTCAGACCGTAGTCGCGCCATTCGCCGGCGGCGACGAAGCGGCCGTAGACCGAGAGGATCGCCGAAAGCTCGCGCCGGTCGAAGGCGACGCGTTCGGGCGTCTCAGGCGTCCGAGGCCGGGAGGGATCGGCGGCGGCGGGGGTGGGGGGCACGACACGCAGCATGGTCCGAGGATGCGGCGGCGCCGGCGCCTTGGCAAGGGTCGCGTCCTTCTTCCGTGGGGTGGGATGATCGTTGCATCAAGCGGAACTCCGGCATAACCCGCGACGCAAGCCCGCACGTCAGGATCGCCCGAGGAGCCCCGCATGTCCTTCCCCCGCGCCCGCGACTTCCACCTTCCCGGCCGCTCCGAGGTGATCGCCGCGAACGGCATGTGCGCCACCTCGCACCCCCTCGGCGCCAAGGTCGCGGTCGAGGTGCTGGAGGCCGGCGGCAACGCCGTCGACGCCGCGCTCGCCGGGGCCGTGACGCTGGGGATCTGCGAGCCGCAGATGACCGGCATCGGCGGCGACCTCTTCGCGCTGATCGCGCATCCCGACGGGCGGATCGAGGGGCTGAACGCCTCCGGCCGCGCCCCCGCCGCGCTGAGCGCCGAGGCGATCCGCGCCGAGGGGCACGCCGTGATCCCGCCGGGCTCCGCCCATGCGGTGACGATCCCGACGGCGGTGGCCGGCATCCACGAGCTGGCGACGACGCGCGGGCGGATCGGCCTCGACCGGGTGCTGGCGCCGGCGATCCGCTACGCCGACGAGGGCGTGCCGGTCGCCCCCCGCGTCGCCTTCGACTGGAACGGCGCGGTCGGCGCGCTGAAGGGCGCGGCGCGGACGCATTTCTCCTTCGGCGGCGCCGCGCCGGCGCCCGGCCGGATCTTCCGCGCCCCCGCCCAGGCGGAGGCGCTGCGCCGCATCGCGGCCGAGGGGCGCGACGGCTTCTACAAGGGCGAGGTGATGGAGGACATGCTGGGCGCGCTGAACGCGCTCGGCGGCGTGCACACGGCCGAGGACTTCGCGGCGGCGAAGGCCGACTGGGTGGAGCCCGTGAGCGGGACCTATCGCGGCGCGGAGCTGATCGAGCTGCCGCCGAACGGGCACGGCGCGGCGGCGATCCTGATGGCCAACATCATGGAGAGCTTCGACCTCGCCGCCCTCGACCCCTTCGGCGCGCGGCGCGCGCATCTGGAGGCCGAGGCCGCCAAGCTGGCCTACGACGCGCGCGACCGGCTGGTGGCCGATCCGGACGTGGCGGGGGCGGAGGGCCGGCTCGCCAAGCTCCTCTCCAAGGACTTCGCGGCGAAGCTCGCGGCGCTGATCGACCCGGAGCGCCCGATGGCGCACCCCGCGAAGACGGCCGAGGCGGTGCACAAGGAGACCATCTACATCACCGTGGTCGACAAGGACCGGATGCAGGTCTCGCTCATCTACTCGATCTTCTCGAACTTCGGCTCGGGCCTCGCCTCCGACCGCTTCGGCATCCTTTTCCACGACCGCGGCCGCGGCTTCACGCTGGCCGAGGGACATCCGAACGAGGCCGCCGGCGGCAAGCGCCCGCTGCACACCATCATCCCCGGTCTGATCCGCGAGGGCGGCGAGGTCACGCGCTGCTTCGGCGTGATGGGCGGCCCCTACCAGCCGAACGGGCATGTCCGCGTGCTCTCCAACCTCGTCGACTACGGGATGGAGCCGCAGGCGGCGCTCGACGCCCCGCGCAGCTACGCGACCGAGGGCGTGCTGCGGATGGAGCGCGGCTACGCGCCGGAGGTCCGCGAGGCGCTGGCCGGCATGGGCCATGCGGTGGAGGCGCCGGAGACCGCCATCGGCGGGGCGCAGATGATCACGACGGACCGGGAGATGGGCGTGCTGCGCGGCGCCTCCGACCCGCGCAAGGACGGCTGCGCCCTCGGCTATTGACCCCGCCGGGCGGCCGGGGCCTCATCGTCCCGCCCCCGACCCGCCGGAGCGTTCCATGACCGACGCCGATCCCGTCTTCGACGGCCACAACGACATGCTCCTGAAGCTCTGGCGCATGGCGCCGGAGGGGCGGGCGGAGGCGCTGTTCGAGACGGGCGCCGGCGGGCATCTGGACCTCGCGCGGCTGCGGGCGGGGAACATGGCGGCGGGCCTCTACGCGATGTTCGTCCCCTCAGCCGGGTTCGAGATGGCGATGGACGGGCCGGAGGGCTATGACGTGCCCCTGCCCGCCGCGATCCCGCAGGCCGAGGCGCTGCCGGTCGCGATCGGCCAGGCGGGCATCCTGATCGGGCTCGACCGCGCCGGACTGCTGCGCCTCTGCCGCACGGCGGACGAGGCCGAGGCGGCGCGGCGGGACGGCGTGCCGGCGGCCTTCCTGCACCTCGAGGGGGCCGAGGCGATCGACCCCGATTTCCGCGCGCTCGACGTGCTGCAGGCGGCGGGGCTGGTCTCGCTCGGGCCGGTCTGGTCGCGCCCGACCGCCTTCGGGCACGGCGTGCCGTTCCGCTTCCCGTCCGGCCCCGACACCGGGCCGGGCCTCACCGATCTCGGGCGCGATCTGGTGCGCCAGTGCGACGCGCGGCGGATCATGCTGGACCTCTCCCACCTGACCGAGGCCGGGTTCTGGGACGTCGCGGCGCTCTCCGACCGACCGCTGGTCGCGACCCATTCCAACGCGCACGCGCTGGTCCCGCACGCGCGCAACCTGACCGACCGCCAGCTCGACGCGATGCGCGAGCGCGGCGGCATGGTCGGGGTCAACCTCGCCACCGCGTTCCTGCGGGAGGACGGGCGGATGGACGACGTGGAGACGCTCGAGCCGGTCGTGCGCCAGTTCGCCTATCTGGTGGAGCGACTGGGAGAGGACGGCGTCGGGCTCGGCTCGGACTTCGACGGGGCGCACGTGCCCACGCCGATCGGCGACGCCGGCGGGCTGCCCGCGCTCGCCGCGGCGCTGCGCGCGGCGCAGTTCGGCGAGGCGCTGGTCGGAAAGCTGCTCTGGGGGAACTGGATCGGCACGTTGCGCGCCGTGCAGGCGTGACCGCCGCCCGGGCGGGCGGCTTCAGTGGAGGCTGAGCGCGTCCACCTCGTACTGCCCGCCGTCGAGATCGCCGAACAGCTCGGGCACCTGCGGATGGTCGACGGGCTCGCCGGTCTCGTCGGGCAGCAGGTTCTGCTCCGAGACGTAGGCGTGATAGTAGCTCGTCTCGTTCTCCGCCAGCAGATGGTAGAACGGCTGGTCCTTGCGGGGACGGTGATCCTCGGGGATCGACTCCCACCATTCGTCGGTGTTGGAGAATTCCGGGTCCACGTCGAAGATCACCCCGCGAAACGGGTGTATCCGGTGGCGCACCACCTGCCCGATCGTGTATTTCGCCCGTCGATCGACGCTCGCCATCGCGACCTCCTTTGCAGCCACGAGAGGTAGTGCGGCGAAGGGAGCAAGTCCAGACGCCCCCCGGGGCGGAAGGGCCGGGAGCATCGCCTCCGGGCCCCCGCCGGCGTCCAGGATCGAGGGCTTCCGCGGCGGCGCCAAATCGGGTAATATCCGTCACATAACGAGCGGACCGAAGAACAAGGTCGAACAGGCATGAAACGCGGCGTCCTCGGCGCGGCCCTCGGGCTCGCGGCCCTCGCGTTGGCGGGTTGCGCCAGCGACTCCCAGCCCGGCGACGTCGAGAACGCCTGCGCGATCTTCGACGAGCGCCCCCACTGGCGCCGCGCCGTCGCAGCGTCCGAGGCCAAGTGGGGCGCGCCGGCGCACGTCCAGCTCGCGATCATCTGGAAGGAGTCGAGCTTCGAGGCGGACGCGCGCCCGTCGCGCACCTACGCCCTCGGCTTCATCCCGACCGGGCGGCGCAGCTCGGCCTACGGCTTCAGCCAGGCGCTCGACGGCACCTGGGAGTGGTACCGTCAGGACAGCGGCAACGCCTGGGCCGACCGCGACGACTTCGAGGACGCCGCCGATTTCGTCGGCTGGTACATGGCCAAGACCCGCAGCGTGAACGGCGTCGCGATGGAGGACGCCTATCACCACTACCTGAACTATCACGAGGGTCACGCCGGCTTCCGTCGCGGCGACTGGCGGCGGAAGGCCTGGCTCGACCGCGTCGCGCGCGAGGTGACGCGCAAGGCCGAGGACTACCGCCTCCACATGGAGGTCTGCGAGGCCTGAGCGACGCTTCCCCGACGCGCCCGTCGCGCCGCGGCGTCAGCCGAGCCGCTCGAAGGCCGAGCGCACGGCCGCCGCGACGGGGCGGAGCAGCAGCCCCAGCACCCAGCCGAGGAAGGCGCGCGTCAGTTCCACCGCGACATGGCCGCCGCGCCCGCTCCAGCGCAGGATCAGCGCCATCAGCTCGCGGACGCGCTCGCCGATCGCCGCGGCGATCTCGGTCGCGCGGAGCAGCATGGCGCTGAGCACGTCGAGCACCGTGACCGCCCCGAGCGCGATCGCCCCCACCGTCCGCTCCGCAAGCGCCAGCAGCGCGTTCAGCGCCTTGCCGAGCGCCCAGAGCCCGATGCGTCCGCCGGGGATGCGCACGTTCTCGCGCGCCGCGGCGATCCACTGATCGACGCTGCGCAGGTCCGGCGCCGCGGCGCCGGCCGCCGCCAGCGCGCCCCAGTCGCCCTCCCGGCTCACCAAGGGCCCGTAGACGCTCATGTAATGCTGCGAGATCCCGGGGATCAGCGCCGGCGGGCCGACGCGCACCGCCCCGCCGCCGTTCGCCGGGGCGTGGCGATAGGGCCAGAGCGGCACCAGCGGCACCAGGTCGGCCGGGTTCTGCACCCGCCGCACGCGCGCCGAGGGCACCAGGCGATCGAAGGCGGCGACCGAGCCGCCGGTGAAGACCCGCGGCGCCCCGAAGGTGTAGAGGTGCAGGTCCCGCCGCCCGCGGGAGGCGAGCTCCGCCGCGGTCAGCACCGCCAGCGCCCCGCCGAGCGAGTGGCCGACCACGTGCACCGGCCCGCGATGACCCTCCAGCAGCGCCGGAATCGATTCCCGGATCGAGCGGAAGCTGCGCACGAAACCGGCGTGGGCGTAGGTGCCCGCCGGTCCGCGGTCGATGGCGATGTTGAGATCCGTCGCGCCGTCGAACATCGTCGCCGTGCCGCGCAGCGCCACGGCCTTGTGCCCGGCCCAGCGCGTGCCCGCCACACCGTCGAGCACCAGCGCGAAGCCCGTGCGGGCGGTCAGCACGGCGCCGGAGCGCGCGGTCGCGATCCGCCCGTCCGCGAGTTCGAACGCCGCCTCGAGCCCGGTCACGCCGCGCTCGGCCGCGCCGCGCGCCGGATCGTCGACCTCGCGTATGCCGTAGACGGCGTCGGCGAGCTTCGCCGCCACCGCAGGCGAGAGTTCCGGCACGGCTTCGACGCTCATCGCGCGTCCTCCGCGGCCCGGCAGGTGCCCCAGAAGAGCCCGTCGGCGGAGGGTTCGGCGTCGATCCGGCAGACGAGGCGGAATTCGTCGAGGCCGGAGGCCTCGGCCTCCCAGCCCGCCGCATAAGTCGCCTTCTGGTACGACAGGAGCGTCAGCGCACCGCCCTCCGCCCGCTCCGCCTCGATCTCGACGCGCACCGATGGCTCGTGCGGCATGATGCGGGCCGTCAGGCTCGATCCCGTGACTTCGGGGAAGCGGAAGCGTCCCTCGGCGTCGGTCTCGGCCCGGTCCTCGCCCTCGGTTCCGGTCCAGCCCCACGCCCAGCGCCGCCGCAGGCCGACGCCCGCCGCCGGCGCGCCCGCCGCGTCGACCAGCCGCCCCTCCGTGGCCGAGGCCAGCACAAGCCCGCCGCCTAACGCCATCGCCGCCTCCCCGCCCGCCGTCGCGAGCGCCGCCCCCAGAACCGCCGCCCGCGCAGCCTTGCCGATCATGGCGGGCAGCCTGCGCCGCCCCGTCGCGGCGCGCAAGCGACGGATGCGCCGGGCCTCGCCCCTTGCCCCGTGCCCGCCGCGGTCCTACACCCCCCGACGCGCGCGTCAGGGGCGCTACGGGAGGACACCGCATGATCTCCGGCAACCAGATCCGCTCGGACTTCCTCGGCTTCTTCGAGAGCCGGGAGCACGAGGTCGTGCCCTCCTCGCCGATCGTGCCGCGCAACGATCCGACGCTGATGTTCGTCAACTCGGGCATGGTGCAGTTCAAGGACGTGTTCACGGGGGCCGAGCACCGGGACTACGACCGCGCCACCACGTCTCAGAAATGCGTCCGCGCAGGCGGCAAGCACAACGACCTCGACAACGTCGGCTACACCGCGCGGCATCACACCTTCTTCGAGATGCTCGGCAACTTCTCCTTCGGCGACTACTTCAAGGACGTCGCCATCGAGCAGGCCTGGACGCTCTCGACGCAGGTGCTCGGCCTGCCGCCCGAGAGGATCCTGGCCACGGTCCATGCCAGCGACGAGGAGGCGGCGGGCCTCTGGAAACGCATCGCCGGGCTGCCGGACGAGCGCATCATCCGCATCAATTCGGACGACAACTGGTGGCGCATGGGCGACACCGGACCGAACGGGCCCTGCACCGAGCTCTTCTACGACCACGGCCCCGAGGTCTGGGGCGGCCCGCCGGGGAGCCCGGAGGAGGACGGCGACCGCTTCGTCGAGTTCTGGAACCTCGTGTTCATGCAGTACGAGACGCATGCCGACGGCACGTCGACGCCGCTGCCGAAGCCCAGCGTCGACACCGGCATGGGCCTCGAGCGGATGACCACGATCCTGCAGGGCGTCCACAACAACTACGACACCGATCTCTTCCGGCCGATCATCCGCGCCTCGGCCGAACTGACCGGTCAGGCGCCCGACGGGCCGATGGTCACCTCGCACCGCGTGGTGGCCGATCACCTGCGCTGCGCCGCCTTCCTGATCGCGGAGGGCGTGCTGCCGACCAACGAAGGGCGCGGCTACGTCCTCCGCCGGATCATGCGCCGCGGCATGCGCCATGCGCATCTGCTCGGCGCGACGGATCCGCTGATGCACCGCCTCGCGCCCGCCCTGATCGACCTCATGGGCGCCCACTACACCGAACTCCGCAGCGCCGAGGCGCTGATCAAGGAGACGCTGCGGGCGGAGGAGGAGCGCTTCAAGGCCACGCTCGACCGCGGCCTGAAGCTGCTCGAGGCCGAACTCGAGGATCTCTCCGAGGGCGAGGCGCTGCCGGGCGCCACGGCCTTCAAGCTCTACGACACCTACGGCTTTCCCTTCGACCTGACCGCCGACATCCTCCGCGGCGAGGGCCGGGCGGTGGACGAGGCCGGCTACGAGGCGGCGATGGCCGAGCAGAAGGCCGCCGCCCGCGCGGCCTGGCAGGGCACCGGCGACAGCGCCAACCAGCGGGTCTGGTTCGACGTGCGCGACCGCGTCGGCCCCAACGAATTTCTCGGCTATGCCGACGTCCGCGCCTCCGGCCGCATCGAAGCCATCGTCAAGGACGGCGCGGAGGCCGATCACGCGACGACCGGCGAGAGCTTCGAATTCGTCGTCAACCAGACCCCGTTCTACGCCGAGATGGGCGGCCAGCAGGGCGATGTCGGCCGCGCCGTCACCGGCGCGGGCGTCGGGCTGATCGTGGAGGACGTGCAGAAGCGCGCCGAGGGGATCTACGCCCACCGCGCGCGCATCGCCTCCGACGACGCCGCGCATGTGGTGAACGTCGGGGACACCGTGACGCTCGAGGTCGACCCGGCCCGGCGCCTGCGCGTCTGCGCCCACCACTCCGCGACGCATCTGCTGCACGAGGCGCTGCGCCGCACGCTGGGCGAGCACGTCGCGCAGAAGGGCTCGCTCGTGGCGCCGGACCGCCTGCGCTTCGACGTCTCGCACGGCAGGCCGATGTCGGCCGAGGAGATCGCGGCGGTGGAGCGCGAGGTGAACGCCCGCATCCGCGCCTGCACCCCGGTCGAGACCCGGGTGATGCCGCTCGAGGAGGCCCGCGCCGCCGGCGCCCGCGCCCTCTTCGGAGAGAAGTACGGCGACGAGGTGCGCGTGGTCTCCATGGGCGGGCGCGACGAGGGGGCGAACGCGCCCTTCTCCATCGAGCTCTGCGGCGGGACCCACATCGCCAACACCGGCGAGATCGGCGCCTTCCGGATCCTGCGCGAGGAAGGCCTCGCCGCCGGCGTCCGCCGGGTCGAGGCGGTGGCGCACGAGGCCGCCGAGGCCCACGCCGCCGAGACCGCCCGACGCCTCTCCGAGGCCGCCGCGACGCTGAACGCGACCCCGGCCGAGCTCAAGGACCGCATCGAAGCGCTCGCCGCCGAGAAGCGCGGGCTCGAGCGCGAACTCGCGGACACGAAGCGCAAGCTGGCGACCGGCGGCGGCGGGGTAGAGGCGCAGGAGATCGGCGGCCTCGCCGTGACGCTGCGCGAGGTCGAGGGCCTCGGCCCGAAGGAGCTCAAGGCCGCGGTCGACGAGCTCCTGGCCAAGGCCCCCGGCGTCGCCGCCCTCGCCGCGCGCTCGGAGGACGGCAAGGGCAGCCTCGTGATCGGCGTGTCGCCGGAGGCGACGGCCCGCGTCGACGCCGTGACGCTGGTCCGCGCCGCGGCCCCCGCCCTCGGCGGCAAGGGCGGCGGCGGCAAGCCGACCATGGCCCAGACCGGCGGCCCCGAGGGCGAAGGCGTCCCCCAGGCCCTCGCCGCCGTCGAGGAGGCCCTCCGCGCCGCCCTCGCCTGATCAGCCCGCAGGGCTCCCGCCCCGCCGACGTCTCCCTGCCGGGAGACGCCGCGAGGTTGGGCCGGGCGGCGCCGTGGGGGTCCTTCGGACCCGTCACGGCGCCGCGGGCGCCCGGCCTTCCCTCGCGAAGTCATGGGGACGACCGTCGAGGCCGCGCGCCGGCCAGCGCCGCGCCGCGGCAAGTCGAGGGGTCGCCGTATCGACCGAGCTCGAAACCGCCCGGGCCCCGCCGCTCCGCGAAACGGCGCGGGCGCAGGCTGGCGGGCGGGCCGGCGCCGCCGCAGGCGGCGCTCGGGGCGACCGCCAGCCAGCCCGCGAAGCCGTGATCGCGACGCGCCTTGCGGCCGCCGCCGGCGCGCCCGATCCTCGCGGACGACCTCTGCACAGGAGAGCCCGCCATGCGCCGCCTCGCCGCCCTCGTCCTCGCCGCCGCGCTCGCCCCGCTGACGGTCGCCGCCGAACGCTTCGAGACCTCCGCCGGCCCGGTCGTCGTCGAGGCGCGCGGCCCCGAGCTCTCCCACCCTTGGGCCTTCGCCTTCCTCCCCGACTTCCCGGAGACCGGCGCCCTCCTCGTCACCGAGCGCGCCGGCCGCCTGCTCCTGGTCGAGGACGACGGGGCCTCGGAGATCTCCGGCCTCCCCCCCGTGGCCGCCCTTGGCCAGGGGGGCCTTCTCGACGTCGCGCTCGCGCCGGACTTCGCCGAAAGCGGCACGCTCTTCCTCTCCCACTCGGCCCCCGGCCCCGGCGGCGCGGCGAACACCGTCGTCACCCGCGCCCGTCTGGACCGCGACGCCCTCCACCTCGAGGACGCGACCCGCATCTTCGAGATGACCTCGAACCGCACCGGCGGCCGCCATTTCGGCTCCCGCCTCGTCTTCGCCGAGGACGGCACGCTCTGGATCACCACCGGCGACCGGGCCGACCGTCCATCCGCGCAGGACCCGTTCAGTCACAACGGCAAGGTGCACCGCGTCACGCAGGACGGCGCCGTCCCGCCCGACAATCCCTTCGCCGACGGCGATGACGCTCTCCCGACGGTCTGGTCCCTCGGCCACCGCAACCCGCAGGGCGCCGCCCGCCATCCGGAGACGGGCGAGCTCTGGACCGTCGCCCACGGCGCGCGCGGCGGCGACGAGGTGAACGTCGCCCTGCCCGGCCGGAACTACGGCTGGCCCCGCGTCTCCTACGGAACGCATTATTCGGGCCGTGACTTCCCGGCCGAAAGCTCCCCCTCCACCGAACAGCCGATCCACTGGTGGGACCCCTCCATCGCCCCCTCCGGCGCGGTCTTCTACGACGGCGAGCTCTTTCCCGAGTGGCGCGGCGACCTTCTCGTCGGCGCCCTGAAGTACGAACTCCTCGTCCACCTCGACGTCGAGAACGGCGACGTCGTCGGCGAGGAGCGCCTGTTCGAGGGCGAATTCGGCCGCATCCGCGCCGTCGAGGTCGCGCCCGACGGCGCGATCTGGTTCGCGACCGACGAGGATCCCGCCCGCCTCCGTCGCGTCGCGCCGTCGCCCTGAACCCGCCCGGATCGCGGGACAAGCCGGCCGCCGCCGTATATGCTCGACCCCGCGGCCCCCGGAGAGGGGCCCCGCGAGGCAGTCCGTCAGGCCAAGGAGCCCGAGCCATGCACGATTCCCGCGTCACGCGCCGCCGTCTGATCGGCGCCGCCGCCCTCGTCCCCGCCCTCGCGCTGCCGGCCCTCGCAGCCACCGAGGAGACGCAGGTGATCGACCTCAAGGTCGACCTCGCGTTCGAGCGGCTCAAGCGCAACGTCACCGGCGCCGCCGAGCTGGCCGAGCAGGCGAAGGGCGTGCTGATCGTCCCCGGCATCACCAAGGCGGGCTTCCTGGTCGGCGGCCTCTACGGCGAGGGCGCGTTGCGCGTGAACGGCGCGACGGTCGGCTACTATTCCGTCGCCTCGGCGAGCTTCGGCCTGCAGGCCGGCGTGCAGCGCTTCGACCAGGCGCTGTTCTTCATGACCACGCAGGCGCTGGAGCGCTTCCGTCGTTCGAAGGGATGGGAACTCGGCGCCGAGGCGGAGTTCGTCACGCCCCAGAACTCGCTCGAGGCGCAGCTCGACACCACCACCTCGCGCAGCCCGGTCATCGCCATCGCCTTCGGCCAGTCCGGCCTGATGGGGGGCGTCAGCCTCGGCGGCGGCAAGTACACGCGCATCCACGACTGACGCCGGCGGCTCAGAGCCCCCGCACGAAGGCCCCGAGCGCGGCGATCACCGCCTCGGGCGCTTCCTGCTGCACCCAGTGGCCGGCGCCCTCCACCAGCGTCGTGCCGCGCCAGTCGGCGGAGGCCTCGGTCTGCATCCGCTCCAGATCGCCGGGCTTCTGACGGATGCCCCAGTCCCGCGCCCCCGCGACGAAGCAGGCCGGAACCTCGATGCGCTGCCCGGCCCAGAGCCTGAGCGCCGCCAGCCGCTCCGGATCGGTCATCGCCGCGTACCAGTCGAGCCCGCCCTGGAAGCCGCGCGCCCCGAAGGTCTCGGCATAGACGGCGAGCGCCGTCTCCGGCAGCCATGGCGCGAAGCCCGCGGGCGCGGCGGCGCGCACGCTCTCCGGCATCGTCGCGCCGCGGTCCATGACGTAGTAGGTCGGCAGCCGCGCGAAGCTTTCCGGGCTCGCGTCCGGCAGCGGCTCGGGGCGGTTGCCCTCCCAGTCGCCGCTCTTCATGTGGACGTAGGCGTGCAGGAACGCCGCCAGCCCCTCCGGCGCCCAGCGCATGTCGGCGTCGGCCGAGCGGCCGGAGAAGTAGACCTGATAATGCGTCCGCGGCCGCTCCAGCGCCGCCAGCCCGGCCTCGAGCCGGCCCAGTCCCAGCGGCAGCGGCGCGTCCCAGCCGGGCGGCCCGCCGAAAGGCGCGCTCATCAGCGCCACCGCCCGGAACACGTCCGGCCGGATCAGCGCCGCCCAGGCCGCGACGACCGAACCGAAGTCGTGCCCCACCAGCAGATCGACGTGTCCTCGCCCGAGGGCGTGAACCAGCGCCATCGCGTCCCGCACCAGATCGGGCGCCGCGCAGCGCCCCGGGCCCGCCGGCCCCTCGGTGCCGCCGTAGCCTCGCTGATCCGGGGCGACGACGTGAAAGCCCATCCCGGCCAGCGCCGGCATCACCTCGCGCCAGGAGAAGGCCAGCTCCGGAAAGCCGTGCAGCAGCAGCGCCAGCGGCCGGTCCTCCCCCGCGCCCGCCTCGAGCAGGCGCATGGAGAGGCCGGTCGCCGTCTCCACCCGCCGCGCCGCCACCCCCTCCGGCAGCAGCGCGCGCGGGTAGTCGGGCGCCGCGGTCACTTGCGCAGGCGCTTGATCAGGCTGGAGGTGTCCCAGCGCCCGCCGCCCATCCGCTGCACCTCGCCGTAGAACTGGTCGACGAGCGCCGCCACCGGCAGGCTGGCTCCGTTGCGCCGCGCCTCGTCGATGCAGATCGAGAGGTCCTTGCGCATCCAGTCCACCGCGAAGCCGTGTTCGAACTCGTCCTCGATCATGGTGCGGTAGCGGTTCTCCATCTGCCACGAGCCCGCCGCGCCCTTGGAGATCACGTCGACCACCGCGGCGCCGTCGAGCCCCGCCTTCTCGGCGAAGGCCAGCCCCTCGGACAGGCCCTGCACCAGCCCGGCGATGCAGATCTGATTGACCATCTTGGCGAGCTGGCCGGCCCCGGCGGGGCCCAGCAGCCGGCAGGCCTTGGCGTAGGCCATGATCACCGGCTCGGCCTTGGCGAAGTCGGCCTCGGCGCCGCCGCACATCACCGTCAGCGCGCCGTTCTCGGCGCCCGCCTGGCCGCCCGAGACCGGCGCGTCGACGAAGCCGGCCCCCATCTCCGCCGCCGCCGCGGAGAGCTCACGCGCGACCGCCGCGCTCGCGGTGGTGTTGTCCACGAAAACCGCGCCGGGCGAGAGCCCTTCGAACGCGCCGCCCGGCCCCGTGGTGACCGCGCGGAGATCGTCGTCGTTGCCGACGCAGGCGAAGACGAACTCCGCCCCCTCCGCCGCGCCGGCGGGAGAGGCCGCGACCGAGCCGCCATGCCGCTCGGCCCACTGCTCGGCCTTGGCGTGGGTGCGGTTCCAGACCGTCACCTCGTGCCCCTTGGCCTTGAGATGCCCGGCCATGGGAAAGCCCATCACCCCGAGCCCGATGAACGCGCACTTCGCCATGTCCGTCTCCCTCCCGGCCTGACCCGTCGTCGGGCTGGAAACTGACCGCCGGGAGTGGTCAGGTCAACGCCGTCCGCGGAATCGGGAGAGGCGAGGCGCCGGCGTGGCCACGGCATTCAAATGGCTCAGCCGCCTGCTCGGCGTGCTCGTCGCCGGCGCGGCGGGTCTGGCGCTGCTCGTCTGGATCCTCGTCGGCGGCTCGCTGCCCGATCACGACAGGGAGTTCCGGGTCGAGGGCGTCTCGTCGCGCACGACGATCCTTCGCGACGCCAACGCGGTGCCCCACATCCGCGGCGAAACCGACGCCGACGTGTTCTTCGCGCTCGGATTCGCCCACGCCACCGACCGTCTCTGGCAGATGGAGATGAACCGCCGTGCGGCGACGGGCCGGCTCTCCGAACTGCTCGGCGAGGCCACCTTCTCCTTCGACCGCTTCGTGCGCGCGCTCGGTCTCGGCGCCTTGGCCCGGCGTGCGGTGGCGGATCAGACGCCCGAGGCGCGCGCCGCGCTCGAGGCCTACGCCGCCGGCGTCAACGCCCGCATCCGCGCGGTGTCGGAGGAGGCGCTCGGCCGCGGCGCGCCGGAGTTCTACCTCTTCGCCGACTCGCTCGCGCCCTGGACGCCGGCCGACAGCCTCGCCGTCGCCAAGCTGATGGCGCTGCGCCTCTCGGACCAGGCCTCGGTCGAGACGCGCCGCGCCGCGCTCTCGCTGATCCTCCCGCGCGAGCGGCTCGTCGACGTGCTGCCCGACCATCCCGAGCCCGCGCTGATCGAGCCGCGCACGGCGTCCCTTCCCGCGCCCCCCGGCCCGGCGACCGACTACGCCGCCCTGATCGAGGGCGCGCCCCTCCCCGCCGCGCCGGTCCCGCAGGCCGCCGCGCAGGCGTTCCCGCCCCCCGGCCGCGCCGGCGCCTCCAACGCCTGGGCGCTCGACGCCAGCCGCGCGGCCGCCGGGGCGCCGATCCTCGCCAACGACCCGCATCTCTGGCTCTCGGCGCCGACGCTCTGGTATCTCGCGCGGCTGGAGATGCCGGGCATGGGCGGCGTCATCGGCGGCACCGTGCCGGGCATGCCCCTCGTCCTGATCGGCCGCAACGCCGACCTCGCCTGGGGCCTGACCTACAGCTACGTCGACGACGCCGACCTCTACGTCGAGAAGCTCGACCCCGAGGATCCGACCCGCTACCGCACCCCGGGCGGCTGGGCCGAGCTCGAGACGCGGACCGAGCGCATCCTCGTCGCCGGCGAGGGCGCGCGCACGGTCGAGCTCTCGCGCACCCGCCACGGCCCCGTCGTGCCGCCGGACCAGCTCGGCGTCGGCGACGTCACGCCGGAGGGCCACGTCATGGCCCTCGCCTGGACGGCGCTCGGCGAGCCCGACACCAGCTTCTCCGCCGGCTTCGAGCTGATGCGCGCCCGCAGCCTCGAGGAGGGCGCCGCGGCGATGGAGGCGCTCGTCGCCCCCGCCTTCAACGTCACGCTCGCGGACCGATCCGGCGTCGGCATGGTCGTCGCCGGCGCCGCGCCGCTGCGCGACCCCGACAGCCCCTCCCGCGGCCGCCTCCCCGCCCCCGGCTGGCGGGCCGAGAACGACTGGCGCGGCCTGATCCCGCCGGACGAGCTGCCGCGCCTGCTCCGACCCGCCTCCGGCGCCGTCGCCAACGCCAACAACCGCACCAGCGACGCGCCCTTCCCCCGCCATCTCAGCTTTCACTGGGGGGAGCCCTACCGCATCCGCCGCATCGAGAAGGAGCTGACCGCGCGGGAGTTCCACACCCGCGACAGCGCCGCCGCCCTCCAGAACGACGCGGTCTCGGAGATGGCCCGCGCCGTCCTCCCCCTCATCGCGCGCGACCTCTGGTGGACCGGCCCCGCCGCCCCGGCCGACCCCGTCGCCGCCCGCCGCGCCGACGCGCTCGAGATGCTCGGCGACTGGAACGGCGAGATGAGCGCCCACGCGCCCGAACCCCTGATCTTCGCGGAATGGATGCGCCGCCTGACCGAGCGCCTCGCGGGCGACGAGCTCGGCCCCGCCGTCTCCGAGATCGCCGGCCCCCGCCCGGTGTTCGTGGAGCGCGTGTTCCGCGACGTCGACGGCGCCGGGGTCTGGTGCGACATCGACAAGACCTCCCGCACCGAGACCTGCGCCGAGATCGCCGCCCTCGCCCTCGACGACGCCCTCGCCGGCCTCGCCGAGCGCTACGGCGCCTCCCCCCGCGGCTGGCGTTGGGGCGAGGCGCACGAGGCCCGGCACGACCACGAGGTGCTCGGCCGCCTCGGCCCGATCGCGCCCCTCGTGAACATCCGGCACGAGGCGTCGGGCGGCGACCACACGGTGCTCCGCGCCCAGACGTCGGGCCGGGCGCCCGACCCCCACGCCGCGGTCAACGCCGCGGGCCTGCGCATGGTGGTCGACTTCGCGGACCCCGACGCGTCCTCGATCGTCGTCGCGACGGGGCAGAGCGGGCATCCGCTCTCGCGCCACTACGACGATTTCAATCAGCTCTGGCGGCGCGGTGATTCGGTCCGCCTCAGCCTCGACTTCGCCGACGCGTCGGCCGGCGCGCTCGGCATCGTCGCCCTGGTGCCCTCGCCAGAACGTTGACACGACAGGAAGGTCTCCGTTCGCAAGGTCGACTGCCGGCGGAGTGTGCAGATCATCCTTGCGCCGCCGTGATTTCGCCTCATTATGGAACCCGTCCGCGGTTCGATGGCGGTCGGGATCCCCCTCGGCGCGGGTGACGCACCCCCCAAAGGAACCCCGTCCCGGCGCCCCCGACCGCAAGCGTTTCCCCACACTTCGAGCCGCGGACACCTTCTCCGTCCCGGCTTGCGCGGCAGACGACGCCGCGTCATCGTCTCGCTCGGTCGCGGCCGCCCGTCCGGCGCCCCCGCCGTTTCGGACCCGGGGGCCATCGCATGACGATCGACCGCTTCGCCGCCGCCTCCTACGGCGTGCAGTACGTCGAGGGGCCCGACGCCCTCTCCCCCTCCGAACTCGCCGCCGCGCCGCACGAGGCGCTGATCCTCGAGCCGCTGAACCACGCCACCGGCTACGACGCCGCCGGCGCCGCCGCCGGGCGGAGCGAGTTCGAGACGATGCAGGCCGGCGGCAAGCAGGTGTTCCTCTATCTCTCCGTGGGAGAGACCTCCGACCTCCGCTCCTGGTGGGATCCGGCCTGGACGACGACGGGCGACGATCTCGGCGCCCTCACCGCCGCCGCGCCCGACTGGATCTCCGGCTGGTTCTCCGGCGCCTCGGGCGGTCAGGCCCGGCTCGTGAAGTTCTGGACGGCCGAGTGGCTCGAGGCCCTGAAGGGCGAGATCGAGTTCCTGATCGGCGATCTCGGCGCCGACGGGCTCTTCCTCGACAACGTCGCCAGCTATTTCGAATGGCTGACCTTCGATCAGGCGGACTCGGCCGCCGACCCCTCGGACGACCTCGACGCGGACGCCGCCTTCTACGCCTCCGCGATGTCGGATCTGGTCGTCGCCGTCTCGGCCTACGCCCGCTCGCTGAACCCCGACGTGCAGATCATCGCCAACGGCGATCCGTTCCTGCCGTTCAACACCGGCGACTTCGCCGGCAAGGGCACGGCGTTCCTCGACGCCATATCCGCCATGCTGCAGGAGGGCGTCTACCATTCGGGCGGCGAGCGGGTGGACAACGCCGCCCGCGCCGCACTGAAGGACGTGATCCTCGCGAACGGCGTCCCCGTCCTCGCCCTCGACTACGTCGATCCGAGCGACGCGGCCAAGCTCGACGCCTTCGCGCGCGACGCCGTGCGCGACGGCTTCCTGCCCTACGCCGAGGGCCTGGACCTCGCGCTCGACGGCCTCGCGCCGGCGCTGAACCAGCCGACCGAAGCGGCCGACCGGCTGTGGACGGGCCCCTCCACGGGGATCCTGAACGCTCTCGGCGGCGACGACGAGGTCACGGGCTCGGACGGCGCCGACCGCGCCGAACTCGGCGCCGGGCACGACACCCTGCACGGCGGCGGCGGCGACGACGTCGCCGTGGTCTCGGCCGACCGCGCCGCGGCCTTCGTCTCCGCGGCGCTCCGCCCCGACGGGGCCGTCGTCCTGACCCTCGCCGGCGCGCTCGGCGTCGATGTCCTGCACGACGTGGAATCCGTCGCCTTCGCGGACGGGACGGTCCCCGTCGCGGAGCTGCTGTCGCCCCCCGGGCCGAACGGCGCGCCCACGTTGCTCTCGGCCACGACGGGCGCCGGCCGCATCGAGATCGAATGGCGGCTCGACGCGACGGGCGAGGCGCCGCTCCCGGCGGGGGTCGAACTCGAAGTCTCGCTGCACCCCGCCGCCGGCGGGTCCGCGGTGATCCTCGGCCGCTCCGATCCCGGTCCCGTCGCGCCGGGCGGCGCGGTCCGGCGCACCGAGGTCTTCGAGGCGCCCCCCGGCGCCTGGCGGCTGGGCCTCGTCTACGACCCCGACGCCGTTCTCGCCGAGACGGACGAGACCGACAACGCCGCAGCCCCGCTCGCCGTCGACGTCCCCGCGCCGCCGCTCTTCACCGAGGACGCCGATGCGGTCGTCCTCTCCGCCCCCGGCCCCTGGGACGCGCTCGGCGGCGACGACGCCGTCACCGGCACGCCCGGCGCCGACACCGTGGCGGGCGGCGCCGGCCACGACACCTTGGCGGGGCGCGACGGCGCGGATTCCCTGACCGGCGGCAAGGGCCGCGACTCCCTCGCCGGCGGGGACGGAGACGACGCGCTCGACGGATCCGGCGGCGCCGACCGGCTCGAGGGCGGCGACGGCTCCGACGTCCTCCGCGGCGGCGCCGGCCGCGACGACCTCTTCGGCGGGCGCGGCGACGACGACCTCGAGGGCGGCGGCCGCGACGACTTCCTCGTCGGCGCCGGCGGCTCGGACCGACTCGACGGCGGCGCCGGCGCCGACGAGATCGAAGGGAACGCCCGGCGCGACCGCCTGCTCGGCGGCGGCGGGCAGGACGCGCTCGACGGCGGGGCCGGTCGCGACACGTTGGACGGCGGGCGCGGCGACGACACCCTGAAAGGCGGCGGCGGCCGCGACGTCTTCGTGATCGGGCGCGGCGACGGCGACGACCGCATCCTCGACTTCGGCGGCCGCGACGCGCTCGACCTCACGGATTTCGGCTTCTCCGGCGCCCGCCAGGTGCTGCGCCGGCTCGACCGCGACGGCGGCGCGACCGAGCTCTCGCTGCCCGGCGGCGGCGAGATCGAGTTCGGGGGTCTCCGCCCGAAGGACTTCGACGCCGACGACTTCCTGCTCTGATCAGCGCCGCCGCGTCGCCGCCCCGAACGCCCCGTTGACCAGCGCCACCCCGAGACAGGCGAAGACCACCGAGGCCCAGTCGAGCGGCTCCGGCGCCTCGCCGAGAAAGGCCCAGCCGCCGAGCGCGGCGCCCATCGGCACCAGCGAGGTGAAGGACGAGGTCCGCGCCACGCCCAGCCGGTGCACCGCGTAGCCGAAGGTGGCCACCGCGCCGATGCCGCTCAGCACCCCCTGGCTCAGCACCACCCAGCCCAGCGTCGCCCAGCCGAGCGTCGGCAGCTCCGTCCCGAACCACCAGAGCGCCGCCGCGAGGAACGGCGAGGACCAGAGGCAGACGTAGGCCGTCGCCTCCAGCCCGTTGAGCCGGCTGCCGCGATAGGCGATGGTGAAGGCCGACCAGCCGCAGGCCGCCGCCAACAGATACGGCGCGCCCCGGAAGAATCCGGCGTCGCCCCGCAGCGCCGCCGGAGCCACGATCAGCGCGATCGAGACCGCGATCAGCGCGAGCCCCACGGCGCGCTCCCCCCGCACCGGCGCCCGATGCACCGCGAGATCCCAGAGCGCCACGATCAGGGGCAGCATCGCCGGGACCATCGGCCCGAAGAGCGCGGCCGGGATCGTCTCCAGCCCTTTCGAGGTGAAGATCACGAAGGCCCCGCCCCAGCCCCCCGCCATCACCGCGAGGCGCCACGGGCTCTCGCCCTTCGGCAGGATGCCGTGGCGCAGCCAGATCGGCGCCAGCAGGATCGCCGGCGTCCCGTAGCGCGCCAGCGCGATGTCGAGCGGCGAGAGCGTGCCCACCTGGTCGCGCGTCGCCACGATCCAGCCCGCCCAGACCAGCACCGCGAAGCTCACCGCGGCGTAACCCTTCAGGAGAGCCGGCCCCTCCGTCACGATCTCGGCCCGCTCGCCCGTGGCGGTCATCGCGTCTCCCCGCGCCGACCCGTGAGCGGGCGGCATCCACGAGAGGCGCGTAGCATGCCCGCCCGCCGGGCGCGAGGCGCCGACGCCGCGTCCGAGCGCTCGGACAGGGCGATCCGACGGCGCCGCGCCCTCCGA
>Ga0102943_1000537_pt1 | contig 25494 bp, 22 predicted proteins | sample SalPonC_black_MG_FD_78174 | JGI IMG/M metagenome (GOLD analysis project Ga0102943, IMG submission 78174) | Salt pond soil microbial communities from South San Francisco under conditions of wetland restoration - Salt Pond MetaG... | ecosystem: Environmental > Aquatic > Marine > Intertidal zone >...
TAGAGGTCGTCAGGCTCTGCGTCGCCGCCAAGGGCTTCGAGGTCGTCCCGCAGCGCCGGCCATCGAACGCACCTTCGCCCGGCCAAGGACAGGGAGCGGCCCATCGCCTCCGCCGAAGCATGGGTCCTCGTCGCCGACACACGCCCGCTCACCCCGACGGCTCGCAAGATGCCGCCTTGCCTCGCAGAGCCATGAGGCAGGCCCTCAGTCCCGGAACCGCCGGCTCTCCTTCACGACGTCCCAGGCCCAGAGCACCTCTCGCAGCCGCGCCTCGTCGTCCCGCGCGCCGCCGTTCATGTCGGGGTGCAGGTCCTTCACGAGCGCGCGATAGCGCTCGCGCAGCGCGGTGCGGGTGCCGCCCTCGGGCATTCCGAGCGCGTCCAGCGCCCGCCGCTCGGTGGGCGAGAACCGCGCCGCCGGCCGCGGAGCGGTGGCCACCCGCTCGCCGTCCCGGCCGGGGTTCAGCGTGGCGTTCTCGCCCAGAACCTCGAAGGGATCCTCGAAGCCGAAGCGCGCCCAGGCGCGCCCCTCGGCATGGCCGGCGCCGGCGGCGTCGGGCGCGCCGGGCTTGCCGAAGCGCCAGGTGGGCCGACCCCAGAGACGGTCGGATTCGACGAAGGCCGCGAAATCGTCCTCCGTCCAGTTGTCGAAGTAGTTCCAAGCCTGATTGTACTCGCGCACATGGTCGAGGCAGAACCACCAGTACTCGTCCAGCCGCTCCGGCGAGCGCGGCGCCCGGTACTGACCGATCGCGTCGCATCCCTTTCGATCGCAGCGGCGCCCCCGCGCCTCGAACGCGCCCGACATGCCGCGCCGCCGGGTCCGCCGGCGCTTGTCGGCGGAGACGGAGACGTCGTAGTCGAAGGGCGAACGTTGCGGCACCGGGCGCTCCGAAGGGGATCGACGAGTCGGACCCGGAAATCTAGCGTTCCGACCGTGAAGCGAAAGACCCCGAGAGGAGACGCGATGACGCCCGCAGACCCCGCAGAAGGCCCCGTCGCGCGGCGCATGCGCATCGCGCTCGAGGCCGCCTTCGAGCCCCGGGAGCTCGAGATCCGCGACGATTCCGAGCGTCACCGCGGCCACGGCGGCTGGCGCGAAGGAGGCGAGACGCATTTCCACGTCCGCCTCGTCAGCCCCGTCTTCGACGGCCTCTCGCGGGTCGAGCGTCAGCGCCGCGTCCATGCCGCGCTGAAGGCCGAACTCGAGGACCGCGTGCACGCGCTCTCGCTCAGCCTCTCCGGAACCGCCGCGCCATGAGGGCCGCCGCGCCATGAGGGCCGCCGCGATCGTGCCGCTGCTCGCCGCCGCGGGGGCGCTTTCGGGATGCGTCGCGGCCTCGGTCGCGGGCGCCGCCGTCGGCACGGCGGCGAGCGTCGCGGGCACGGCGGTCTCGACCACCGCGGACGTCGTCGGCGGGGTCGTCGGCGCCGGGGTCGGCGTCGTCACCGACGACGACTGACCCCGTCGCCGAGGCGCCTCAGCGCTTCGCCGGGCCGAGACGCGGCGCGTCCGGGTCGGGATGCAACCGTCGGTCCGCGTCGGGGTCGGGCGCGGGGGAGAGCCGGAGGGCCGGCTCGCTCCGCGCGGTGGCGTCGGCTTCGGCGGAGGGACGCGGCGGCGCGCCCCGCGCGAAGGCGCGGTCGACGGCGTCGTCGGGGTCTGGCCGAGCGCCTGCCGCCGTCTCCGCCGCGAGGGCGTCGGTCCCGGCCCGGCCCCGGCGGAACACCAGCACCGTGCGCCATTCCGTGCGCCGCCCGCCGAACCAGCCGGCGCGCTCTTCGCAGGGCATGCTATCGGCGCGAAGGAACTCCCAGCCCTCGACGGCCTCCTCGCCGATCGCGGCCTCGACCGTGCGGGCGAAGGCTTCGGCCCGGCCCTTCACGCCGCGGAAGCGGCGGGCGCGGTGCGGGGCCGGAACGGCCTTGTACTCCCAGGGGGTCGCGCTCATCTCGGGGTCTCCTCCGCCGCGGCCGTCACAGGCCCAGCTTCTCGCGCACCAAGGCGTTGACCGCCTTCGGCTCGGCCTTGCCGGCGGTCGCCTTCATCACCTGGCCGACGAACCAGCCGGCCATCGAGGGCTTCTCCCGCGCCTGCTCGGCCTTCTCGGGATTCGCGGCGATCACCTCGTCGACCGCCGCCTCGATGGCGCCGGTGTCGGTCACCTGGCGCATCCCGCGCGCCTCGACGATCTCCGCCGGATCGCCGCCCTCGGCCCAGAGGATCTCGAACAGGTCCTTCGCGATCTTGCCGGAGATCTCGCCCTTGCCGATCAGGTCGATCAGTCCGCCGAGCTGCGCGGCCGAGATCGGCGAGTCGCCCGGCGCCAGCCCCTCCTTGTTGAGCCGCCCGAAGAGCTCGTTGATCGTCCAGTTCGCCGCCTGCTTGCCGTCCCGCCCGGCCGCCACCGCCTCGAAGAAGTCGGCCGTCTCGCGGTCCGCGGTCAGCACCGAGGCGTCGTATTCCGTCACCCCGAGATCGCGCACGAAGCGCGCCTTGCGCGCGTCGGGCAGTTCCGGCAGCGCGGCGCCCACGGCCTCGATCTCGTCCTCCGTCAGCTCCAGCGGCAGCAGGTCGGGATCGGGGAAGTAGCGGTAGTCGTGCGCCTCCTCCTTGTTGCGCATCGGCCGCGTCTCGCCCTTGCCCGGGTCGTAGAGCCGCGTCTCCTGCACCACCGCGCCGCCGTCCTCGAGGATCGCGATCTGCCGCTTCGCCTCGAACTCGATCGCCTGCTGGATGAAGCGCATCGAGTTCATGTTCTTGATCTCGCAGCGCGTGCCGAGCCGCGAGGGGTCGCCCGTCTCGCGGAACCGCTCGTAGTCGCCCGGCCGGCAGACGCTGACGTTGACGTCGGCGCGCAGGCTCCCCTCCTGCATGTTGCCGTCGCAGGTCCCCAGCCAGCGCAGGATCTGGCGCAGCTTGCGCACGAACTCCGCCGCCTCCTCCGGACCGCGGATGTCGGGGCGGGAGACGATCTCCATCAGCGCGACGCCGGTGCGGTTGAGATCGACGAAGCTCTGCGCGGGATCCATGTCGTGGATCGACTTGCCGGCGTCCTGCTCGAGGTGGATGCGCTCGATCCGCACCGTCCGCGCCACGCCCGGCGCCATGTCGACCAGCACCTCGCCCTCGCCCACGATCGGATGCTTGAACTGGCTGATCTGATAGCCCTGCGGCAGATCCGGGTAGAAGTAGTTCTTGCGGTCGAAGGTCGAGCGGCGGTTGATCTCCGCCTTCAGGCCGAGCCCGGTGCGGATCGCCTGTTCGATGCAGAAGGCGTTGATCACCGGCAGCATGCCGGGCATCGCGGCGTCGACGAGGCTGACGTTGGCGTTCGGCTCGGCGCCGAACTCGGTCGAGGCCCCGGAGAACAGCTTCGCGCGGGAGCGCACCTGGGCGTGCACCTCCATGCCGACCACGATCTCCCAGTCGCCGGCCGCGCCGTGCAGGATCTTGGGCTCGGGATCGGTGTGGGCGAGTTCGGCCATGGGCGGGCTCCGCGGGCGAGGACGGGCGAGGGCGGAGGCCGACGCCTCCGAGGCGCGGTCTAGCCCGCCCGGCGGCGGATTTCCAGCCGCGCCGGGCGCTCTTGCGCGCCCCGGCCGGTCGCCTCATCCTCGCCTCCCCCGGCAAGGAGAGGCGGCCATGTCCGACACCGCAGCCCCGGATCGACGGCGGCGCGCCTCGTCCGCCGCCCGCGTCCGCTCATCGGCTCCGCCGCGGGCGGGACGCCGAGGAAGGTCACGGGCCGCGGCGGCGCTGGGGCTGCTGCTCGCCGCGTCGTTCGGCCCGGCGGCGGCGGACCCGGCGCTTCTCGGCCTCGAGCCCGAGACGGCGGCGCCCGCGGGCGACGCGCTGGACCGCATCCGCGCCCGGGGTTCGATCCGCCTCGGCCATCGCCGCGACGCGCCGCCGTTCAGTTACGAAGGGCCGGACGGCGCGCCGGCAGGCCTCGCGGTGCGGCTCTGCGCCGCCGTCGCGCGCACCGTCTCGGCCGCGGCCGCCGAGCCCTGGGACGGCGTGCCGGTGGCGGGCGTTCCGGGCGCCCCGGCGCCGCCGCCGAGGCTGGAATGGGTGCCCGTCACCGCGACGGACCGCTTCGAGGCGCTGGAGGCGGGGCTGACCGACCTGCACTGCGGGCCGGCGACGCAGACCCTGGCGCGGCGGCTGCACACGGACTTCTCGATACCGTATTTCGTCGACGGCGCCGGCCTCGTGTTCCGCAAGGGCGGTCCGGAGCGACTCGGCGAGCTCACCGACGAAGCGGTCGGCGTGCTCTCCGGCACCACCACCGAGGTGGTGCTGCGTCGTCTCCTCGCCGAGCGCGCGCCGGGCGCCGAGGCGGTGCTCTATCCGAGCCACGGGGCCGGGCTCGCGGCGCTCGAGCGCGGCGAGATCGAGGCCTACATGGCCGACCGCTCGATCCTGCTCTATCAGCTCGGCGCGCTGCGCCCCGCGGTCCAGCCGGTGATCGCGGCGCGCACCTGGTCGCGCGAGCCCTACGCCCTCGCCATGCGCCGAGGCGAGAGCCGGCTGCGCCTCGCGGTCGACGCCGCGCTGTCGCGCCTCTACGCCTCGGGCGAGATCTACGCCCTGATCCGCGAAAGCCTAGGGCGGGTCGAGATCGGGCCGGACATCGAGGCGATCTACGAGGTCGTGTCGATCCCCGAATGAGGCCGTCCGCGCCGGGGCGTGACCGTTCGGGCGACGGCGTCAGCGAAGCGCCTCGAGGGCCGGGCGCAGGCGGGCGCCGACCTCGAAGCCGCGTCGGCGCGCCGGCAGGTTCGCGGCGGTGATCACGCCGTCGAGGGTGGAGTCCGCCTCCCCGATCCGGGCCGAGGCGTGGGAGACGGCCACTGCCGCGACCCCGAGAGGCTCCAGCGCCCGCAGCCTGGCGAGGCCCGCCCCGGCGATCCCGATCGCGGCGTCGTTGAAGGCCGCGAAGGCGACGTCGGCCGCCAGTCCGCGCCTCGGATCGCCCCCGATGAGCCCGCCGTGAGAACCTGTCACGACGACGCGGCCGCGGTCCTCCCGGCGCACCAGCGACACGCTGTCGGCCAGCACCACGGAGCGGCCGCCGAGCCGCCGCTCCCGCCGCGTCTCGGGCAGCCTCGCAAGGACGGCTTCGGGCTCGCCGGCCGCGTCCAGCAGCGCCGCCGCCTCCGCGCAGGACATGCCGGGCGCGACGCCGAGAGCCGCGGCGGTGCGGTTCGTGGCGGAGATCACGCCGCGCGCCGCCATGTCCTCCGCGTCGCCGATGCGGGCGCTCGCCGCCGCCACCGTGGCCGCCGCCATGCCGACGGCGTCGACCGCCCTGATGCCTGCGAAGCCGGCGCCGTGCAGTCCGCCCCCGGCGTCCGAGAAGATCGCCGCCCGAACGGCGGCCCCCGAGGCGAGATGGCCGGCGATGCGCCCGCCATGCGAGCCGCAGATCAACACGCGACCGCCGACGGCGGCGTCCGCCTCGGTGATCGAGTCCAGCAGCAGCGCGGTCATCGCGGTCTCTCCCGCCGATCGTCGCGAGTCCGAAGGACCGTCCCGGAATCGCCGCGCGGGGCAAGCGTGGCGAGGTCTTCGTTCCGGCTGCGCGACCCGTCCCGGCCGGAGGACCCGCGGCGAAGTCGCTCTGGCGGGTCCGGGGCCGCGTGCCTATCCTCACGGTCATGCACGACGCCGACGCCCCGTTCGCCCCTCACGATCACGCCTCCTGCGCGGAGGAGGCCATGGCCGCCGCGCGGGCGGCCTGCGCCGAGGCCGGGCTGCGGCTGACCGAGACGCGGGCGCGGGTGCTGGAGATCCTGCTCGAGTCGCATGCCGCGCTCGGCGCCTACGAGGTGCTGGAGCGGCTCCACGCCGAGGGGCGGAGCGCCGCGCCGCCGGTCGCGTACCGGGCGCTCGACTTCCTGGTGGCGAACGGTTTCGCGCACCGCATCGAGAAGCTCAACGCCTTCGTCGCCTGCGCCCGGCCGAGCGCCGGCGACGCGCCCGCCTTCCTCATCTGCCGGGCCTGCCGGCAGGTTGCGGAGACCTCGGCCCGGCCCGCGGCCGAGGCGCTTGCCCCGGCGGCCGAGGCGCTCGGCTTCCGGCCGGAGCGGGTGGTCGTCGAGGTCGAAGGGCTCTGCCCGTCCTGCGCGGCGGGCTGAGGGGCGGGCGCGTCCCGGAACGAGGCGGGTTTCGTGCCGCGGACGTGCCGCCGAGGCGCCGCCGCGGTCGGACCTTCGTGCGGACGCGGCATGCCCTGCGTCGGCCATCGGTCGGACGGTCGTGCGCCGTCCATGTGCCATCCGTATGCCATTCGTCGGACTCTCGTCGGCCTTTCGTGCCGCCTTCGTGCCGACGTCGTCGGACGACCCGTCGAGGCCGTCGCCGGGGGTCCGGACGAGCGGCGACGACGGAGCCTCGCATGCCGGAATTGACGAGGCGTTGCGCCGAGGCCTCCGGTCGCCGTGCGGAGCCTTCGGCGGTCGCGGAGCGCCGCTCGCCGATCCGCCCTGCGGATCGGCGGGCGCCGCGCGACGGGCTCGACGCCCCCGCGCGGCGCCGCGCCCGCCGAGGGGCGGCCCGGTCATTCGGGGGCGGGGCCGGGGAAGCTCTCGCGCAGCATCCGCTTCAGGGCCTTGCCGGTGGGGTTGCGGGGGATCGTCTCGACGAAGGCGACGCCCTTGGGAAGCTTGAAGCGGGCGAGGCGGCCGTCGCAATGGGCGAGCACGTCGCCCTCCGTCACGCCCTCGCGCGCGGGGACGACGATCGCGAAGGGGCTTTCGCCCCAGCGCTCGGAGGGTCGGCCGATCACGGCGACGTCGGCGACGTCGGGGTGCGAGAGCAGGACGTTCTCGACCTCGGCCGGATAGACGTTCTCGCCGCCCGAGATGATCATGTCCTTGATGCGGTCGTGGATGGTGACGAAGCCCTCGGCGTCCATGATCGCGACGTCGCCGGTGTGGAGCCAGCCGTCGCGGAGCGTCTCGGCCGTCGCGTCGGGGCGCCTCCAGTAGCCGACCATGTTGTGCGGGCCGCGCACCAGCAGCTCGCCCGGCGCGCCCGGCGGCAGGTCGCGTCCCTCGGCGTCGACCACGCGGACCTCGGTCAGCAGGTAGCCGCGGCCGGTGGATCCGGCGCGCGCCACCGCGTCCTCGCCGCCGATGTAGCAGCCGGGGCCGCAGGTCTCGGTCATGCCGTAGACCTGGTGGATGTCGATCCCGAGGTCGCGATAGGCCTCGATCAGCGTCACCGGCACCGGCGCGGCGCCGGAGAGGATGGCGCGGAGGGTCGATCGGTCCGCCGTGTCCCGGTTCGGCGCCTTCAGCATGAAGTTCAGCATGGCGGGGACGGCGAGGGTGACGGTGATCCGCTCCCGCTCGATGGCGTCCCACATCGCGGCGGGATCGAAGGTCCGCATCAGGACCGTGGTGACGCCGCGGGTGAGGGCGCTGGTCAGCGGCGTCAGCGCGCCGATGTGGAACAGCGGCAGCACCACGAGGTTGCGGTCGCGCATGTCCATGTCGGCCGTGAGGCCGACGTTGAGGATCGCCGCGGCCTTGGTGTCGTGGCTGTGCACGACGCCCTTCGGCCGGCCGGTGGTGCCGGAGGTGTAGACGATGAGGAGCGGGTCCTCGCCGGTGACGCGGGCGACGGCGGGCGGCGAGTCGGCCGGGCCGGCGCCGAGGCTCTCGGCGTAGGGGCGCCCGAGGCCGGCCGGGCCGGAGGGGCTCTCCACCTCGATCAGGCGGCGGACGGGGAGGTCGCCCGCCTCGCCGGCCTTCAGCGCCGCGACGGTCGCGGCGAACCCGCTCTCGAAGATCAGGGTCTCGGCCCCCGCGTCCGCGAGGATGAAGGCGATCTCCGGCGCGGTGAGGCGCCAGTTGAGCGGCACGAGGATCGCGCCGAGCCGCGCGCAGGCGAAGAGCGCGTCGACGAATTCGGGCCCGTTGTGCAGGAGCACCGCGACGCGGTCGCCCTTGCCGATCCCCTCGGCGGCCATCGCGGCGGCGACGCGGTCGATGCGCGCGTCGAGCGCGGCGTAGTCGAGCCTGAGGCCGGAGGCGAGGTCGACCAGCGCCTCGCGTCCCGGCGCGATGCGGGCGCGGGCGCGCAGCAGGTCCCCGAGCGTTCCGATCATGGGCGGTCCTCCCCTTGCCGGGCGCCGGGGCCCGTTCCGCCCCGACGTTAGCAGGCGGCGCGGCGCGCGGAAGGCGAAAGGTCGCGGATCAGAGGATGAAGTCGCCGCGCGACAGGTCGGCGAGATCGACGTCCTCGAGCCGGAGCTCGTCGCGCCGGCGGCCGTGGTCGAGCACCACGTCCGAGCCGTCCTGGGCGAGATCGAGCTTGCGGAACTTCGACGGGCCGCCGTTCACGGCGATCTTGTCGACGCCGGCCTTGAAGTCCCGCACGACGTCGCGCCCGTCGCCGGGGCCGACGACGAAGGTGTCCTCGCCGCCGAAGCCCTTCATGACGTCGCCGCCCTTGCCGCCGTCGAGGACGTCGTTGCCGGCCTTGCCGCGCATCTTGTCCTTGCCGCCGCCGCCCTCGAGCACGTCGTGCCCGGCGTCGCCCGAGAGGCGGTCGCGCCCGCCGTCGCCGACCAGCCTGTCGCGCCCGCCGTCGCCGAAGAGGAGGTCGGCGCCGCCGCCGCCGATCACCTTGTCGCGGCCGCCGCCGGCCTCCACCACGTCGGCGCCGCGGCCGCCCTTGACGACGTCGCGGCCGGAGCCGCCGAACACCGTGTCGTCGCCGGCGCCGCCGAGCACGGTGTCGTTCCCGCCGAGGCCCTCGACGTAGTCGTCGCCGGTTCCGGTCTCGATCCGGTCGCCGTGGAGCTTCGCGCCGCGCACCTCGTCGTCGCCGTCGAGCTGGACGAGGTTGAGGATGAAGCCGGTCGAATCGAGGAAGACGTTCACCGGGGCGAGGTCGAGGTCCGAGACCTCGATGAAGGGGGTCGGCACGACGCTGGAGAAGTACTGGACCGCGACGATCTCCCGCGCCTCGAGCGGGCCGTCGGTCTGCACCACCACGCGGTCGAAGGGCAGGGTCGCGGCCATCGTGTAGCTGTCCGCGTAGTCGTCGCCGTAGAGCGCCTCGATGGTCGAGCGAGGCGTGCCGGCGTCCACGGCGGCCGTGACGCCGACGTGGACGTCGATGGCGAAGACGATGGTGAAGCCGCCCGGATAGAGGTCGCTGAACGGGCCGATCCCGCCGCCGTCGTAACGCATGTCGAGGCCGAGCGGCGCACCGTCGTAGGTGTAGACCTGGGTCATCGTGGCCTCCTTCGTCGGGGCGCCGCCGAGTCTCATCGGTTGCATCCGAAGAGCTTCGGGTCAACCTTTGCGCGGCCTGCTGGCGACGATCCCGGGCGCCGGCTAGACTGGCCGGACCGAGGGCAGGGGAGGCCGCCATGATCGTCGCCGAGATACGCACGCATCGCCTGCACGTGCCCTTCGCGGAGCCGCCGAAGACGGGGTTCCTCGATCTGCACGACATCGACCTTCTGGTGGTGGAGGTCGAGACGCGCGAGGGGGTGGTGGGGACCGGCCATCTGCATCCGCTGGCCGGCGGCATGCGGACGCTGGAGACCTGCGTGACGGAGATGCTGGCGCCGCTGGTGGCGGGGGCCGATTGCTCGGACCCCCGGGCGGTGTGGGAGCGGATGCGCCTCGCCACCTTCATCCAGGGGCGGATGGGGATCACGGCGATGGCGATGTCGGCGATCGACGTCGCGTTGTGGGACGCGCTGGGGCGGACGCGGGGGGTTCCGCTCTGGCGGCTCTGGGGCGGGCGGGGCGATCCGATCCCCACCTACGGCTCGGGCTGCTACCGGGGGCTCGGGCGGGAGGGGATGATCGAGAAGGCGCGGCGCTTCGTCGATCAGGGCTACGGCGCGATCAAGATGCAGGCGGCGCACGTCTTTTCGCATGACGAGGACGTCGCGAACGTCGCCGCGATGCGGGACGCCCTGGGCGAGGGCGTGGGCATCATGGTCGACGTCAACCAGGGCTGGACGCCGGAGGAGGCGGCGACGGTGGGGCCGCGGCTGGACCCCTACGGGCTCGAGTGGCTGGAGGAGCCGGTGATGGCGGACGACTTCGCCGGCTACGCGAAGGTCTCGGATGCGGTGCGCACGCCGCTGGCGACGGGGGAGAACAACTGGGGGCCGCGGGATCTGGCGCCGTTCTTCGAGCGGCGGATGGCCGCGACGCTCCAGCCCGACGTGATGCGGGGCGGGTACACCGAGCTGTTCGAGGTCGCCGAGCGGGCCGAGGCGGCGGGGCTCACGATCGCGCCGCATCTGTTTCCGGAGCTCATGAGCCATCTGGTGGCCTCGATCCCGAACGGGAGCTGGCTGGAGTGGATGGGGTGGTTCGATCATCTCTGGGTCGAGCCGATGCTCCCCGTCGGCGGGCGGGTGGCGCCGCCGGACCGGCCGGGGCACGGGATGGATTTCCGCCCGGAGCTGTTCACCGAATTCAAGGCGAGGGACTGACCGATGCGGGTGACCAAGGCGGAGGTGCGGCGGCTCAGGATCCCGTTCGAGGACGGGGGGGCCGGCGAGGGGCTGTTTCCGGGGACCTTCAAGGCGGCGGACTGCGTGCTGCTGCGCCTCGAGACCGACGCGGGGCTGGTCGGCTGGGGCGAGGCCTTCGGGCATTTCTGCTCCGAGAGCGTGGCGGCGATGCTGGAGCGGGCGGTCTGCCCGCTGCTGATCGGGGCGGAGCCGGAGGATCCGGCGGCGGTGACGGCGGATCTCCAGCGCAAGCTGCATCTGATCGGGCGCTACGGGGTGACGACGTTCGCGATCTCGGCGGCGGACATCGCGCTCTGGGATCTGGCGGCGAAGGCGGAGGCGGTGAGCCTCGCCGAGCTGATCGGCGGGCGGCGGCGGGGCGACCTGCCGGCCTACGCCTCGCTGGTGCGCTACGGCGATCCGGCGCTGGTGGCGGAGAAGGCGGCGGAGGCCGTCGGGCGCGGCTATCCGGTGCTGAAGCTGCACGAGATCACGCTGGAGGCGATCCGGGCCGGGCGCGAGGGCGGCGGGGACGTTCCGCTGACGGTGGACGTCAACTGCAACTGGAGCGCCGAGCGGGTGCTGGACTGGGCGCCGGCGCTGCGGGAGATCGGGCTGCATTGGCTGGAGGAGCCGATCTTCCCGCCCGAGGACTTCGCCACGCTGGCGCGGCTCAGGCGGGAGACGGGGATCCCGCTGGCGGCGGGGGAGAACCTCTGCACGGCGGTTCAGTACCGGGCGATGATCGCGGCGGGCGCGGTGGATTTCGTGCAGCCGAGCGTGACCAAGTCGGGCGGCGTGACCGAGACGCTGGCGGCGCGGGCGGCGGCGGAGGCCGCCGGGCTGACCGTGGCGCAGCATTCGCCCTATTTCGGGCCGGGCTACCTCGCGACGCTGCAGATCCTGGCGGCGGCGGAGGACGAGGAGCTGTTCGAATATCTCTACGTCGAGCGCGACCGCGAACTCTATCGCGGGCTTCCGACGCCGGAGGGCGGGCGCATCGCCGTTCCGGACGGGCCGGGCCTCGGCATGGAGCCCGACCCGGAGGCGATGGCGCGGCTCGCCGCGGACTGAGGGCGGCGGGCGGGCTCAGTCGTCGCCGGTCCCGCCCTCGCCCGCGGCGGCGGGCCGGCCGAGATGCGGGAGGTGTCCCGCGATCAGGCGCAGCAGGGCGTCGCGCTGCACCGGCTTCATCAGGAACGCGTCGTCGGCCGCGAGGCCGGCGCCGTTGATCGCGGCCTCGTTCGGGTAGCCGGACATGAAGGCGACGGGCAGGCCCGGGCGGCGGGCGCGCAGCGCGTCGGCGAGGGCCGGGCCGTCGAGCGCCCCGGGCATCACCACGTCGGTGAGGAGGAGGTCGAAGGCGCCGCCGGCCGTCTCGAACATCTCGAGCGCGGCCCCGCCCGAGGCGGCTTCGGCCACGTCGAGCCCGGCTTCGCGCAGGATGCGCGCGACGATGCGCCGGACCGGCGCCTCGTCCTCGACCAGCAGCACCCGCCCGGCGAGGCGGCGCGGCGTCGCGACAGCGTCCGCCTCCGTCCGCCTCGGGGCCGGCGCCGAGCCGTCGCGCTCGAGCGCGGGCAGGAACAGCTTGACCGTGGCGCCGGCGCCCGGCTCGCTGTAGAGGCGCAGCGCCCCGCCGGACTGGCGCACGAAGCCGTCGACCATGGCGAGGCCGAGCCCCGAGCCCATCTGCGGGCCCTTGGTGGTGAAGAAGGGCTCCGTCACGCGCCCGAGGATCTCGCGCGGGATGCCCTGGCCGGTGTCGGTGACGGCGAGCATGACGTAGTGGCCGGGCGCGACGGTCTCGCCGAGGCGCGCGACGTCGTCCGCGGAGATGTGGCGGTCGGCCGTCTCCACCGTCAGCCGGCCGCCCTCGGGCATGGCGTCGCGCGCGTTGATGACGAGGTTGAGCAGCGCGCTTTCGAGGAAGGCCGGATCGACCTCCGTCGGCCGCAGCCCGCCGGCGAGGGCGAAGTCGAGGCGGATGCGCTCGGGCAGGGCGCCGGCGAGCAGGCGGCGCATGTCGCGCACGGTCTCGTCGAGGTCGATCCGGCGCGGCGCGAGGTGGGATTGGCGCGCGAAGCTGAGCAGGCGCTGCGTCAGGTCGGCGCCGCGGCGGCAGGCGCGGAGGATCTCGAGGCGGCTCTCCTCGGCTTCGGCCGGGTCGCCCTCGAGGCCGAGCAGCTCGGCGTTGCCCATGACGATCGCCAGGAGGTTGTTGAAGTCGTGCGCGATGCCCCCGGCGATGCGCCCGACGGCTTCGAGCCTCTTCGCCTGGGCCAGCATCTCGCCCTGGCGCTCGAGCTCCTCGCGCATGCGCATCTCGTCGGTGACGTCGAGGACGATGGTGTGCCAGAGGCGCCCGCCGTCCGGCATGGGCTGCGGCCGCCCGCGCCCGGCGAGCCACTTGACGGCGCCCGAGGGGGTGCGGATCCGCCAGCGATGGCTCCAGGCCGACAGGCTGCGGCCGGCCGCCGCGGCGCTTTCGCGGAGGGCTTCGAGGTCCTCGGGCAGGACCAGCTCCCAGATCGCCGCGGGGTCGCCCTTCAGCCGCTCGGCCGGAAGCTCCCATATCGCCTCGCAGCCGGGGCTCATGTATTCGATGTTGGAGATCCCGTCGGGGCGCCTGATGTAGCGGAAGATCGCGCCGGGCATGTCGCGCGCCACGGCCGCGAGGCGATCGCGCGTGTCGGCGAGGGCGGCGTTGGCCTCGACCTCCTCGGTCACGTCGGAGACGACGCCGTAGAGGGTCGCGCCCCGCGCGTCGGCCCCGTGCAGCGTCACGGTGGAGCGCAGGGTGCGCCAGGCGCCGGAGGCGTGGCGGAGGCGGTATCGCGTGACCTTGGGCTCGCCCGTCTCGAGCTGGGCGGCGAAGTCGCGCTGGACGCGCTCGCGGTCCTCGGGGTGCAGTCGGGCGAGGAAGAAGGCGATGTCGGGCTCGAACCGCTCGCCGTCCTCGCCCAGCATCGCGAGGAGACGCTCGCTCCAGTCGACGCGCCCGGTGGCGGGTTCGAAGCGCCACATGCCGACATGCTCGCCCATGCAGGCGAGCATCGTCTCGGCCTCCTTTCCCTTGATGACGTCGCGCATGGCCCTCCCCTCCGGCTCGGACGTCGCGTCCGGTGGAACGGCGCCGCTTCGGGCCCCTGCGGCGCCGGCTTTCCGGCCGGGCCGCGACGCGGCCATTGCGCGGCGCCGCGGCGGACACGTCAAGCGCCGATCGGGCGGCTTGACCTCGCCGCCCCGGACCGGAATGACGGTGCGCGAGGAGGCGCGGCGCATGGACCCGGTCAGGCGGCAATACGAAGCCTATCCCTATCCCGAGCGGGATCCGGCGGACGAGGCGCGCCGGCTGATCGTCGGCTCGCCTTCGGACCCCGCGGAGATCGACCATCACCTGTTCGCGGGGCGGCGCGACTGGACGCGGCCGTTCCGGGCGCTGGTGGCGGGGGGCGGCACCGGCGACGGGCTGGTGATGCTGGCGCAGAAGCTGGCCGATGCGGGCGTGCCGGCGGAGATCACCTGGCTCGACCTTTCGGAGGCGGCGCGGGAGATCGCCGAGGCGCGGATGCGGAGGCGCGGGCTCTCGGCGCGGTTCCTGATCGGGGATCTGGCGACGGCGCCGGCGCTGGCGGCCGAGGAGGGGCCGTTCGACTATGTCGACTGCTGCGGGGTGCTGCATCACCTCGAGGATCCGGAGGCCGGCTTCCGGGCGCTGGCCGAGGCGATCCGGCCCGAGGGCGGGATCGGCTTCATGGTCTACGCGCCCTATGGGCGGAGCGGGGTCTACGAGCTGCAGGCGGCTTTCGGAGCGCTGCTGGCGGAGGATCCGCCGGAGGCGAAGGTGCGGCTGGCGAAGGCGGCGCTGGGCGCGCTGCCGGAGAGCAACCGGTTTCGGGGCAACCGGCTGCTGAGCGACCACAAGGCCTCGGACGCGGGGCTTTACGACCTGCTGCTGCATGCGCGGGACGTGCCCTTCGACGTGCCGCGGCTGCTGGCGGCGCTGGAGGGGGCGGGGCTCGGCCTCGCCGGATGGGCGGAGGCGGCGCGCTACGACCCCGCCCCGATGCTGCCGGCGACGCCGGAGTTCCGCGAGCGGCTGGCGGCGATGACGCCCGAGGCGCGCTGGGCGCTGGCCGAGCGGCTGGCCGGGGATCTGAAGATGCATGTCGGTTACGCGGCGCCGGCGGCGCGTGCGGGATCGGCGCAGGCGCGGTTGAGCGCGGAGGGCGTGGCGCGGCCGAACGCCGTCGACGCGCGGGCGCTGGCGCGGCAGGTGGAGTGGCGCGGGGCGCTGAAGGTGGGCTTCGAGGGACGCTCGGTGACGCTGGAGATCCCGAAGCGGGCGGCGGGGGCGATGGCTCGGCTCGGGACGGGGCGGAGCTTCGGGGAGATCGCCGCGGCGGAGGGGATGGACTGGTTCGCGTTCGCGCAGGTCTTCGGGCCGGCGTTCCGGGCCCTCGTCGCCGCCAACCTGATGCGGGTCAGCCGGGGGATCGCGGGGTGAGCCGGCCGGCCTGGACGCTGGGGCACGTCGCGGTGGCGCCGTTCATGGCGGCGCGGACGGCGGTCGCGCCCGGGATCGGGCCTCTCGCGCCGGAGGACTGGCTCCACGTCGACGAGGACCACGCGGCGCAGATGGCGCTGCGCGACGCGCTGATCCTCGGGCCTGAGCGCGAGGATCTCGGGCCGGCGGTGATGACCGCGGGGGGCGAGGCGGCGGCGGCGGAGCTGTCGGAGGCGGTGGCCGAAGAGGTCGTCGCCCGGCACGGGGCGCGGCGCGAGAGCGGCGCGGTGGTTCGGCGCGACGGGGTCCGCGTGGCGCTGGAGGGCGATCCGATGGCCGTCGCCGGGCGATTGGCGCAGGAGGACTTCCTGGTGATGGAGAAGCCCGAGGGCGCGGCGGAGCACGTGCTGACCGCGGGCGTGCTGTGCTTTCCCGCGCATTGGCGGCTGGACGAGAAGATCGGCCGGCCTCTGCCGCGCATCCATCTGCCGGTGACCGAATATCCGGGGGCGCTGGCGCGGAAGGTGCAGCGCTTCTTCGACGGGGTGAAGCCGGGGCGCCCGCTGATGCGGGCCAACTGGCATTTCGCCGCGAGCCCGGAGATCGTGACGCCGGCGCACGAGGCGGAGAAGCTGGCGAACTATTCGCGGCGCCTGGCGGCGGACGGGCCGGCCTGGCTCCGGGTCGAGCGGCAGACGGTGCTGCGCCTGCCGCGGACCGGAGCGACGGTGTTCGGCGTGCGCACGCTGATGAGCGACGTCGAAGGTCTGACGGCGGAGCAGTGGCGGGCGCTGGCGGATCGCTTCGAGGAGATGCCGGAGGAGCAGCGCGCGCGCAAGGCCGGTCCGGCGCTCGTGGCGCGGGCGCGAGCGGCGGCGGCGCGATCCGGCGGCGACGCCGCATCGTGAGCGTCGGATGCGCTCTGCGAACCGGCGCGACGACGGTGTCGCCCGGCCTCGGACGGTGGAGGAGGATGGCGGGGCGACGGAAGAGGATGCGCGGCGCTCGGCCCGGCGGCTGACGGCGGCGCGTCTGCGCCTCGACCGTCCTGATCCGGCGCCGAAGCGCCGGCGGCGACGCGGGCGGGCGGGTCGAGCCGCCCGGAGGATGTTCAGGCTGACGGCGATGGGCGCGATCCGGGCGCGTCGCCGTCGACTCCGAGCGCGGCGTGACGACCGGTGACGAGCCTGTCGGAACGCTCGGAGTCGCAGACCGACGCGGCGCGTCCCGCGCCGCGAAGACCGGAATGACAGCCCGCGAGGTCGTCGCGGTCGCCGGAAGGGGCGCCGGACTGGTCCGGCGCGCGTTCCGTCGTTAGGGAACGCTCAATTTGCCGCGTCTATGACCTTCTTGCCGGAAGGGCGCAGGGAGAGGCGCGCATGTCGCCCGCGATGGGCAGGAGAGGCGGGTTTGGCCGATAGGGGCTTGGAGGACGAGATCGGACGTCTTGCGGCCCTCGATCGCATGGGCGGCACGATTCGAGCCTCGCAGCGGCTGCGACTTCTGGCCGAGTTCGCTCAGGCGACGCTGGACGTCCCGCTCGTGGCGGTCACCTTCATCCACGAAGGACGTCAACGGGTGTGCCTGACCGCCGGAGCGCCGCTCGACGACGGACCGCGCGAAGCCGCGTTCTGCGACCGCACGATCCGGGGTCGCGAGGTGCTGGTCGTGCCGGATGCGGCCGTGGATCGGCGCTTCGCCGACAATCCTTACGTGACGGGGGCGCCGGGCATACGGGCTTACATCGGTGCGCCCCTGACGACCGCCGACGGCTACAATCTGGGCGCCTTGTGCGCCATCGATGTCGAACCGCGCGCCTTCGGCGCGGCCGAGGCGGCACTGCTCGCGCATCTCGCGCGCCGCTCGGTGGAGGAGATCGCGCACGACGCGCCGCGGCTCGATCCGCTGACCGGGGCGCTTTCGGGTGCGGCATGGATGGCCGCCGCGCGCGCGGAGATCGCGCGCGTGCGGGAGAACTCGGGCACGGCGACGCTTCTGCTGGTCGACGCCGAGGGCATCGGGGAGGCGAACGTCGCCTACGGCCGGGTGGCCGGCGACGAAGGGCTGATCGCGACGGCCGCGGCGCTGACGAGGGCCGCCGGCCGCGACGGTACGGTGGGCCGGGTGGGGGGCGCGCGCTTCGCCGCGGTGCTGCCCGGGCTGGGCGCCGAGGCGGCCGCGGCGCTCGGCGAGGCGGCGCGCGAGAGCGTGGCCGCGACGCGAACGGGCCTGATGCCGCCGGGACTGCTGGGCGCCCGTTTCGGCGCGGCGGAGCTGACGCCGGCCATCGACGGGCCGGATCTCTGGCTGAAGGTGGCGGAGGTCGCCCTGACGGCAGAGCCCGAGGGCCGCCGCCGCCGCCGCGAAGTGGCCTGAGAGGATCCCCGAGCGATACTGCGGCGGCGGGCGACGCGGTCTTCGCGTCGGCCTAGGGAGGCCGGCGAAGGACGCTGCGCCGTCTCCGCGGCCCCGCGGAGCTTCGATCGGCCCGGACGAGACGGGTCACGGCGCCGCCGTCGCGTTCGGATGCGCGCCTGCGGCGGCGGCGGGGGAGCGGCGGCCGGCCGAAACGAGCGCGGGCGGGGCCGAAGCCCCGCCCGCGTCGCGTCTCCGCCCGAAGGGTCGGATCAGCAGGAGTAGTACATCTTGAACTCGACCGGGTGCGGGGTGTGCTCGAAGGCGTAGACCTCCTCCCACTTCAGCTCCGCGTAGCCCTCGATCTGGTCCTTGGTGAAGACGTCGCCCTGCAGGAGGAACTCGTGGTCGTCCTCGAGGCTCTGCAGCGCCTCGCGCAGCGAGCCGCAGACCGTCGGGATGCCGGCGAGCTCCTCGGGCGGCAGGTCGTAGAGGTCCTTGTCCGCCGCCTCGCCCGGATGGATCTTGTTCTTGATCCCGTCGAGGCCCGCCATCAGGAGCGCCGAGAACGCGAGGTAGGGGTTGCAGGAGGGGTCGGGGAAGCGGGTCTCGACGCGCTTGGCCTTCGGGCTCTCGGTCCAGGGAATGCGCACCGAGGCGGAGCGGTTGCGGGCCGAATAGGCCAGCAGCACCGGCGCCTCGAAGCCCGGGATCAGGCGCTTGTAGGAGTTGGTGGAGGGGTTGGTGAAGGCGTTCAGGGTCTTGGCGTGCTTGAGGACGCCGCCGATGTACCAGAGCGCCTCGTCCGAGAGGTCGGCGTACTTGTCGCCGGCGAAGAGCGGCTTGCCGTCCTTCCAGATCGACTGGTTGACGTGCATGCCGGTGCCGTTGTCGCCCGCGATCGGCTTCGGCATGAAGGTGGCCGACTTGCCGTAGGCGTGCGCGACCTGATGGATCACGTACTTGTACTTCTGCATGTTGTCGGCCTGCTCGGTCAGGCCGCCGAAGACCAGGCCGAGTTCGTGCTGGCACGACGCGACTTCGTGGTGGTGCTTGTCCACCTTCATGCCCATCCGCTTCATCGTGGAGAGCATCTCGGAGCGCATGTCCTGGGCGGCGTCGACGGGGGGCACCGGGAAGTAGCCGCCCTTGATGCCGGGCCGGTGGCCCATGTTGCCCATCTCGAACTCGGCGTCGGTGTTCCAGGAGGCGTCGTCGGCGTCGACCTCGTAGGAGACCTTGTTCATCTCGACCGAGACGCGGACGTCGTCGAAGATGAAGAACTCGGCTTCCGGACCCCAATAGGAGGTGTCGCCCATGCCGGAGGACTTGAGATACGCCTCGGCCTTTCGCGCCGTGCCGCGCGGATCGCGGTCATACGGCTCGTTGGTGTCGGGCTCGACCACGTCGCAGTGCACGCAGAGGGTCTTCTCCGCGAAGAACGGGTCCATGTAGACCGAGCCGGTGTCGGGCATCAGCTTCATGTCGGACTGGTCGATGGACTTCCAGCCCTGGATCGACGAGCCGTCGAACATCCAGCCTTCGTTCAGGAAGTCCTCGTCGATGACGTCCGTGATGGCGGTGACGTGCTGCAGCTTGCCGCGCGGGTCGGTGAAGCGGAGATCGAGATATTCGATCTCTTCGCTCTTCATGGTCTCGAGTATGGACTTGGCGTCGCTCATGCCTTCGCTCCTCTCTCAGTCTCTCGTTTCTTCGCGCCGTGTGATGAACGCGATCCTGCGTCATCGCCGCGGAGGCGGCCCCGGCGCGTCGGCGCCGCCTTCGGATGGGGTCGGTTCGGTCGGTGTTCGGGTATCGTTCTCAGGGTTTGCGCGCCGCGTCAGAGAGCCTCGGGCCCCTCCTCGCCGGTGCGGATGCGGATCGCCTGCTCGACGTTGGTGACGAAGATCTTGCCGTCGCCGATCTTGCCGGTGCGCGCCGCCGCGACGATCGCCTCGACCGCGCGCTCGACCATGTCGTCGTCGACGACCACCTCGAGCTTCATCTTGGGCAGGAAGTCCACCACGTATTCCGCCCCGCGATAGAGCTCGGTGTGGCCCTTCTGGCGGCCGAAGCCCTTCGCCTCGATGACGCTCAGGCCCTGCACCCCGATCTCCTGGAGCGCCTCCTTCACCTCGTCGAGCTTGAACGGCTTGATGACGGCCTCGATCTTCCTCATTGCGGCACTCCCGGAACTCCCCACACGCGGCGCGGCGGTCGCGTCGTCCGCCACGCTCGATTATGCAGGAGCCATGCCAAGCACCTCGCGCGGGGGAGCGCAATGGCGGCCGGGAGGCGGCGCGGACAATCGGCGCGGGGTGCGGCGGATTTGCCCATTTCTTGTGCAGATTGCCCGATCGACAGGCGAAACGCGGACGGGAGGACCCGGCGATGGAGATTCTGACCCCCGAGCAGATGGCCGCGGTGGAGCGGCGCGCGATCGAGGCGGGCGAGGTCACGGGCCGCGAGCTGATGGCGCGGGCCGGCGCCGGCATCCTCGAGGCGCTGGACGCGGCGCGGCCGGGCCTCGCGCCCGGGTCGGCGGCGGTGTTCGCGGGGCCGGGCAACAACGGCGGCGACGGCTTCGAGACGGCGCGGCGGCTGAAGCGGCGCGGCTGGCGGGTCCGGGTGCTCGAGCTCGGCGATCCCGGCGAGCGCTCCGGCGACGACGCGGCGGCGCGGGCGGACTGGATCGAGGCCGGGGGCGAGGCGGAGCCCTGGGAGGCCGGGGCGCTGGCGGGGGAGACGCCGGAGCTGTTCGTCGACGCGCTGTTCGGCGGGGGTCTCGGCCGGCCCGTCGGGCGCGAGCTGCGCGACCTCGGCGAGGGGTTCGCGCCCGGGACGGTGCTGGCGGTCGACCTGCCGAGCGGGGTGCACGGCGCGGACGGGCGCGACATGGGGCTGGTGCGCGCGGCCGACGTGACGGCGACCTTTCACCGCGAGCGGCTGGGGCACCATCTGGGCGCCGGGCCGGCGGCGACGGGCCGGCTGCATGTCGCGGACATCGGTCTCGTCGGCTGCGAGGGGGCGGGCGGGACGGTGCGGCGGATCGGGCGGCCGGATCCCGCGGCGCTGAGCAAGGCGCCCGAGGCGCACAAGTACGGCCACGGCCACGCGCTGATCCTCGGCGGCGGCGTCGGGCGGGGCGGCGCCGCGCGGATGGCGGCGCGCGGCGCGCTGCGCATCGGCGCGGGGCTGGCGACGGTGGGCGTGCCGCCCGCCGCGCTGCAGGAGAACGCCGCGGCGCTCGACGCGGTGATGCTGCGCGCGGTGAAGGACGCGGCGGCGCTGGAGGCGATGCTGGAGGATCCGCGGCTCTCGGCGCTCGCGCTCGGGCCCGGGCACGGGGTCGACGACCGGACGCGGGCGATGACGGAGGTCGCGCTCGCCTCGGGCCGACCGCTGGTGCTGGACGCGGACGCGCTGACGGTGCTGGGCGAGGACGTCGCGCGGCTGGCGCGGCCGGGGCTGGTGCTGACGCCGCATCCGGGGGAGTTCGCGCGGCTGTTCCCCGATCTGGCGGAGGACGAGGGCGATCCGGTGTCGCGCGCGCGGACGGCGGCGGCGCGGCTGGGGGGCGCGGTGCTGGTGCTGAAGGGGCCGGCGACGGTGGTGGCCTCGGACCGGGACGGGGTGGCGCTGCGCTCGGGCCTGCGGGCGGAGGCGGCGCCGTGGCTCGCCACCGCCGGGGCGGGGGACGTGCTGACCGGGATGATCGCGGGGCTTCTGGCGCGCGGCCGGCCGGCCTTCGCCGCGGCCTCGGAGGCCGTCTGGCTGCACGCGGAGGCGGGGCGGCGGCTCGGCCCCGGACTGATCGCGGAGGACCTGCCGGAGGCGCTGCCGGGGCTGCTGCGCGCGCTCGGCGCCTGAGCGGCTATTCGGCGGCGGTGCGCGCGGCCTTCGGCCGGTCGGCCGCTTCGGCGGGGTGGACGCGGCGGTCGGGCAGACCGTCGCGCGAGAGGATCACCGCGATGGGGCGCAGCCGGGGCGAGCGGCTGCAGACGATCATCGCGGCGACCATGATGGGCACCGAGAGGAACATGCCCGCCACGCCCCAGAGCGCGCCCCAGAAGGCCAGCGAGAACAGGATGCCGAGGGTGGAGAGGCGCAGCGTGCGCCCGGTGAGGTAGGGGTCGAGCACGTTGCCGCAGCCGAACTGGATCGCCGAGATCAGCGCGACGAAGGCGAGGGTGTTGCCGGAATCCGCGAACTGGACGTGCGCGACCAGCCCGGCGAGCAGCGTCGCCGCGATCGAGCCGAGATTGGGCAGATAGTTCAGCAGGAAGGTGACCAGCGCGAGCGCCCCGGCGAGGGTCAGGCCGAAGGCGTGCGAGGCGGCGAAGACGAGCGCGCCGGTGAGGGCGCTGACCGCGGTCTTGACCAGGAGGTAATGGTTCACCTGGTGCATGATCGAGCCGATCACCGCGCGCGCCTCGGCGGCGCGGGCGCGGTCGCCGAACAGGCCGCGCAGCTTGGCCTGGTAGCTGATCCGCTCGCCGAACATGAAGGCGACGAAGAGGATCACCAGCACCGCGCCCTGCATCAGGTCGCCGGCCTCCGAGGCGAGGCGGGTGAAGGCGCCGGTGAGGTCGAGGCTGCGCATCGCCTCGAGCACGGCCTCCTCGATCTCGGGCCCGGCCCAGCGGAAGAGGTCGGCCGTCGCCTCCGGCGCGCGGGCGGCGTAGGCGAGGGTGACGCCGAGCACCTCGTTGATCTGGGCGAGGATCAGCGAGGTCAGCGTGAAGAGGGCGAGCGCGATCATCGCGAGGGCGACGAGGCTGGCGAGCCATTGCGGGACGTGCAGGCGCCCGACCCGGAGCCGCGCCACGGCGGCGATGGCGTCGCTGGCGAGGCTGAACAGGATCGTGGCGACGACGAGCGCGGAGAGGATGAAGCTCGCCTCCCGCAGCATCACGAGCACGACGCCCACGGCGATGACGACGAGCGCGCCGGTGCGCAGGCGCGCGCCGCGGCGGTCGGCTTCTGCGATCTCGGCTTGGCGGTCGGCGTCCGGCATGCGGGGTTCCGTGGCGTCGCGGCGGGGAGTGCGCCGCCGCGCAAGGTCTGCCCGCGGCGGCCCGGTTTCAAGGCCGGGTTTGCGCGCAATTTCGACTCGCGCCGCCCCGGAGAGCCTGTTACGTCCCTGCCGATCCGCGTCGGGGGCGTCTCCGGCGGCGGGCGCCGCGGGCGTGGTGGAACTGGCAGACACGCGAGATTTAGGTTCTCGTGCCGCAAGGCGTGGGGGTTCAAGTCCCTCCGCCCGCACCAGGGGCCGGCCCGCGGACGCTGACAGGACAGAGGACCGGGGAAACCGAATGCAGGTCGTGGAGACGAAGTCCGAGGGTCTGGAGCGCGCCTACGCGCTGACCCTGCCGGCCGAGGCGCTGGCGGAGAAGATGAACGCCAAGCTCGAGGCCGCGCGCGCGGACGTCCAGATGAAGGGCTTCCGCAAGGGCAAGGCCCCGCTGCCGCTGCTCAAGAAGATGTTCGGCAAGTCGATCCTCGGCGAGGTCGTGCAGGAGACGGTCGACGGGGCCGTGCGCAAGCACTTCGAGGACACCGGCGACCGTCCGGCGCTGCAGCCGGACGTCAAGATCGCCAACGAGGAGATCGACGAGTCCGAGGACCTGAAGATCGAGATCAGCTACGAGAAGCTGCCGGAGGTGCCGGAGGCGGACGTCTCGTCGATCACGATCGAGCGACCGGTGGTCGAGGTCGAGGACGGCGCGGTCGAGGAGGCGCTCGGCAACCTCGCCGAGAACGCGCAGGACTTCGAGGAGAAGGAAGGCGCGGCCGAGGAGGGCGACCAGATCGTCGTCGACTTCGTCGGCAAGCTGGAGGGCGAGCCCTTCGAGGGCGGCGCGGCGGACGACTTCCCGCTGGTGATCGGCTCGGGCCAGTTCATCCCGGGCTTCGAGCCGCAGCTGGTCGGGCTTTCGGCCGGCGACGAGAAGGCGGTCGAGGTCGCCTTCCCCGAGGACTACCAGGCCGAGCAGCTCGCCGGGCAGGCGGCGGTGTTCGACGTGACGGTCAAGGAGGTCCGCAAGCCGAAGGCCGCCGAGATCGACGACGCGCTGGCGCAGCGCTACGGGGCGGAGGACCTCGAGTCGCTCAAGAGCCAGATCCGCGAGCGGCTGGCCGAGGAGTACCGCTCCGCCGCGCGGCAGGTGGCCAAGCGCCGGCTTCTGGACGCGATCGACGAGCTGGTGAGCTTCGAGCTGCCGCCGACGCTGGTGGACGTCGAGGCCAAGCAGATCGCGCACCAGATGTGGCACGAGGAGAACCCCGAGCATCAGGGCCACGACCACCCGGAGATCGAGCCCACGGAGGAGCAGGTCAAGCTCGCCGAGCGGCGGGTGCGCCTGGGGCTGTTCCTGGCGGAGGTCGGCTCGCGCAACGACATCGCGGTGACGGATCAGGAGATCAACCAGTCGATCATGTCGCGGGCGCGCCAGATGGGCGTGCCGGAGAAGGCGTTCTTCGACTACGTCCGTCAGAACGAGGGCGCGCTGCAGCAGATCCGTGCGCCGATCTTCGAGGAGAAGGTGGTCGACTATCTGCTCGAGCTCGCGCAGGTCGAGGACAAGCCGATGACCAAGGACGAGCTGCAGTCCGAGCTCGAGGCGATGGACGAGGCGCCGGGCTGACGCCGCCCGCTCCGCGACGCGGCCCGCTCCGGCGACGGGCGGGCCGCCTGCGTTCCGGAGCGGCGTGACGGGCGGGCCGCGCCGCGGCGCCCGCGTCGTCCGGGCGCCCTTGAAGGCGCCCGGTGCAGCACATAGGACAAGGGCGACAGGCTACACCCTCCGGACCGGAACGAGGCTCCCCGACATGCGCGATCGCGACCCCGTCGAGCACTACATGAACACCCTCGTGCCCATGGTGGTCGAGCAGACCGCGCGGGGCGAGCGCGCCTACGACATCTTTTCGCGCCTTCTGAAGGAGCGGATCATCTTCGTGTCCGGCCCGGTGCATGACGGGATGTCGACGCTGATCGTGGCGCAGCTGCTGTTCCTCGAGGCGGAGAACCCCAAGAAGGAGATCGCGATGTACATCAACTCCCCCGGGGGAGTGGTGACGTCGGGCCTCTCGATCTACGACACGATGCAGTACATCCGCCCGTCGGTCTCGACGCTCTGCGTCGGGCAGGCCGCCTCGATGGGCTCGCTGCTGCTCGCCGCGGGCAAGAAGGACATGCGCTTCTCGCTGCCCAACAGCCGGATCATGGTGCATCAGCCCTCCGGCGGCTATCAGGGTCAGGCGACGGACATCATGATCCACGCGCGCGAGACCGAGGCGCTGAAGCGCCGGCTCAACGAGATCTACGTCGAGCATACCGGTCAGGACTACGACACGGTGGAGGCCGCGCTGGAGCGCGACAACTTCATGAATCCGGACAAGGCCAAGGAATGGGGCCTGATCGACGACATCGTCGCCCGGCGCGAGGCCGCCGAAGAGGCCGGCGGCTGAGGCCGTGCCGGGCGGCGCCCGGTCCCGGTCCGCGGGAGGGCTTCGCCCTTGCGCGGCGGCCGGCGATCTGCACGAATGTAAGGCGGACGCGGATTCGGCGTCCAGTCATGAGGTTTCGTTAAGGAGCGGGCCTCTAGGCTGACCGAACCGCGCCGACCGCGGCGGGAGACACGCATGACGAAGCCGACCGGACAGGACACCAAGAACACGCTCTACTGCTCGTTCTGCGGCAAGAGCCAGCACGAGGTCCGGAAGCTGATCGCCGGACCGACGGTGTTCATCTGCGACGAGTGCGTCGAGCTGTGCATGGACATCATCCGCGAGGAGACCAAGACCTCGCTGGTGAAGTCCTCCGACGGCGTGCCCACGCCGCAGGAGATCTGCCAGGTGCTCGACGACTACGTGATCGGCCAGATGACGGCGAAGCGCGTGCTGTCGGTGGCCGTGCACAACCACTACAAGCGCCTGAACCACGCGGCCAAGCAGACCGACGTGGAACTGGCGAAGTCGAACATCCTGCTGATCGGCCCGACGGGCTGCGGCAAGACGCTGCTGGCGCAGACGCTGGCGCGCATCCTCGACGTGCCCTTCACCATGGCCGACGCCACCACGCTGACCGAGGCGGGATACGTCGGCGAGGACGTCGAGAACATCATCCTGA
>Ga0102943_1000538_pt1 | contig 25472 bp, 25 predicted proteins | sample SalPonC_black_MG_FD_78174 | JGI IMG/M metagenome (GOLD analysis project Ga0102943, IMG submission 78174) | Salt pond soil microbial communities from South San Francisco under conditions of wetland restoration - Salt Pond MetaG... | ecosystem: Environmental > Aquatic > Marine > Intertidal zone >...
CTCGCCGAGCGGCGCGACGCCGTCGCCGCCGCCGGCGCCGCCCTCGCCGACGCTCTCGCCGCCCAAGGCTGCGACAGCCTCGCCGCGGCCGAACGCGCGGCCGAGGCCCTCGCCCGCCACGACGCCGCGAGACGCGAGGCCGAGGCCGCGCTCGCCGCCGTGGCGCCGGAAGGGCTCGCCGCCCTCGCCCGCGCCGCCGAGGACGCCGCGGCCGAGGCAGCCCGCTTCGCCGAAGCCGCCGGGTCGCAGGCGCCGGACACCGCCGATCCCGCCGCCGTCGAGGCCGCCGAGGCCGAAGGCGAAGCCGCCGAAGCCGCGCTCGAGACCGCCGCGGCGCGCGAAGCCGCCGCCGGCGAAGCCGCGATCCGCGCCACCACCACGCTCGAGACTGCGGAAACCGCCGCCCGCGACGCCGCCCGGCGCCTCGCGGAAGCCCGCGCCGAGACCCCGGACGACGCCCTCGCGGCGGCCGAGACGGCCGCCGCCGAGGCGCTGACGGAGGCCGAGACGGCCGCGACGCGCGCCGAGGCCGCGCGGGCCGAGGCCGAACCCGAAACCGCCCGCCTGACCCGCGACCGCTTCGCCAGGGCGCTGGGCTCCCAGCGCGACGAGCGGAGCGCCCTCGACGTGAGGATCGCCGGCCGCGAGGGCAGGCTGCAGGGCCGCACCGGCCTCGGCGAACGCGCCGAGCTCGCCGCCTCCGAGGCCGAGGCGGCGGAGGCGCGCGCCGCGGCGCTTTGCGCGGAGGCCGAGGCGCTGGATCTCCTCGTCGCGACCCTCGCCGCGGCGGAGGCCGAAGCCCGCGCCGCGGTCCTCGCCCCCGTCGTCGCCCGCGCCCGGCCCTATCTGCGCCTGCTCCAGCCGGAGGCCGAACTCGCGCTCTCGCAGGATCTCGACATCGCCGGCCTGACCCGGGCCGGGCGCGAGGAGCCGTTCGAGCGTCTCTCGGTCGGCGCACGCGAGCAGGTCTCGGTGCTCGTGCGCCTCGCCTTCGCGGACTGGCTGGCCGAGACCGGCCGGCCGGCCATGGTGGTGCTCGACGACGCGCTCAACCACGCCGACGCGGCCCGGCTGGAGCGGATGCAGACGGCGCTCTGGAAGGCCGCCGAACGCCTGCAGGTGCTGGTCCTGACCTGCCGGCCGCGCGACTGGACGGCGGCCGGCGCGACGGTGCGCCGCCTCGCCCAGCCCCACGTCGCCGGCTGAGATCGCCGGCGAAAAGGGGGGTGTCCCCGCCCACCGGATCGCATATCTGTGCGGCGTTCACGCCGCGCCCCGGAGCCGTCGGCGAAAGACGCCGACGTTCGCCCGAGGAGGTCTCGCCCTGACTTCGGACCCGACATCGCCGCCTGTCCGCCGTTTTGCGCGCCGCCCGCCCCGCGACGGAGGCCCGACGTGAGCGCCGCGGCGGCGAACGGCGCCCCCGACCGTTCGGGCCCTTGGGCGGGCGCGCTGCTCGCCCTCGTCTCGGCGGCTGCGGCCGCGGCCTTCGCCACGCTGATCCCCGAGGTCTCCCACGGCGACGCGATCGCCGCCGAATGGGCATGGGCGCCCGCGCTCGACGTCTCCCTCGCCTTCAGGGTGGACGGGCTCAGCCTCGTCTTCGCGCTGCTGATCACCGGCTTCGGCGCCGTGATCTCGGCCTATTCCATTTCCTATCTGCGCGGGCACCGGCACCAGACGCGCTTCTTCCTCTACCTCGCGCTGTTCCAGGCCGGAATGCTCGGTCTCGTGCTCGCCGACGACGTGATCGCGCTCTTCGCGTTCTGGGAGGTGACGACCGTCGCCTCCTTCCTGCTCGTCGGCTATGACGGCACGGCGAAGGCGCGACGCTCCGCCTGGATGGCGCTGCTGATCACCGGCGCCGGGGGGCTGGCGCTCCTCGCGGGCCTGATCTGGCTCGGCCTCGTCGCCGGCACGACCCGGATCTCCGAGATCACGGCGGCCGGCGGCCTCGGCGGACACGCCGCCTATCTGCCGATCACGCTGCTGATCCTCGCCGGGGCCTTCGCCAAGTCGGCGCAGTTTCCGCTGCACATCTGGCTGCCGAACGCCATGGCCGCGCCGACGCCGGTGAGCGCCTATCTGCACTCCGCGACGATGGTGAAGGCCGGGGTCTACCTGCTGGCGCGCCTGCACCCTGCGCTCTCCGGCACCGAGTTCTGGACCACCACGCTCGGCCTCGTCGGCGGCTTCACGATGCTGATGGCGGCGATCCTGTCGCTGCGCCAGCGGGACCTGAAGCTCGCGCTCGCCTATTCCTCGGTGATGTCGCTCGGCTCGCTGGTGATGTTCCTCGGCGCCGAGCAGACCGTGGCGGCGGCCGCGGCGATGACGTTCCTGATCGTCCACGCGCTCTACAAGGCTTCGCTTTTCCTCGTGGTCGGGTCGATCGACAAGATGACCGGCACGCGCGACATGGACCGCCTCGGCGGGCTCTGGCGCACGATGCCGATGACCTCGATCGCCGCGGTGCTCGCCGCGGGCTCGATGGCGGGCTTCCCGCCCTTCCTCGGCTTCGTCGGCAAGGAGCTGAAATACGAGGGCGCCCTCGCCATCGCGGAGGAGCCGGCCCCGCTCGCCGCCGCCGCGGTGATCGCCAACGCGCTGATGGTCGCCCTCGCCCTCGCGGTGATCTTCCGCGTCGTGCTGTCGGCGCCCGGCGACACGCCCAAGGCCCCGCGCGAGGCGCCGGCGCTGATCTGGCTCGGCCCGCTGCTGCTCGCCGTCGGCGGCCTGCTCTGCGGCGTGGCGCCGGATCTGGTGGGGCGCACGCTGGTGCAGCCGGCCGCCGCCGCCATGCTGGGCGCACCGGCGGAGATCAAGCTGAAGCTCTGGCACGGGGTGAACGTGCCGCTGATGATGAGCGTCGCGACGCTCGTGCTCGGCGCCGCGTTCCACCTCGCGCGCCGGCCGCTGGGGCGCCTGATCGCGCGGCTTCCGGGCGGGGCCGAGGCCATCTGGGACGGCCTGCTGGACGGCGTCCAGACCTCCTTCGCCGCCGTCACGCGCCGCGTGCAGCCCGGCTCGCTGCGCACCTATCTCACCGTCACCTTCCTCGCCGTCGCCGCCGCGCCGCTGGCCGGCCTGCGCCTCGCCGGCGGCCTGCCGGAGGCGAGCTTCGCCCTGACCGAGCCGCAGGCGCTGGCCGCGGCCGGGCTCTGCGCCGGGGGCGCGCTGACCGCGGCGCTGGCGCATCGCCGGATCCTCGCCCTCGCCGGCCTCGGGGCCTCCGGCACCGGGCTTTCGCTGCTCTTCCTCACCTTCGGCGCGCCGGACGTGGCGGCGACGCAGATCCTGGTCGACGTCCTCCTGCTCGTGCTCGTCGCCGCGGTGATGCCCCGCCTGCCGGAGCTGCCGCCGCGCCGACGCGGCCGGGGCCGCGACGCCTTCGTCGCCGGCGCCGTCGGGCTCGCCGTCGCGCTCGCGACCCTCGCGGCCACGGTCGGCCCGTTCGACGCCTCGGTCGCCGACGCGATGTCGGCGCGCAGCCTGCCCGAGGCGCTCGGCCGCAACGTGGTCAACGTGGTGCTGGTGGACTTCCGCGCGCTCGACACCTTCGGCGAGATCGTCGTGGTCGCCGCCGCGGCGGTCGGCGGGCTCGCGCTGCTGCGCCGGACGCGGAGGAGCGCGGCATGACCTCCCCGATCCTGCAGGCCGCGACGCGGCTGATCTCGACGCTGCTGATCGTGTTCTCGCTGTTCCTGCTGGTGCGCGGGCACGACGCGCCCGGCGGCGGCTTCATCGGCGGGCTCGTCGCGGCCTCCTCCTTCACGCTGCTCGCCATGAGCCACGGGGTGGAGACGGCGCGGCTCGCGCTGCGGCTGCCGCCCGCCACCGTCGCCGCGCTCGGCGTCGGCGCCGCGCTCCTGGCCGGGCTGATCCCGCTCGTCGTCGGCGACGCGCCCTTCGCCGCGGTCTGGGTCTTCGTCGGCGGTCCGAAGGGCGAGGGGCTGCCGCTCTCCACCGTGCTCCTCTTCGACTTCGGCGTCTGGCTCGTGGTGCTCGGCGCCGTGCTCGGGCTCGTCTTCGCGCTGGAGGAGGACGCCTGATGGAGTGGGTGTTCGCCGTTCTCGCCGGCGTCCTCGCGGCCTCGGGCGTCTATCTGATGCTGGCGCGCCACCTGTTGCAGGTGGTGTTCGGCGTCACGCTTCTCAGCGGGGCGGCGAGCGTGGTCGTCTTCGTCTCCGGCCGTCTCTCCGCCGTGGCGCCCGCGCTGGTCCCGGCCGGGGCCGAGGCGCCGCCCGCCGGCGCCGCCAATCCGCTGCCCCAGGCGCTGGTTCTGACCGCCATCGTCATCGGCTTCGGCCTCGCCGCCTTCGCGCTGGCGCTCACCGTCGCCGCGCATCGCCGCCTCGGCACCGCCGATCCCGAGGCGATGCGCGAGGCCGAGCCGCGCGCGCCGGAGACGCCGCGGGCCGAGGCCCCCGCCGCCGAAAGCCCGGCCGCCGAGCCGCCGCGCGAGGCCGCGGAATGACCTGGCTCCTCGCCGCGCCGCTGCTGATCCCCTTCGCGGCCGCCGTCGCGACGCTTCTGGCGCCGCGCGTCGGCGTCCCGCCGCGGCTCGTCTCGCTGATCGGCTCGGTCCTGCATCTCGGCGCCGCGCTGGCCTTGGGCGAGCGGGTGCTCCGCGACGGCGTGATCGCCGAGGGCATGGGCGGCTGGGCGCCGCCGGTCGGCATCGTGCTCGTGGCCGATCCGTTCTCGGCGCTGATGCTGCTCGCGGCCGCCGGGCTCGGCCTCGCCGTGGCCGTCTTCGCGCTGGCGGACATCGACCCGCGGCGCGAGGCGGCGGGCTGGCACGCGCTGTTCCAGCTTCTGCTCGCCGGCGCCTCGGGCGCCTTCCTGACCGGCGACCTCTTCAACCTCTACGTCTGGTTCGAGGTGATGCTGATCGCCAGCTTCGGGATGATGACCGTCGGCGGCTCCAAGGCCGAACTCGACGCCGGGGTGAAATACGTCGCGCTCAACCTCGTCGCGACGGTCGCCTTCCTCGCCGCCATCGGCCTCGTGCACGGCGTGGCGGGCACGCTGACGCTCGCGGACCTGCCGGGCCGCATCGACGCCGCGCTCGCCGCCGATCCCGCGGTCGCCCCGGCCCTCGGCGCCGCGGCGCTGCTGCTGCTCACGGCGCTCGGCGCCAAGGCGGGGCTGTTCCCGCTCTTCTTCTGGTTGCCGGCGTCCTATCACGCGCCCTCGGCGGCGACGACGGCCATCTTCGCGGGGCTGCTCACCAAGGCCGGCGTCTACGCGATGATCCGCGTCTTCACCCTCGTCTTCCCCGAGGGCCCGGCGCTCGACGTCCTCGCGCCCGTCGCCATCGCCACCATGGTCCTCGGCGTGATCGGCGCCGCCGCGCACAAGGAGGTGAACCGCATCCTCGCCTTCCACATCGTCAGCCAGATCGGCTACGTCGCGCTCGGCCTCGCGCTCGGCTCGGCGCTCGCCTTGGCGGGGGCGATCCTCTACCTCCTGCACAACATCGTGGTGAAGGCGAACCTGATCCTGCTCGCCGGCGTGGCGCGGCGGCTGACCGGCAGCCACCACCTCTCCCGCGCCGGCGGCCTCTACCTCGTGGCGCCGGGCCTCTCGGCGCTCTTCGTCGTGGCCGCCTTCGCGATGGCGGGCGTCCCGCCGCTCTCGGGCTTCTGGGGCAAGCTCGCGCTGACCCGCGCGGGGCTCGAGGCGGGGGACTGGGCGGCGGTCGCGGCGGTGCTGGGCGTGGGGCTCTTCACGCTATACTCGATGACCAAGATCTGGCTTCAGGGCTGGCTCGCCCCGCATCCCGAGGGGCGCACCCGCCCGCTCGCCGCGCTGCCCCGCGGCGCGCAGGTGGCCTTCGTCGCGCCGACCGCGGCGCTCACCGTCGTCACGCTCGGCCTGGGCCTCTTCCCGGACATGCCGTTCCGCGCGGCCTCCGCCGCGGCCGGGGCGCTCCTCGACCCCGCGGCCTACGTCGCCGCGGTGATGGGCGCGCCGCCGGAAACCGCTCTCGCCGCCGCAGGAGGGGCCGCGCCGTGAACGTCTTCGCCGTCAACCTGGTGCTCGCCGCGGCCTGGGCCGCGCTGGTGGGGGAGTTCACGCTCCCGAACCTGACGGTCGGCTTCCTCGTCGCCTTCCTCGCGCTGCGCCTGATGCGCCCGCTCTTCGCGGACGACCGCTATTTCCTGCGCGTGCCGCGCCTCGCGGCGCTGGCGCTCCTGTTCCTCTACGATCTCGTCGTCTCCTCGCTGCGCGTCGCCCAGGACGTGCTGCGCCCGCTCCCGAAGAACACCCCCGGCATCGTCGCCGTGCCCCTGAGGGCCGAGACCGACACCGAGATCCTGCTGGTCTCCTCGCTCGTCACCCTCACGCCCGGCTCGCTCAGCCTCGACCTCTCGCCCGACGCGCGGACGCTCTACGTCCACGGCATGTTCGTCGAGGACCCGGAGGATCTGCGCCGCGAGGTGAGCGAGCAGCTCGAGACCGCCGTGCTGAAGGCGCTCCGATGACCCTGTTGCCCCTCGCCGCCGAACTCGCGAGCTGGACGCTGCTCGCCTCGGCCTTCCTCGCCGCGATCCGCCTGGTGATCGGCCCGGGCGTCGCCGACCGCGCCGTGGCGCTCGACCTGCTAGCGGTGCTCGTCGTCGCCTATGCGGGCCTGCGCGCGCTCGCCACCGGCATCGACGCCTATCTCGACGTCGCGACGGTCCTCGCGCTGACCGGCTTTCTCGGCACGCTCGCCTTCGCACGCTTCATCGTCCGGCGCACGCCCACCCGCCTCGACCGCGCGGCGCGGAAGGAGGGGCCATGAGCCTCTGGGGCGCGCCCTTGTGGGAACTGGCGGCGGCCGCGATGGTCGCCGTCGGCGCGCTGTTCTGCCTCGTCGCGGCGATCGGAGTGCTGCGCTTCGGCGACGTCTTCATGCGGATGCATGCGACGACGAAGGCCGGAACCCTCGGCGCCGGCCTCGTCATGGGCGCGCTCGCCCTCGCCTCGGAGGACGCCGGGTCGGCCGCCAAGGCGGGGGGCGCCGTGATCTTCCTGCTGCTCACCGCCCCGGTCGCCGCGCACATGATCGCCCGCGCCGCCTACCGCTCCGGGGCCCGGCTCTCGCCCCGGACCTGGATCGACGAGCGCTCGGACGCCGACGACGACTAGTCGGCCGCCATCCGCCGCGACACCGCCGCGACCCGCGTCGCCACCGCCGAGACGTCGGCGCCCGCGCCCGACTCCAGCACCGCCCAGGCGAGCTCCCCCGCTTTCCACCAGCTCGCGTAGACGTCGCCGAGGCGCACCAGATGCAGCGTGCCGTCCTGCGGCGCCGGATGCCGGCCGAACACGACGCTGACCCGATCTCCCTTCGCGTTCTCGTACATCAGCTGCGCCGTCGCGCCCTGCGCGCCGCCCAGCAGCCGCCCCCCGATCAGCTCGAAGCCCAGATCCTCGATGTGGGGGATCCGCACCGCATGGTCGAGATGGCCGGAGAACCACTCGCGCATCAGCTCCTCGTCCGAGGAGAAGAACTCCACCGGATGCACCTCGTCCGGGGCGAAGATCGCGTGCGCGCCGGCCGCCTCCTCGACGAAGCGCGGCGCCTCGGAGGCGGGCAGCACCTGCCGCGTCACCGCCGCGTCATGGGCGAACCAGCCGCCTGCCGCGACCGCCGCCGCCGCGGCGATCGCGGCCGCCGCGAAGGTCGCGACGCGTCGTCGCCGCCGCCCGCGCAGCCGCCCCGCAAGCCGCGTCGCGAGAGCCGCCACCGCGGGATCGGTCGGCTCGCGCTCGGGCCCGCCGGACAGCGTCGCGCGCTCGCGCATCATGCGCGCCATCTCGGCGCGAAGCGCCGGGTCCGCCTGCAGCGCCGCCTCCACCCGCGCCGCCGACGCGTCGTCGAGCTCGCCGTCGCAGAAGGCGCCGAGCTCGGCCTCCGACACCACGTTTCCGGCCCCGCCCCGCCCGCTCATCGCCCGTCCTCCTCCGACCCCGGAGCCACGTCCGAAAGCCGCGCCTTCATCGCCGCCCGGCCGCGCGCCACGCGCGACATCAGCGTTCCGAGCTTGACGCCCAGCGCTTCCGCCGCTTCGGCGTAGCTCATGTTGCCGGCGGTGATCAACGCGATCGCGACCCTCTGCTCCTCCGGCAGCGCCGCGAGGGCGCCCAACGTCTCGCGCAGCTCCATCCGCTCCTCGGCGCTCGCCGGCTCCAGCGGCTCGTCGCGCGGCTCGCGCGCCAGCCAGCGTCGGCGCACCGCCTCGCGCCGCCGGTCGGAGCGCACGCGATTCAGCATGATCGAGGTGAGCCAGGTCCGCAGCGTCGAGCCGCCCCGGAACCGGTCCACCGCGCCCAGCGCGCTGAGCAGCGTCTCCTGCACGAGGTCGTCGGCCGCCGCGGCGTCGCCGTCGGTCAGCACCAGCGCGAAACGCCGCAGCCGCGGCAGCTCGACCGCGATCTCGTCCTCGGTCCGCCCTCGACCCATGCCCTCTTCCGTCCGCCCCGGTCGTGCCGGCGCGCCCTCCCTTGGACGCGCCACGTCCCGCCTTCGTCCCTCCGACATAGGAGAAAATCGCGCCACCTCACGGCCTTGCGGATCATCGAAGAAAAAAACGGTTCGTTAGGGATGAAAATCCGTTCCCGATGCGTCTCACACCATGACGGCGCCGAGGGTGGTCCCGGCGCCAGAGACAGACGAATGGAGCTCCGAATGTCCGTTCTGGCCGATGTCCCCCTGCACGTCTCCGCCCTGCAGCGCCTGCGCGAGAGCGTCGTCTCGCTGGCCGCCCAGCTGAGCGCGCCGCTGTTCGAGACCCGTCTCGCCGATCCGCTCCTTCCGGCCGAGGAGCGTCGCCGCCGCCGCGATCTGCGCCGCCTCGCCGGCGCGCTCGACGGGCTGAGCGAGCGTCAGCTCGAAGTCCTCGGCCTCTCGCGCGGGCTGATGCTGACCGAGCTCGAGGACCGCTACGAGGAGATGCTGGATCGCCGCCGCGCGCTGGCGGCGCTGTTCGACGGCGACGCGCCGGAGGATGCGCCCGCGCGGCTCGAAGCCCCGCGCTGAGACGCGCGCCGTCCCCGCCGCGACGGATCGGCGGGGACGCGCCTCCTCCGCGCCGAAGGGCCCTGCGCCCGCGTCCGGCGCAGCCGCAATCCAGCCCAAGGCCGACCGCATGAGCCGCCAGCGACCGACCCTCTGCCTCGACCGCGACGCCGCCGCGGCGCCCCGGGCGCCGGCCACGCCCGGCGCCGCCGCGTCCGGTCCGGGGGCGGAGACCGCCCCGGTCCGCGCCGCGGTCCTGCCCGGCGACGGCGTCGGGCCGGAGATCATGGAGGCGACGCTCCGCGTGCTCGAAGCCGCCGGCGCCGCGGTCGACGCCGTGCCCGTGAGCCTCGGCGACCCCCGCACCGAAAGCGGCCGCGCCGAGTGGGAGGCCGGCCTCGCCCGCGTGCGCGAGACGGGCGCCCTGCTCAAGGGCCCGCTCGCCGGCGGCCTCTCGGCGCCGCTCCGCTCCGAACTCTCGCTCTACTGCCACATCCGCCGCGCCACCGCGCTCTCGCCCTTCGTGCCCGCCCGCGGCCCCGGCATGGACGTCCTCGTGATCCGCGAGAGCGAGGAGGACCTCTATTGCGGGCTGGAGCACCGCCAGACCGCCGACGTCGCGCAATGCGTCAAGCTCGTCACCCGGCCCGCGGCCGAGCGGTTTCTCCGCACCGCCTTCGCCTGGGCCCGCGCCGCCGGACGCAGGCGCGTCACCTGCGTCACCAAGGACAACGTCCTGCGCCTGACCGACGGCCTCTTCCACGAGGTCTTCCGGGAGGTCGCCGCAGACAGCCCCGATCTCGCCGCCGACCATCTGATCGTCGACGCGGCCGCCGCGCGCATGGCCGAGGCGCCGGAAAGCTTCGACGTCATCGTCGCGCCGAACCTCTACGGCGACATCCTCGCCGACCTCGCGGCGCAGATGTCCGGGCGCCCCTCGCTCACGCCCTCGGTGCGCATCGGTCCGTACGCGGCGGTGTTCGAGCCGGTGCACGGAACGGCCGCGCACATCGCCGGCAAGGGGGCGGCCAATCCTTCCGGCCTGATCCTCTCGGCGGTCAAGATGCTGCGTCATCTCGGTCGCGGGGAGGCCGCGCGACTGGTGCGGGACGCCTGGCTGCGCACCATCGAGGACGGCGTGCACACGCCCGACATCCATCGGGCGAACATGAGCCGCCGGCGCGTCGGCTCCGCCGGCTTCGCGGACGCGCTGATACAGCGCCTCGGGGAGGGTCCGGTGCGCCTCAGGCCCTCGTCGGAGGCCGAGCCCTTCGCGCCGCCGGCCTGCCGCTCCGTCACCGCCGCGCCGGCGAGGCGGGCCGCCACGCCCCGCCGGCTCGCCGGCGTCGATCTCGCGCTGGTCGAGGTCGAACTCGGGGCCGAGGCTCTCGCGGCGCGGCTCGCGCCGCTGGCGCCGCCGGGCCTCGCGCTGGAACGGATCGCGAATCGCGGCGCCGTGGTCTGGTGCCGGGAGGCGGGCGTTCCGACGACCTCCCTCCTCGCGGACCAGTGGACCTGCCGTTTCACCGCCGAGGGCGCCGTCGCGCCCTCCGCGGTGGCCGATCTGATGCGTCGGACGATGGAGGCCGGCCTCGAGGTCGTGCGGTCCGAAAACCTCTACGTCTTCGGCGACGTGCCCGGCTGGCGCCCGTTCGAGGCGGCGCGCGGCTGAGCCTCGGCGGATCGCGGGGCGGCAGGGATCGGGCTCCTGCCGCCCCGCAGGGACGCGAAATCATCCCGCGACGCCTCTCCAAGCACCGCAACCGAGGGCTGCACCCCTCCGAAACGGCAACGCCGCGCGGGGCCGCTTGCGGCCCGCCTGCGCTCTTCAGGACGCCCCGAAGATCGCCTCGCGAAGGATATGCGACGCCTCCGACTCTCCCGCAAGGTGAATCTTCGCCTCACCAGGCCCCATCGTGCGCTTCCCGGCCGGACCGGCGATTGGCCCCGGCCTCTCCCTCCGCCAGAATGACCCCATGTCGGGCCTGAACTACAATCACCTGCGCTACTTCTGGGCGGTCGCGCACGAGGGCAACCTGACGCGCGCGGCGGAACGGCTGAACGTCTCGCAGTCCTCGCTCTCGGTGCAGATCCGAAAGCTCGAGGAGCGACTCGGCCATCCGCTGTTCGAGCGGGTCGGCCGCGGCCTGCGCCTGACCGAGGCCGGGCGCATCGCGCTCGACCGCGCCGACGCCATCTTCGCGGCGGGCGAGGAGCTGACGCAGATCCTCTCCGGCGCCGGGGCCGCGCGGCGCGTGCTGCGCGTCGGCGCCCTCGCCACGCTCTCGCGCAACTTCCAGGTCGCCTTCCTGCGACCGCTGCTGGGCGATCCCTCGGTCGAACTGGTGCTGCGCTCCGGCGCCCAGGGCGAACTCCTCGCGCAGCTCGAGGCGCACCGCCTCGACCTCGTGCTCGCCAACCGCCCGCCGCCGCGCGACGCCGCGACGCCGTGGATCTCGCACGCGTTGGACGAGCAGCCGGTCAGCCTCGTCGGCGCCCCGGGCCGCGTCGGCGAGGGGCGCGACCTCGCGGCCCTTCTCGCCGAGGAGCCGCTGCTGCTGCCCACGCCCGAAAGCGCCCTCCGCGCCGATTTCGACGCCCTCGCGGACCGCCTCGGCCTGCGCCCGCTGATCGCGGCCGAGGTCGACGACATGGCGATGCTGCGCCTGCTCGCGCGGGAGGACGCCGGCCTCGCCGTCGCGCCGCCCATCGTGGTGCGGGACGAGCTCGCCTCCGGCCGCCTCGTCGAGGCCGCGCGCCTGCCCGGCCTCGTCGAGAGCTTCCACGCCGTGACCCTGGCCCGGCGCTTCCCCAATCCGCTGCTGCGCCGCCTGTTCGACGCCGCCGGCGCCCCGGCGGCCGAGGGCGTCTGACCCGCGGCGCCGGCGGCGCCTGACTCACTCGGCCGGCGCCGTCCCGTCCGGATCCGCGCGCGGCACGCCGAAGGCCGCCGCTTCGCGCTCGATCTCGTCCAGCGGCCGACCGTCGATCATCGACTCGAACGCCTTCAGGCGCTTGTAGATCGACATCAGCTCCACGATCGTGGTCCAGCTCATGACCAGGAACTGAAAGCTGTTCTCGACCCGCCCGAAGGCGCGGATGATCTGCTGCATGACGCCCAGCGTGAAGCCCGCCCCGACGATGGTCGGCCCAAGGGCGATGTAGGGCAGGATCACGCCGGCCTGCAGGTAGCCGTAGCGCACGACGTTGAAATACAGATAGTTGAGATAAAGCCGGAAATAGTTGCGCCGCACGTTGTCGTAGAGCTCGCCCAGCGTCGGCGGCTTGGCCCGGCCCGGATCGTCCTCGCCCAGCACCAGCTCCTTGCGGTAGGCCGCCTCCACGCGCTGGTTGCGGAACTCCAGCCCCGGCAGCTTGACGCCCGCCAGCGCCAGGATCGCGGTCCCGAAGATCGACCAGAGGATCGCCACGAACACCAGCGGCTGCGGCACGTCGCCGACGATGGGCAGCCGCGTGATCTCGGCCGAGAGACCCCAGAGGATCGGCAGGAACGCGATCAGCGTCATCACCGCGTCGATCAGGCGCGAGCCGAGGCTCTCCATGATCCGCGCGAAGGCCATCGTGTCCTCCTGGATGCGCTGGGAGGCGCCCTCGATGTGCCTGACGCGTGGCCAGATGGAGGTGTAATATTCGTTCATCGCCGTGCGCCAGCGGAACACGTAATGGCTGGTGAAGAACGATCCGATCACCGCCGTCGTGATGAACACCATGGCGATCGTCAGGAAGGTGAAGAGCTGTCCGTAGTATTCGCCCGGCGTCACCGCCTCCGGGTCCGCCAGCGCGTTCTGGATCAGATCGTAGAACGTCCCGAACCACTGGTTGATCATCACGTCGAGCTGCACCTGGAACCAGGTGATGAACACGATCAACGTCGAGCCCGCCACCGACCACCGCGCCCACGGATGCGGCGCGATCCTGAGCCAGACCGCGGCGAAGGCCGCGTAGCAGATCGCGACGAACTCGTAGAGCCAGACGCGCCCCGGCTCCCAGCCGAACGTCCCGGCGATGCCGAGCGGGTCCTCGAAGCCGGAGAGGCCCAGATTCCAGCCGAGGATGCAGACCAGCGACCAGACCGCCGCAGAGAGCACGAACAGCTTCGGCCGGGGGAAGAAGGAATGGAACATCGCGCGCGCCTCCCGCGGGGCCGGACCGAACCGGCCCGCTTCGGATGCGAGCTAGACGACGCCGCGCCGGTTTCCACAACCCTCCGGGGCCGGCCGCGCGCGGCGGCGTGAACGGCCGCGACGGGCCGCGCCGCGCTCAGTCGCGCGGCCGACGCGCCTCCAGCACGGCGTCGAGCTCGGGCAGCATCACGATGCCGTCCTGATCGTCGCCCGAGCCATGCACCACGATCCAGGTGCAGGGCGCGTCCGAGGCGTTGCAGGGCGCGTGCGGCACGCCGCCGGGGATGTAGCTCTGCTCCCCCGCCTTCACCGTCATCACGTGCTCGAGCCCGTCGCCGTAATGCACCTCGCACTCGCCATCCAGCAGATAGGCGATCGTCTCGATCCCGTCGTGATGATGCGCCTTGGCGCGCGCGCCGGGCGGCATCGGCATGATCGCCATGCAGACGGTCTCCGCGCCGACGTTGCCGCGCGACGGCCCGCGCCCGTAGACGACGCCCTGCGCGCCCTCGTAGGTCTCGCCCGGCCGCACGATCCTGACCCGCTCCGCGTCCGACATCTCCGTCCCCTCCCTCTCAGGCGCCCAGCTCCACGACCCGTCCGCCCGCGGCCTCCGCATCGGCGGGATCGTGCGTCACCAGGAGCACCGGCAGCCCCCGCTCCCGCGCGAGGCCGAACACCAGCTCGCGCGTCCGGGCGCGCAGCGGCGCGTCCAGCTTCCCGAAAGGCTCGTCCAACAGCAAGGCCCGCGGCGCCGCCAGCAGCGCCCGCATCAACGCCACCCGCGCCCGCTGCCCGCCGCTCAGCGTCGCCGGATCGCGCCCCGCCATCCCTCCGAGGCCGACCGACTCCAGCGCCGCCTCGATCCGCGCCCGCCGCGCGGCCCTCTTCACCGAGGCCGGCAGCCCGAAGCCGAGATTTCCGCCGACGCTCAGATGCGGAAACAGCATCTCGTCCTGGAAAAGGATGCCGATCCGCCGCCGCTCCGTCGGCAGCCCGGTCACGTCCCGCCCGTCGAGCCTCACCCGGCCCCGCAGCTCGAACTCCGGCGCGAGCGAGCCCGCCGCCGCCGCCAGCAACGTCGACTTGCCCGAGCCCGACGGCCCCATCACGGTCAGCGCCTCCCCCGGCGCCACGGCCGCGTCGAGCGCCGCGATCTCCCGGCCGCCGAGGCGCACCGAAACCCCCTCGAACCGCAGCCCCTCAGCCAACGAGCGCCCTCCGGTTGCGCCAGATCAGCCGCGGCCCCAGCGCCGCCAGCAGGAACGGCGCCGCCGCCGCCCCCGCCTGCGCCAGCGCCCAGACCCCGATCGCCCGGCGGTCCCCGCCCGAGGCCAGCGCCACCGCCTCCGTCGTCAGCGTCGGCACGCGCCCGCCCCCGATCAGCAGCGTCGGCAGGTACTGTCCGACGCTCACCGCGAAGCCGACCGCGAAGGCCGTCAGAAGCGGCGCGAGCATCATCGGCGCACGGACCCGCCACAGGACGCCCCAGCCCGAGGCCCCGAGCGCCGCCCCCGCCGTCGCCCAGCGTCGGTCCCAGGCCCGCCAGGGATCGCTCAGCGAGAGAAAGACGTAAGGCAGCACGAACACCAGATGCGCCGCGGCGATCGACGCCCAGCCCCCCTCCAGCCCCGCCGCCAGCGCCAGCCGCTGCAAGCCGGGCAGGAACGCCACCTGCGGCACGATCAGGGGCACATACAGCAGCCAGAGCGCCCCCGCCCCCGGCCGCCGCCCGCGCCGGAACTCCGTCTCGAGGCACGCCGCCGCCAGCCCCAGCGCCACCAGGGTCGCCGCCAGCGCGATCCCGAGCGTCGCCAGCGCCGGCCCCGCCATCCCCGGCCCGTGCCGCGCCCAGCTTCGCAGCGTCCAGCCGTCCGGCAGCGCGTCCGGAAACGTCCAGAGCCCCGCGAAGGACCAGACGGCGAGGCCCGCCAGCCCGAACCCCGCCGCCGCCGCCGTCACGGCGGCGGCCGGCAAGCCCGCGCCCCGCGCCGCTCCCTCCGCGGCGGCCGGCCAGCGCGAGCCACCCTCCGCCCAGCGACGCCCGAGCCGCCCGACCAGATCCTCTCCGATGCGCCACGCCGCCAGGGCGCCCACCACCAGCCCGAGCTGCAGCAGCGCCCCGGCCGCCGCGACCGCACGCCACGACAGATCCGGATCGTTCATCCAACCCACGATCCGGACCGCCAGCGTCGGCGGCGCGTTCGGCCCGAGGATCGCGGCCACGTCCACCACGCTCATCGAATAGGCCAGCACCGCGTAGACCGGCAGCCGGATCTGCGGCCAGAGCCGCGGCAGCACCGCCTTCAGCCAGCCGCTCACGCGCCCCTGTCCCAAGGCGCGCGCGACCAGAAGCGTCCGCCCCGCCTCCGCCTGCGCGCTCGCCGCCAAGGTCATCAGAAGGAGGAACGGCACCTCCTTGGCCACCAGCCCGGCGACCAGCGCCAGCCCCAGGGGATCCTGCACCACCAGCACGTCCGGCGGCGTCTCCCACCCCGTCAGCCACGGAGACGCGGCCCGCACCGCCCAGCCCGACGGCGCGATCAGGAACGCCAGCCCGAACGCCGCCGCCGCATGCGGCATCGCGAGGATCGGCGACAGCCCCCGCTCCACCCAGCGCCAGACCCGCGTCCCCTGCCATCCCGCGCAGATCAGCAGCGTGATCGCGAGCGACACTCCCGTCGCCAGAACCCCGACGGAAAGGCTCAGCCCCGCCGCCCGCGCCAGCCCCGGCCAGCCGAACAACGTCCTCCACGCCTCGAGGGAGACCCCCGCCGCCCCGAGCTCCGGCGCCCAGCCGAAGGCCGGCCCGACCGCCCCTGCCAGCCCCGCCGCCACCGGCCCCAGCATCAACGCCAGGGTCAGCGCCGGCGCCCAGCCCGGCCCTCGCCACCGCCTCCGGGCGCCAGAGGCCCCGACCGCCGCCGCCTCGGTCAGCGCGAGACCCCGAAGCGCGCCTGCCAGTCCTCCTCGAGCCGGGTCATCCAGCTCGGATGCGGCTCCGGCAGGATCTCGCCCAAGTCCTCCGGCGGGATCCCGCCGACGCCGACCTCGATCGCCTCGAACCGCGCCCGCGCCTCGTCCGGCAGCGCCTCGACGTCCAGCACCGTGCCGGCGCCCCACACCGCCGGATCGGCCTTGCGCGCCTGCGCCTCGGGCGACAGCAGAAAGTCCGCCAGCACCATCGCCCCCGCCTTCGAGCCCGAATTGAACGGGATCGCCACGAAGCTCACGTTGCCCAGCGTGCCGCCGTCGAGCACGTAGGTCCGCACCGTCTCCGGCAGCTCGAAATTCGCGACGGCCGAGGCCGCCTCGTTCGGATCGAAGCTGACCGCGAGGTCGATCTCGCCGTCCGCCATCAGCTGCTTCAGCCGCGGCCCGGACTGAGGATAGGCCCGCCCGCCGCGCCAGAGATTCGGCGTCAGCCGATCGAGCCAGGCCCAGAGCGGGGCGGTGACGGCCTCGTAATCCGCCTCGTCCAGCGGCCGATACAGCGCCTCCGGCCCGCCGGAAAGCTCCACCAGCGCCTGCTTCAGAAAGGTGGAGCCGAGGAAATCCGGCGGCTGCGGATACGCGAACCGCCCGGGGTTCGCCTCAGCCCACTCCGCCAGCGCCGCCATCGCACGCGGCGGCTGCGGCGCCCGCGCGGCGTCGTGGTAGAATACCACCTGCGCCGTCGCCCAAGGCGCCTCCAGCCCCTCCGTCGGCACCGTGAAGTCGGTCCGCACGGGCTTGTTCTCGACGTCGACGAATCGCCAGTTCGGCAGATCCTCCGCCCAGGGGCCGAACAGCAGCCCCGCCTCCTTCATCGCCGCGAAGTTCTCGCCGTTGATCCAGAGGAGGTCGACCGCCCCGTCCTCGGCCTCTCCCGCCGCCTTCTCGGCCGCGACCCGGCTCACCGCCTCCGCGGTGTCGGAGAGCTTCACGTGCTCCACCCGCACCCCGAAGCGGTCCTCCACCTCGCGCGCCGACCAGGCGATGTAGTCGTTGATCCGGACCGACCCGCCCCAGGCGTGCCACCACACGGTCTGCCCGCGCGCCTCCTCCAGCACCGCGTCCCAGTCCGCCGGATCGGGGTCCGCCGCCGCGCCCCCCGCCGCGAACGCCAGCGCCGCGACCCATCCGAAGAGCCTCATTCCGCGGCCTCCCGCGCCGCCATCCGCTCCGCCCGGATCCGGTCGATCACCGGGCCGAGCACCTCCTCGTGGAACCGGTCGCAGCCGATGCAGAGATTGCGGTAGGGCTCGCCGTTCGGCTTCTCGGTCCGGCACGCCTCCAGGAACCGCTCGGTGTCCCAGCCATGCGCCACGCCCATCCGCTCCGGCCGCCCGGCGTTGATCGCCTCGAACTCGGGCCGCCCGGCGAGGCTGTCGAGGATGTCCTCCAGCCGCTCCTCCCTGAGGTTGCCCAGCGCCTTCTTCGTCTTGAGGCAGCACGGGAAGACGTCCCCGTTCGGGTCGATCGAGACTTCGGAGCCCGACACCCCGCGCCGCAGGAAGTTCAGCCCCCCCGACCAGGCGTCGCAGAAGTTCTCCTCGATCGTCGCCTTCGACAGCGAGTTCTCCCAAGCCCGCCCGCGCGGCCAGATCTTCCCGATCCAGGCGTCCTCGGTGGCCCCGAACAGCCCGTAGACCGGTCCCTCCTGATCCTCCGCCGCCTTGGCCTCGGTCATCCCGGCGGCCTCGAACATCTCCCGCAGCCGCACCTCCAAGGGAACGCGCTTCTCCCCTTCCATGCCCACATGGAAGTCGTCGAACCCCGCGCAGGACACCATCCAGACCCCGCGGCTCAGCAGGTCGTCCACGATCCCCGGCGTCACCAGATCCCCGGTCGTCTGCACGACGACCTTGACGCCGAGCCCGCCCCATTTCGCCCGGATCCCCTCCAGCAGCGGATACAGCACCTCCTCGCGCACCGGATCGACCAGCACCTCGCCCCCGGCGAGGACGATGCGCCCCGGCCGACGCTCGTAGCCCCCCGGCGCCGTCTCCGAGGGGCGCGAGAGGTCGAGATACGTGAAGTCGTCCGGCAGGTTCGCCAGCACCCGCGGCCAGGCATGCCGCGCCTCGTCCACGACCTCGCGCAGCGCGCCGCGGACATAGGGCCTGAACCGCGGCTCGTAGCAGTGCCTGCATTTCCGGTGACAGGCCCAGGCGACGACGTAGTAGAGGCTCTCCATGACGGCTCCGATCCGTTTCGCGGCGTCGTGGCGCACCCTCGTCACGGGGCCGCGTCGCATCAACCTAACTGATCGTGAGCCGGACGCGACCGTCCGCGCCCCCTTCCCCCGCGGCGCCCCGGCCCCTAGCCTGCGCGCTCGCGACCGCGGAGGGGAGAGCGCCGCCATGACCGCCGAAGACGCCGAAGGCGCCGCCCGTCTCGAGATCGAACGCCGCGAGGCCGGCCCCGTCGCCCGCCTCGTCCTCGCGCGCCCGGCGAAGCGCAACGCGCTGACCCCCCGGATGATCGGCGCCCTCGCGGCCCACGCCCGCGCGCTGGCCGAGGACGACGCGCTCCGCGCCGTGGTGATCTCCGGCGAGGGGGGCGCCTTCTGCGGCGGCGCCGACCTCGCCACGCTCGCGGCGCTCGACGCCGAGAGCGGCCGCGCCTTCATCACCGCGCTGCACCACGCCATCGACGCCGTGCGCCGCCTGCCCGTGCCGACCATCGCGGTCCTCCGCGGTCCCTGCCTCGGCGCGGGGATGGAGCTCGCCGCCGCCTGCGACGTCCGCCTCGCCGCCGACGGCCTCGTCGCCGGGATGCCGGAGGTGCGCGTCGGCGTCCCCTCGGTGATCGAGGCCTGCCTGCTCCCGCGCCTGATCGGCTGGGGCGCCGCGGCCGACCTCGTTCTCACCGGCCGCACCGTCGACGGGGCGGAGTCGCTGCGCCTCGGCTTCGTCCAGGCCCTCGTCCACGCAGACGCGCTGGAGGACGCGGTCGAGGCCCGCCTCGCCGCCGTCCTCGCCGCCGAACCCGCCGCGATCCGCGCGCAGAAGGCCGTGCTCCGCGGCTGGGAGGCGGAGGACCGTCCCGCCATCGCCGCCTCGATCGAGGCCTTCGCCAGGGTCTGCGGCACGGGCGCCCCGGCCCGCGCCATCGCCGCCCTCCACGCCGGGCGCTGAGCGGCCGGGGAACTCAGTCCCTGCCCGCGTCCGCCCCCAGCGCCGCCGGCGTCTTCAGGAACAGCCCCACCAGCAGCGCCATCGCCAGCGGGAACAGCGCCGCCCAGCGCAGCGGCGTGTCGAAGCCGCCCGCGAACTCCGCCGCGAAGCCCACCAGCGGCGGGCCGAGCGAGGCGCCGATCACCAGCCCCGTCTGTCCCGTCCCCTGGATCGAGCCGACGTGTTTCCGCCCGAAGAAGCGCGGCCACAGGTAGCCGAACAGCGTGATGGAGAAGGCGTTGGTCAGCCCGAACACCAGCGCGTAGACGATCAGCCCCGGCAGCGTCGCGATCACCGTCGCCAGCAGCAGCGCCGCGCTCATCGTGACCAGCGCCATGGCGAAGACGAAGCGCGTCGCCACCCGGTCCAGCAGCCGCCCCACCAGCGGCATCGTCGCCGCCATCGTCACCGCCGAGACGGTGAAGGCGAGCGAGGCCGTGCGCGCCGAGAAGCCGTTCTCCGCGAACACGGTGACCTGATAGAAATGCAGAACCGTCACCAGCATCGAGACCGAGAACAGCCCGCAGAACACCAGATAGAAGGCGGACGTGCGCGTCGCCTGCGACAGCGTCAGGCCCTTGATCTCCGCCGGCGTCTCCGTCTCGCCCTCCTTCAGCGGCGGCGCGACGGCGCCGTCCGGGCGCAGCCCCGCGTCCTCCGGCCGGTCGATCACCAGCATCAGATAGGGCGGCAGCAGGATCGCCCAGGTCAGCAGGCCGAGGCCGACCCAGGCGGCCCGCCAGCCGAAGCTCTCGATCAGGAGCTGCCCGAGCGGCGGATGCACCGCCATCGACAAGGCGAACCCCAGCGCCACCAGGCTCATCGCCGTGCCGCGCTTTCGATCGAACCACTGGCTCGTGAGGTTGGCCGAGATCAGCATCAGCGAGCCCTGGCCGAGGAACCGCAGCGCGGCGAAGCCGAGCCCGAGCAGAATCAGGTTCGGCGCGCCCCCGAAGGCGATGCAGGCGAGGCCGAACAGCAGGCTCACCCGCACCGCCGCCCAGCGCGGCCCGTGCCGGTCGACCAGCCGCCCGAGGAACGGCAGCGCGAAGGCCGCCGCCAGCGTCGCCAACGCATAGGCCGAGCCGACCGCCGCCGGCGAAACCGCCAGCTCCTCCGCGATCGGCCCGACGAACACGCTGAAGGTGTGGCTCTGCCCCGGTCCGCTGGCGAACATGCCGAGGGTCGCGACCCCCAGCATCAGCCAGCCGTAGAAGAACCGTGGCGACACCGCCCCCAGCACCGTGCCCCTGACCCCAGCGACCATCCCGCTCCGCGCCTCCCCGCGCCTCGTCGTCACGCCCGCCCCGCGGGCGCGCCTCTCGATCCGCCGCACCCGCGGCGCGTCATGGCCGACCATAGGCCGACCCGCGCGCCCGCGTCGACATCCTATGGCGGCCTTATCGTCATGGATCGCGTCGGCCGGCCGCTCCGGACGTCGGCCCGCCGCTCGACGCCGCCCGCTCGGGCGCCGCCGCGCCCGGTCCCCGCCCGGTCCCCGCCCGGCGTGGACGAAGCCGCCGCGGCGGCGTAGCGTCCCGCCCGGCGCAAGGGAGGGCGCCCGCCGCATGACCCACACCGACGCCTCGCGTCCGCTCCTGCGGGACGCGGGTTACGCCCGAATCTGGCTGGTCGGCCTCGCCACCGGCGTCGTGCGCTGGCTCGAGATGCTCGCCCTCGGCGTCCTCGCCTACGACCTCACCGGCTCGCCGGCGCTGACGGCGCTGCTGGTGATGCTGCGCTTCCTGCCGCTGGCGCTGTTCGGGCTGCTGCTCGGCGCGCTCGCGGATCTCGTTTCGCCGCAGCGGCTGATGACCTGGAGCCTCGCCGTCATGGCGCTGGTCTCGGCCGTCATGTTCGCCCTGTTCCGGTTCGGCGAACCCACCTACGCCCATGTCTGCGCGGCGGTGCTGCTGTCGGGCGTGTTCTGGGCCGGGGACCTGCCGGTCCGCCGCAAGATCATGGCCGACCTCGTCGGCGCCGGGGCTCTGACGCGCGCCATGGCCGTCGACGGCGCCGCCTCGAACGGCACCCGCGCCCTCGGACCCGTGGCCGGCGGCGCGCTCTACCAGCTCGTCGGCACCGACGGCGTCTTCGCCCTCTCCACCCTGCTCTACCTCGCCGCGCTCGCCGCCGCCGCCGGCCTGCCGGCGCCCGCCCGCGCCCCGGCCGCGACGGCGGAGCGCATCGCCGCACGGCTTCTCGGCCCGCTCCGCGGCGCCGTCTCCGCCGCGCGCCACGCGATCGGGGACCCGGACGCGCGGCGCATCCTCGCCGTCACCATCGTGTTCAACATCTGGGGCTTTCCGATGCTGGCGATGGTGCCCGTCCTCGGGCGCGATCCGCTGGAGCTTTCGGCCTCCGCCGTCGGCGGCCTCACCTCGCTCGAAGGGCTGTTCGCCTTCCTCGGCTCGGTGGTCCTGGCGCGCGTCGCACGGCCCTCGCCGGGCGCCGGGCGGCGGCTCTACTTCCTCGCGGTGGCGCTGCATCTGGCCATGGTCGGTCTGATCGGGCTCGTCGGCGGGGTCGGCGGCCTCGCCTTCGGGCTGGCCGTGGCCGGCGGCGCGGCCGCGGCCTTCTCCACCATGCAGAGCACGCTGATCTGGCTGGTGGCCCCGCCGGAGATGCGCGGACGCTATCTCGGGCTGATGACGCTCTGCATCGGGGCCGGGGTGCTCGGCTTCGCCAACATCGGCCTCACCGCAGAATGGCTCGGCGCGGCGGACGCGCTGAAGCTCTCGTCCCTTCAGGGGCTGCTGGCGCTGGCCCTGATCGCGCGCGGCTGGCGCGCGCTCCGCGACTGAGGAATCGATTGCCGCGGCGCTGAACGCGCGGCAATCTGGATGAACGCCCCGGAGCGACGGTGGACGCTACGCTACACGCGAAACCCTGTCGCCGTTTCGCCCGCCGCTCCGGGGCAACGCCACCGATGCCTGATTCATAGCATTCATGTTTAGTTAAGAAATTCCCCCGAAACGGTGAGGGGGCGGCCGCCAACCCATTGTTCTCAATGCATCCGATGTTTCGAAGCGTCGCGAATCAGGGTTCGACGAACGAAACGGCAGCCCCCTGAAGCCCGAATCGGAGCCGAAACGCGCCCAAGGCGGCCCGGCCCGGCCCTTCCCGCACGCCCGCCGAGCCGTGCCTCGCGGACCGGCCGAAGAAGGCCGGAACCGAACCGCCGCCGCGACGGTCTGCCGACAGGGTCTCCGGATCGACGAAGGCCGAGGGGCGTCGCGGCCCGGAGCGCACGCCGCTCGGCCTCGGCCGCGCTCGCCGGATCCCGACGCGCCACCGCGAGCGGCGGACACGGAGGATCCGGTCCCGACGAAGGATGCCCCGTTTCCGGAAGGGCGGCGTGGTGGAGGGGGCTGGATTCGAACCAGCGTAGGGTTTCCCCGACGGATTTACAGTCCGTTGCATTTGACCGCTCTGCCACCCCTCCACGGGCGCCGAGCGCGCCGCCCGCCGGGCGACGCCGGAGCGCCGTCTAGACCGCGGCGCGGAAGAGGTCAACCGCCCGACGTCGCCGCGCTTGCGCCCCCGGCCGCCGGGCCCTATCGCCGGCGGCATGACCCGCTCCGCCCCCCGACCGCCGCGCCGTCCCGCCGCCCATGACCGGGGCGAGGGGCCGCCCGTCGTCTGGCTCTTCGGCCTGCACGCGGTGCGCGACGCCCTCCTCAACCCCGCCCGCGTCAAGCGCCGGCTGATCCTGACCCTCAACGCCGCCAACCGCCTCGGCGAGGACGCCCTCGCCGCCGCCGAATCCGCCGGCCTCACGCCCGAGACCGCCGATCCCCGCCGCTTCCCCGCCCCGATCGACCCGCAATCGGTCCACCAGGGCGCCGCGCTCGAGGCCGCGCCCCTCGACTGGGGGCCGGTCGAGGAGGCCTGCGCGCCGCGGAGCCCGCAGGACCTCGTCGTCCTGCTCGACCGCGTGACCGACCCCCACAACGTCGGCGCGGTCCTGCGCTCGGCCGAGGTCTTCGGCGCCCGCGCCGTGATCGCCCCCTTCCGCCACTCGGCGCCGGAGACCGGGGCCCTCGCCAAGACCGCCTCCGGCGCGCTCGAGCGTCAGCCCTATCTGCGCGTGCGCAACCTCGCCGCGGCGATGGAGACGCTGAAGGACCTCGGCTACGCGATCGTCGGCCTCGACGGCGCCGCCCCGCGCCCGCTGGCCGAGACGCTCGGCGCCCAGCCCCCCGGCCCCGTCGCCCTCGCCCTCGGCGCGGAGGGGCCGGGCCTGCGCGAGCGCACGCGCGAGACCTGCGACGCCCTCGCCGCGATCCCCTCGGCCACGGCCTTCGCCTCGCTCAACGTCTCCAACGCCGCCGCCGTGGCGCTCTACGCGGCACGCCTCGCGCGCCCGCCCGCCTGACGCCCCTCCCCCTGACGCAAGGTCACGAAACCGCGCGCCCCCCTCCCGCGCCGCGCCGCGCCGTGGCATGGCATCCGCATCACGCCCAGGGGAGATCCGCCATGCGCCCGACCCGACGACATCTGCTCGCCCTCGCCCCCGCCGTCCTGCTCGCCGCCGCCCTGCCCGCCCGCGCGGCCGGGGATCCGGTCTACAGCGACTGGTTCGGCCTCGCGATCCGCGGCTACGACCCCGTCGCCTACTTCACCGAAGAGCGCCCCGTCGAAGGCGACCGCGCGCACTCGCTCGAATGGAAAGGCGCCACCTGGCGCTTCGCCAGCGCCGAGCACAGGGCGATGTTCGAGGCGGACCCCGAGGCCTACGCCCCGCAATACGGCGGCTACTGCGCCTATGCCGTGGCGCAGGGCGGCACCGCCTCCGTCGACCCCGAACAGTGGCGCATCGTCGACGGCAAGCTCTACCTCAACTACGACGCCTCGGTGCAGGAGCGCTGGCTCGCCGACATCCCCGGTCACATCTCCAAGGCCGACGCCAACTGGCCCGGCGTGCTGGAATGAACACGGGGCGCCCCTTCAAAACGTCATGTCGGGGGCGCATATCTGGAGTGAGGCGCAGCGTCCACGGACGTGCCGCGTCTCGATCACTCACTGTCCCTCGTTCCGACTTGGCGTCCGCGGCTTCCGCGGGCGCCCTTTTCCGAGCACCCGCATCCGGCTAGGCTGATCGCATGATCGAGACCCGCTCGCCCGGCCCCGAGGGCCTCCGCCGCATCCTGAGCCGCGTCAGGACGATCGCCGCCGTCGGCGTCTCGCCCAACCCGGTGCGCCCGTCCAACTATGTCGGGCGCTACCTGGCGCTGAAGGGCTTCCGTGTGATTCCCGTGAACCCGGCGCAGGCGGGCAAGGTCCTCTTCGGCGTCGAGACCGTGGCCAGCCTCGCCGAGATCCCGCGCGCGGAGGACCCGATCCGGATGGTCGACGTCTTCCGCCGGTCCTCGGAGGCCGGGCGCGTCGTCGACGAGGCGCTGGAGCATCTGCTCGACCGCGGGCTCGAGGTGATCTGGATGCAGATCGGCGTCTCCGACCCCGACGCCGCGAGGCGGGCCGAGGCCAAGGGCGTCGAGGTGGTGTCGAATCTCTGCCCCAAGATGGAATACCAGCGCCTGTTCGGAGAGCTGCGCATGGGCGGCATCGCCACCGGCGTGATCTCCTCCAGACTCTGAACGAATCCCGATCCTAGAGTTCATTTTTGGTTCACTTTTCGCGCACGCCATGGCAGGGTGACCGCGATTGAAGTGACGCACGCCTTTTCCAAGGGCCCGCCCCGCCGCTGGGAGGGGGGCGGGGCGGGCTCGCCCGATTTCCGCGCCGGCCGCGGGGCGCGCGGCTCAGCCGCAGCAGGCGTCGCCCGCCTGGATCGGCGGACAGGGCACGCTCCCGTAGGAGCAGAACACGCAGCAGTCGCCCTTCAGCGGCTTCAGCACCGCCCCGCAGCCCTTGCAGTCGTGGAACCACCGGCAGGCGTCCGTCGGCATCGTCTCCACCTCCACATGCCCGCAAACCGGGCATGTGAGCGTGGATCGAAGCTCTACGCCGTCCTCTTGCGTCGCCATGGCGCATACCCCGTCAGTCCGATGAAGAAGGCCAGCGCCGGCAGCAGCACGAGATCCAGCCAGCCGACCAGAGCCGAGAGCCCGACCGCCCCGAACGGCACCACCAGCACCGGCGTGAAGCAGCAGAGCGCGACGACGGCCGTTCCGACGAGGCCCGTCGTCA
>Ga0102943_1000539_pt1 | contig 25459 bp, 19 predicted proteins | sample SalPonC_black_MG_FD_78174 | JGI IMG/M metagenome (GOLD analysis project Ga0102943, IMG submission 78174) | Salt pond soil microbial communities from South San Francisco under conditions of wetland restoration - Salt Pond MetaG... | ecosystem: Environmental > Aquatic > Marine > Intertidal zone >...
ACCAAGAAGATGATTATCGTAGAATAATCACCTCATACAGACGGAGCTCCCGGTGATCACCGGGAGCCCCGCTCTTACACAAAAAGAGGGCCGAAGCGAATTTCGCTTCGGCCCTCTTTTTTTTTACGGCAATTGAATTGCCCTGCTATTAGAGTCGTAATTTACGAGCAGATTGCTTTCATCCCTATAACTATTGTCATTAATGGCGCATTACCTCGAAAGCGGCTTATCTATATCTTTTTCTTTCAGTCTATGGAAGATCCGTCAATACGATTTGCATACCTATTACAAAGGTATGAGCGGTAGGGGGTTAAAGGGGGCAGATTTTGTGGGGCTGTACAAAAAAGACAGGCTGGTCATTATTGAGGTGAAAAACTACCGCTACGATTCGACATTACCTCCCGACACGGGAAAAGTGGTGGATGAAATGTATAGAAAAACGGAGGATACGTTAATAGGGCTGGACGCTATTCGCCAGATGCTCGAGCGAAAGTGGCTGTACCGGAATCTCTCTTTTATCTTGCCCTATCTGCCGGCCCGTTCTCACGACTGGCCGTTCTGGTTTCAGGTGTCAAGACTTCTGCGGGATAAGGAACGGATCAGTTTACTGCTTATCTTGGAGGGGCTGCCGGAAAACCAGCGCAAGCAGATTAAAGAGCAACTTCGTCCGGAACTCGCCGAAAACATAGCGGCCATTCATGTATATGGAAAGGATCAGGTCGCTTTCGAAGGGCTAAATATCGAAGGGGTTGGAGAAATTTAACCTTCGACAGTTTTATACGTTGTATAAACCATGAAGCAGGCATCCGTAAAAATTAAACGTCATGAATTTGACTGACGACTTTGCTATCCCCAATGAATACTGTAATTTATCGGATGGAAGGCCCGATACTGGAGGGATTAGCATCTAATATCCAGCATCAAGCATCCAGCATCGAGCATCCAGAATACAACACACACCTGCATGAAAGCGATCATTCCTGTTGCCGGGGCCGGCACGCGACTCCGTCCACTAACTTACACTCAGCCCAAACCGCTGATTCCCGTAGCGGGAAAGCCGATCATTTCTTTTATCGTCGACCAGTTGGTGGAGGTGGGGGTTAGGGACTTCGTTTTCGTCATCGGTTATCTCGGGGAAAAAATTAAAAACTTTATTGAAGGTAATTACCCGGAACTGAATAAGGAGTTTGTCGTTCAGGAAGAACGCCTGGGCTCCGCTCACGCCATATGGACCGCGCGCGAACAGATCCGGGATGCCGATGAGGTGATCATCTTTTTCGGTGACGTTATCGTCGATCTCGACTTTAAAAAAGTGCTGGAAATGCCCGAATCAGTGCTGGGTATAAAAAAAGTGGAGGATCCCCGGGAGTTTGGCGTCGTGGAATACGGAGAGGACCACATTGTCAAACGCGTTGTCGAAAAACCACGCATCCCCAAGTCCGATATGGCTATGGTGGGATTCTATAAAATTAAAGAGGTAGCGCAACTACTCGACGCCCTGGATTTCAATATCACCCATAACATCCGCTCTTATGGCGAATTTCCCCTCACCGACGCTCTGATGCGCATGATCGAGAAGGGGGTACAATTCAAAAGTGTTGTAGTTGACAACTGGTTTAACTGCGGAAAAAAGAAAGTGTTGCTCGAAACCAACGCCATCCTCCTCGATCGGGAGGGCTACGCCTCCCACGATATCGACCTGCCCAATTTTGATAATTCCATCATCATCCACCCGGTCAGCATTGGCGAAAACTGTCACATTTCCAATTCGATCATCGGTCCTCACGTGACCATCGGTAACAATGTTAAGATCAGCTTTGCTATCGTTAAAAACTCCATCATCGGGAATTACGCAGCTATCAAGGAGATCATACTGCAGAAATCGGTTGTGGGCAATGACGCCGCCATCACGGGCCTGCGCCAAAGCCTCAATATTGGGGATAACACCGAGATTGACTTCAGCCTCCCGGCGACCGGAGAGAAAAGTTCCAAGGTACAGGATTGAGGGGGCCGCCCAACCAAAAGAGATAGGTGAAAAACCCGGCCGCCTTTTTCACTGCTTCTCTTCTATCATTACACAGTCCCGGAAGATAACCGTCATAGTTCCTTTCCATCCTTCCTCAAATGTTTGAAGATCAAGTATTTCAGATCATTCGTCGTCATTATTCATGGACGTACCATGAATAATCCGGGTTAGGTTCAAAACGGGCAAGCCCCCAATCTGTAACCTACTCTGTGCAACGCTCGTCACACAAAACAGTCCTTCTAATAAGTTTTCCGAATACCCTAAAATCACCCGTATGCTCTCCAAGAACCTCAAGCTTGCCTGGCGGCATTTGCTGAAGAATCGCTCCTTTGGACTGATCAACCTGTTTGGGCTGGCCTTCGGGCTGGCAGCAGCGATGGCTGTGTTGCTATACGTACAGGATGAGTTTGCCTTTGAAAGCTTTCACGAGCGGGCGGAGAACATCTATCGTCTGAATTTGGAAGCCACCTTTGACGGACAGACCCTGAGGCTGGGGGCGGTTCCGAACGCGAGTGCCGACCTGCTCAAACGCAAATTGCCAGAGGTCAAAGCAGTCGTCCGTGTATTCCCGCACGCCTTTGGGCAGCCCGCCTCCGTACAGGTGGGGGAGCACAGTTTCGTGGAAAACCGTCTGTACTGGGTGGATTCGACCTTTTTCGATGTGTTCTCCCTGCAAATGGTGCAGGGTGCGCAGGCGCAGGCCCTCAACCGGGTCAACACTGCCATCATCAGTGAATCGAGCGCCCGCCGGTACTTCGGGGAGGAAAACCCCGTTGGCCAGACAATCGAAATCGACAACTCACGTAACCTGGAAATCACCGGCGTATTCAAAGACCTGCCTTCCCGCACCCATTATCCCTTCGAGGTACTGGCTCATTTTCCGAGCATCCGCTTCGGGAAACCCGAAAACTTCAGCTGGGGTAACGCCAGCTTTATGACTTTCGCTCTGCTCCACGAGGGAGCTGATCCGGCAATGGTAGAAGATAAGATCGCACAAGCGATGAAAAGCGAAATACCTGAAGACCGGCAGTGGTTTGCGCTGCAGCTAAAGGCGCTGCGGGAGGTACATCTCTATTCTTCCGGTATCTCTTTTTCCGGGGAAGAAGTCTACGGTGATATCCGGCAAGTGCGCGTTTTGATCGGCCTGGCGATACTGTTATTACTGACGGCCTGTATAAACTACATGAATCTGGCTACCGCCAAATCTCAGCGGCGGGCCAAGGAAGTAGCGGTCAGCAAAACCCTGGGTGCGCCATACTGGCGGTTGGCCGGCCAATTCTATACGGAGACCGCGCTGCTGGCCTTGTTTGGTATTTTACTGAGTATATTATTGCTGTGGGGGGCTCTGCCGTTTTTCAATCAGCTGTCGGGGAAGGAACTCACGACAGCTTTTCTCGGCCAGTCTTGGTTCTGGCTGGGGGCGATGGGCGTTTGGCTGGGGGTAACCTTGGTTGCGGGAGCTTATCCGGCGGCTTACCTTTCTTCCTTCAAGCCGGTAACGGTACTGCAGCAGAACTTCCGGTCCGATACCGGTGCGGGTCGCATCCGGCAGGGGTTAGTGGTGCTGCAGTTCTGCATCTCTACGGTGCTGATCATCGGGACGGTGGTTTTTTATGAGCAGCTCGACTTCATTGCCGATAAGGAACTGGGCTACGAACCCGAGCAGGTCGTCGCCATTCGTATTACAGGAGCGGAGAACCGTCAACAGGTGGATGCCTTGCAAACGGAAGTGGGCCAGTTGTCCGCCGTCATGACCACGGCTCTGACGCAGAGCTTTCCCGGTAACAGCGAGAGCGGCCGCAGTATTCAGCGTTCCGAAGGGGGCGAAGGCCAGTCTGCCAATCTGGCGACCTGCCGTGCTTATCCGGAAATATTCGAGGTGCTGGATATCGAATTACTGGCCGGCCAGCCGATGAAGCGGCGCAGCGAAACGGATACGACTACTCAGGTCGTTCTCAATCGTTCGGCCGTTGAATACCTGGGCTATTCCCCGGAAGAAGCTATCGGGCGGCCGGTGAAGGCCGACTTGGGCGAGGCAGTCATTGCCGGGGTAGTGGAAGATTTCCACTTCGGCTCTTTACACCAGGAAATCGGCCACTACGCCTATCATAACGGCACCTCGGAATACTGGCAGTACCTCCTGGTCCGCCTGCGGGCCGGAGAACTGATGCAAACCATGAAGCAGCTCGAAAATACTTTTGATCGGGTAGTGCCCGGCGCTGCCTTCGACTACACCTTCCTCGATGATTACCTGGCCGGTCTCTACGCGAGCGATCGCCGGGTGGCGCGCGTGGTGCTCGTCTTCGCCAGTCTGGCCATCTTCGTGGCTTGTCTCGGCCTCTTTGCCCTGGTGGCTTTCACCGCCGAGCAGCGTACCAAAGAGATTGGCATCCGCAAAGTGCTGGGCGCCTCGGTGCAAAACCTGGTAGCCCTTTTGTCGAAAGACTTTATGAAGCTGGTGGCTGTCAGTATTATCATCGCGATCCCACTGGCCTGGTGGGCGGCCAATCAGTGGCTCAACGGCTTCGCCTACCGCATGGAGCTGACCTGGTGGATCTTCACCCTGCCCGCCCTGGCCGCCATCCTGATCGCATTGCTGACAGTGAGTATGCAAAGCATCCGGGCGGCGCTGACTAATCCGGTCGATGCACTCCGGGACGATTAAGAGTAAGAAGGGAATCATTTTGCACAAGCGCCTCTTTTAAAACAACCGGTAAGCCGGCGGCTTAATCCCGTTCAGCCGCAGGTATACCACCATCTGCGCTCGGTGGTGCGTGACGTGATCGCGTATCGTCTGGCAGATCACACGGATACTACGCGTAGGGGCGCCCGGCAGGAAAGAAAAGGTGTAGGCCTCGTCCAGTCGCTGGGCAGTCAGCCGGCTAATCGCCCCAATTGTGGTGTCGAACTGCTTCGCAGTCAGTTTCAGTAAGGCTTCTTTGGACAGGCCGGCGGTCTTTTCCGAATACCGGCTGAGTTGTTCCTGGTAGGTGTCGGCAGTAAGGGGATGATTTTCCAGGAGAAAATAAGTGTGGAAATGCAGTATCCAGTCGAGGTGGGCGAGCTGTTCGAGAAAACTCATCACGCTGTCCATCGGCTGGTAGGCGTATTTATCTGCCGGCATCGCCTCACCGACTTCCAGGGTGTAGGTTTTCATATTGTTCATAATCTCCGTCAGTTCGGAGATAAATGCCGGCCGGTTTTCCTGAGTAGTGACGCCGTTATTCCAGCCAGTAAGAATGATCAGTGTGTAAATCAACGTTCGCATAGGAAAGCTTTTTTGAAGGAATAATAATCCCTGGAAAATCTATTTCCTTTCCCATGTTATACTTCCTTGTTATAGCAACCGGCGGATATGATCGACGAGTGCCCCCTTTCCCTCCTGACTTCCCCTGACTATCCTGACTTCTCCTGGCTATCCTGACTTCCCCGCATCTCCTCCGCTAACCACACAATCTGAGCGGCCAGCAACACATTTTCTTTAGCCAGTTCAACCTGAGCATAGCGGTGCAGTTCCTCCAGGCGGTTCTCCGAGCTGAGAATGTCCCTGATACGGGTTTCGTTACGCAGCTTCCTTACCTCTTCCGGCTTAGGCGCTGCTTGCACCCCTGCCAGTTGTCCAAGATTATTACCGGTGAGAATACTGCTTCGGCGGGCGCTGAGAGGCAGCTGGTCAAAACCGATGGCCGGCAGATCCTGCGGCTGATAGATGCGATGTATCGCTTCGCCGCTGGCGCGCACATAAAAGGCGCGGCCCATGCGACCGATGAGGTCGAGTTTATGAGGGTTGATCCGGTCCTGCTCGTCGAAGGCGGCTTCATCGATATGCAGGCGCACAATGCGACAGATGATGAGATGACCGGCTCCCCCCTCTTCTCCCAGTGGGACGATCTGCTGGAGCTTGCACTCAAACTGAACCGGTGATTCCTTGACGCGGTACGGACGCACGAGATCGGCGGGCAGGGGAGTGAGCCCCGATTTCTCAAATTCGCTTACCTCTTTTGGAAACTGTATACTGGTAAGCGCCATCTGGCGGGCGATGCGGAAAGAGACGGCATTGATAACGGCTTCGCCGATCGTTTCAATATTGTTCAGGGTGTCCTTAACTGCATTGTTGGCAATACGGCGCGTCGCTGAGAAAACCAGGATGGGCGGATTGGCGCTGAAACAATTGAAAAAACTATAGGGCGCCAAATTGGGGTTCCCTTCTTCGTCAACAGTGCTGACAAAGGCAATCGGACGCGGATTAACGGTGCTGACGAGGTACTGGTAGAGTTCTTTGGTAGAGATCGCTTTTGGGTCGATAGTGCGCATGTGCTGTTTTTTTTCGTGGAATCCAATTTATAAAATTATTCACTCCTTTTCAGCTTCTGAATCATTCGGCTTGGAGCCTTTCCGGAGGTAGCCGGAAAAGCGTGAACTTTTGCCTGACACTACCCGATATCTAAGGACAGGCAAAACAGGCTTTTGCGGGCCCTGAACAAGGTTTTTGCGCAGGCTATTAACCTTTTCTACACTCGTGTTGTTTTCTCTTACGAATTAAAAAAGGCGAAGTTCCATGAGCGTAAAATTCAATACCATTCTGGGCTTATTGGTGGCGCTGTTGCTGGGTTTGCTCATCAACCGCTATTTCTTTTCTTCCTCAGCATTGATCAACGGAGAACGGGCGCCTGGTTTTTCCGCAACCCTGATGAATGGTGAGCCTTTCGCACTCAAAGATCTTCGGGGGCATTACGTATTGCTCGACTTCTGGGGCAGTTGGTGTGCGCCCTGTCGCCAGGCCAATCCGGAACTGGTAGCGCTACACCGGAAGTACCGCGATGCACGCTTCGAAGATGCCGAAGGCTTTCGTATCGTCAGTGTCGGATTAGAGAATAGCGTTGACAGTTGGCAGCGGGCTATCGAAGAAGACCAGCTCGACTGGCCCTATCACATCATCGACACGAGCAGTGATGCAACATCGACCGGTGAGGCTTCCATCCCGGTAAAATATGAGGTGGAGGAGGTACCGACTTCTTTTCTGTTGAATCCGGGCGCTGTAATCATCGGGATAGACCTGACGGCCGCGGAACTGGAAAAATTGTTGGAGGAGAAAAGAATTGAAAACTGAACGCTGAAGTGGGAAAGTCAGTAGTGAAAATACGGAGCTCCGGAGTATTGCCTGCGCTTCATTGTCCTTGTGCGCTATAGTTTGTAACTTGCAGCCTTCCAGGAAAACCGGCTGACAAATTAGAAATCTTAACATAATGCCGGGCGGCGGCGGACGTTTCCACTTTGAGAACACCTAAATACTGACAGATACCGAATTTAAACCTGACAAAATGTCCCATTGTTAGGTTGGCAGAATAATTGCAGACTAATTGAAGTGAATAAAAATCGCATTTCTTTGATAAAGCAAAGATTCTGTCAAATAATCAACAGAATAGTTTCTTTGGCGCGTAGCTTCAACAGAAAGCATCTGTCAAAGAACCAAAACAGAAGGATTATGGATAAGAAAGATCATAAGGAAAACCAGGATATGGATCAAATGGTAGATCAACAGGAGCGCCGGGGCGAGGACTTCGCCGAGGAGCAAAGCAAAGCGGAGAGCCAGGAAAAAGATCCGCAGACCGGCGAGCAGAATGATGAGAACAATCCCGCTGCAGCGGAGACCGGTGAGCGCGAAGCGTTAAAGAAAGACTACCAGGATCTCAAGGATAAATATCTCCGGCTATACGCAGAGTTCGATAACTACAAAAAGCGGACAATCCGCGAGAAAGTTGACCTGATGAATACGGCGGCGCGCGATACCATAACCGCTTTGCTGCCGGTACTAGATGACTTCGACCGGGCTAAGAAAATCGCGGAGGATGAAAGTACTGCCGAAACCTTCAGTGAAGGGGTTCGGCTGGTATACAACAAGCTCTATAATATTCTGGAGCAAAAGGGGCTGGAGCCTATGGAATCTGACGGTGAACCTTTTGATCCGGAACTGCACGAAGCCTTTACCGAAATTCCGGCGCCCTCAGAAGAAATGAAAGGACGCGTGGTGGATACTATTGAAAAAGGATTCAAACTCAAAGATAAAATTATTCGCCACGCAAAAGTTGTGGTGGGGAAATAACCCGCCGCTGCGGAAAGTACTCCTCTCAGCACACTTAAGTTTGGTGCAGGGAGCGAATAGTGAAACCAATCGAAATGGCAAAAAGAGATTATTACGAAATATTGGGCGTTTCACGGGACGCTGATAACGGTGCTATCAAAAAAGCCTATCGCAAGTTGGCTTTACAGTACCACCCGGACAGAAACCCCGATAACAAAGAGGCGGAAGAAAAATTCAAGGAAGCGGCGGAAGCCTACGAAGTGCTCTCCGATCAGGAAAAGCGCGCCCGCTATGACCGCTATGGACATGCCGGTGTCGGCGCCGCCGGTGGCGGTGGCTTTAGCGGCGGAATGACCATGGAAGATATCTTCCAGCAGTTCGGTGATATATTCGGCGATTCCGGCAATCCCTTCGAATCTTTCTTTGGTGGAGCTGGGCGTACCCGCACGCGTAGTCGCGGACAGCGCGGATCCAACCTGCGGATTAAAGTGAAGCTGACGCTGAAGGAAATCGCCGAAGGAGCGACTAAGAAAATTAAAGTCAAAAAACAGATTACTTGTGATCAGTGCGGTGGCTCCGGCGCTAAAGACAGCAGCGCCGTAGAAACCTGCCCCACCTGCCGGGGCGCCGGCTACGTTCGTCAGGTGAAGAATACCTTCCTCGGACAAATGCAGACGACCATCACTTGTCCTACCTGTAATGGCTCGGGACAGACCATCAAGGCCAACTGTTCCAAGTGTAAAGGCGACGGTCGCGTCTATGGAGAGGAAAATATAGAAATCGAAATTCCCGCCGGCGTAGAGGAAGGCATGCAACTCAGCTTGCGCAACAAAGGTAATGCCGGTCTGCGCGGCGGCCCTGCCGGAGACCTGCTGATCAGCATCGAGGAGAAACCCCATGAGTACCTGCAGCGTGACGGGATGAACCTCATCTACGAGCTCTATCTCAATTTTGCTGATGCCTCATTGGGTACTTCTATCGAGGTGCCGACCATTGACGGGGTCGTTAAAATCAAAATCCCCGCCGGTACCCAGTCGGGTAAAATTTTCCGCCTCAAAGGTAAAGGCCTGCCCTCCGTGCAAAGCTACGGTAAAGGCGATCAGCTGATCCACGTCAATGTCTGGACACCGAAAAAACTGAACAACGAAGAGCGGGAACTACTCGAAAAATTGCGCGAAATGCCCAACTTCGATCCCAAACCGGGTAAGTCGGAAAAAGGCTTCTTCGAAAAGATGCGTGATTATTTTAAATAAGCAAACCGGGACCGCCCATCGGGAGCATATATTATTCTATTACTTAGAGGCTGTTTCATTTGTGCGGAATATTTTTTTGTTTTTGCCACGGATTATCATCCGTGAAAATCCGTGGCTTAAAAAAACTATCCTGGCGAAGCCAGGATGGTGAATAGTAACAAAAATTGCTCATATGAATAAGTCTGCACTTCTTGCCATCCTTCTCTTCGTCGTTCTACTCAGCAGTTGCGGATCTGAAGCAATCTATGAGAAAACATCCGAAATTTCCGACGGGGAATGGTTTTACTCTGATACGCTGACCTATGAGGTGACTATTGACGATACGCTCTCCATCTACAACCTGTATCTCGATTTGGAACACAGCCGCGAGTATCCTTTCGAGAACATGTACGTGCGCATCCACACCAGCTTCCCCTCCGGCGAAAGCCTCAGCAAACAGGTTTCCCTGGAACTGGCTAATGAGGCCGGCATCTGGATCGGCGACTGCGGCGGCGAAGTCTGCAATACCACCATCCCGATCCAAATGGGCGCCTACTTCAATCAAACCGGCACGTACTCCTTCAAACTCGAACAGTACATGCGCCGCAACCCCTTGCCGGGGGTAAATAGCATTACCCTGCGGATTGAAGAAGCCGAAGAGCAAAAGGGTAGTTGAATAGTTGCCTGCGCAGGCCATCCTTCACCGGCCGGACAGAACGGCGGCAGAAACCTATCAGAACCAAACAAAACTACTACCGGGATTAACGAGAAAAATGAAAAGGAGACCTTTGCTCCAGCTTAATAAAGCAACCCGAACAAAATCGAATCCACTCAAAGGATCTTAAACTCCCGCCGATCCCTTACCTTTACGCTAAAAGCCATGCCACAACGCCAGATCTACCGGCTCAAAGCCGGTGCCCTCAGCAACATGGAACTGCGGGAAGAAGAGCTGCCGCCTCCGGCACCCGGAGAGGTAACGGTAGCGGTCCGTGCGATCGGACTTAACTTTGCCGACATATTTGCTATTTGGGGACTTTACGGCGCTACCCCTGAAGGCGTGTTCACACCGGGACTGGAATACGCCGGCCGGATCATGGCAGTAGGGGAGCAGGTGAAAGACGTAGCGGTCGGCGACCGGGTGATGGGGGTTACCCGCTTCGGAGCCTACACCACTCATCTGAATATCGATTATCGCTACGCCATCCCCCTTCCCGAAGACTGGAGCTTCGAAGAAGGCGCTTCTTACCTGGTGCAGGTGCTGACGGCATACTACGGACTGGTGTATCTCGGCGATGTAAAAGAAGGGCAGACGGTGCTCATCCACTCCGCAGCCGGCGGGGTCGGCACCTTTGCCGGCCGGATTGCCCGGCAGTACGGTTGTCACACCATTGGTACCATCGGCAGTGAACACAAAATCCCTTATCTGAAAGAAGAGGGCTATCACGATTGGATTCTGCGGGACAAGCACCGCTTCCGCGAGGACCTGAACCAAGCCCTGGGCGATCGCGAACTGAATCTGATCATGGAATGCATCGGCGGCAAAATTCTCAAAGTCGGGTTTGAAATGCTGGCGCCGATGGGCCGGCACATCATCTATGGATCGGCGCGCTACGCTTCCGTGGGCAACCGTCCCAACTACCTGCGACTAATTTGGTTGTATCTCACCCGGCCTAAGATAGATCCTCAGACCTTGCCCGAGCAGAATAAAGCCCTGATGGGGTTCAACCTGATCTGGCTCTACGAACGCGTCGAACTCTTGCACGATATCCTGAAGCAATTGCGCCAACTCGATATCGGAAAGCCTAGTGTCGGCCACATTTATCCCTTTGATGAACTGAAAAATGCCCTGCTGAAATTCCAAACCGGTGAAACAACGGGTAAGGTGGTGGTACAAATACCGGATTAGAGGCCGGTTCCTAAACTTTCGTGCTATCATCTGCCTTTATATTTTTGAGCATGGCCGGACATGATCGTCCGGACGGCCCTATTACTGCAACTCTAACACTTTATAACCGAAATGAATCTCGACAATAACGATCACCTGTGGTTCAAAGACGCCGTAATCTACGAATTGCATATCAAGGCTTTTCAGGACAGCAATGCGGACGGCATAGGTGATTTCAAAGGCCTGATCAATCGGCTCGATTATCTTCATGATCTGGGGGTCACGGCTATCTGGCTGCTGCCTTTTTATCCTTCCCCTCAACGGGACGGCGGTTACGATATTTCGGATTATTACACCATTAACCCCGACTATGGAACCGTCAGGCAGTTTAAAAAACTGATGAAAAAAGCCCACAAGCTGGGGCTGAAGGTGATTACCGAACTGGTCATCAACCATACCTCGGATCAACATCCTTGGTTTCAGCGCGCCCGCCGCGCCGAACCCGGCAGCAAATACCGCGACTATTATGTATGGAGCGATACGGCGGAGAAGTACAAGGATGTGCGGATTATCTTCCAGGATTTCGAAAGCTCCAACTGGACCTGGGATCCCCTCGCCGAGGCCTATTACTGGCATCGCTTTTACGGCCACCAGCCTGACCTGAACTTCGATAATCCCGATGTGCAGGAGGAAATATTCAAAATTATTGACTTCTGGATCGATATGGGCGTCGATGGTTTCCGGCTCGACGCTATTCCCTACCTCTTCGAACGCGAGGGCACCAACTGCGAAAACCTGCCCGAAACCCACGAGTACCTCAAAAGGCTGCGCGCGCACGTGGATGATAAGAAGGAAGGCGTGATGCTTTTGGCGGAAGCCAATATGTGGCCTGAAGATTCCGCCGCCTACTTCGGCGACGGTGATGAGTGCCATATGAATTACCACTTCCCCATCATGCCCCGCATGTTTATGTCGCTAAAGATGGAGGATCGCTATCCCATCATTGATATCATCGACCAGACGCCTGAGATCCCCGAGAACTGCCAGTGGGGCATGTTCCTGCGTAACCATGATGAGCTGACCCTCGAGATGGTTACCGATGAGGAGCGCGACTACATGTACCGGGCCTACAACAAGGATACGCTCTCCCGCATCAACCTCGGCATCCGCCATCGCCTGGGCCCCCTGCTCGACAATAACCGGCAGAAGATCGAACTGATGAACTGCCTGCTCTTCAGTATGCCCGGCACGCCGGTCGTATATTACGGCGATGAGATCGGGATGGGCGACAATGTCTACCTGGGCGACCGCGACGGCGTGCGTACGCCCATGCAGTGGAGCCCCGACCGCAACGCAGGTTTTTCCCGCGCCCATCCGCAAAAATTGTTTCTGCCCCTGATTCAGGACCCGGAGTACTACTACGAAACGATTAATGTGGAAATCCAGCAGAACAATCCCTCTTCCCTCCTATGGTGGATGAAGCGTATGATTGCTATCCGCAAGCGTTACAAAGCTTTCGGCCGGGGCAACATCCAGTTTTTGTCGCCGGAAAATGCCAAAGTGCTGGCCTTTACCCGCAATTATAAGGACGAGCACTTGCTGGTGCTGGCCAACCTGTCGCGCCATCCACAGGCCGTAGAGCTCGACCTGCCGGAATTTGAACGCTATACCCCGGTAGAGATATTCGGACAAAACCATTTCCCACCCATAGAAAGAAGCGGCAACCGTTTTACCCTGGGTGCTCACGGCTATTACTGGTTTGTGCTTAAACCGGAACACCAGCGTCGTAAAGGACGGGAAGCACCCCCCGAAATCGATTGGCAGCCCGGCAAATGGAAACAGCTGATAAGAGGTAAAGGGGCTTCTATCCTGACCGATGAAATTCTGTACGATTACCTTTCCTACAACGAGGAATACACCAACGGTCGCATACTCGACCAGGTGCGACTCGAACACGCACGAGCCGTAACTTACGAAGGAGGACAAGCCTTGTTACTCGTTGTCAGAGCTTCCTTTACCGAAGGATTCCCCGAATGGTATTTCCTGCCCCTGGCCTACGGAGAAGGGAATTATAAAATCGATCCGGATGCTCCGCCCGTCGATCATATCGTCGCAGTGCTTGGTCAAGGTCAGAAAGAGGCTTACCTTTTCGACGCTACCGAAGCGAGGGGATTTCACAATATTCTCCTGCGCCGCATGCTCACCAAAGGAAGCCGGGCGCCGCAGGGCTTCCATTTTCGCCGGCGGGCCGGAGTGGATAAAGAAGAAGAAATCTTTGATGACCTGCCCTTTTCCCGGGAAGTAGTAACCGGGGGGAACAACCTGAGTCTTTTCTTCGGTAACCGTTACTTCCTCAAGATCTTCCGCCGCCTGGAAAATACGCCCAACCCCGACCTGGAAATCAATCAGTACGGCGAGCATCACGATCTGCCCGTTCCGGGATATCTCAGTCACCTGGAATTCGAGGGAGACCGGAAGACGCCCTTTATTCTGGCCCTGCTGCAACCTTATGTTGAAAACCAGGGGTCGGCCTGGCAGTACTTCTTCGACGTCTCCCGCCGCTACCTGGAACGCGTACAGACACACCCCGACCGGCCCAAACTGCCGGTCAAACCGCCGGCAGTGGAAATATCGCTGGAAGAGGATTGGAAAGGCCTGCTCGGTGATATGCCGCTGGAGCGCGCCATCCTGCTCGGGGAAACCGTCGCCCGCTTCCACGTCGGCCTGCTGGATGACTCCAATCCGGACTTTCGGCCCGAAGACTTCTCCTTGCATTACCAGCGATCGCTCTATTCGGCTCTGCAGTCCCAGGTGCGGGTCACTTTCCAGCGTCTGCGCAAGCATACCGATCAACTGGCCGGCGCCGAAACCCTGCTGGCCCAACGAAAGGAAATGCAGGAACGCCTGCGCCGCATTTATTCCCATAAAATGCAGGCGCTCAAAATTCGCATTCACGGCGACCTGCATCTGGAAAATGTGTTGTTTACCGGAAAGGATTTCGTTTTCTTCGACTTCGAAGGGGAAAGATTCCGCTCCTACAGCGAACTGCGCCTGAAAAAAAGCCCGGTACGCGACCTGGCCAGCTTGATCTGCTCCCTGTACTACGTCTCCCTGGCAGCCCTGCGTACGCAGATCGATCCGGAACCCATTCACGAGCATGACCTGCTGCCTTACGCGGAGGCCTGGTACGACTCCATGCAGTCGGCATTTCTCAAAGGCTACCTGCCCGAGGCTCGCAAAGCCGGTCTGGTACCGCCCTCCGACGAGGACTGGAACATCCTGCTCGATACCTTCCTCCTGGAACGGCACCTCTACGAACTCGGCTTCGAATTCAAACACGATCGGGGCCTGGCCCAGATTCCGCTGCAGGGACTGCTGCGGAAGATGGAGGAGGAGTAGGGGGTTGGGATGGTTCGAGGTGGTCTGAGGTTGTTCTGTCCGGCCGGCAGAGAAGGGAATGTATGAGGTATCTCGGCTATGTGGAGGGCCGCTGCGGGCAATTAGAAAAGAGACTATTCACCATCCTGGCTTCGCGGAAAGGTTTTTTTAAAAAGCCGCAGATCACACGGATTTTCACAGATTTTTATTTAGGGAAATCCGTGTGATCCGTGGCAAAATAAAAAATATCGGCGCGTAGCGGCGATGAATAGTTAAAAAAGGACTGGTAAACATCCAATCAAACAATTGCTCACTTTTTCCCTTATGGAAATAGATCTCATCCAACTAAAACATATATTGACCAATGAAACATCTGGAATTCAAAAACGGCGACCAAATGCCGATGATCGGACTGGGTACCTGGAAATCGGATCCCGGCAAAGTATTCGACGCCGTCATCGAAGCGATCAAGGCAGGCTATCGTCACATCGACTGCGCCGCCATTTACGGCAATGAGGCTGAAGTGGGGCAGGCGCTGGAAAAGGTGATCGCCGATCAGGTCGTCAAGCGGGAGGACCTGTGGATTACCTCCAAGCTGTGGAACGACTCCCACCGCAAAGAGCATGTCATGCCCGCACTAAAGCAAACCCTGAAGGACCTCAACCTGGATTATCTGGACTTGTACCTCATCCACTGGCCGGTGGCCCTGAAACACGGCACCTCCTTCCCTAAATCACCGGATGATTTTATCTCCCTGGACGAGGCGCCGCTCAGCGAAACCTGGACTGCGCTGGAGGAATGCGCCAAGGAGGGTCTTACCCGGCACCTCGGCGTGTCGAACTTCAATTCGGAAAAGATCGAAGAGGTCAAGAAGAACGCCAACATACAGCCCGAGATGAACCAGGTGGAACTGCATCCGCTGTTGCCGCAGAAACGTCTGTTGGAATATTGCAAAAACAACGGTATTCACGTCACGGCCTACTCCCCCCTCGGCTCTCGCGACCGCCCCGAGTCGGCCAAAAAAGCCGACGAACCCAATCTTTTCGAAAACGATACCATCCAGGAAATTGCGGATAAGCACGACTGCACCGCCCCGCAGGTGCTCATCAGCTGGGCCGTCCACCGTGGAACGGCCGTTATCCCGAAGTCGACCACGCCGGAACACATTCGTCAGAACTTCAAATCGATCAATGTGGATCTCGACCGCGAGGACATGGAGAAGATCAATGACATCGACAAGGAATACCGGTACCTGGACGGCCACCTGTGGACCAGGGAAGGGTCTCCGTATAAGGAGGAAGAACTGTGGGAGGCTTAGAGCATGTTTGAAATTTCATCCTTCGGCCCCAAACGGCGCCTTTTGCTTCTGGGCTGTGGCTTTTTTTCGGGCAATAGCGCTGCTATGCTCGAAAAAAACCTTTCGCCCAGAGACAAAATCCATCCTTTTGGAACTCGAAAACGAAATTTAAACATGCTCCTAATGTTGTATTGAACTACCAGTTTTTAAAAAACGCAGGTGTCACCTGGAGCTAAATTGAGGGGAGTCGGACCGTTCCTTTCTGATTTCTCACTCCCCCTCCATCTGATACACCTTCAACAACTGGTGCAGGTCCTCCAGCGTATTCGCCTCCCCAACGGGCTTATCCTTGCGCCAGCGGCTGATGCGCGGGAAGCGGAGCGCGACGCCCGACTTATGACGCTTGGAGGGCTGTATACCCTCGAAGGCGATCTCGAAGACGTAGGTGGGCGCTACCGCCCGCACGGGGCCGTAGCGCTCCAGGGTGTTGCGGCGCACCCAATTGGTGATCTGGCGGAACTCAGCATCTTTAAGGCCGGAGTAAGCCTTGGTAAAGGGAACCAGATCTTCGCCGTCCCAGACCGCGAAGGTGAAGTCGGTGAAGAGATTGGCGCGCCGGCCGCTGCCGCGCTGGGCGTAGATCATCACGGCGTCGATCATCAGCGGGTCGACCTTCCACTTCCACCAGTCACCCTTACGGCGGCCCGACTTATAGGGCGAATCCAGGCGTTTGAGCATAACTCCTTCGCTGCGGTGCTGCCGGGCGTTCTCGCGTTCTTCACGCAGCGTCTCCCAGTCGTCGAAAAGTACGATTTTGGACAGGAGGAGTATGCCGCCGCTGGGGTTGTCCTGCAGGCATTGTTCGAGCAGGGCGCGCCGTTCGCCTAAGGGTTTCTGCCGGATGTCCTGCCCTTCCCATTCCAGCAGGTCGTAGACGATCATGACCACCGGGGCTTTCTTTAAAATATTTTTAGTGATGTTCTTGCGCCCGATGCGGGTTTGCAGCACCTGAAAGGAGAGGGGGCGGCCGTCTTTCCAGGGCATGATCTCGCCGTCCATCACCGTTCCGTCGGGCAGTATATCGGCCAGGGGATGGTACTCCGGGAACTTATCCGTTACCAGTTCTTCTCCGCGCGACCAGACAAAGAGCTCGCCCTTACGCACGATGAGTTGCCCGCGGATGCCGTCCCATTTGCGCTCCGCCTGCCATTCTTCGGTGCCGCCCAGTTCGTGGGGCTCCTCTTCCAGGGCGTAGGCGAGGTAAAAGGGATAGGGCTTGGAGATATCCTCCAGCGGATCTTTTTCCAGGATCAGCTGCTTAAAGGTGGTTTCATCCGGCGTCCAGTTGCCCATCATCCGGTGCGCCAAGGTGTTCTCTTCGATACCGGTGTATTGAGACAGTGCCCGCGTCATTAGCTTCTGTGATACCCCGATGCGGAAGGAGCCGGTGATGATTTTGTTGAAGACCAGTCGCTCGGTCTTGTCCAGGCCTCGCCAGGCGTGCAACACCCGTTCTTTTTTTTCACCTTCTTCCAACTTATCCAGCGCCTTGATGTAATTGACCCAGTAGGTCAGCGATTCTTCGTGTTTTTCTTCGGGATCAGGGGCTACCAGGGCGATGGTTTCCGCCAGGTCGCCGACGACGCCGTAGGATTCCTCGAAGAGCCAGAGTGGGATGCCGGCGTAATCGGCCGCCCACTCCCGCAGTCGCGTGGTGTTAACCGTTCGCTTGGGCCGCCGGTGCGACAGCATCGCAATAGTCCACAGCTTGTCTTGATCATCGGCTTCCGCAAAATACTGCGCCAACGCTGCCACCTTGGTGTTGACCTTAGTGGTCTGATCGAGCTGAGTGAATAGTTGGGCGAATTGTTTCATAATAAAAAGATTGAAGGGTTCTTCTCGCTTTTCTGCTTTCCACTTTCCTTTTATTCCTCCCCGTCTTGTTCGCTGCCCTCCTCTCCCTCGTATTCCGTCTTTACGACCTGGGCATCGTAGCCCTGTTCGCGCAGCCAGCGGGTGAAGATATCGGTGTAGCCGTGGGTGACGAAGACGCGTTCGGCGCCGGTTGAGGCGATAGCTGTGTTGAGGCCGTCCCAGTCGACGTGATCGCTGAGGACGAAGCCGCGGTCGGCGCCGCGGCGACGCCGGGTACCCCGCAGGGCCATCCAGCCCGAGGCGATACCCACCGAGGCGGGTTTGAATTTCTTCATCCAGGCCGAACCGGTGGCCGAGGGCGTCGCGATGACCATGGCGCCGGGGTAGCGCTTGCGGTCAATATCGCGCGTGACGCGGACGGTGGGTGGCAGGTCAATGCCCTGCGTGCGGATGACCTCGTTGGTATTCTCTACGGCGCCGTGGGTGAAGATAGGACCGATGGAGGTATCCAATCCGGCCAGCAGGCGCTGGGCTTTGCCGAGGGCATAGGCGCCCAGCACGCTCACCTTACCTTCCTCCTTGTTTTTCAGCCACCAATTATTGATCTGTTCGAAAACCTCCGCCTGTGGCTTCCAGCTGTACACCGGCAGCCCAAAGGTGGATTCGGTAATAAAGCTGTGGCACTTAACGGGTTCGAAGGGCGCCGACACGCCGTCGTCCTGCAGCTTGTAATCGCCGCTGACCACCCATACCTCGCCTTTGTACTCCACCCGGATCTGCGCCGAACCGATGATGTGACCAGCCGGATGGAAGGAGAACTGTACGCCGTTGATCGTTCGTTGTTCGCCGTACTCGACGGTCTCGATCTTTACCTTCCCCAGTCGGTACTGCATAACGGGCTTTGCCTCGCGCGTGCACAGGTAGTGCCGGTGCCCCCAGCGCGAGTGATCGGCGTGGCCGTGCGTGATCAGCGCCTGCCGGACAGGCTTCCAGGGGTCGATGTAAATGTCGGCGGCCGGGCAGTAGATGCCGCGGTCGGTGAAGGTTAGTAACGGTTGCATGGTTAATAATTGTTCAGATACAATGTAAGCATCCTCTGGTAGTTCGGGATGGGTTGATTTTGTTCCGGATCTTTTGTGTTCGTTGGTCCTCAACGACCTCAAACTATTTCGAACAGGCTTTGCCCATCGAGCGATCTCGAACCGAAATACTACGTAGGTCCATCTACAAACACTACAACTGTGGAACAGTTGACTACTCCTGTTTCCGGCTGTATGCCGGCCGCGTCGCTGCCGTATCGTAGATGATATTCAGCGTTTTGATCCGGCCCGATTCGTCGAAGTCAAATATATCGACGACCTGAAAGGAGGCGTGGGCGCCGTTGTTCAGCACCCATTCGTAGAGGAAATAGGCAGCACCGCTCTTTTTCTGCTCATCGGTAAAAATGCGAAGGGGGGTAAGAATAGAGTGGTCGGTGTCCTCCAGCAGCGTCCGGAAGAAGTCCTCGGCCGGCTGTTCACCGTAAAGAGGAGAATGGACCACGGCTTCGTCACCGAAAAGGTCCAGTATATCATGGAGTTCGCCGGCTTCCAGCGCTTTCATATAGGCGTTGATGGTATCTTGCATGATTCAGGTATTTGATTTAAATCCCGTCTAAAAAAACTCCTGTTCATCCCTGCGGCAGTCGTAAAGTCAAACGCAGGGGAGGCGCCGCCTGACGCCCCAAAAACATTCCGTCAATCCGCTCTCCTTTCAACAAACCCCGCCGGCCGGTGTTTCCCTTCCGGTATGGAAAAGCAGCGCATCAATATTGTCTGGTTCAAGCGTGATCTGCGCCTGCGCGATCACGCGCCGCTGTCGGCTGCCATCCGGGATGGGCTGCCGGTATTGCTGTTGTATTGCTTCGAGCCCAGCCTGATGGCCGCTCCGGTTCATGCTCCCCGTCACTGGCGCTTCGTGTACGAAAGTCTGAAGGATTTGCAGCAGCAGCTTCGTCCCTTTCGGGCGCCTTTGTATATTTTGCACCGCGAAATCGTGCCGGTGCTGGAACAGCTGACAGGAAAATACGAAATTAACGGCCTTTTTTCCCATCAGGAGACAGGGATTAAGATATCCTATGATCGCGACCTGGCGGTGGGGGATTTTTGTAAAAAACGGAATATTCCCTGGTACGAATTTTCACAAGACGGGGTCATCCGGGGCCTGCGTTACCGGCATGGTTTCTGGGAGCACTGGAAAAACTCGATGAGCAGCGAAACAGATCATCCCGAGCTGGCCCGGTTGAACGCCGTTGAGTTGCCCCGCGCGTTTCACAAACAACTGAAAGGAGATTCCTTACCCAAGGCTTTTACCCAACGCCATACTGCCTTCCAGCCGGGAGGCGAAAGCTACGCCTGGCGTTATCTCGAAAACTTCCTGCTGGAAAGGGCTGCCAATTATGGTTTTCATTTATCCAAGCCCCTGCTCAGCCGTCGCAGCTGCAGTCGCTTGTCGCCCTATCTGGCCTACGGCAATATCAGTCCGCGGGAGGTATATCAGTGGAGCAGCCGCTACCTGGATCACCCCGTACCGGGGCGGCAGCTGTCCCACTTCCGGGATCGCCTTTGGTGGCGCAGTCACTACATGCAAAAGATGGAGTCGGAGTGGCAGATCGAATGCCGCGCCATCAATCACGAGTTAGATGACATTGACCGCACCTACGATCCGCTGCTGTTCGAAGCCTGGGCCGAAGGACGTACCGGCATCCCGATGGTGGATGCCAGTATGCGTTGCTTGCGAGAGAACGGCTGGCTCAATTTCCGCATGCGGGCCATGCTCGCCACCTTCGTCACCTTCACCCTCTGGCAGGATTGGAAGCCCGCCGCCATCCACCTGGCCCGTCTCTTTCTTGACTTCGAGCCGGGCATCCACTACGGGCAGTTCCAGATGCAGGCCGGCCTGAGCGGCTATCATCCGCTACGCATTTTCAATCCCACCATCCAGGCCCGGCAGCACGATCCGGAAGGCGCCTTCATTCACCGTTATGTGCCTGAATTGCGCTCCGTGCCGGCTCCCGCTGTCCACACGCCCTGGACGCTCACCCGGATGGAACAACAGTTGTATCGCTGTACCCTCCCTGTCGATTATCCCGCAGCGGTGGTCGACTACGATGCGGCCACCCGGCGCGCCCGCGCCCGCTACTGGAACTTCCGGCAACGGCCGGCCGTAAAGGCCTACCTGCCAAAGCTGTGGCGTCGCCATTGCCTGCCGCGTAATATTGTAGAGTACAGGAAGACCGTTTTGGGCGTGGAAGAAAAGGAATAAGCCCGGGTATCCCGAAAATTCCTTAATTTAAGTACTTATTCGATGAATTCTTCAATTTGATCAACCCTCCCTGTGCCGAAACTAATCCCCGCCATATTATTTTTTCTGATTCCATACGGGAGCTTCGCTCAGAAGTTTTTTTACACCCAGTACCGGGCCAACGACGGATTGACCGCCTACCAGGTACGGGTGGTCGCGCAGGATACGCTGGGTTTCCTGTGGGTAGGCACCGATGCCGGACTGCTGCGGTTTAATGGCAAGTATTTTACCGACTACCGCCGCAACCTCGATAGTGAATACATTAAAGACCTGCTGCTCACCCGCAATGGGAGTTTATTGCTGGCCAACGATACCGGCGTTTACACTATTGACTACCAGGTGGATACGGCAAATATAGAAAAGTTGATTCCGGCCGGCTTGCAGACCACAGATACCACTTTGTTATATCCTAACCGGCTCTTCGAAGATTCCCGTGGCCGCCTTTGGGTCAGCCAACCCAATGGGACGGTAGCCGCCTGGGAAGCGGGCGTACTGAAGTTTTACCCTTTCGGGAAAGATCACGCCACCGGCTATTCCGATTCGCGCTTTTCCTTCGCCGAAGGGCCTGCCGGCACGCTATGGGTAGCGGCGCCTACCGGACAGTGCTACCGCTTCGACGAGGAGGGGGAAAGGTTTGAGCGCATCCGGATAGCGGGAAGCTGGAACCGGATTCATGAGCTGAAAACGACGGGCGATACCCTCTGGATTGTGGGCAGCGGTTTGGGGCAGGCGCGGATTGCTCCCTCCGGTAAGCTTACCCGGCTTCGCTATTACCATACAGGCGGACGCGAACTGACGGCGATCAATATCGACCCCCAGAGTGGCGATCTGTTTTTAGGAACGGTTGCCAGCGGTGTCTTTCGCGCCGAATTCCCCGGCTGGGGAATCGCCATCCAGGAGTTGTTCGGCTCCAATGATCCCCACCGGGTAGAGTCGCTGCCGTTTCAGAGTATCAACGACCTCTTCCGGGATAGCGACGGCAATCTTTGGTTGTCTTCTCTACAGGGGCTGGGCCTGTTACAGTCCCGCTTTTTTGAAAGCGTCTTCGGCCTGGCTAACAACAATACTTTTTATATTCATCCGGCGGGCGATAACCGGATACTGCTATCCTTCGGTGATGTTTACGAAATTCAACCCGAGGGAGGCGATTATTTCGGACAATTGCTGGCGGGACTGGATGAAAGTTTCATTATTGCTATTGCTGCTGCCGGTGCTCAGACCTGGTTGAGCACCACCGACGGGATTTTACTTCGATTTGATAATAGAAGCATGATCCGGCGGACCGACCTTAGCGAACGCGGCAGCGGCATCTTCTTTATGCAGCATGACCGGCGAGGTAACCTGTGGCTCTGTCAGGCGCCCGACGAAACACCCATCGTTGGCGTCGCCAAACTGGATCCTGCCGGAAAGCTAAAGGAATACGGCCGGGAACAGGGGCTGGACAACCGCATCCTCGTCGTGCGCGAAAGCGAACGGGGGCGACTCTACGCTGCAGGCATCGGCCCGGAATCCTATCTCTACCGCTATCAGCCGGAAGCAGATGCCTTTATCAACCTCAGCCTGCCGCTGCCCTTCGCTTATAGTCAGGGTTTTGAGGTACATGACCTCGCCATTGACGCACAGGGTATCGTCTGGCTGGGTACCACCGACGGGCTGTTGCGCTATGACCTGGAGCGCATACAACGGGTCGACCTGGGCCAACTGACCAATACAGAAATCCGGGCGGTCGTCGCTTTGCCCGACGGCAGTGTATGGCTCAGTACCGATACGGAGGGGCTGATTCACTATCGCAAAGGCCGCTTCGTATGCTTCGACGAGCACAGCGGCCTGCCGACGAAAGTGATGGCCTATCGCTGCCTGGCCCGCGACGAGGCGGGACGGCTCTGGGTAGGTACCGCGGAAGGCGTCGTGCATTCCTTCCGACCGGCCCCTGAGCCGCTGCCGACACCTAAGCCTACCTTGCTCTATCTGGAGGCGGGCAGTCGCCGGCTGTCGCGGCAGGGTGTTGCGCCCGCTTCCTTACCGCCCAATTCGAGTATACAGGCCCGTTTCGTGACCCTTTCCTATCCCGGTAGAAATATTGACTATCAGCATCGCCTGCTGGGCAGCCCCGACACGGCCTGGAGCCCTCCTCATCCGGCTAATGAACTGAGCTATGCCAGCTTATCCCACGGAGCCTATGACCTGGAAATACGATCCCGGCAGCAGGGTGGCTATAAGTGGAGCTCGCCGCTGCGCATTCCTTTCCAGGTCCGGAAAGTATGGTTTAAAACCTGGTGGGCGACTGTACTTTTTGTACTGACCGCCGTCGTTCTGTTGTATTATCTGGTATACCTCAATGTCGGTCGCCTCGTTCGCCGGGTGCGGCGGCTGGAACGGGCGCTGGCCGATGAACGGCGGGTGCTTCACCAAAGAGAGGCGCAAGTGCAGGCTAAGGAGGAAGCGCTGGAGGAGCAGGAACATAATCTTGCGGCAAAGAACGCTGTCATCAGTGATCAGCGGGATGAAATCACCGAGACGGCAAGCAACCTGCAGTTGCTCCATCAACTCATCCGGAAGCTTCCTCGCCATGTTTCCTGGGAGCAGGTGATCGATGCGATGGCGGCCATGATCGGAAAGACCAAAGGCATTTCGGCCTTCGAATTCGGCTTCTACGAGGAGGGGAAAATCCACCTGCGGGGATATGAACGCCGTCGCCAAAACTTCACTTATCGCCACGAAGAATTCAGTGAGAAAAGCAGCCTTGCCGTTTGGTCGCTGGTCCATAAAGAACCGGTCCTCATTAATGATTTCCGTACCGATCAGGAACGGTATGTGGAACCCTCCGATGATTACCGGTACTCTTCTGCGATTTACCTGCCATTCGAACTGGCGGGACGGCAGCCGCTGCTGCTGGCCGTCTTTAGCCTGTATAAGAATGCCTTTGAGGAAAAAGACCTGCACATGCTCGAATTACTGACGGATTATCTGGGGATGGTGATAAAAGAAAAGATGAAAATGCAGTGATTTTTGATTTTGGCAATAGAAAATATGAGAAAGAAAGCTGTTCGGAGTATATGGCTGACTGTCTGCCTGTTGATTTTTGGCGTAAGCCTCAGCGCTCAGGATAGTACGGCTGTCCGGGTAGGCGTCTATCCCGATCCGCCCTTTATCATCGCGGAGGAGGGGGGACGTTACAGCGGTCTGTGTATTGACCTGTGGGAAGAAATTGCCGAAGCGCTGAACCTGGAATACGAATTGGTGGAATACAACGACCTGGTCGGTATGATCCGGGCCCTGGATTTTCGCGAAATTGATGTGTCGATCAATCCATTGGGAGTGAGCGGCACCCGTCTCAGGATGTTTGAGGTGTCGCAGCCCTTCTTCATTTCCAGTATCGGAGTGGCGACGACTACCCGCACCCGCAGCCAGTTTGGCATGTTTATCCGGAATTTTTTCTCCGTCGATTTTCTGAAGGTGGTGTTGATGCTGCTGCTGATCATTTTTATTTTCGGCACCTTGCTCTGGGCGGTGGAACATCGCCAAAACCAGTATCAGTTCCGGCCGGGGTTGCTGGGATTGGTCGATGGCCTGTGGTGGTCGGCTGTGACTATGACGACGGTCGGCTATGGCGATAAGGCGCCGAAGACGACGGCCGGCAAGACCATCGCCATCATCTGGATGTTTACCGCCGTCATCATCATTTCCAGTTTCACCGCGACGATCGCTTCCACGCTCACCGTCAACTCTCTGGCGACAACCATCGAAAGCCTGCAGGATCTGCAGGCCACCGAGCGCATCGGAACGGTGGCGACCACCAGCGGAGAGGATTTTCTGATCGCCCACGATATTTTAGCCACCTATACTTACGATGCTCCCCTACAGGCCCTGCAGGCCCTGGCTCGCCGGGAGATCGACGCACTCGTCTACGACAAAACGGTGATGCGCTACCTCGTCAACAGCCATCAGCTCGATGGAAAGATTCATCTTCTTCCTGTTACTTTCAATAAACAGTACCGCAGTTTCCTTTTGCCGAAAGGCAGCCCCCTGCACCAGCAAGTCAATCCCGTGCTGGTGAGCCGCATCAACCGGGTGAGCTGGCAGGAAGTGTTGCGAAGATATAATCTGGACGAAGAGGATTGAGCGTTTACGAAACCTCCGAGGTGTTGTATCGATTACCCATATCTTTGGCCGGTACTGAACTTCTGCGGTTCTACGGTTTTTCTGTTCCTCTGTTCTGCGGTTCTGACCTGTTTAAAGCAGTTTTTCACCTTCTTATTGACATTCAGAACCGCAGAACAGTAAAACCGATGAACAGACGAACCGTAGAAGTAGCCAAAACCGAACTTATGGGTAATCAACA